>Ga0193752_1002871_pt1 | contig 12407 bp, 12 predicted proteins | sample H1c1metaG_FD_144924 | JGI IMG/M metagenome (GOLD analysis project Ga0193752, IMG submission 144924) | Soil microbial communities from a riparian zone of the East river system, Colorado, United States - H1c1 | ecosystem: Environmental > Terrestrial > Soil > Riparian zone | place: USA: East River... | reverse complement strand
CCATATCGGCACCCTGTCGGTGAACCCCTCGGTCTATCCGCATCTCGGCTACGATCCGGTCAAGGGCTGGTCGTCGATCGCCTGGACGGCGAACGTGCCCAATGTGCTGGCGGTTCATGCGTCGGTGCCGGCGACCAGCGTCAAGGAGCTGGTGGCGCTGGCCAAATCCAAGCCTGGCGTGCTCGCCTACGGCACCGGCGGTAACGGCACCGCCTCGCACATCGCCACGGCCTATTTCGCCATGGCTACGGGCATCGATATCCTGCATGTGCCCTACAAGGGCACCGCGCCTTTTGTCGTCGATCTCGTGGCCGGCCTGCTGCAGATCGGTTTCAGCGGTACGCCCTCGATCATGCCGCATGTGAAGACGGGCCAGCTGCGGGCGCTCGGCGTCTCGAGCGCCCAGAGATCGACGGCCTATCCCGAGCTGCCGACCATTGCCGAAAGCGGCTATCCCGGCTTCGAGGCCGACCAGTGGTATGGCATCACCGGGCCGGCCGGCATCGATCCTGCCGTGGTGGCGCGGCTGAATGCCGAAATCAACAAGGCGATGGATTCCAAGGATCTCCGGGCGCGGCTGGCGCAGGAGGGTGGCGAGCCGATCCTGTTGCCGCCGCAGGCGCTCACCGAGCACATCGCAACCGAGATCGAACGCTGGAAGCCGGTGCTGAAGGCCGCAAACGTGAAGCTGGAATGAAGGCGCGCGTCAGGATTTGGCGGTGCCGGAGACCAGGGACGCCACAAAGTTCGACAGTTGGATGACGCTGTAGGGTTTAGGGAAGACGTGAATCCCGGTCGGCGGCTGGGTATCGCCGGCCATGCCCGAGCAACGCACGATCGGCATGCCCGGCCGCTGGCCGAGTGCGGCTTCGATGATCCTCTCACCCGACATGTCGGGAAGACCGATATCGACGACGAGCGCATCGATCTTCTTGTCGCTGGCGATGAAATCGAGCGCCGCCTTGCCGGTGGACGCTTCCAGACAATCGAGGCCTACGCCCGCCAGCGAGTCGATCAACAGCGCGCGTATCAGAAACTCGTCTTCAGCCACCAGAATGACGGGCATGGCAGTCTTCAATTCCCGAAGTAAACACGTTCCACTATCCAAACTGGCACATTCCTGGTTTGGCGGCGCGCCTTGTTTCCCGGCCGGCAACTGGCGCCACCGCTGTTTTGTTGAGTTTGCAGTGTTCGCAATCGGACAGAGCCAACCGGGGGATGCTATTCAACCAGCCGGGAGCGCGGCTCGCTGCGAATGCTGTCGGATTGGGGAGGCCGTGCGGCGCCGGCGGCGACTTGGGCACGGGGCGAATTGAGCACGGGCGGAGCCGATAAAAACGGAGCGCGCCGTGAGGCGCGCTCCTTGGATGATTCAAAACCGCTGTGAAGCGGAAATCAGCCGCCGACCTTGAGATTGGTGGCCGAGGCCTTGCCGCGCTCTTCGGTGACGTCGAACTCGACCTTCTGGCCTTCGTCGAGGCCGCGAAGACCTGCGCGCTCAACCGCGCTGATGTGGACGAACACGTCCTTGGAGCCGTCGGCCGGCTGGATGAAGCCGTAGCCCTTTTGGCTGTTGAACCATTTAACTGTACCGGTGGTCATCGTCGTGTCTCTTTCGTTTCGTAAGTGCAAACCGGCGCGCGACAATCGCACGGCCGGGTCTCAAGAAGGCTGGCTGGATTGTCTGAACAGGTTCACGGTCGATATATCGAGCGCATGCCGTACCCAGGCCGTCGTGACTGTACGTCACCAGCGGCTTGACCTAGGCCCTTGTAGTGCAGCCGGTCAAGGCTCGAATATTTCCATACGGGCCCGGACGAAGCGCAACCTTTTGCGCGATGGCTCATCGGGATCACCGCGGAAACGACAAAGTGCCCTATAATCAGTAGGTTAATGGGAATCGGGCGGCGCTGCGGAAGGCCCGCCAAGTTCCTTCAAGCGCACTTTCGCCAGCGTCGCGAATGCGCCGTCGGCATAGCTCTCGAGATAGGCCCGGTACATTTCCGGGTTGTCACTGTCCTTGACCGTGTCCCAAAAGGCGAGTTCGACGGCGACGAGATCGGGGTCCGCTGGCTCGGGCTCCGCAGGCGTTTCTTGTTCCTGAAGCAGTGCCTGCCGCCGGGTTTCGGCCAAGGCGGCGAAAACGCCCTCTGGATATTGGTCGAGATAGGCGGCGAATTCCGCAGGATCCCTGCTGTCCTTCATCGCTTCCCAGAAAGCGAGTTCGAATGCCGCCGGGTCGTCGGCATGCTGCCTGGTCGGGCCCGGCGGCGTCTCGATCGCTGGCGTCTCGACCGTTTTCGCGGGCGGTGCGCTGTCGGCGCTGCGTACGCGGAAGGCGCGAATCGGCTGGGCGATGTTCTTGACGCTCTGTTCGCCCAGGTCCTCGAAAACATACTGACCCATCTTGCGGACATGATCGCGCACGCCCCGCGAGACGCAAATGCCGCCCGGATCGGCCAGCGTCTCGAGCCGGGCGGCAATATTCACGCCGTCGCCGAAGATATCGCCGTCCTTGACCATGACGTCGCCGACATTGATGCCGATGCGGAACAGCAGGCGCTGTTCGATCGGCTGGCTCTCGCTGGCGATGGCGAGGGCATCCTGCATCTTCACGGCGCAATCGAGCGCATCGACGACGCTGTGGAATTCCGCCAGCACGCTGTCGCCGGCGGTGCCGGTGATCCTTCCGTTGTGGCGCGCAATCAGGTCATCGACGATCAGACGATGGCTCGACAAAGTGGCGAGCGTCGCAACCTCGTCCCGCTCCATGTGCCGGCTATAGCCTTCGACGTCGGCGGCGAGAATGGCGATGAGCCTGCGTTCCAATCGAGGCGCTTCCAGATCCGGCTCCCGTTCTGACTTCTGCGCCGATCGCGCCGATGCTGCCGATCGTGGCCGAACTGCAAACGCGCCCGCGCCCGGCCGGGTTCCCGTCGACCGTTCAGTGCGCCAGCAGCAGGGGCACGCGGCACGAGGAGATCACCTTGCCGGTGGCGCCGCCGAGGCCGAGGAAGCTCAGCACCTGGCCGCGGCCATAGGCGCCCATGACCAGAAGGTCGGCGTTGCTGTTGTTGGTATATTCCAGCAGGTTCCGCCCGCGCGCGCGTCCCGATACCGCGCCGGGGTCGATCGCATCGGTACGAGCAGTGATGCCGTGCCGTTTGAGATGGCGAACCAGATAGGGCGCGCCGACATCATCCGGCTGGGAGCCGACGACGAGAACCGTGACGCTGCTCGCCTGCTCCAGGAAGGGCAGGGCGTAGTTCATGGCACGTGCCGCCTGGAAGCTGCCGTTCCAAGCCAGGACGACCGATTTGATCGGTCCCGTGCTCGGTTGCGGCGGGGCGATCAGGACGGGGCGGGCGCATTCATACAGGGCGGCTTCGACAGTCGCCGGCGCTACATTCTCCGGATCGCTGCCCGGCCGTCCGAGGACCAGGATGTCGGCGGATCGGCCCATGGCCACCAGCATGTCGAGAGTCGCGGTCTCCGCTGCGGTGTAGGTGGCACCGGCGACCGGCGACAGGATATCCTTGAACGCGGTGGCCGATTGCTGGGCGCGCTCCGCCAGCCGCTTGTCGTCCCAATCGATCAGCAGCGGCATCGCCTCGCCGCCCATCGCCATGCCGCTCGCCATGCCGCTCGGATTGGCGGGCAGATGCAGCGCATCGACCGTGCCGCCGCAGACCTGCGCAATGCGTGCCGCCAGGCTGAACGACATGGCAGCGTCGGGGCCGCCCTCGGACGCGGCGAGAATGGATTTGATCATCTTGAGAGTTCCCCCAGGCAACGAAGCGCAATCCAACCAGCGGTTTAGGAGAAGCAGGATACCCGTTCAAGCGCGCTGTTGGCTCGCCGGGTTCGACAGGCGGTTGGGCCTGCTTGACGTGCCGCCGCCATGGCACAGGATCAAGCGGGGGAGCCGGCCACCGTACGACACCCAGTCTTGCCTGGTGCCGCAGAGAGAGGAATGAAGGGATTGCGCGTCACCGCCGTGCCCAAGCGGCTCGTGGTCATGGCCGCCGTGGCCATGGCCGCTTTGGCCTTCGGTGGCTATGAAGTCTACATGCGGATGACGCATGTCTACGAATCGGATGCCCGGGTCACCGCCGATATCGTCACCATGTCGAGCCGTGCCGAAGGGTGGGTCGTCGAGATGTCGGCGATCGAGGGTGCCAAAGTCGATGCGGGCCAGGTCATCATCCGCATCGACGACCGCGTGGCCAAATTGCGGAGCGAGGCATTGCGGGCGCAGATCCTGTCGGTGCAGGCCGACCGCGTCCGTCTCGCTGCCGAGCGTCATATGACCGAAAGCCAGGCCGAGGCCAAAACCAAGACACGGACCTCGGGCGTCCAGATGACCGAGGCGGCGCGCGCCGCGCTCGATTCCGACATCTTGCTTGCCCAGAAGGATCTGGAGCGCAGCCGGCCGCTCTACGAACGGCACGTCATCACCGACAAGCAGCTCGAAACCGCCCAGGCCGCCGTGAACCGGCTCGAGAATAACCGTCGCCGGCTCGATGCCGAGCGCACCCAGGCCGAGGGCGCGCTGGCCGAGGCGCATGCCGAGCTCGACAAGCTGCAGGTGATCGATAGCCAGCTTGCCGCCCTCGAGCATGTCGAGGCCAACTTGCAGGCCCAGCTCCGCCAGCAGCTCGTCGATGTCGAGGACCGCACGATCAGAAGTCCGCTGCCGGCAATCATCGATCGCGTCTTCGTCTTCGCCGGCGAGTTCGTCCTGTCCGGCCAGCGCATCCTGATGCTGCACAATCCGGACGACATATGGATCGAGGCCAACATCAAGGAGACCCAGCTCCGCTATCTCAGGCTGGGCCAGATCGTCCATGTCGGTGTCGATGCCTATCCTGACGACAAGTTCGTCGGTCGGGTGTCGCGCATCGGCAGCTCGACCACAACGCGCTTCGCGCTGCTGCCGACGCCAAATCCATCGGGCAATTTCACCAAGATCACCCAGCGCGTGCCTGTGAAGATCGACATCGTCGAGATGCCGAAGCCTTTGACGCCGGGCATGATGGTCGAGGTCAACATTGACGTACGATAGCGTCGAAGTCCTGAGTGCGCGCTACGGCCCGTCCTACCGCTGGCTGGTCACCGGCTCGGGCATGGTGGGCGTGCTCAGCATGGTGCTGGCGATGACCACGGTGAACGTAGCGGTGCCCGACATCATGGGCGCCTTCGGGATCGGCCAGGACATGGCGCAGTGGATGTCGTCGGCCTACACCGCGACCATGACCACGGGCATGGTGCTGAACGCCTGGGTGATCGGCGTACTGGGCGAGCGCCGGACCTTCATCGCCGCGCTCTGCCTGTTCTCGTTCGGCGCCATCCTGGGAGGCACGGCACCCAACGAGGACGTGCTGATCTTCGCCCGCGTACTGCAGGGGTTTTCCGCCGGGGTCGGCCAGCCTCTGGTCATGGCCACCATTTTCACCGTCTTTCCGCCTGAGCGGCGCGGCACGGCGATGGGCATCTTCGGGCTGGGCGTTGTCTTCGCGCCGGCGATCGGGCCCAGCCTGGGCGGCCTGATGATCGAATATTTCTCGTGGCGCTATGTCTTCTTCATCTCGCTGCCCTTCAGCCTGCTCGCCGCGATCCTGTCCTCGGTGTTCATGGCGACGCGGCCGCTGCCGAGCAAACTGCCGCGCTTCGACTGGATCGGCTTTGCCCTGATGGTCGCGGCGCTGTTCGGGCTGATGACCGGTATCGGCAACGGCCAGCGTGAAGGCTGGGCCTCCGACTCGATCGCGCTGCGCCTCGCCCTCGGCGGCGCAGCGGCGGTGGGCTTCATCTTCTGGGAGCTCTCGGTCGCCCAGCCGCTGCTCGACATGCGCATGTTCGCCCAGCGCGAATTCGCCGCGGCGTCGGTCGTGGCCTTTATCTTCGGCGCCGGCCTGCTTGGCTCGACCTATCTGGTGCCGGTTTTCGTGCAGACCACGCAAGGCTTCACGCCGCTCGAGGCGGGCCTCATGATGATGCCGGCCGGGCTCATGCTGGCGGTGATCTTCCCGCTGGCCGGACGGCTGTCGGACCTGCTGCCGCCGGCGCTGATGATCATGGGCGGCCTGTTGCTTTTTGCCTTCGGCTTCAATTTCATGAGCGTCGCCGACGTCAACACGTCGTTCTGGGTGCTGGCCGGCATCACCATGATCTCGCGCCTGGGACTTGGCTTCATCAACCCCAGCCTCAACGCCTCGTCGCTCAAGGCGTTGCCGGCCGATCGGCTGCGCCAGGGAGCGGGGGCGGTGAATTTCATCCGCCAGCTTGGTGGCGCCTTCGGCACGGTGCTTCTGGTGGCCTTTCTCGAGACGCGAACGCGCTTCCACGCCGAGGCGCTGACGGCGACCCAGGACTATGCCAACCACACCACCGACCGGCTGCTCACTCTGGTGAAGTTGATGCTGCGCCGGGACGGGCTGCCCGACACCACGCAGCGCGCCGGCGCTCTCGAATATCTCGGTACTGTCGTCCAGGCACAAAGCCAGACGCTGGCCTTCCAGGACACGTTCATGGTCGTCACCGGTGTGGCGCTGCTGGCGCTGTTCCCGGCCTTCCTGCTGTCGCGCTCGCAGCATCGCAAAGTCCGGCTTCCCGCCGCCCCGGTCGCCGAGCGGCGGCTCGCCTGGCCGAAACCGCCGAAGTGAGCGGTTACCTCGCTCCCGGCTCGGGACCGAGCCTGACAAGCTGCTTGCCGAAATTCTCGCCGCGCAGCATGCCGATGAAAGCGCGCGGCGTCTTGTCGATGCCGTCGGCGATATCCTCGCGATATTTGATCCGGCCGCTCTTCACCCACTCGCCCATCTGCCGGCGCGCCGGGCCATAGCGCTCGGCGAAGTCGGTGACGATAAAGCCGCGCATGGCGACGCGCTTGCCGACGAAGGTGCCCATCAGACGCGGGCCCATCTCGGGCGTCGTGGCATTGTATTGCGAGATCGAACCGCACAGCGCCACGCGGGCGAAGAAGTTGACATTGCGCAATACCGCATCGGAGATCGTGCCGCCGACATTGTCGAAGTAGACGTCGATGCCGTTCGGGCAGGCCGCGCGCAGTGCGGCGTCGAGGTCCTTCCCGGCCTTGTAGTCGAGACAGGCATCGAAGCCCAATTCGTCCGTCACGAAGGCGCATTTCTTCGGGCCTCCGGCGATGCCGACGACGCGGCAGCCCATGATCCGGGCGATCTGGCCCACCACCTGGCCCACGGCGCCGGAGGCCGCCGACACCACCACGGTTTCGCCGGGCTTGGGCTGGCCGACATCGAGAAGACCGAAATACGCGGTCATGCCCGGCATGCCGAGCACGCCGTTGGCGGTCGAGATCGGCGCGATCTTGGGATCGACCTTGCGCAGCGAGGGGCCGCCGCCGATGGCATATTCCTGCCAACCCAGGCGATCCTCGACGATGTCGCCGACGGCAAAGTCCGGATGGTTCGATTTCACCACTTCACCCACCACGCCGCCGGTCATCACCTGGCCCAGACCGACCGGCGCGGCGTAGGAGGCCGCATCGCGCATGCGCCCGCGCTGGTAGGGATCGAGCGAAAGATAGACGACGCGTACCAGAACCTCGCGCGGACCGGGTTCGGGCACGGCTGCCTCCTCGACGCGGAAATCGGCCTCTGCCGGCTCGCCCGGCGGCCGGCGCACGAGAACGACACGGCGGTGGGTCTTGGGGATCATGGTCGCTCCTGATCGATGGATGGAAATTGCACGGTGAACCATACCCCGGGACGAGAGCGCCGGTCGGGCTAAAACCAAATCGATCGGTACACCTCCCTCCAGTTTGGGTGTAACCCTTGACCCGGACTAGAGAGAATCGGTTCGCGGGAAGATCTGCGTGAAGGTCATCAGTTGGAATTTGCTGCGCCGGACGGGGGCGGCCGTCAGGCACGTCGCGGCGCTGATCGAGCATGAACGGCCCGACCTTATGCTCATGCAGGAAGCCACCAAGGAGATGGAAGCGCTGCCGACCCTGGCCGGCGGCCATTTTCACCGCCTGCCGTGGGCGAGCCGCATTCACGGCCTCGCGGTCTGGAGTCCCCGTCCACTGGCGGTGCCGCGCTCCCTGCCGCTGCCGGCGTCGCGATTGCCCGGACGCTTGCCACGGCGCGTTTCCCAGATCGTCCAGGTCGACGACATGCTGTTCGCCAATGTGCATCTGTCGCACGGCCAGCTTCTCAACCGCCGCCAGCTCGCGCGCATCGCGATGGCTCTGCACGGCCATCCCGCGGCGATCATCGGCGATTACAACGCCGTCGGCCCGATCGTCATGTCCGGCTTCAGGGACGTGGGCCCGCGCATGGCGACGCATTTCGCCAGCAACGTCGTGCCCTTCCGGCTCGACCGTTGCCTTGTGCGCGGCCTGCGCTGCACCGAGGCGCGCGCCCTCGACTTCGGCCCGTCCGATCATCGGCCGATCGTTCTTCGTCTCGAAGCCCAGCCGGCCTCCGTTCGGCCAAGCAGGCCGCGGATCATCGACCCGTCCAGCGCCCTGGGCAGAAGGATCGCCCGGATAAGATCCCGGTTTCAGGCTTGAAAGGCCCCGCCGGGCGGCATGCTCAGTCCTTGCGTGCCGCTTCGACCAGTGCGCGGATCGCCCAGCGTTTTATCTTGCGTGCCTCGGCGTCGTCCAATTGCAGCACGTCCTTGAAAACGACCATCGCCTCCGTCCCGACGATAAGGGCGAGTGCCTTGCCGAGCATGTCGAATGCCGCCGGCTTGAACTGCCGGCGGGCCGGCGCGAGCGCGGCCTCGATCAGCGGCGTGCGGCGATTCTGGCGGGTCGGGATGCCGTCGTCGCTGCCATTCGACAGCCGGTGCTGCAACGAATGCATGAGCATGCGGCGCATCGCGGCTTCATTGTTGAACACTACCTCGTGCAGCGCCGCGTCGACTTTCTCCATACGGGCGAGCGGGTCGTCCAGCATCCCGCCACGAAAGAGCTCCTCGGGCTCCGGCGTGACGATGTCGAGCGATGCCTCGGCCAGCAGCGCCTCGACACTCGGGAAATATCGATAGGCCGTGGCGCGCGAGACCAGCGCTTCTTCGGCGATCTCCTCGAGACTCGGGTTGTGGCCTTGCTTCATGAGACGCGAGGCCGCCTGAAGCAGGTCCTTGCGCGTGCGCTTTCTCTGGTTGGGACGCCGGGTGCCGTCGCCGTCCATCGTCTCAGCCCTGCGGCAGTTGCTGGATGATGGAAGCAAGATCGACCCAGACATTTTCGCGCTTGATGTCGCCGCTCGCGGCGAACTCGATGATATGCAAGAGGCGGAATTCCAGTGGCCGGCCCTTGCCCTCCAGGCCGAACGGCCGGCCAGGCGCGTTGCCGCGCCACACCGATTCGTCGACCAGGAAGGCCTCGCCATAGAGCCGCTTCACGCACTCGATCTTGCCGTCGCTCAGGTCGGCGAACAGCGATTCGTAGAACGGCCGGGCGCCGGCGGGGCCGTGGGTCGGCCCGGTCGGCCAGCCGACGATGTCGTGCTCGACATCGGGCGACAGGGTGGCGAGCACGCCGTCGACATTGTCCTGGGCCTCGAACTTGAAATGCTCGTCGATCTTGCGGTCCATATCCGAGTGGCTGAGCGTCATGTTGTCTCCTGAGTAAGCATCATAAGACTTAATATCTATAATGATACAAATTTCTCAAATCAAGACAAACTTATCGATGCATATCCGAGGCTAGTCTAGAGGTAGGGCAGTGCCAGCCGGGCGGCATTGTTGCGCAGCTTGGCGGCGAGCGGCGCGCGATCGATCTCGGCGATCGAGAGCAGGCGACCCTGCTTGGCCGCCATCAGCGTATCGATCTGGCGTGCCAGGGCACCGTCGCGCATTTCCACATCGAGCTCGAAATTCAGCCGGAAGCTGCGCATGTCCCAGTTGGCGCTGCCGATCAGGCACCAACTGGCGTCGATGACCATCAGCTTGGAATGGTCGAAAGGCGGTGGGGCGAGATGGATGCGGCAGCCGGCAAGCAGCATCGGCCGCACCTGGGCGTTGCGCCCCCAGTCGACGGGCGGATGATTGGAATTCTCGGGCACGATCACATCGACCTCGATGCCGCGCGTGGCCGCCACCGCGAGTGCCGAGATCAAGACGTCGTTGGGCAGGAAGTAGGGCGTCAGGATGCGGATCGAATGGCGGGCGCAGGCGACGGCATGCAGGATCATGAACTCGATCTTGCCCATGTCCTGGTCGGGGCCCGACGTGACGACGCGCGCGACGACGTCGCCGGCAGCCTTGAGCGCGGGAAACCATGCCTTGCCGCCCAGCTGCTCGGCGGTCGTGAACAGCCAGTCTTCGGCGAAGGCGTCGAAGAGCTGGCCGACCACGGGCCCTTCGACCCGGAAATGGGTGTCGCGCACGGGATGGGGCGGTTTGGTCTTCAGCACATTCTCGGCGCCGATATTGAGGCCGCCGGTGAAGGCGAAACGTCCGTCGATGCCGAGGAACTTCTTGTGGAGCCGAAGGTTGAGGAACGGCATGCGCCACGGCAGGATCGAATGAAGGAAGCGCGCGGCCGGAACCCCGGCGTGGCGCAGCCGGCGGTAGGTCGGCGAGAACAGGTAGCCGCCGCCGACCCCGTCGATCAGGACGCGAACCTCCACGCCACGCTGCTTGGCGCGGATCAGGGCGTCGATGAAAAGACTGCCGGTCTCGTCAGCGCGGAAGATGTAGCTCGACAGGCCCACGCTCACGCGCGCGGCGTCGATGGCGGCGACCATCTGCGGATAGGCATCGTCGCCATTCTGGATCAGCCGGACGGCATTGCCAGGCTCGGCCGGTCGCTGCGTGAGCTGCCACCCGGCATGTTCGAGGGGAGCCAAGGGATCGTCGGGCGGATCCGACGGCCGTGGCGGCAAAGGCTTCGTGCTGGGGCGCGCCCGCCGGATGCGCCGGGCGCGCCGGTTCACGCGGTTGATGCCCATGATGAAATACAGCGCGCTGCCGATGAACGGCGACAGCCAGGCGAGACCCATCCAGGCCATGGATGATCCGACATCGCGCTTGTAGAGCAGCACGTGCACGGTAACGGCCGACGCGATCACGAGGTGCGCCGCCGTGACGACAGCGGCCTCGATGCCGAAATGGGCGAAAAGCTGTTCCATCAGGATAAGTCGCGGCAGGTCACAAAGGGCGCTCGATTTTCTCGCCGTTGCGCCAGGCGCGGTACCCCCGGGCCCGCAACACGCAGGCCGGGCAGGCGCCGCAACCGTAACCCCAGTCGTTGCGCGCGCCGCGTACCGCCTCGTAGCAGGTGTGCGTATGCTCGAGGATGGTCTCGACCAGCGCGTCGCCCCCCAGGTCCCAGGCCAGCGCCCAAGTCTCGGCCTTGTCGATCCACATCAGCGGCGTGTCGAGCACGAAGCGCCGGTCCATGCCGAGATTGAGCGCCACCTGCATGGCCTTGACCGTATCGTCGCGGCAATCGGGGTAGCCGGAGAAATCCGTCTCACACATGCCGCCGACGATGTGACGGATGTCCCGCCGCCAGGCAATGGCCGCGGCGAAGGTGAGGAACAGGAGATTGCGTCCCGGCACGAAGGTATTGGGCAGGCCGTCCTTCTCCATGACGAAGGCCACGTTGCGGGTCAGCGACGTGTCGCTGATCTGGCCCAGCACCCCGAGATCGATGAAATGATCCTCGGCCAGGCGCGCCGCCCAGTGTGGAAAACGTCGCTTCACCTCGTCCAGGACGGTAAGGCGGGCGTCGAGCTCGATGCGGTGACGCTGACGATAGTCGAAAGCCACCGTCTCGACGCGCTCGAAACGCTCGAGCGCCCAGGCGAGGCAGGTGGTCGAATCCTGGCCGCCCGAGAACATCACGATGGCTGAGTTATCCTGGCTCATGCGGATGTTTTAGGATGCCGGCGCCCGATTTGCACCATCGACAGGCAAGGCCGTGGCGATCGCGATGGCGGCGACAATAAGCCGTTCCGGTACTATCTCAAGACCAGTATTGCGCGAGACCGATTGACGAACGGCACGTTTGGCGCGCAACCTTTGGCCGACCCGCTCCTTATTCCGAGAGAGGGCTTTCAGGGAGGAACCGATGTTCGTCTCCGATATTCTTACGCAAAAGGGCGTTCGCGTTTTCACCATCGCACCAGAGGCCGGTCTGCCCGATGCCATCGACATGCTCACGACTCGCCGCATCGGCTCGGTGCTGGTGATCGATGCCAACGGCAATATCGCCGGTATCATCTCCGAACGCGATGTCGTGCGGGCCATTTCAAATCAGGGCGCGGCGGCGATGTCGCTGTGCGTCGCCGAGGCGATGACCACCGAAGTCGTGGTCTGCGATCCCGACGATTCGATCGATCAGGTGATGGCCGTGATGACCTCGGGTCGATTCCGCCATTTGCCCGTCGTCCGCCATGGCGAGCTCT
>Ga0193752_1002870_pt1 | contig 12410 bp, 7 predicted proteins | sample H1c1metaG_FD_144924 | JGI IMG/M metagenome (GOLD analysis project Ga0193752, IMG submission 144924) | Soil microbial communities from a riparian zone of the East river system, Colorado, United States - H1c1 | ecosystem: Environmental > Terrestrial > Soil > Riparian zone | place: USA: East River... | reverse complement strand
GTCCTTTTTTTAGGTTGTCCAATTTGCCCTGCGCCGGGGCGTTGTCGATCAGCGGCCGCAGCACTGTCTTTTTCGCGAGATCGAGCATCGCCACCTTTGAATATCTGCCGAACTTTGACGACGACTGCACCGCCCAACGCCCATTTGGCGAGACGTTAACGTTATTCCAGCCGCCGCTGTCTTCCGGCGAAACCCGCTCGGCTTTCGCGCTGCCGTCTAGTTTCGAGCGGTATATAAAGCGCTGGGTCGCATTCTCCGGCGAGGCCAGGAAATACAGCCAGCCGCCCGCGTCGTCGATACCCAGTACCGAGATGACGTCATATTCTCCCGTCGTTATCAGCTTCCGGTCGCTGCCATCGCGCGCGACAGTATAAGCATGCTTCCACCCGTCGCGCTCGCTCATCCACAGGAAGCGCTTGCCGCCTTCGAGCCATTTGATCTCCGGCTGCATGTGGTCGATCCACGCCTCATCCGTCTCGGTAAGAATCGTTTTCGAGGCGCCCGTTTTAGGATCGGCCGTGATAAGTTGAAGCGTGTTTTGGAGCCGGTTCATGTGCTGGACCAGGACCTCGGCCGAATCCTTCGACCAATCCAGCGAGACGATATAGTTGTTTCGCAGGTCACCGGGAGTTTTTATCCAGCTCGTCTTCCCGCCGGTTGCGCTTATCACGCCGGCCCTCACCGCCGAATTCTGTTTGCCCGCCATCGGGTAGGGAAACCGCGTCAGCTTCGGATAAGGGGTGTCAGTGTTATTCAGCATCAAAAAGTCTTCAATGCCCGAAGCGTCGAATTGAAGGAAAGCGATCGACTTGCCGTCGGGGCTCCACCGCCAGCAATCGCGCAAGTCGAATTCCTCTTCATTTACCCAATCTGCCGTGCCGTTGATCATCGTATGCGAACCGTCCGCCGTCAGCCGTGTGATCTTGCCGCTCGCGAGATTTTCGACATACAGGTTATTCCCGCGCACGTAGCCGACCCGGCCCCCGTCCCCCGAAAATTTGGCGAACATCAGCGTTGAAGGCTTCGCATCGCCTCCAAGTTTTGTCAGTTTGCCGCTCTGTATATCCAGGACGAAATAATCGCCCCGCGTATTCCCACGCCATACCCTCGCCGAATTGGTGTATATCAGCAGCTTTTGCCCGTCCGCGCTGAAATCAAGGCCCTCAATAGATATCTGCTGTTTCGACCCTGCGGGCATCAATTTTTCCGCCGTAACCACGATCTCGCGTTTGTTGGTTTCGACGTCGTAACTGACAATGTCCACGGCGCCTTCGACAGTCGCCGACTTCTCGGTTTTGACCATTGAATTGCCCCCGTTGTACCACGAAAAGCCGCCGAGTCTGGCGGGTGCAAAATCACGAGACGCGAATATGCGATCGAGTGTAAGTACGCCAGGGTCGGATGTTTGAGCGACGGCCGCGGCCGAAGCCACTGAAATAATTGCAAATAAAAAGCCTCCGAAGATGAGGCGTGATAGGGAAGATCTTCTTATCGATCCGCATAAAACATTTAACATATATAAAATTTCACCTTCCGGGTCCATGTTGGACCTACACCACATTAACAACCCGTGAAACTATAAAATTGTAAAAATGTTAAGAGGGCGGAAGAAATACCCAATTAATATTCCCGCCCTCGATCACGGATAGCCGCGAGAAGAACGCCTTTGGGGAATATTTCGTCAGGGCCTTAAAGTCCTTGACCATGTGAGATTGGTCGAAATACTCTGCACCGTGCGAAATGTGCGTCAGATTCTGATCGGGCAGGTCCTGCCGGTGCCGCCTCATCGCATTTCTAAACCTTATGATCTTCCGAAACTGTGAAGGCGTCGTCCCTATATGGAGATCGAAATGTTTGTTGAGCGTCGTGCGCGAGATGCCATGGCGGGCCGCCGCATCGGCGATCGAGAACGTGCCTGCATCCGCCAGCATTTCATCGAGGATGTCGTGAAGGAAGTGATGCTCGAAATCGCGGTATTTGGTCAGCCAATAGGCTTCCAACCCCTGCAGCCGCACTTCGTCGTCTTCGTCTTTCACCAATTCCGACATCGATTCCCGGTAGTCGGGAAACGGGTCGAAAGCCGTAAAATACGATTTTGCATAGTGCTTGAGCGGCTGATCGAGAAAAGAGCTGATGCCGAGTGGTTTGAAGTATATGACTATCTCGTCGATCGGCCCTTCATATTCGACCACGGTCGAGTGTTCATAATCGCAGATCAGCGAGGACTGCAGCGGGAAAAGCGGCGAACTGGCAAAGCGAAGTTTAGTGTCGCTTGCTTCGACTACGCTGTTGGTATTGAGGCAGGCCATCGCAAAAATGTTAGGAAACGCGATATACCTGATGGTTTCGTCATGCTCGTCCCGGCGAAGTGTGTAGATACATTCGATATATTTTTGGAGCAAGGGAGCTTCGGGCTGATACGATTTAACCTGCATCTCCATTTATTATCCGCCAAACCGTGGAAATAAAAAAGGCGGACCGAAGCCCGCCTGTGTGGATCAAAATTGATCGCGTCTATTCGTCGTCATCGTGCGCTCTGACGCGTCCGGCGGCGACTGCTTCGTCGATCACCTTTTGCGCCAGGTTGCCCGGCAGCGGGTCATAGTGCGAAAACTGCATGTGATAGCTCCCGCGCGCCTGGGTTATCGAGTTCAGCTTCGATTGATAATCGAGCATCTCGGATAGCGGCACCTGGGCCTTGATCACCTGCTGTTTGCCGCGCATGTCCATACCCTGCACGCGGCCGCGGCGCGAGTTTAGGTCGCCCATGATATCGCCCGAAACCTCTTGCGGAGTAAAGACTTCAACGTCCATGATCGGTTCCAGCAGCGTAGGCCGTGCCTTTTCCATCGCGTTGCGGAAGGCCTTGCGCCCGGCGGCCCTGAACGAATGCTCGTCCGAGTCCACAGCGTGGTAGCTTCCGTCGATCAGCGTCACCTTGAAATCGACCATCGGGTACCCGGCAAGCGTCCCGCTTGCTGCCGCCTCGATGATGCCTTTCTCGATGGCCGGGCGGAAATTCTGCGGCACTGAACCGCCGAAGATCTTATCCACCCATTCAAATCCACCGCTGCGTTCGAGCGGCTCGAAGATGCACTTACAATCGCCGAATTGCCCGCGCCCGCCGGACTGCTTCTTGTGCCGGCCCTGCACCTCGACCTGCTGGGTGATGGTTTCCTTATACGGGACCTTTGGCGGGTGAAGCGCTACCTCAACGTGGAACCGGTTCGCGAGTTTTGCCACTACCGTTTCAATATGAAGCTGGCCCGAACCCGAAAGGATAAACTCCTTGGTCTGCGTGTCGCGGTCGAAGTGGAGCGAAGGGTCTTCCTCGAGTATTTTGTGCAGCGCTGATGAGATCTTGTCCTCGTCGTTGCGCGATTTCGGCTCGATAGCGAAGGCGATCGCCGCCTCGGGATATTCCACCGACGGGTAAACGATTGGCTTCGCCTTGTCGCTCAAGGTGTCGCCTGTTTGCGTGTCCTTGAGCTTAACGACAGCGATGATATCGCCCGTCTGTGCAGAATCTACCTTATCCAGCGTTTTACCCGAAATCACGTGCAGCGCGCCGAGTCGCTCCGCCGTATCCCGGCTCGAATTATAGACCGTGGCGTCTGATGCTACCTTGCCCGATACCACCTTCATCACGTTTATGCGCCCGGCGAAAGGATCGGCGATCGTGCGGAACACGTAAGCGCTGAAGGGTTCGTCGTTACTGTATTTACGCGTTATTCGTTCGCCTGTTTTATCGCTGTCGGCGAAACCGTATTCCGCTTCGTGTGTCGCCGGATTTGGCGCGAATTCTACGAGATGGTCGAGCAGTATCGAGAGCCCTACCAAGGTCGTTGACGACACCGCGTAAACCGGGCAAAGCTTGCTCTTGGCGATCGCGCGTGAAAGGTTCGGAATGATGTCCTCTTCCTCGAGCGTCCCGGCCTCGAAATATTTCTCCATCAGCGCGTCGTCCGACTCAGCGACGATCTCGATCAGACGCTCGCGCGTCGTTTCAAAGACAGACTTTCCCGCTTCCGGGATCGGAATTTCCTTCGCTTTCCCGTTTTCGTCAAATTCATAGGCCCTTTGATGAACCACATCCACTACACCGCGGAAATCGGCTTCGGTGCCTATCGGCAGCGTAAAGGGCACGATCGAGCGCGCAAAGCTCCCGGCCGCCGTATCGAGCGCGTGGCCAAAATCGGAGCGTTCTTTATCGAGTTTATTGATCACCATAAACCGCGGCAGCATAAACTCGTTGGCATACGACCACGTTTTCTCGGTCTGAACCTCGATGCCGTTCACGCCATCCACTACCACGATCGCACAATCCGCCACACGAAGCGCAGGCCTTGCGTGGGAAACAAACGCCGCGTAACCGGGGGTGTCGATCAGGTTTATTTTGGTGTCCTTGTATTCGAGGTGGGCAAAATTGTTGTTAAGCGAGACTTTACGTTCGATCGAGTCCTCATCGTAATCGGTGACGGTTGTGCCCTCATCCACCTTTCCCCAGCGCTGTGTTGCGCCGGTGACATGTAGGAGCGAACTTACGAGCTGCGTTTTACCCGCGTCGCCGTGACCAATGATAGCCAGATTTCTGATATTTTCGGTTGAAAATGCTTTCATTCTCGGCAAAAACCTCCATATTTTATTTTGACTAAATTAAGGTACCGAATTTGAAAGACAATGCTTCGTGGCCTGGTTTGATAAAAACCCGGCATTATTCGGTTCGGTTTTAGGTAATTTTTAAATCTATCCGAGTAAACCGGAGTTGGCAAGCGAAACGTTTGTAATACGGATTTAACTTGCGGAATGATCGTGATTATTGCCGCTCACCGGGTTTCCGAATGGTGAGAAGCGCGAGGCGGCATATTGAAAGAAAACACGAGTATTTACCGTAAAAATATTAAAAAATATTAAATATAATATAATCGCGGATTTTCGCTTGTTACGGGTGTATTATTAAGCAATAATACTCGCCGTATTAGACCATTTAACAAAGGATTTCAGACATCCAAGAGTTTTTTATCAAAGGATAAATACCGGGAGAAGACCCTATGAATTGCAGAAAGCTTTTTCTAAGGACGAAAATTCAAGCTTTGCCGGGCGCTATGCTGCTGGTTTTATTAGTTGTTGCCGCACCTTTATTCGGACAGTCGCGTAAAACGTTAGACGGATCACCGTCCTTGCCGGGCAAGGGTACCGTCATGTTAGAACCTGTTGTTGAGCAAACAAATTCCAGGTCCTTACGCAGAACACCTTTCGATTTTGATGGTGACGGCAAGGCTGATATCGGCGTTGCCCGTCCATCGGAAGTGAACTGGTACCAGTTGACGAGCGGTTCGTTAAACTTCGAGGCTGTTCAGTTCGGTATGAAAGGCGATATCATCACGCCGGCGGATTTTGACGGTGACGGTGCCGCGGACCAGTCAATCTTTCGACCGGCGACGGGCGAATGGTGGTACCTGGGAAGCACGGACAACCGAGCGCGTTTCATGCAATGGGGAACGCCGGGCGATATGCCGCTGCCCTCAGACCTTAATGGTGACGGCCGTGCGGACTTTGTCGTTGTTAACCGGACAAAATACACATGGCGGGCTATCTCGGCTAACGGTGAGGTCATCCTGGAAACGAGGTTCGGAAAGCGGGACGATGTTCCTTTGATCGGAGATTTCGATGGCGATGGTTCGGGCGATCTTGCTCTTTTCCGGCCATCGACCGGGGAATGGATCTACAGGTCGAGCGCTGCCAGGGGCAGTATCGTCACCGTTCATTGGGGAACCTGGCTCGACGTTCCTGTCCCGGCGGATTACGACGGCGATGGCAAAACGGACGCTGCGGTTTATAGGCCCAGTGATGGTAAGTGGTACATACTGAATAGCTTGAAAGGCGATTCACGGATATTGAGATTCGGGTTGGAAGAGGATAACCCGGTGCCCGCAGACTACGATGGCGATGGCCGGGCCGATATCGGCGTTTATAGGCCCGCTACGGGAACGTGGTTCCTGTTAAATTCGACCGAGGGATTTCGTGTATTCCTGTTCGGAGCATCCAGCGACATTCCGGCTCCTGCTGCATACATAATCAAGGATCTGGGATTTGTCGGGGATATACCGAGCCCTCGGACTAACAGGCAGCGTTAAGTTCACGCAGTTTTTTTGATTCAGTTACCTGTTAGAGGTCGAAGATACTATTCAAACCTTCTCAAGGGAAAGAATATGCATAAATTGATTTACCAGTTGTTCGCAAACCGTTTTATCCTCGCAGGCATCTTGATCGTGCCCATGCTGGGAGTGCTTTCCCCGCGAGCAGTTTTTGCTATTTGTACCCCGACTTACACGCGGGAAACGTTCCGAAAGGTGTTCCGCTCGAACAAGGTCTTTTTTGAAGCTCTTGGGGATATCAACGGCGATGGTAAACTCGATGCGTACGGGATGGAACTTCAGCCGAACAATAAATTTCGCAATATTGTTTACGTTTTGAACGACGGCGCGGGGGGATTTGGCGATCCGGTTGTGATCAATACTTCCTTCAATATCAGCACTGACCGCGGTGTGTATCTCGATCATGCTTACAACTCGATAAATATCGGGAGTATGAACGGCGACGGAACAGTTGATTTCGTGGTCCGTTCCGAAGGATCACAGTCAACGACTTTCTACACGCTTTTAAGTGGGGCGGGTGGTACCTATACTGAGTCGGCCCCGTTCGTTACAGGTATTCACAGGTATCTTGTTTCGACCGCCGATCTTAACGGCGACAACCTTGGCGACCTCGTTATTAATGATATAGCCTCGTTCGACCCGTTCGGACCCGGCGGCGCCACGATCAACGCGCTCTTTTTCAACATCGGTAACGGTGACGGAACATATGGCGCGCATCAGCCCGCCGGCGGGCTTCGCGAACTGGTGTCGCCCGTTGTTGGAGATCTTAACGCGGACGGCAAAAATGATATTGCCTTTTCTTACTGGGGTTCCAACTCCGGCCACAGTACGTGGAATCTCAGGGTCCTCGTCAATAACGGCGGAGCCGTTTTTACCCAGCGCCCCGTGCTCGAGGATATCAATCTATGGCTGTCCGGAATAGCCGATCTTAATGGTGATGGCCGTAAGGACCTTTTCGGTGGAGCCATACTCGTCAATGACGGAATGGCAAACTTTACCAGGACCGCCTTGCCGCAAACACCGGCCCCGACCTTTCCGACCGGATTCATCAATAATAAGGCGAAAACCCATTCTACGGATTTTGACGGTGATGGCCACAAGGATATTCTCATCACGATTAACGGGCAGCAGAGCGTTGATGGAATGATCAAGCGCTACCACGACGTTTATCTGAACAACGGCGTGACCAGTATCTCAAAGGCGATCATAAACCGGCCCTATCTCGGATTACCGGCCGATATGAACGGCGATGGCAAAGACGAAGAGGTTATTTTTGTTAACTCTACACAGGGTGCTCCCTTGATGAGCCCGTCCAACGAATCGGCGATCATTGTTCGAGAAAATGTTTGTAAAGCGCCAGCGCAGCGGGGCCAGAACAATTTGATCGATTTCGGCGGCGACGGTATTAGCGATATCGCAACGTGGAGCCCCGACTCCGGTCAATGGCATTACCTTTCCAATCTCGAGGAAAATTCCTTCAGATGGGGCGCAGCTATTTTGGGAGATATCCCGATTCCGGGTGATTACGATGGCGATGGCAGGACCGATGCCGCGGTGTTTAGAAACACGACCGGTGATTGGTGGATCCTTCGCAGTTCTGACGGTGCTTACACGGCAACTCATTGGGGCGCAACCGGCGATATCCCGATTCCGGGTGATTACAATGGCGACGGAAAGGCGGACATTGCTGTGTTCCGGCCATCGGACGGTAACTGGTATATCTGGTACACCGACACAAGCGAGTTTAAGTTCCTTCATTTTGGCAAGATCGGGGATATTCCGATCCCACGTGATTTCGATGGCGATGGCAGGGACAACATTGCGGTTTTCCGTCCGGAAAGCGGCGATTGGTTCTACCTGACGAGCAACTTCGAGAACTTTGTCGGTATTCACTGGGGAATGACGGGTGATATACCGATACCGGGCGATTATGATATCGACGGGAAGGCCGACATCGCCGTTTTCAGGCCGGGCACCGCCTCATGGTATGTGTTCCGTAGCTTTGATAACAGTATGGCTTACGCCCAGTATGGGCAGAACGGTGACGTGCCAATGTTGGTGGATAGCGACGGCGACGGTGTGATGGAATTATCAACATACCGTACAAGGACCGCGCTTCCTTCTGAATGGTATTCATCGGCGCAGCCGTTAGGTAAATGGGGCTCTTACGGCTCCCAGACCGATCGCGGACTCCGACGGTTGCTTTCGAACCAGTAGCGGAAACCCGGTTATTCAAAAATTAGTTCCTTTCAGGTTACGGATTGATGTTGTTAGCTGTCATTGACAGCTGATATTTCCGGTAACCGCCCCTCCTTGTAAAGCGGTCCGGCTCTCGATGAACCAGGCCGCTATTTTTTTGTTTAAGAGGCATCTGTTATATTTTCATAAGTTGAATTATGAAAAATTTTGACCAAGCTCTTCATGATCTTGACCTCACCCTTTTTGAAAAGATCACGAGCCAATCTACCGACGCCGACAAGCGGTCGTTGCTCGCGTGCCAGCTCGCCGTTAGAGAGCTAACCACCGAATACAATTATCTCGAGATAGGGTCTTATCTGGGCGGCAGTATCCAGCCGCACCTGCTTGACGAGAAATGCCGGCGTATTTATTCGCTGGATAAGCGCCCGGCGATCCAGCCCGATGCGCGTGGTATCGATTACGTTTATAGGGACAATTCGACTGCCCGTATGCTCGAAACACTCCGCGAGGTCAGCCCGGACCTGGACAAGATAATAACGATCGACGGCGACAGCCGCACGCTCGATCCGGCCGCGGTCGAAGATAAGATTCAACTTTGCTTTATCGACGGCGAACACACTGACGCCGCTGTACTGTCCGATTTTGAGTTTTGTCTGAGCGTGCTGGATAATTCCGGCGCGATAATATTTCACGACGCCCAGATCACGTATAACGGGATCGCCGATTGTGTCCGGCTTCTTGAAGAAAACGCCACGCCGTTTCACGCTTACGCGTTGCCCAGCATAGTTTTTGTTATTGAGATCGGCGATTTTCCCCTCCACAAGGATCATCGGATAATGCAGCGCTTGATAGACAATCATCAAAGCTACCTTTTCTCGCTGCAGAACAACGACGAATTTCGCCGCTTTGCTAACAAACCTCCCTTTAAATTGGTCAGAAATCTTCTTGCAAAGGTTCGTGGTAGAAACTATAGCGAGTAGAGCAAGTTTGCAATTGCAAAATCTCTTACCGGCAAACGTCCATATAAGGTCAAGGCATCGTAAACGGCGGTTTGTTTTGACTCAAAACGGCTGTATGATGGCTTTTGAAAAACAAGTTAAGATCTTGCGAGGGTTAATAATGCGATTAAAGGACCGGGTTTCGAGTGGATTTTTGAGTTTGGCGTTTATTGGTGTCTGCCTGGGCGCGCTCCCGGTTAGCGGCCAGGAGGTTGTCCCGGTTAGCGATATAACGGGCGGTTCGAGCGCTTTCGTTTTTCGCGGCTCGAGCAAAACCGCATCGAAGAAATTCACCGCGCGAGCTAAATCGCAGCGTTCAAAGACGCAGCGTATCGAAACGGTAAAAAAGATCAATAAACAGATCGTAACGCAGGCGAAGGTGGCTCCGAAGCGTGTAAAGAGTACCGTTGTAGACCCCAATACAGTCAATGTGGCGATTACGACCCAGACAATGAAAGCGCCCGAGGCGTCTAAGTTCTTTGCCGGTATTGGTGAGTATTACATCGATAAAGGTGAGCTTGATAATGCTGTCAAATCCTTCCGCGAATCTACCCAGCTTGACCCCAAAAACAAGTCCGCTAAGTCAGGTCTGAGCGAAGCCTTGGCGCTTAAAGGCAATGACCTGCTCGTAAACGATAAAGCGGAAACCGCAAAGTTCTTCTTTGAAGAAGCCCTTAAGAATGATCCGAGCAACTCGGCCGCTCTCTTCGGCTTGGGTGAGGTTTACGCAGCCCTGGATAAAGATGCCGATGCGATCACAAACTATGAAAAGGCCCTTGCGCTAAACAAGGACCTCACCGAGATCCATGTGCCCCTCGGCATCCTCTATTATCAGAAGGGCGAGATCGCAAAGGCGGATACTTTGCTGACCCAGGCGCTCGCAACCTCGCCGAATAGTGCGGAAACCCAGTATTTCCTCGGGTTGGTCCGCTATTCTCAGAACAGGAACGATGAGGCCCTGGCAGCTTTCCGAAAATCCGCACAACTCGATCCTGACTACGCTGAGGCGTTCTTCTATACCGGCGAAACTCTTTTCAGGCAGGGTAAACAGAGTGACGCCATTGCTGAATATAAGAAGGCGATGGCCCTTAAACCGAACTATGTCGAGGCGATGGTCGGACTTGGAGGCGTTTATTACGAGACCGATAAGTTCACCGAAGCTATCGATATCTTTAATCAGGTGAAACGCCTGAAAAACGACAACATCGACGCTTATATCAACCTTGGTGATGCTTACCGGCAGTTGGGCAAGTTCAATGAAGCCGAGTCGAGCTACAATCAGGCTATCACGTTCATCAGCCGCAACAAGGACTTTCCTAAAGAAGACGCAGCCGAGGTTTACAGCAAGCATGGGTATGTCATCGGCCGCCAGTGCGATATAAACGCGCAAAAAGGCCTTCCCTGTAAATGGCCCGATGCTATCCGGAGCCTTGAGTCTTCCGTTGCTCTAACGGGGAATACGGTCGATATCGCCAACCTCGGCTGGGCGTATTACAAAGCCGGCAGGGTAGATCTTGACTTAAATCGGGTTGCCGAGGGGCGGGCACGCCTGGAGAAGGCGAAATTGAACCTTGAGCGGGCGATCGGATTGAAACCGGCTTATGTCGAGGCTCCTTTGATCAATCTTGGCATGACCTTGTCCGATCTGGGCGATTACCGCGGCGCGATCCCGGTTCTTCAGCGGGCGATAGACAAAAAATCGGATTGGGTATTTGCGATAAACGAGCTCGGGCGCGCTTATTACGGTTTGAAGGATTACAAGGAAGCTTCCAAACAGTTTAGAAAGGCCGTGGACAAGGACGGGAAGTACGTTTGGGGATATTATAATCTGGCCCAGACCGAGTTCGACGCCGGTAACAAGGCTGAAGCGAAGAAGGCCTATGAAAAGCTCAAAAAACTTGACCGCTCGCTCGCGACGCGCCTTGAAGTAGCGACCAGGGGTGCTATCGGAAAATAACGGCAACCATCGAATTATAGAATTGAGCACCTCGATCTCAGTGCGTGAAAATGTCTCGCTCGCCCCGTTTACGACGCTTAGGATCGGGGGTAGGGCGAGATATCTCGTGTCCGCGACCAGTGAGCAGGAGATCGTCGAGGCCTTCAATTTTGCTGCGGAAAACGACCTATCTCTTTTCGTGCTCGGCGGCGGAAGCAATGTTTTGATCGCTGACACAGGCTTCGATGGGCTGGTCCTGCAGGTCGCGTTAAGAGGTGTTTCAGGGTTTAGGGAAGACAACGGCACCGTTTACAGTACGGCTGGGGCCGGCGAAGACTGGGGTGCCTTTGTCGGGCAATGCGTTGCGGAAAACCTGCAAGGCCTTGAATGTCTGAGCGGGATTCCGGGCTTCGTCGGCGGCACGCCGGTCCAGAATGTAGGGGCCTACGGCCAGGAAGTTTCCGAAACCATTGTCAGCGTCAGGGTTTTTGACCGAAACAGCGGCGAAATACTCACCTTAACTAACGCCGATTGCGGATTCGCATACCGCACCAGCATCTTCAACACCGCCGCTCGCGATAGATTTATCGTCCTCGCCGTCACTTATGCCCTAACCCTGGATGGAACGCCCAATATCGCCTATCGAGACCTGAAGGAAATTTTCGACGGGCGAACCCCTTCGCTAGCCGAAACGCGTGACGCCGTTATCAGGATACGGCGGGCGAAATCGATGGTAATAGACGAGATGGACCCGAATTCCCGGAGCGCCGGGTCGTTTTTTAAAAATCCTATCATCGCACCGGGTGAATTCGAAGAGGTCTTAAGGATCTCAGAGCAAATGGGATTCGGTCCGGTCCCAACCTTTCCGGCTGGGGACGGCCTCGTCAAGGTGCCTGCCGCGTGGCTCATCGAGCGGTGTGGTTTCTCAAAGGGCTATAAAAAAGGTAGGGCCGGTTTATCCTCTAATCACACGCTTGCCGTCATTAACCTCGGTGATGCATTGGCTGTTGATATCCTCACGTTAAAAGAGGAGATCGAGGCCCGCGTTCAAAAAGTGTTCTCAATTTCTCTACGAACTGAACCCGTTTTCATTGGTTTCTAAGCGAATTCCAAACGCGT
>Ga0193752_1002869_pt1 | contig 12415 bp, 8 predicted proteins | sample H1c1metaG_FD_144924 | JGI IMG/M metagenome (GOLD analysis project Ga0193752, IMG submission 144924) | Soil microbial communities from a riparian zone of the East river system, Colorado, United States - H1c1 | ecosystem: Environmental > Terrestrial > Soil > Riparian zone | place: USA: East River... | reverse complement strand
GCAGCTTCGGTCAACATAATCTTGACGCATTAGTGGTGTATGAACAAGCCGAAGAAGATGTGAAATGGTTTAACGGCCGTGTCGATGACCTTATTTCTCCGCGCATCGATCAGATTGTCGGCGGCAATCCCGATCCGGCCAAATCCACTTACGACGGTGAAGAAGAACAGATCGCGCGAATTTCATATGTGGGTTTGGCGAGCTACAATTATGCACAGAAATATCTCCTCGAAGCCTCTTTCCGGTATGATGGCTCGGTGATCTTTCCACCTGGCGGGCGCTGGGGGTTTTTCCCATCGGCATCTGCAGGCTGGCGCATATCCGAAGAGCCGTTTTTCAAGACGGTAAATTTTGTCAACGATCTGAAACTACGCGCCTCTGTCGGAAAGGTGGGGAATGACCAGGTGGACCCTTTCCAGTATGCGCAGTTTTACAACATTGTGTACGGCGCAGTTTTCGACGGACAAACCTTTGGGCTGGAACCGGGCGTGCTCGCGAATCCGGGCATCACCTGGGAAAAATCCCTGAACTATAACGCCGGGCTCGATGCGGCCCTGCTCGACAACAAGATCAATTTCAAGCTGGATGTTTTTTACCGGCACACGTATGATATTCTTGGTAGCAGGGGATTGAGTCTTCCTGGTACTTTCGGCGCTTCATTGCCTGATGAAAATTACCAGGAAATTGATGCGAAAGGATTTGAGGTTGAGGCGGGATACAACGGCAGGATAGGCACCACAAAAAACCAGCTCAGTTATTATTTAAGGGGAAATTTTGCATTTTCCACAAATAAGATCATCCAGGCCAACCAGCCTGAAAACATACTTCCGTACCAGTCAGAGATCGGGCGCCCTGTGGGCCTCCAGAGCAATGGCAGCAGCATTAATTCGGATGCTGATTTCAATGATGACATGCTTTTCGGATATATCGCCACAGATATTTTGCGCACTCAACAAGACCTTGACGCGCTTCCCGAAGGTTATACGATTTTAGGAGTGGATCCGCAACTGGGCATGCTTAACTACAAAGATATCCGCGGAACTAACTCAGACAAACCAGATGGAAAAATAACGACTGATGACCGTGAGTTCCTCGCAAAGTATAGCATTCCGCCGATGAGCTTTGGTTTTTCCCTGGGCGCGGCCTGGCGGTCGCTAAGTATCGACATCCTTTTACAGGGAGTGGCCGGCGCAAAAGCGATGTTGCCCACGGCGGGAAGAGATATCCAGGCAAGGGCCGAAGAATCTTCGTTCCGGTACTGGACAGAGAGCTGGTCGCCGGAAAATCCAAACGCCAAATATCCCGGTTACAGGGTGTCGGGCTATCGTACACGTTTTGATCCTTCTACACTCTTCCTGGTGAGCAATTCTTTCCTGCGGCTGAAAAATGTAAATGTTTCTTATGCGCTGCCAAACAGCATCGTGTCCCGGATAAGGTTGAAAAATGTAAAAGTGTTTTTTACCGGCACAAACCTGCTGATGGTGTATACTGGAAACAAAATATACGATCCGGAAATGAATAATATTCTGTCATATCCGATGATGAAGGGTTATTCATTTGGATTAAATGTGGGTCTGTAAGTAAATACTGCATTTATGAAATTTTCAAATATATTATTCCTATCTCTTTACCTTTGTATACTGGGAGGTTGTACCAAGATCCTGGATAAAAAAAATCTCAGCCAGGTAAGCGAAACCGACAATATCTGGAACGACGCTGATCTTGCCACTGCCTATGCGAACCGGATACATGCAAACAACCTGCCTTCATGGAACACCGATTATTCAGATTACTCCGAAGAGTCTGAAGGAGGTGGAGATTACATGTACGGACAGCTCACCGAAAATTCTGTCGACTACTGGCCTTACGATAATATACGTGAGATCAACATACTGATCGCAAATATCGACAAGGGAACACTTCCCGATGAGTCCAAAAAATCGCTGAAGGGGCAAGCACTTTTTTTCCGGGCATACAGTTATTTTGAAATGGTAAAACGATACGGTGGCGTTCCTCTTGTTCTGGTTCCTCAGGAATTATCGGATGATCTTTTAGTAACCAGGAATACTACTTCCGAATGTATGACGCAGATCGTTGCCGATCTTGATTCAGCCATCGCTTTTTTACCGGAAGTCAGTGCGGGCTCAGCAGAAAATAATGGCCGCGTACATAAAGGAACCGCTATGGCGTTGAAGGGCAGAATATTATTATTCTATGCAAGTCCGCAGTTCGATCCAAATCAAAATGCTGCAGGTCGCTGGCAGGCTGCCTATGAGGCCAACAAAGCCGCAAAGGATTACCTGTTGGACCAGGGTTTTGGCCTGTATGAAAATTACGCGGGCCTGTGGTTCGATGAAATGAACAAGGAGGTGATCTTCGTGAAAAGATATGAATACACACCCAACAATGATGAGGAACAGGTCGAGAATCGTTGGGCCGCAGCAACGAGGCCGCTGGATGTTTCGCAAGGTTCAACAGGAGGGAACAGGCCTACTCTCGAAATGGTGAATTCATTTCCGATGAAAGATGGCCGGGCGCCCGGCGATCCGGCTTCTGCTTATACGTACGATTCTCAATATTACTGGCTGAACAGGGATCCTCGTTTTGATAATACCATCGTGTACAACGGGGCACCATGGGAGTTGGGTATCTCGGGTCGCGAGTCTGGCAGATTACAATGGACCTATGTCGGCGCAGAACAGAATAGTCCGACACCCACCGGTTTTTACATGAAAAAGGCAGTGGACGAAAATCAAAGTTCGATAGAGGCTTATAACAGCAGTACCGACTGGATAGAACTTCGCTATGCGGAAGTGTTATTGAATCTTGCGGAATCGGCTACCGAGGCGGTACAAATGCAGGAAGCATATCCTGAACTAATCGAGATCAGAAAACGCGCGGGCATCGATGCGGGCGCCGATAATATGTACGGGCTGAAGGCCAGCATGAGCCAAGCGGAAATGCGCGATGCGGTAATGTTTGAAAGAAAAATTGAATTGGCTTATGAAGGCAAACGCTTTTGGGACCTGAGAAGAAGACGGTTATTTGAAAGCGAATTGAATGGCACGCGACGCCACGGTTTCCTCGTGCATGTGAAGATTTCTGAAGACGAATGGAACACTCTCAAAGCGTCAATGACTTCCGACGGGCTCATCGACTACCTTGCACAACATTACACAGAAATTTTTGACGACGAGGTTAAACTGACGGATACGCAGTTTGACATTGATTGGAAACCTGAGTATTATTTCTTTGCCATTCCCACGGAACAGTTGCAATTAAACAGTAAGTTGGAGCAAACCATGGGCTGGTCAGGCGGAACGTTCGATCCACTACAATAGCGACAGGCACATCCTTCGAACCTTTGCCTAAAATAAAAAAATCATCGTCCCTATGAAAAAAATTATATCATCAATTTGTTTCGTACTCATCGCCCTATACTGTACGACTGCTACACATGCTGCCGACTCTATTGTCGTAAAAAGCCCCGATGGACAAATACGATTCAAACTATTCCGGCAGCAGAACCAGATGAGCTATGCGGTAACCTTTCGCGACATTCAGGTTATTCATCCTTCTTCTTTGAAATTAACGATCAACGATGCTTCCATCATTGATGCTGCCCGTATAGGGAAAATGGATTCATACAAGATGAATGACACCTATCCGCTGTATGGCGTTCACGCAAAAGCGGTTAATCATTGCAATGGCATGCGCGTAACGCTTCTTCAACAAGATGTCACCTCTACGCTCGACATCAGGGTGTTTGACGATGGTGTCGCGTTCCGGTTCATTGTTCCTGGTGCCGCTGGTGCTTCGCGCGTGCCTGATGAAACTACTGCATTCAACCTGCCGGCCGGTAGTGAATTATGGTATCATGATTTGGAGATGCACTACGAGGGTGTGTATGTAAAAAAAGAAATTGATTCACTCATGCCTGGCGAGTGGGTGGCACCTCCGGCGACTTTTAAATTGCCGAATGGTGTTTACGCGGCTATCACCGAGGCCGATCTGAAAAATTACGCCGGCATGGCGCTGCAGGCCCACGGCAACAATCAACTGGTGATGAGGCTCGCTCATAGTCAGCCCACTTCTTATCCATACAGGCTGCGGTACAGTCCGGAAGACACTTTGCGGTTAAGGCAACCGGCTGCTGTCGAGGGCGCGATTACCACTCCCTGGCGCGTGGTGTTGATCGGCGGCGATCTGAATACAATGGTGAACAATGACATGGTGCACAACCTTTGCCCGCCACCTGACAAAACATTATTTGCCGGTGGCCTTCACACGAATTGGGTAAAACCCGGGCGCGCAGTTTGGAAATATCTCGATGGCGGGGGCAAAGGAACGCCAGAAGTGATGAAACATTTTACCGCAGCCGCCGCATCGCTCGGCTTTGAGCATAACATCCTTGAAGGGTTTTGGAGCCAGTGGACGGACGAGCAGTTAAAGGACCTCGTCAATTATTCAAAACAAAAAAACGTAGGGATATGGCTATGGAAGCATTCAAAAAGTTTACGCACTCCTGCAGCAAGGGATTCTTTTTTCACGCGTTGCCGCGATGCAGGGATCACAGGGGTCAAAATTGATTTCTTCGATAGCGAAGCCAAAGAGGTGATTGACCTTTACAATGCCATTCTAAAGGAAACCGCCAGATATCACTTGCTGGTAGATTTTCACGGCGCAAACAAACCCACAGGGCAGTCGCGCACTTATCCTAACGAGCTTGTTTCCGAAGCCGTGAAAGGAATGGAGTCGAGCAAACTGGCTGACAGAGCGACTCATGAAACGACGCTGCCTTTCACAAGCTTCCTCGCCGGTGGCACCGAATACACCGTCGTGCATTTTGGCGAGCGTCGCAAAAACACAACGTGGGCGCACCAGGTGGCCAGTGCGGCCATATTAAGTGCGCCGTTACTGACGTATGCGGCCAATCCCGATACATTGTTAAAAAATCCGGCAGTTAAAGTGATCAGGGATATTCCTTCCACATGGGATGAAACCATTGTGCTCCCACCTTCTGAGATCGGGAAAATCGCCGTATTCGCGAGGCGCAAGGGGCGATCGTGGTTTTTGGCGGTGATGAACGGTGTGCAGCCGAAACAGTTGCACATTCCGCTGCTTTTTTTGGGTAAGAGTAATTACCGGGGCATTATGGTAAAAGATAATGCAGCTGATCCTGCGTCCTTACAAGTCGGGGAGGCGACGATGCATGCAGCCGATTACATCGATCTGGACCTCGTTGCGGGTGGCGGTTTCATTGCCGAGTTCAGCACTACTGAATAAATTCCCGTTGGTAGGCCAGTGGACTTTTACCGGTGATGATTTTAAAATATTTGTGAAAACTCGTTATGTTGTTGAAGCCGCTTTCGTAACACAGTTTTTTGAGACAATGGCTGTTTTGAATCAGTAGTCTGCAGGCATGACCCACTCTAAGCTCCATCAAAAAGCGCGAGTAGGTTTTCCTGGTCCTCGATTTGAAATACCGGCAAAAGCATTTCGGGCTGATATTGGCCACATCGGCGATTTCTTCCAGCTGGATCTTCCTTTTGAAGTGCTTCATGGAGTAGTCGTAGACAGCGTTGATGCGGTCGTTTTCGGGTTCAAAGCGCTCCGGCTGAAAACCGATCGAGGAAAGGGTCTCTACATCCCTACATCCGGAAATGACCCACAGTGCCTCTATGAGTAAAATGATCTTTTGTGCACCTTCGGCGTGTAGGAGCTGTTCAAGAATGGCCGCTACGGCCTCTTTGCCTGCACCGGTCACCGCTAAACCTCTTTTTGCTTTTTCCAGGAGCAGCTTGATGGGTATATTCTCCGGCAGACGGAGAAACTGCTCTCCCCAGAAATGTTCATGGAAATGGGTAACCCTTACATCTGGTAAAACAGTCGCGTCCTCGTCAAAAAAGGCGTTGTCAAATCGCCAGTAATGGGGGAGGTGTGAACCCACAAGTATCACATCCCCATCTTTGAAGCACCTGATGCTGTCGCCGATGAACTGGGTGCCTTCACCCTTTTTAAAATGTACCAGTTCCACCTCGGAGTGATAGTGCCAGCGGTTGTTTATATGTGGTACGAGGTCGTGTCTTACGCTAAACGACATGTCTGGTCCGGTGGCAACTTTCAGTAATTGGGCTCTCATTCCGCTTACTTTGACTTTACAATCGTTAGAAAAGCAGGGATCAAAGCCAATTTACCTCAATCTTGCAGGGCATGGAAAAAAATCAACGCACACGTTTGCGGACGCCATTCGTTGTTCCAGGCGGTGCCGGCGGCGATGACTAATCCTGTCGGGAGCCTGAAAGCGGAATGAATTCTACCGGGATCTGGGTTAGATACCTATTGACCGGATAATGGGAAACCCCTAATCCCCTTACACAGAACAATGCAATTGTGCAAAGCAGGCCGCCTGGCTATGCATAATCCCTTTGAACTAACCGTTTTTTGACAGCAAATCCACCTCCATGAGAAACATCCGCAACCTCTCCCGCATCAAATCAATCATTCGCCACTCAGGCATTACTGTCAAGAATTCACCTTCTGTCGATCATCCCATACCGGTTGCTGTTTATTACCGGAATAACTCCGATGGAACGGTCAGCTGGTTTTGGCCAAAAGGAAATAGGCAGACGGCCCTCTCAAAATTTTATAGTCAGGATTCCCGCATGGTAAAATGGACATCGGGTATGTACAGCCTATTTTTTACTTTGGGTCTGGAAAGCTTTCTTGCTCATGGCAGGCTTGTTATATATACCGATCTGCCTACGGCCACTTTTTTACAGCAGCATTGGGGAAGGGATGAAGTTGCAGAGCGTATCAGTTGCTGAATTGTTTAAGGAAAAGATAATTTATTTTTGGTTTGACAAATAGCATACGGCGGAATCACTTTTGTGTCTTTTCAGAATATACTTTTTTCATCACTTTTATTTTTTGCTCGTCATCCGCGACTGCATCAGCGGTGAACATCATAACGCCATTAGCTTTTGACGTTGTGCCATATCTTAATACTTTTTCAAATTCTGCGCTAGTAATAATACCCGGATCATTGTAAGCCTGCACGATCGGCCAGATTTTCGAATGGTTATTTAATTTATCGGATAACCATTCAATATTTTCTTTTACCCATTCTGGATCCCTTTCCATTCTTCCGTGATAAACCATTGGCGAAAAAACATCGACATGCATTTGCAATGAATCATAGTCCAATCCCAGTATCTTGCGACGTGCGCCATTGAAATCATTATCATTCCAGGGACAGTGAAATACACCTAACAATGCTCCGGCTTTTTCTTTTTGTATAATTTTTCTGAAATTCTTAACCCAGCCGGCTATCACGGAACATCTCCAGTTGCGCCAGGTGCTGTCGTGATTGTCCAATATCCACCGGGCTTTTTCTTTTATGCTGCCAGGCGACAATTTCAATGATGCATACGATTGAAAATGATGCAGGCAGTTATTGCAGAAGCAGGTTTCTGGCAGGATAGGTTCAGGGTCTTCAAACTGCGCATGCCAGTGCAGGTAATCCATCCACACTCCATCAATATCAAATTTTTGTAATAAGGATCTTAATTCGCCTTCACGATGTTTTATGAAGCCAGGTTCTGTAGGACACACGCCCATAAACCAGGTGGCAGCTTTCACTTTTTCACCAAACTGATCTATTGCCCATGCTTCGGGATGTTGTTCTACATAAGACTTGCCATTAAGGGTCGCAAATTCTGCAAATACTTTCAGTCCTTCTTTCTTAGCACGTTGCATCAATGCATCGGTGAGCGATTTGTCATGAATAAAAATGGCGTTCACCCCCAGGTTACTCAACGTAAATCCTTTGTTCCAAAATTTTTCAGGGGATCCATAAACACCTTGGATTTCGATTTTCTTTTGTTGCCCATGAATTACTGGTCCAATGAAACTTGAAATCAAAATAAACAGGAGCTTATGTAAGGATGACTGTTTTATCATAACCGATCAGATTACCTAATATAGGATAATTATTGATCGAAAAAACTACCAATCACTAGTGTGCATCCGCATATTGTTAGCGGAGATCTCGGAACTTTTTATCGGTCGACCCGGGTTGTTGGAAAAAATACCCGGATACCGACTTACGGGCTCAGGGATTGCTGCTACTAGTTGTATGGGTTCGCCTGTTTTCTGATATAACCATCTTTAAAGGTTGATTCAATTAAAAAATAATTATTAATTAAATTTGCATGCTTCATGAAAAAATTACCTCTTTCTTTTTATTTGCGGCCGGACGTAGTTGAAATTGCCAAAAACTTATTAGGCAAAATCATTGTTACGAAGTTCAGCGGCATTGCAACCATGGCACGCATTCTGGAAACGGAAGCCTACAATGGAATACATGACAAAGCGTCCCATGCTTATGGAGGAAGGCGCACAGCCCGGACGGAAATTATGTATGCCGACGGAGGCGTGGCTTATGTGTATTTATGCTATGGCATCCATCATTTATTTAATGTGGTCACCAATGTTGCCAATATCCCACACGCCGTGTTAATCAGGGCAATTGAACCTTTGCAGGGAATGGACGCCATGCTGGAAAGAATAAATACAATAAAAAATAAGGGCATTATTAAAGGACCTGGAAATGTGTCTGCAGCTCTTGGTATCTCCACTGCTCATACCGGTCATTCACTGATGAGCAAAGAATTTTATCTTGCAGAAGACAAGTACAGTATCAATCCTTCACAGATTATCGCAGGCCCGAGAATAGGTGTTGCATATGCATTGGAAGATGCATTTCTACCTTATAGATTTATTTACAATACGACCGGACAGTTAATTAATGCACCCACTCGTTCCGCTGTAGTGAATAATCATTAATGAGCCAGAGGCCGGCAAGGCGTTAAATATTCTGTTAAAAGTGCAGTGAATGTTCCACTCGAGCGACGGACCCGTAACTTGACTAGCCAGCAAATCAAGACTGGATTTAGATGAAAACTGTATCTCTATCCCTGGTACTGCTCGCAGCAATATTCGTTTCTTTCAAAGAGCAGGAACAGCCAGTTATACATTTGCAAGGCACGATAGCTGATGTTAATGGAATTGGAATTCCTTATGTAAACATTGGTATTTCAGAGAAGGCAGTTGGGACTGTATCAACTAAGCATGGAAAGTTTGACTTGACAATTCCCGCTGATTTTTCCCGCGATAGCCTTACAATCTCCAGCGTTGGTTTTGAGGCGTCGGTAATAGCGATCGATAGCCTGGTGAAAAGCAAGAAACTGTCGAATATCACATTCATTTTACAGCGATCATTTGTTTCGTTACCGGAAGTTATCGTTTCGTCAAACCCTTTGAAACATAAGGTGATTGGCAATAAAACAAGGTCGAAATTCCTTAGTGGTGGATTCTCCTCCAGTGATCTGGGGTCTGAGGCGGGGACCCGGATAAAAATCAAGAGATCGCCTACTTTTCTCGATTCTGTTTCCTTTCATCTCTCTTATAATAAAATGGACAGCCTAAAGGTCAGAGTTAACATATATGATATGTCAACAGGAGATCCAGGGATAAATCTTCTTCCCGAAAATGTCATTATCAAACTAGGTAATAAACGTACTGGCATCGTAAATATAGACCTCACAAAGTATAAGCTCAGGTTGAAAGATGATATTCTCGTGGCTTTGGAGCTTGTAGAAGCAGCCGGAGACGCTCAGAGCGGCGTTTTTTTGTCTGCATCAGTGTTGGGGGCGCCCACTTATTATAGGGAGACCAGCCAGGCCAAATGGAAAAAGTATGAGTCGCTTTCCCTCGGTATTAACTGCTCCGTCAGATTTTAACCTTTGGACACCAAATGGACATCAAAAGAAGGTTGCTAAAATCGGCAAGAGATTTGAAATGGTGTTGAAACATTCCAGGAAGTACAAACAGAACTTGTTCCAAATCCGGGGCGGCTTACGAAAGAATTATGCGCTCCTGTTACCACTACCTGATTTTGGCAATTTCGAAATGCATGCCGCCCCTGCGCGAATGCAACGACGTTTGTTTGACCCGGATAGATTTGGCGTTACAGTGTCTAACAGATTTGCGCACACTGTATCCCGAAAAGGATCTGCAAGGTAAGCAGGCAATTTTATTCAATTTGTTGAATCGAGCTTGCAAGACACCAAAATACGTATTACCTTACCCTCTCTTCCAAGCGTCCAGTTTCCCCAATTTTTATTATAGACATCCCAAACTAAGGTCTAAACCCGACCCGTATGAAAATATTCGTTAGTCCATGCATTCTTGTGGTCGCAATTCTGCTTATCACTTCATGCCAGAAAGCAATCAATAGTGACGCTTCGACACCAGTTCCTGATCCGGTTGACTCCATTCCCGCAAAACCTCCCGTCAGTGTCGAACCCGATAAGATTGTTGTTGCCAGTTTTATCGGAAGAATTCTCGATGAGAAAGGAGAACCTTTAAAAGATGCTGAAGCGTCTGCCGGAGGTAAGAAGGGGTTTACCGATGAATTTGGAATTTTTAGAATAAAAGACGCGACTGTTTCAGAACAATCCAGCTTTATTATCGTTAAAAAACCCGGCTACCTGACGGGTTCAAGGACGGTTATTTCGCAAGCTGGCGGCAAAGCGTTCGTGCAAATAAAGATGATAAGGAAGGTATTAAAGGGAAGCTTCAATGCGGACGACGGCGCGTCTCTTTATTTTGGCGGTTCAGCCGGAGTTAAGTTTCCTGCAAATGCCATCATGAATGCCACCGGCGAATTGTACAGCGGAAAGGTTTTCGTGTATGGAACGATGTATGATCCGATAGCAGGGGATTTCAGTGACGTCATGCCGGGTGACCTGAGAGGGATCACCGCTGACAGTCAGGTTACCGCATTAACAAGTTATGGCATGTTGAATGTCGAGCTTGAAACTGAGGCCGGGGATGCCTTACAGCTTGCAAAAGGGAAAAAGGCGCAGATAACCATCTCTGTAGCCTCAGCGTTGGTTGCAGGTGCTCCTGCTGAAATTCCGTTGTGGCATTTTGGCGAGGTTGATGGGAAATGGAGAGAGGAAGGCAAGGCTATGCTGAAAGATGGCGTTTATCACGGCGAGGTGTCTCACTTCTCGACCTGGAACTGCGATGTGCCTTATGATTTTGTTTTTATTAAACTCAGAATTAAAGGACCTAAAGGAATCTCGATTCCTTATTCAACCTTAAGGATAACGGACCTAAACACCAACAGGTTTAATATTTCAATAGCTGATTCTCTCGGAAATGTGATCATGGCAGTGCCGAAAAATTCCAAACTGAGGGCTGAGGTGTTGAATGAATGTGGGATCATTCTCGGTACACAGAATTATTCACCGCAGGGGACGGACACCGATCTCGGTATCATTTCAATCAACCAGGAAAAGGCGATTGTCCTTGAGGGGAATGTTTTCTCTTGTTATGGTAAACCTGCCGAAAATGGTTTTGTAACCCTTTTTTCGAAGGGTCTATATTACGTCACCGAAATTTCGAATGGTAAATATCAATTGTCTCTAAACAGCTGCTGGCAACTTCAATCCAAAGCGACTCTGTTTGCTTATGATGCCTCTGGATCTAATAACAGCGGAACCATAAATCTGACGATAACCGGAACCGATACCAAGGTGCCTGACCTCACAGTGTGCGGGAATAATGTCGATGAGTTTCTCTCTTTTCGAATAGATAACGATAACGAGGTTTTAATTACTATACCTCCCGATAGTACTGCATTTTTTAGAAACGAGTATAATCAGACGAAAATCGAATTTTTCAAGAATAGCCGTCAATATGGCCAGGGAACATGTCCCTACTTCGCGTTGTATGACACGGTGCCTTATGTCTCTGACATCGAGCACGGTTTGATGATGTGGCATAAGGGTATCGAATATGTTCCGAAAACCGTCCTTCATTTGGAAGTAAAAGAGTATGGAAAACCAGGCGAGTATATTCACTTCACTTTCTCGGGGGAATTATGCAGGTATCCTTCCTTGCTTGAATCACATACAATCACGGGGGAAGGTAAAATAAGACGACCGTACTGATACAGGTAGTTATCAGTTTTGTTTGGTAATCCAGAGGCCAACACGCATCAACATATGCCTGAAATATTATTCCAACTGATCTTATGCAATTATTTGGCGGACGCTGCTCCGCCTAACGGAATTGCACATATTATATCGCTAACTCCGGCGCTTTTCGCAAAAATTATAGGTAACTGTTACCATTACTTTATTTTCGCAATTTCGAAATGCATGCCGTCCCTGCGCGAGAAATGTCCTCCCCAGTAGAAGAAGTTGTCGTTGGCGATGCGCACCAGTTCCCGCACAGATCCTTTCTGACCTACTAATGCGGGCATGGCTCCAAGAGGGTTAAAGGCTGCGTTGATGTCGAATGCCGATCCGAAAGCGTGATTGCTAAGCAGGGTGCGGCTGCC
>Ga0193752_1002868_pt1 | contig 12415 bp, 14 predicted proteins | sample H1c1metaG_FD_144924 | JGI IMG/M metagenome (GOLD analysis project Ga0193752, IMG submission 144924) | Soil microbial communities from a riparian zone of the East river system, Colorado, United States - H1c1 | ecosystem: Environmental > Terrestrial > Soil > Riparian zone | place: USA: East River... | reverse complement strand
AGTATCAGAAGTAAAATAAATTTTGTATTTAGTTTTACTGTCCAACCTTATCATCAAACCTTCTTTTTCCAGCGTAATATTAAGTATACCACTATGTAGTTTGTAGTTTCCTACATATGATTTCAATATTTCGTTATTTACGGTAACAACATTTTTAATTTTCGGGGTATAGAAATCTTTCCAGCTATAAACAGCAGCCAGTGAATTGGTTATTTCGCTTAACAGACTCCAATTCTCGGTATTTGCCATCACTACTGCTCCATTCTCGTTTTCCATGCTGCCGAAGTATGCGGCCACAAAGCCTTCATCAGAACCATCATGGTTAAAATATTTTTCATTTCCCTTTTTAATAATAAATACTCCTAATGCTGCAGAGCTATCAATAGAAGGGGTCAATCTAAGCCTGGTAGTTTCCGGTGACAGTACCTTATTGCTTTTTTCTTGTAATGATAGTTGTGTTTCTATAATATATTTAGCTAAATCTGTTGGGTTTGTCCATAGGCCCGCAACAGCTTGTTCGGGATAAATATGATACTTCCCTTTCACGGCTGCCCCATCATTATAATAACCTGTTGCCAATAAATTTTCTTTACCCGCAGGCGGCGGTTGAGTATAAGAACTATAACTCATTTCCATTGGGTTCAATACATTGTTCCACATGTATGTATCGTAAGGTTGCCCTGTTACATCTTGCAATATTAGCTGTGATATGGTTGTTCCTCCACCTGAATATTGAGATCTGAGAGATGACTCCTACATTGACCGAATCGCTTTACTGTTAGCCGGCTTTTCGCCATTTAAAATTTGTATCAGTGTAGGTATGGTATCCCCTTTTTCATAACCGTCAAATCCGTGTACTGTTAATCCTGCTGTATGACTTAACAGATTTGCTATTGTTATTTTCTTCCCTTTTGAAAGAGAATCATAAGGGAATTTCCATGATTTCAAATAGCTATTAATATCTGCATAAAGATCCAATTTGCCTTCCTGCACCAATTTTAAAAGACCAACCCCGTTTAATGATTTACTAATTGAGCCTGCTTGAAATAATGTGCTTGTAGTAACTGGCCGTTGTTCCGCACTATCTGCCCAGCCATATCCTTTTGCCCACTCGATTTTATAATCTTTTATCAATGCGATACTTACTCCGTTTACATGATTACTTTTCATTCTGTCGGCAAGTGTAAATTGCTGATTCCCTATTTGCACCCATAAACCTAAATTGTTTTCAAACGTTTTGATTTTTGCTTGTACCAATTTTGAATATGTTGTATTGTTTTGTGCAGATAGATTAGTTGTTTGGATACAAAAAAATAGAAATAAAAAAATTGGTGTAAAGGCTTTTGTGTGTTTAGTCATAATGATATATTAAAAAATGGTGTAAAAATCCTTTGTACATATGATTAAATTAAACATACGCAACGGTATTGTTTCTCCTTATAAACGGGTTGCAAAAAGAAATATAAATGAGTGTATTGCTGTTTTTGAAGATTTAAAATCACCAATACACATTACTTCTGACCTTCTTTACTTCTAAAGTCCGTGATGGTCTTTCCATCATAACGATACACTCCACCTGGAGACCCAAACCAAATACTTCCATCGTTAGCTTCCAATATCCCCAAAAAAGCCATCATTCCTCCTGACTTAATTTCTGTTACTGTGGGCATTTTATTGTACAAGGACTTTGCATCATAACGGGAAAGTGCCCAGACATTCCCAATACGAGGATTTACTACACCAGTAGTCCAGATGTTTCCTTTTTTATCTTCGATTATTCCATAAGCCCCCCTCTGCGAAACCTTAGTAAAGGTTCTGCCGTCATAGCGCCAAAGACCATCATTGTCACCGAACCAAATGTTTCCTTTTTTATCTTCGATTATTGACCAAACGTTTTTAAACGCTTTGCCATCTTTGTTTTTTAAAACGGTAAATGTTTTTTCATCATAAAAACAAGGCCCGTCCCCGGTGGCAAACCATAATTTCCCGGTTTTGTCTTCCATGATCGCCTTGACACCATTATCGGTCAGTCCGTCTTTCGTTGTAAAGTTTCGAAAAGATTTCCCATCATAACGGCTTGCTCCGAACCACATATTACCGGCTTTATCTTCATAAATAGACCCAACGTTGTTATTGGCAAGTCCCTCCCTTGTTGTAAAATGCTGAAAGGATCTCCCATTGTAATAATAAACCCCTGAATCAATAGAAGCGAACCAAAGATTTCCTTTCCGGTCTTCCAAAACATCCCAGAAGCCGCATATACCTATTTTACTACTTGTGAGATTAGTAAACGATTTTCCATCGTAGCGAAAAACACCACTCAATGATGCAGCAATCAAAATGTTTCCGTTTCTATCTTGCTTTATATTCCGAACCTGACTCATAGGCACCTTGGAGGTAGCCAACTCTTTAAGCTGAGACTCGGAGAGGCCATAGGGTCTTTTACTGTAATTATCTTGTGGAACGTTTGTTTGGTTTTGTCCACAGTAAGTGCAAAAAACAGACATTAAGAACAGCGCAAATAACTTTACAAATTTTTTCATCTTCATTTATCTTTTACTATCGGGCAGGTTTAACAGTGTGATTCCGTCTGTAGGGCATAAATTACGTTGCCGGAACAGATAATATGAACATCTTCCCTTTTACGGAAGGATGTACCAGTTTCCATGTTTTTCCCTTGTCTGATGACCTGTAAATGCCGTCGGTATGACCACAAAAGAAGTTTTCACCAACCTGGATAATAGTTGTCTTGAGTTCTGTCACACAAAGGACGGTAGTATCCTTAGATTGCCGGGTTGAATCGGAAAAGCCCTGAGCCGGAAGGTCAGCATTAACCGGTGGCATAATTGGGTCAATAAAACCATGCGCCAGCAGGCCGGCATCAATCGCCTGCCAGGTTTTGCCGCCGTCGTACGATGTTCGTATTCTCCGGGTCTTCGCAACGGAGCTGTAGTTAATAGCAGCGAATCCACCTTCGATGCGTTCTATATCGATGCCCACGCCGCCCTCACTGATCACCAGAGCCCAGCTTTCACCATCATCGGTCGATCTTAATATCCCTCTCTGGCAGCTCGCAAGGAGTACAGCATTTGATTCTACTATTTTCCCCCCGGTTGGAGCATTCAGTTGTTTCCAGGATTGTCCACTGTTAGTGGATTTAAAAAGACCTCTGTCGGAGCCGATGAAAATTGTGCCTCCGGCAGTTTCAGAAACGTTGAATACCCGTTTCGCCGGGAAATTTGTAAAAGGAGCCGTGAAATTTGGTTTACTGTGATATATCCCATTTCCGTCAGTTAACCAGAGCCCATTATCATCTGCAAAAAAAACATCTCTGCCACCCCTAGAGTCATCCTTTAAAGTTACGGGCAACTCGTCGCTAATGTCCTGCCAAGTTTGTCCGCCATCCGTAGATTTAAAAACGATGTTTGCTTGCGCCGGTTTATTCCTGTCTACTGTAGCAACACGGACTGAATCTATCGACGGCTTATCACAAAGACTGGTGCCTTTACATAGTTTAGACCCTTCAGTTGTTTTCTCCCCCGCATCCTTTTCTTTTAGTACAAAAGAATTTATCAGAAATAATACCAGGAGGGTGGCCGGCATAAACACAAATAATCTTTTCATTTTTTTAAATTTAATTGAACAACCGGCTACAAAATTTTGAAACAGCAAAAAGAGTGGGAGAAAACGTTTCTTTAATTTTTATATCCTATTAAGCTTGATACAGCGAATCTACTTTGATCCTTTCAGCCTGAAGGGTCGGGATTGTAAATTAAAATGTAAACTTTGTAAATAAATCGTAAATAGTATGTTTAATAGCCGCAATCTCCTCTCCGGGAAACGCAAATACCTGTACGGATTGATATCACTCTCGTTTGTCTCTTTGATCTGTGTGGCTTTCAATATCACAGGCAGTGATGACTTTGATATCGCCAGGAGAGAAATTTTACTCCGCCGGATCGGGCATGAAATACTATTACAGGCTGGCGACAGTACATCAAGAGTGCTCCTTCGCCCTGGTTCGTGTCTTCACGAACCAATACACATCGGCTTCGAAAGTTTCGGTGCGTGAAGCCACGCACCGAGGCGTAGAGACCTCCCGGCCTCTTTAAGCAAACCTCTTTTTTATTTTAGCTCAAAGATATTCGGTATACTAAAGGGAGGAAGCGAGCCGGAACCCGACACTGCCGTTGCCCCACAGGACGGGGATGCGATAGGCTACGCGGCATACAGCGGGTTCGAAGTTCCAGTTACTGCTACCGCCGCGGACAACACGATGCGGCCCTGTTGCAGGGCCCTTCGGATCATTTCCCGGACTTTTACCATAATAGTTTTCATCATACCAATCGTTGCACCATTCAAGTATATTGCCTGACATATCATACAATCCCAATTCATTGGCCTCTTTTTGTCCAACAGGGTGAATATTTCCGCTGTTGACAGAAGTCCAGGCCACCGCATTGATATCATTACTACCTGCATATTCAAATTTCTTGCTCTTTGTACCGCCTCTCGCAGCATACTCCCATTCTGCTTCTGTGGGCAGGCGATAGTTTTTACCGGATAGGGTATTCAACTTTTTTATAAATGTCTGTACATCATCCCAGCCTACAGCGTTTATCGCGCAATCCATACATTCTTTACCACCAGAAGAATTGCTGCCCATAACCTTTTGCCATTGTGCTCGCGTAGTTTCATACTTAGCTATTTTAAAACTGCTTAGCGTAACATTATGTATAGGCATTTCATTTTTATTCTTATTGCCACCCATAGCAAACCTGCCGCCCTGTACCGTTACCATATCCGGCTCAATGATATTTCCAGTTGCCTCGGTCGTCATGACAGAATCAGAATTAACCGCGGTTGCGTTTTCTGATGTCTTCGTGTTGATTTGCGAACACCGGATACCTGCAGCCGCTATGAGCAGAATAGCTATAAAAATGTATTTCTTTGCTGGATTTTTTGCCGGGGTTTCTGGAACCTCTGGTTTATAGATATTTTTTTTCATATGGTATAAAAATTGATTCAGCGAATCTACTTTGATCTTTTCAGCCTGAAGGGGCGGGATTGTAAATTAAAATGTAAACATCGTAAATACGGTGTTTGATAGCTGAAATCTCCTCTCCCGTAAAGGCAAGTACCTCTTCGGATTGATATTATTCTCGTTTATCTCTTTGATCTGTGCGGCTTTCAGTATGACAGGCAGTGACGACTTTGCTACCGCCAGAAGGGGAGTGTTCGCAGATCGGATATGAAATACTACTGCAGTTGGGCGACAGTACATCGTAGCCAGGTACTAATTTTAGTAACGCTCCTGGGGAAGAACACGGTCGCAACGTTAGTGTACCCTCCACCCCTAAATTGCCGTTAAACAACACCTATTATTCGACATGTATTCAGGACATTGCTGATTTTACCTATATATGACAGGAAAAGAGTAAAGGATGGTCTAATACGCTCCCGGAGCAAACTCTCCCAATCGCCACAGTGAGTAAATCGGTGAGTATTGATAATTGCTGACCTACAAGTAATTGAAAAGTAGATTGATATAAAGCTGCTTCGAATCCAGTCATCCCGATTGACTACGCAGCTAAAATATCAACCAAAAGTTTCAAATCTTTCATTAAAAAGTTCGAATTCTGTACCAGCGGGATCACTTAACAACTTGATAATCAAGCATATATGATGGATTGGGAACGCATATCTGCTTTATTTATTACCATCTTCTTCATTCGTTACATCTACATCCATTTTCTTACTATTGCATCACTTCATGTTATAGTCGACATAATACTTTCCGTGTTCATGCCTCACGGGCTCTCAATTTCCCATTCTGCATCTTTACCTCGGCTATTATAGGTAATTATTTTTATTGCCTTGCTGTTGTCATTCATGATAAATTCAAATTTCAACTCCGCAACTTCTCTAATACCAAACTTGTATTCAGATTCAGGTATCAGACGAACCTTCGGAAGTTTTACCGCTGGATTTGTACACTTTATAAATAATTGATCATTCTCGAGAGTAACTTCGAGTTTTGTTTTAGGGTTGAATACATAGATGCCAATGTATTTCCCTAACGAGTCCTTATTCAAAACAAATAGACTCTCTAGCGATTTTCCAAGTGTAACTTTCACAATGTCATTGGATAAAATCTGCCAGTCCATATCAGCTTCATAACAGTTAAACAGGGTGACGACGGTTATATCTTCATCCGGCAAATAAATCAGGTCAGACTGAAAACCATCTGTTGAACCGCTATGCTCTATAGTCCTGCTTCCTTCTATTCCTTTTAGATACAATCCGTACCCATAGGAAGAGAAGTTTCCATCAGAAAGTTGGAATGGTGAAATCGCTCGCGTTAGTGATTGTTTTGATATTAATTTGCCGGCGTATAAGTATTGATTCCATTTTAACAAGTCTTCTGCGTTTGAAAGTAGCCCTCCTGCCGAATAAATAGTTGAAATCTCTTCCAATTCTGCTGGTTCAATTTTTCCGTCAAATTTTGAATAGCCTTCGGTCATTTTTACAACTTGCTTATCTGGGTCATCGTATGAAGTGTTATTTAAAGATAATTTGCTAAGAATATTTTCTCGCAAATATGCTGCGTAACTTTTACCCGTTACAATTTCTATTATATAGCCTAATAGATAGTAATTAGAATTGCTGTACTGAAACCTACTACCCGGAAGGAATACCAGTGGTTCGTCTTTGAAGTAATCAACGCCTTGTGCCGGCGTATAGGTGATTTTAGTCTTGGATGGATTTGATATTTCAAAATAATTTTTAATTCCAGATGTTTGTGTCAACAGGTTTTCAATAGTGATTAATCCTCTGGAAGGGAAATCCTTGACATATTTCTGTATACTGTCATTCAAAGCAATTTTTCCTTGCTCAACCAGCTGCAAGATGGCAATAGCAGTAAATTGTTTTGTTATTGAACCGATACGAAAAATCATATCCGACTGCATAGGCGTATTTAGGATGATATTTGAAGTACCGAATGCTTTTTTGTAAATGATATTCCCCCTTTTTGCGACCAGAACTACACAGCCAGGTGCAATTTCGGCATAGCGCTTATAAATGAGATCATCCAAGTTTTTCACTATGGTGCTTTGATCCGTTTTTTGACCATATGTGTTGGTCAATAACAAGAGAGTAGCAATAAATAGTACTAGATTTTTAAACATTTTGAAATATTGAGTTTGTCAAGGGCATAACAGGCAACGCATAAATATACGCAACCCGAATTACTCTTCATAACGTAGAGGCATTCAGACCTGATACCTATAGGCACGTTAGTATCAACATCTTCTGAGATCCCAATTTTTTTAAAACAGGTAAAACTTAAACCATGACTGAAACAGACATTCAATTAGATAGAATTGAGAATATGTTGACCAAGATCCTAGAAATTGTGAAAACGGACCGATTGTCCATTGATATCAAATGGCTTACTGGGCCCCAGGTAATGAAATTATTAAACCTCACAAAACGGGGGATAGGCGATCTTAGGAGGAAAAATATTTTCAGAGTTAGTTCAGCGACTGGACGTAATTTTCTTTATTACAAATCTGACGTAGAAAATTACATGTTTACTAATTCCGGAGTAAGCAAGAGAAGACAAAAGTCCTAGTTCTTTGCTAATCACTAATAACAACATCTGCTTCAGCCTGTCAAAATCGGGTCTTGATGAAATTTCATTCAACACAAAAAGAATGGTCTGCTCACGGGTAGTAGCCAACCCACTTTGCAGGTACAGTTTTTTAAGAAAATGCGCCAGGTGCAAAGCGCAAAACTCAGGGTTTATCACTAGCAAACCCTTTATAGCTATGGTAAAAGGTTTTCCCAATTGAAACCCGCTGTTGTCAAAGGACGCATCGGCTGAACTTTACATAGCGTACCATTGCATCACAGCATTTCATTGAAGAAGTCCCGCCAGTACGCCAAGTGTAACCCGGCGTAGATTATACTGCTCATATAGTTGTCGTTCATAGTCATTCTGGTTCCTGGTTTGGGAACGTAGTATGGGTTCAAATGAGCCTAACGGATCGTTTGAATTAAACTCGAATACGCCGATACCTTGCTCCCCGGCAAAACGGTTTTTAAAAAGTGCCATCGTTTCATGTACGGCATGCGTATAAATGCCTATTATTTCTGTAATGGTGATGAATTCCGTTACCCCGTAGCTCTGTGTTACAGTAAAGGCTTCGCCTTTCGGTTTGCCGATCAGTTGTTGCGCAAGAGGATCTGATGGTAAGATCACATTTTCTCCTTTACCGATTTAGGGTCAGAAAGTTGCTCGCTTGTAAGTCGTATAGGTTTTTTAGCAAGTTCTGGGGGAAAATGAAGATATTCCATTGTTAAAGCTTTGCGGTTATAAAATGCCCACAATAGAAAAAGGAACGTGGGTTAGTCCTTAAAGCCGCTGACGGGCTACGACACCCTGACGACGAGTAAGAACGCCCACGTTCCTTTGACAATATACCAAAGTATACGTGAGCGATTTACCTTACCCCTCGTCGTTTTGAAAAAGTCGTAGTTTTCAGCGGGAGAGTAAAAGCAAATACGCTTTTAACAGTTTGAGCTGTTCCAGGCTCCTTATTAGGATGTATCTAAGGCCAACTTCACATGTGCATTACCGTTATAGAATAAAGGTAGTACTTTTTTACCTTTGACCTGATATATCAGGTCAATATTTTTTGCATTTACCCTGATCTTTCCGGTTCTATGGCAAATAACCGGGACGAGAAATCATTAAAGGCTTTTGGCGAGAACCTTAAAAGACTTCGTGAAGCAAAAGGATTGACGACAAGGCAGCTTGCCGACAATACTGATATAGCCTACAGCCAGATATGGACTTTAGAAAGTGGCCAGGGAGATCCAACCTTAACAACATTACTGGCGATTGCAAAGGCCTTAAGGGTAACTCTGGATGAACTTGTGGCTTTCAAAAATGATATAGCCTAAAATCAAAGAGATAAAAAAAGCCTGAAGACCGAAGACCTTCAGGGTCGATGAAGTAAATTATGTATTAGTGATTAAAAGACCACCGAGTAAGAAATGTTGACCCCTAGTCGATGCCGAAAAATGTACCGCCTGAAGGATAATTCCATCTTAAAATTGTCGCCTATACACATTATTTCTGACCCTCCTTACTTTTAAAATCCGTGATGGTCTTTCCATCATAACGGCTTACTCCACCTCCGGATGCAAACCAAATACTTCCATCATTAGCTCCTAAAATCCCGAAAGGCAGATTTCGAAGCCCTTCACCTTTTGTCTTTATTTCGGTTACATGTGGCTTTTTATCAGACAACGACTGTTCATCATAACGGAAAATGGGTCCCCCTGAACCAGCCAGGATGTTTCCTTTTTTATCTTCGACGATAACACCGGCACCCGTCTGATTAATTTTGGTAAAAGTACTGCCGTTATAGCGCCAAAGACCATCGGCACCAAACCAAATATTGCCTTTTCTGTCTTCGATTATACGAAAAACGTTTGTGAAGGCTTTGCCGTCTTTATTGGTGACAGTGGTAAATGTTTTCCCATCATAAACGAAGGTATGCCCTCTTGTGCCAAACCATAATTTCCCGCTTTTGTCTTCAATGATAGTATGAATATCATTATGCAACGCACTACCTTCTGAAAGCGGATGTTGGTAAACTGAACTATGCATAGAATCCGCAGCAGTAACGGCGGGAGCTTCTGTCATTTTAATATTCCGAAAGGATTTCCCATCGTAACGGCTTGCTCCATCTGTTGTGCCGAACCAAATATTGCTGGCTCTATCTTCATAAATACAAAAAACCCGATTACTGGCAAGCCCCTCCTTGGTTGTAAAATTTTGAAAGGATTTCCCATCATAATAAAAAATCCCGGAACCAAGAGTAGCGAACCAGAAGTTTCCTTTTCTATCTTCCAAAACAGAAATAAAGCGTGCCGAACTTACTTTACTTGTGATATTGGAAAACGATCTCCCGTCGTATCGATATACACCGTCATTCGTTGCAATCCAGATATTGCCCTTTCTATCCTGTTTTATTTCAAAAACGCCACTGTTAGGCACCTGGGAAGTGTCTATGTCTTTGGTTTCGGACTTAATATTTTTCTCCCCCGCTTCCTTTTCTTTTAGTACAAAAGAATTTATCAGAAATAATACCAGGAGGATGGCCGGCACAAACACAAATAATCTTTTCATTTTTTTAAATTTAATTGAACAATCGGTTACAAAATTTTGAAACAGCAAAAAGAGTGGGAGAAAAAGTTTCTTCAATTTTTATATCCTATTAAGCTTGATACAGCGAAACTACTTTGATCCTTTCAGCTTGAAGGGTCAGGATTGTAAATTATAATGTAAACTTTGTAAATTATTGTAAATAGTATGTTTAATGCCGAAAAACTGTTGTCTTACCTAGCTGCCAAACTTCAAGTAACAAAACAGGCTGATCAGAATAGTGTATCTTGTTCAGGTTGAATACTAACGGGCCAATATTGATAGTAGAAGATGATCCGGACGACATGGAGTTAATTGCCAACGTCTTTAAAGAACTTGGTTACATTCGAAAACTAATTTTTAAAGCCAACGGAAAAGAGGCATTGCAATTTTTAATCGACACTAAAATCCGTACGTTCTTAGTTATTTCAGACATAAACATGCCGCTAATGAACGGGTATGAACTGGCTCAAGCAGTATTTGATAATCCACAACTTAGATTACAAGCAATTCCGTTTATTTTTTTCACTACCGGTGACGGAAGAGGTACCGCGTCAAGAGCATATCAACAGCCTGTTCAAGGTCTGTTTCGCAAGCCGAGCACCTATAGTGGCTACAAAGATGTGTTGAAGCAAATTACAGCATACTGGGAAGTTTCATTGGTGATTTGATACCGACCTGCGCCAGGCCTGGGATGGACTAATACCCGGGCTTTTTCCAAACAAAAAAGACGGCATTTTCAGCCGCCTCTAATGATGATCCGTCAGTTTATGGCTGGACGTGCCAGGTTGTTTTCTGCAAAACATTGTCCCCATAAGTCAGAGACGTCTGATTTCCATTTGCATCAAACTTATAGTTCTTGTACACCTGATCCTGATTAACTTTGATGCCATTTACATAGAAGGTACCGCCGGCCGTTTTTCGTTGATGAGTGGATTGAGGCAGCCATTGCATCACTTCCAGCAAACTGAACTCCTGGCTTATAAGATTCTGTGGTGGGATAAAGCTATAGTTTTTCGTTCCCCTGGGAAGATTGTAATCATAGGAAATTTTGAACGTGCTTAAATTCTGCTCGGGATGGGTTGGGTTAAAAGTTAAAAGATTATGCTTATCATCTAGGACTGGCGTGTATTCGCGATATGCAGCGAACTGACGCTCCCGAGCCAATAAAGCAGGACTATATACGTCCCCGGTCTGCAGATATAGCAGGTCCAATACGATGTATTCCTTTGTATACGGGAAAACACTGTCATCTCCATCCAGAGCCCAGACCATAAGACAATAAGCACTTGCATTGAGATCGAATCTCATATCAATATTCTTTTTGGACACAGATCTTCTGGCGCCTGTTCCATTGGGAAGTTTGTAATACTCCCATACTTCCTTCGTCCCTTTCAAAAAAGCCTGAACCTTAATACCTGCACCCGGTGTCCCTGTATAGGTCCTGTAAGTAAAGGTCCCGATAAGTTCCTCGGCTTCTTTTTTAAACCCTGGATAGATTGGATTTTTCCGGGACAGCATTCTGATTGTCTTGATTGTTGCATCGGAATACTGCGTTTTTGTAAAGCTGAAAGGTGGAACTTCGCCGGGGTTTACAGCATAATTGGAAGCGAAAGTGAGTTTATGAGACTTCAGTGCGGAATTCGCCTCACTGGCAACAACAGCAGTATTCACCCCGTCCTTCGGGGATAAGTCTTTCTGACAACTGCTTACAATAAAAACTAGAATTAAGGCAAAGCATAAATGCTTCATATGGGGTGTGTGTGTTTACGGGAGGTCGCTGGTTAGCCAGAGGAGGAGTGGAGATGAGACTGTAAAATAGCGAATTCTGGTTACTGTGCGCTGGGAATCAGTTTTTAATGCAATTTTAATATGGAACGCCCGGGATGGACACATGCCCGGGCTTTTTTATTGTCTACTTCTTAGGCATCTTCCTATCAATGGCGCGGTAAATATTCTCAACAGGAACTTCCAACTTCTTAGCTATCTCAATCAGCATGTTCAATTGGTGACGCTGAAGGTCAAGGTTTGTCAGGACTTTAAAAATCCACCTGGCAACGATGGCGTAAATAACAATTCCGAATAAAGTGGCAAAAATAATCATTAGCATGTAACCGTCTGTGTCAGCGTCAAGCAAGATCATAATGTGGGGTTGTGGGGTGATATATTGGCGAATTTGTATAAAATAGAACCACT
>Ga0193752_1002867_pt1 | contig 12419 bp, 6 predicted proteins | sample H1c1metaG_FD_144924 | JGI IMG/M metagenome (GOLD analysis project Ga0193752, IMG submission 144924) | Soil microbial communities from a riparian zone of the East river system, Colorado, United States - H1c1 | ecosystem: Environmental > Terrestrial > Soil > Riparian zone | place: USA: East River... | reverse complement strand
GCAGATCAAAACGCAGCTCAAGCTGATCGGCGGTGATGAGATCGCAGGGGACGGACACTATTCGCGCAAACACTGGACTGCCGAGGGTGGCATGGAGTTCGACTACATCGAACACGACTACGGTGGCCAAGCAGTGTTGGATGGTCACTGCATCCCGGGAGGCATCGACAAGGCCAACACGGGAACTAACAACTTCGGTTTGAATGCGACGACGTGCACGACTGGAATGATCAACATCAATTGGGGTGAGCTCGTCCTCCAGTGGTTCTTGGACCATCCCCGAAAACATTGAGAAGTAAACGCATCAGGTCCGCGATCCGTTAGGCATTTCGGCAGAGAAGTTAGGAGATTCGGCGATCCTCCGTGGCTCCACGAATAGTGCTCAGCACGCCTGTGGACCCCGGTGCGCCAATAGCACTCGTTGCGGCGAACCCTCTTGCCGCAGTGGCATGAAAAGCGATGGGCGGTGGACTCACGAGCCCACCGTGAACGTGCATCCCGCAACAGAAAGCTGGGCGCGCCGCAGCGCGAACGCGCGGCCCCACACACTCACTGCACACGGTTGACGACCCCAATCTCGTTCGTGTAATCGTTCCCGCGACTCCATGGGGACCGAGCAGAGTTTCTCGTTCGGCGAGTTCGAATTGGACGAAGCGGCTGCCCTGCTCTGCCGGCGTGGCGTTCCGATCAAGCTTCACCCGAAGCCGTTCGCCATGCTCGTCCACCTGCTGCGCAATCGCGAGCGGGTGATCTCGAAAGAGGAGCTGCTCGAAGCGATCTGGCCCGATGTCGCCATCAGCGACCAAGCGATGTGGAGCGTCCTGCGCGACCTGAGACGCGCCCTCGGCGACACGAACACCGCGGAACGCACGATTCGGACCGTTCGCGGCCGCGGAATTCATTTCGTCGCCGAACTTCGGCCCTTGCAGCCGACAGCTGCAGCCACGCCAGAACTGACGGCCCCACGACCCGCGCCGACAGTCCAGCCCAAACCACTAGACTTCGTGGGCCGGGACGACGCACTCGAGACGCTGCACGAGTCACTGCTCGCCGCCGCACGCGGCGAACAACGCGTTTCGCTGATCGGAGGGCCCGCCGGTATCGGCAAGACGCGACTCGCTTCCGAACTCTCGCCCCGTGCGCAGGAGCTCGGCTTCGAGGTTCACGTGGGTCGCTGCTTCGATCACGAAGGCGCAATGCCATTCTGGCCCTGGCTACAGCTCGTGCGCGGGATCACGTCCGGCGCGCGCACGGGCACGACTGCGCAGCGAATCCACGCAGAGCTCCCAGAACTCGGCTGGCTCGACGCCGAGCTGGTCGACACACCGAAGGCGCCGGAGCAGGGCGGCTTCGATCGCGCGGAAGCACGCTTTCGCTACTTCGATGTGGTCGGTCGGTTTCTGGAGCGCGTGAGCGTCGAGCACCCGCTGCTGCTGATCCTGGACGACCTGCACTGGGCAGACGCCGCGAGCCTGCTGCTACTCGAGTTCGTGATGACGTCGGCTCGTGCGGCACGCATTCACTTAGTCGCGACGTTTCGCGATCCCCCACGTCCGGAACGCACTCTCGCGCGCGTGCTCGCTGCCGCAGCGCGCCATCCATTCACGGAACGCCTCGACCTGCGAGGATTGCACCGCGAAGCAGTGAGCGTTCTGCTCGAGCGCGCGGCTGATCGCTCGCCCGAGCCCGCAGTGGTCGATGCGGTGCTGAGCGCGACTTCCGGCAACGCGTTGTTCGTTACGGAGCTCGCCAAGCTCGCTGAGCAAGGCCAGCTCGACGTCGCGGATCTGAGCCTCGGCCTGCCCGTGCCGAAGCGCGTGCGGGATGTGTTGCGCTGGCAGTTTCTACATCTCACGCCGAGTTGTCGTCGGCTTCTGCGCTTACTGTCTGTCGTCGGCAGTGAGCTCGATCTTGCGGCGCTCACCCACGCGGCGCGTGCACCCCAGCGCACGATTCTAGCTCGGCTCAGCGAAGCCGACGCAGCAGGATTCGTGGTTACGGCAGGGGAGTTACCTACACGCGCCGCGTTCGTTCACGACCTCGTTCGAGAAAGCATCTATCGCGACCTCTCACTCGCGACACGCACGCACCTGCACCGGCGAGTCGCCGAAGCGCTCGAAGCGACAGCGCCGAAACACGGCTCGGGAGATCTCGGACCCATCGCGTATCACTACGCACTCGGAAGCGCGGACGGGGCAGCGGAGCGCGCCGTGCACTTCGGCCGCCTCGCCGGCGAACAAGCCAACGCTCGCATGGCGTACGAAGACGCCGTCGTGCACTACGACCGCGCGCTGCGCGCGATGCCGATGGTCGCCGATGCCGCGGACCCGAAACTCGCGTGCGAGCTGCTCCTCGCACAGGCGGAGGCGTCGTGGGGAACGTTGGAACCGCCCGAGCTCGTGCAGCAGCGATTCGTCGCCGCAGCGGAGGCAGCGCGCGCAGCGGGCGAGCCCAGGCTCTTCGCGCGCGGCGCGCTGGGTCGTTCCGGCCATCGCGCTGGGCCAGGCGATTTCCGCGATATCCTCGTCGTCGATCACGTCGACATCGCGCTCTTGTCCGAAGCGCAGACTGCACTCGGCGACGCCGAGACCGAGCTGCGTGCACTGGTGCTCGCGCGGCTTGCGCTCGCCGTGCGCTACGAGCGGCCGTTTGCGGTCGCGGACGAGCTCTCGAAAACCGCAACCGCGATTGCAGAGCGCGTGGGTGCGCCGGAGACGATCGCGGAGACGCTGCGCTATCGGCACGACGTCCTCTCCGGGCCCGAGTTTGTGTGCGACCGGCTCGCACTCGCGGAACGCGTTCTGTCACTCGCGCGGACCGTACGCTCGCGGCCACTCGAGATCGACGCACTGAACTTCGAGACTCGCGATCAATTCGAGCTCCTCGAATTCGCGGATGCCAAAGCGACGGGCGATCTCCAGGACGCGATGGCCGCGGCGATGAAACATCCCGGCGCGCTGTTCCGCAGCGGGATTCGCAGCGTGTTCATCGATCTGGTGCGCGGAAAGTTCGCGAATGCGGAGCGCGACGCACGGCGATTCTACGAACGAGACGCGGCACGCAACCTCGGAGCCGCAGGCACCTTCGAGCTGCAACTGATCATGCTGGGGATCTTGCGCGGTGATCACGACGCCGCGATCGCGATGATCCGCCAGATGGCGGCGCGGCGTCCCAACGTCGCGTGGCTCGACTGCGCGCTCGCTCGCGAGCTCGCGTTCAGCGATCGTCGTGCGGCTGCTTCGGGCATCCTCACTGCGCTCGCGAGTGACGGTTATCGTCGCATCACCGACTATCACCAGCACAGTACGCTCGGAGCCTTGTTCCACCTCGCAGAGGCGTGCGGCGAGTTGGGCGACGCTGAGCGCGCCGGTGAGCTGTATCAACTACTGATGCCGCACGAGCAACGGATGGTCGCGGCGTTTCTCGGTACGATCTGGCAGGGCTCGGTCGCGCATGCGCTAGGCGTACTGAGCGTCGCGATGAAACGTCGAGATCAGGCCGTGCTCCACTTCGAACGCGCGCTCGCAATCGCGCGACGCCTCGGATCGCCGCCGCTGATCGCGGTCACGCTCCAGCGCTACGGGCAACTCCAGCGCCAAGGCCGCAACGGCGTCCGCGCGCAAGGCGCTGAGTTGCTGCGCGAAGCGAGCGCGACCGCGCGGCGCATTGGGATGGACGACATTGCGCGGCGCTGCGCCCAGTCCGAAGCGCTCGAACCTCCGAGGCTGCGCTCACGCGCGTGACGAACCATGCAGCTGCGGCGATTGCTGTGCCTGGGCGTGCTGCTTTGTTGGGGGTGTGGTGGCGAACCGGGTGATGATGTCGCCGCGCACCGCGAACCGATCATCTACGGCTCTGACGATCGCGTCGAAGTCTTCGAGCATCCCGAGGGCGCGCTGCGACAGCTCGCGAAGGCGTCGGTGCTCGCGCTCATACCGGCTGAAAGTGTGAACGCTCGCTCGAGCGAACCGATGCTCATTACCAGCCCGACCGCGCAGAGCGTGGGCCTATGCGCGGACGCACGTTTCGCCCAGCAGCCAGTGGCGGCGGACTGCTCGGGCGTTCTGATCGACCGCGACCTCGTCCTAACCGCCGCGCATTGTTTGAGTTCCGAAGAGACATGCGACGATCTCGTGTACGTCTTCGACTACTTTTACGAGGCGCCAGATACCCTCGCAGCGCTCACCCGCGATTCGATCTACACGTGCCGCGACATCGTCGCGCGACGACATGGCACACAGCCAGATGGACGTCGCCTCGACTTCGCTGTCGTGCGACTCGACCGACCTGTCTCCGACACGCGCAGGCCAGTCCCGATCTCCGAGCGTTTACTGCAGCCTGGCGAGTCGTTGACCACGATCGGATTTCCGCTCGGTTTGCCGGCAAAGATCGACTCGAACGCGCGTGTGCTCGAGGCACTCGAGGGACGCTCGGATTCGTTCGCTCTCAGCACTGATGCGTTCGAAGGTTCAAGTGGCTCCGCGGTATTCGATAGTGAACGACGGCTGGTCGGCGTGTTGTCTAGTGGCGGAGTCGATTTCGAGCCCAGCCGCGGTTGTGCCATGCCGCGCGTCGTCGACGAAGCAGACGATGCGAGCTCGTGGGAACGGGCGACGTATGCGCGGGAAGCGCTCGAAGAGTTGTGCGCGGCGAATCCGGCCGAGAGCTCGCAGTGCCGCCGCAGCCCAAGCTGCGCGCTGTCGTCTGTCCCGAGCGAGCGCGGTTCGCCGAAGTGGCTTCTGATGTTCATCGCGCTCGCAGGCAGACGCTGGCGCGGCCGCAAGAACCCCAACTAAATCCCAACTTGGGAGAGACGCGCAGCCCGTAGCCTCTGCGAGCAACCCTCGCAAAGGACGGTGAGCTCATGGGTCTCTTCCAACGAATCAGCGCGCTCGCAGTGTTCACTTCGGTCGCTTGCATGGCCTGCGCCAATGCCACCGATGCGGCAGAAGACGCACCACCACGCGCCGCTCTTTCGCTCGCGCTACCAGGTGCCTCGGAGGTGGACTTCGATGTCATCGCCGGAACAGAGAAGATCAGAAATGGATCGACGTTCGGGTTTTGGGGGCTGTCCGGCAATTCGACGGTCTTACTCGTCGGCCCAACTGACGTCTGCACGGCACAGGTGATCAATAAGTACTTTCTCCTCACCGCCGCTCACTGCATCGTCGATCTCACGCCGACTGGTGCCGATTGGCTCAGGGTCATATTCACGGATACGTCGAGCAATCAGTTCGAGCTCGCAACGGTAGCCGCTTTCGGCGCGCAGATCCCCGACTGGCGGCCAGGCGACAACGACATCGGTCTCTACTATCTGGTCGATGGAATCGACACGTGTCAGGACACGCTAGCGGCCTGCGCCCAGACAGCGGTGAACAGGCCGGTGAACGCGGCGTTCCAGGTCTACTATCCGGGCCTCGAGTACACCGCGAGTCACTACTACTTCGTGGGTTACGGCACCGAGGACAACGTCACAGCCGATCTTCGACTGCGGATCGGAAATTCGATGATCGATAGTTCGGCATTCACCGCGGACGGCACAGCTCACAAAATCCGCACCACATGGTCGGGCGATGACGCCCGGACGTGCAAGGGTGATTCGGGCAGTCCGCTGATCAATACCCAGTTCGCGCGTCTGGTGCACACCGGCGTCCACTCGAGCAACGGAGACTGCACGCTCGAGAGCGGCAATGCGACGTACGCTGGTTTGTCGAACGATCAAGCGATCTGGGTGTTGGACACGATGGCGAGCGCATCGCCCGAACCCAGTGACCCGTACCACTGCGGCGCCAGTACGACGGAAATGCCGAGCGGCACCGCGATGGGCGTGTTCGGCTGCGATAACAACGGCAGCGTCTACTAACAGGCAGCGTGCCAGTCATCGTCGCGAGAGTGCCAGTGCTCGAGTGAGAGCGCTTCCAGCGCAACGGCGGGGACTTTCGTACTTCGAACCCATCACAGCCACGCCGCCGACGGCTGTGCGTTGCTCACCGGCAGCTCAGTCTTGCGTGAAGTCGCTGAACAGCACCGAAACGCGATGCGTGGACGACGGCCAGTTCGCCGTGCGAAGTATCTGCGGGCGTGCGGTATCGCCTCTGGGGATGTTCTTTACCACGACCGTTCCAGCAGGCGGATCCGACGCCGAGATGAACATGTCCATGCCGTACTGGAACGAGGCGGTCGAGAAATAGGGCAGTGGAGACAACGTCGAGTCGCCCGGCGACGCGGCAGCATCGTGAAGATGGATCGCAATCGCGTTGCGGCCAGCTGCAGCCGCGTTGATCACGTTGACGGGCTCACTGTTGCCGGTGGGCGTCATCGCGCTGATTTCAAGCACGTCAGTCATCGTCCACTCGCGCTGGCGCGACACCAGCAAAGCGACGTGCTTGTCGCTCTTGTTGGTGTTCATCGAGCTTTCGGTCTCTGGGCCGCCCGTGAGTAGCCGAACGAAATCGGTGCTGCGAAGAAAGCGCTGACCGTAGAAGTGTTGGGTGGCGCCCCCCTCCGTATTGATCAGCTCCAACTCGTAGAACTTGTCCGGGTCGACCGTCGCCGGACCCCAATTGCCGTCTGCGGGTATCGTGAACGTCGCGAGCGCCGCACTACCGACACGCGCTGCCGTGTTCCCGTCAATCTCCCAAACGTTCACCGTCGCACCCGTGCGGCCGGTGTTTGCAGGAAAGTTCTGCGCACGCCCTGAGATCACAGACAAGCCCTTCTGACGCACGATGTCGACGACCTTCGGGTCTTCGCCAATGAAGTGTTTGTACTGCTGCTTGAATGACTCGGCCGACGTAGACACTTCGACGTGCTTCTGACTGAGCGCTGCTTGGGTGAGCGACAGACAGGACACACCCGCCGGGACACTGCACGCCCCGATCGCGTCCAGCGCGACGTACTTCGCAACCTTCGCAGCGTTCTGCGCGTCGCCGAGATATGCGCCGACGACGCCGCCACCGCGCGAATGCGCCGCTAAATAGACTTTGCTCGTGCCGAACTTCGTCATCACCTGGTCAACCACAGTGCCGAGGCCCGCCGCGAACCCTGCAGTGTCGAACCCATCGCCGTTGTGCTCGTAGGCGACGATGCGATCAGCGGGATACCCGTTCGCGACGAAGCGCAGCTTCTGCGAGAGGTATTGTTGCGCCGAACCGGCGAAGCCGTGGACAAACACGAGCGGCAACGCGACGGCGTCTGACAGCGGGGTCAACGGATCCGTCCCGACGTCTGATGCGCCGCCGCCAGCTGCACCACCGGAAGCACCCGCACTCGCACCGGAAGCTGGCTGGCCGCTGGCGCCCGCGCTCGTCCCTGCAGTTCCGGCGCCGCCGATACCCGCTGTGGCTGCCACGGTACCGGCGGTTCCAGCGGTCGTGCCGGTGCCTGCGGTTGCGACTCCGCCGGCGGCCGGACCTGCCGTGATTCCGGCGACAGCACCGGTTCCCGCAGCGACACCTGCGGCGCCGGCACCACCTGGAACCGTGGGATTTGTCGTGCTCGCGTTATCACTGCAGGCCCACGCCCCCAATACAGCCACGACACCAGCAACAACGTTCAACCTACGACGTTCCATATTCGGGCAGCCCTTCGTGACAGCAATGTTCAGTGTTGCTGAATGCCACGTAGCTTTGGTGAAGCATCGACGCAAGTGTCCGCGAGCGCCTTTCGTTCGCTCCTGGGCGGATGTCAAAGGTTGGGAACAGCGGCGCCAGCTATCGGCGCGTGAGTCGCTCGTCGAACTGCCCGATGCTGTGCAGCTGCTTAATGCGACTCGTGTTCGCTCGAAGCCCGAGTCCTGGCGTTCAAAGCGTGCCGGCAACGACGATCAGGCTGCGTGCACGATCTCCAAGTACTCCTCGTACACGGTCATGCTCTTGCCGAATGAGATCGCAGCGGCCTGCGCACTGCGATTGCATCCAACAGCTCGGCTTGCGAGCGCGCTGGCAAGGCCGCGGTCGCAGCTGTGGAAGTTCGTGGGGATGGCGAAGTTCGTCAGCAGGGTGAAACACCTTCGACGACGTTTCCTCCGCGCGTATTGCGCGAAAGTGATGTCGTTGCCTAAAACTGCTCTCTGCATAGTCTGACTCTATGTCGCGCTAGGCAAACACTATGAGCCCGGCGTCAACTTGCCGTCGATCACTCGATGGACTAGTGCTTGCCGTGAAGCGTTTCGATCTCACGCTCGCATAGAGTTCAATTCTAGTGACACAACGCGAGCACCACCCAATGCCGCGTTCGTCGAGTGCGTGCGCATAGCGCGATATCGAAGACCAGCGAGCGGACCGGTGCAACGCGCTCGCAGCTACTCCGAGTTAGTCCGTCAGCGCGCGAAAGGAGACGTATATGCAACAAGGTCCTTTGACCCGCCCTCTCAGGGTTCGCCCTGGCCGTATCGCAAATACGTGTCAGCTCACACTGCTTGGAATCGCATCACTGTTCGCAATCGGTGCATGCAGCCAAGACGCCGCTGGCATGAATGCCACCACTGGCGCAGGCGCGGGAACCGGTGGGCTCGCGGGCACTGCAGGCTTGGGCGCCCAGGCCGGAGCTTCCGGCACTTCCAGTACGGGGACCACATCCGCCGTAGCTGGAACGAGCGCTGGAAGTGGCGCTGCACCCTCATCTCGCATGAACGGTACCGCGGGTATGAACAGTGCCGGCTCCGGCGGCATGACGGCGAGTGCAGGTAACAGCAGCGCGGGCACGGCTGGCATGAACGGCGCCGGAGCTAGCAGTGCAGCTGGTGGCGGCGGCGTTGCAGACGGTGGAACCGCAGCGCCGGGGAACTGCACGCGCGAGATGCTGGCCAGCGTGACCGATAGCTATTACGTAGCCATGGCGGCGCACGACCAGACCAAACTCCCACTCGCGGGCGGCGCTAAGTTCACCGAAAACGGCGAAACGATGCAGCCGAACACCGGTCTCTGGCAGACAGCCGGGATGCTGAAGTACAAGCACACCGCGCTCGACGTCACGGTCTGTACTTCGGTCAGCGAATCTGTGGTTCCCGAAGGTACGACAGATCTCCCAGTGGGTCTGCGCATCAAGCTCGTCGATGGTAAGATCGCGGAGAGCGAGTTGATCGTCGTGCGCGCAGGTGACTACACGGTGTTCGGCTCACCGTTCCCGTCCAACACGAATGCGATTGCAGCCAGTAAGGACAGGGTGATGTGGGAGACGGTCGTGCCGATGGGCGAGCGCAACAGCCGCGAGGAGATCACCGGCTGGCTCGAACGCTACTTCAAGACGTTCCCGCGCGGCGGGTGCGCGCTCGCCGACGACTGCCAGCGCCTGGAAAATGGTGGCGGCTCATTCGAGTGCAGCGCCGCTCTCAGCTGCGAGATGAACGCATCGCTCTCCGGCACCGGTGCACTCGTCCCGCGGTTGCTCATCGGCGATGTCGAGACGGGCATCGGAGTCGGGTTCACGATGTTCATGGGTCACACCGACTTTCACATGATCAAGATGCGCGGCGGTAAGATCTACGCCGTGCACGCCATCCTGAGCGAAGCCACGAGCTCCGGCTGGAACTGAGTGGGTCGGCCGCGGTCGGGCAGGCAGACGCCGGTCGGCCGCTGCACGCTGAACCGAGCAGCGCCTGCCGCTCATGGCTGCAAGCGCGGCGGGGCCGTCATTTGGAATAACCTTCGCTGGGCCGGCCGCCCTGACGCCAGCCGCGAAAAGCCATTCGCGAGAGACGCGACACGCCCGTAGCCGAGGTTCTGCAAGCGGTCGGCCGCGAGCGCCGAGCGGCCGCCGCCTCCGCAGTCACGACGACGCGCGCATCCGGGTCGGGCACGGCATCTGCAATCTTGAGCTCGACGACGCAGGAGCAGTCGCAGGCGAGCCACTATCGCGACTGAGACGAAGTCAGCCAGCTCGATTCCGGTGCTAGGCGAGCGCCGCGTGCAAATGTGCGAGCTCAGCGCAGCTCTTGCCGCCGTGCTGGCACGCTTGCGGTTCGCGAGCTCGCGCGCACCACGCGACCGTGCGCGAGCTCGAGGATGAGGTCCGCGTCTGCAACCGTATCGAGCCGATGCGCGATCACGAGCACGGTCACGTCGCGGAACTCGGAACGCACAGTCTCTTGGATCCAGCGGTCGGTGCGCACGTCGACACTCGCGGTGGCCTCATCGAGCACGATGATGCGCGCACGTGTCAGGATCGCGCGCGCCATGCAGAGCAGCTGACGCTGGCCCTGCGAGAAGTTGTGGCCATGTTCCGTGACCTGCGCATCGAGCGCGCCTGGCAATGCGCGTACCATCGCCTCGAGGCGCACGCGCCGAAGCGCAGCCCAAATCTGGTCCTCGCTGCACGTGCCGAAGCGATCGAGGTTCGAGCGCACGCTACCCGCAAACAGCGTGGGGTCCTGCGGAATGATCGCGAGTGCGCTCCGAAGCCGCGGGAGCGGAATGGAAGCGATGTCCACCCGGTCGATGAAGATGGCGCCGCGTTCGAGCTCGAGAAAGCGGAACAGCGCCTGAAACAGCGTGCTTTTGCCGGCGCCCGTGCGACCGATCACGCCGACTTTGCTGCCGCCAGGGACGTGAAAGGTTACACCGTCCAACACGCGCGGTAGGTGCGCGGCATAACGCGCGACGACGTCGCGGAATTCGATCGCACCGCGCCTGGGCCACACTGCGCTCGCAGATAACTCGACCGCACTGGTCGCGAGCCGTTCCGGAGTCAACCGCGCGTAGTGCTGCAGGCGCTCGGCCTGCGTCATGAACGTTTCGACCTCGGCGAGTGCACGCACGGCCCAATTCAGCGCACCCCACAAGCCGAGCGCGTAGCTCAGGACGAGCCCGGCCATTCCGACGCTCACTTGACCCAAATACGCTAGCAATACGATCGACACGCACGTTCCGAGCGAGAGCACGCCCCCGATCAACCCCATGCGTGTTCCGAACCAGCGGTTGAGTCGGATGCTGCACCAGTGCATGCGCTGGTAGTGCTCGAGAATCGTGTAGAACTGACCGAGGAAGTAAGACTCGCGGCCGAACGCGTGGATCACGTCGAGGCCGGTGACGACTTCTTTGAACTGCGCGTAGCGCGGCGAGCGCGCGACCGACTCGAGCCGCCGCGCCTCTCGTGCGGCACGGCGATAAGCGCGCTGCACCTGGTGATAGACCACGCTCACCGGGAGCGCGATCAGCAACACGATCGGGACGACACTCACGATCAAGAGCAGCATCGCGAGCGTGCTCGCGGCGGTGCGGCAGGCTTGTTCGATACTCCAGGAGAGCTCGTCATCGACCACCTCGAGGTCGCGCGCGAAGCGGTTCAGGATCCGACCGGTCGGCGTCGCGTCGAAGAAGCGCAACGGTGCGCCGAGTAGCCCGCTGAGCGCTCGGTCATGGATCGTGCGACCCGCGGCGGCCGCGCGATTCAACCACAACAAACGTTGGGCGATCGAGCAGGCGAGCACGACGAGCCCGATCGCGCCGTACATCCACACAGCCGCGAGGGGACTTGAGGCAAGCGCATGATCGGTGAAGCGCGCGAACAGAATCCGTTGCGATAGCGGCAACACAGCGACGGCGATGACCGAGAGCGGCAGCGCCGCCGACAGCAGCATGCTCAGCCACCGCCGATCACCGATCAGCGCGCGCACGTAGTCGCGATAGACGGGCCAACGCACCGCGCCCGTCGCGCGATCCTCATCTTCGGTGAGACGTCCTGCGCTCGCATCCGCAGCGCCGGAAACCACCGCGTGTGGTTCTGGCGCAGGTGCGAGCCCTTGATCCACGCGTGCGGTGCCCTCGCAGAACGCCCGAAACTCGGCGTTTTCGAGCATGAGCGCGTCGTAGGAACCCTGCGCAACGATCCGGCCGGCACTCACGAATAACACGCGATCGAAGCGCGCGAGATGTGTGAGTCGGTGCGTGGCGACGACCCGCGTCGCTAGACGCAGTCGGCCGAACAAGAGGCGCTCGACGAGGACGTCTTCGGTGTGGACATCTACGGCGGACAGCGGATCGTCGAGAAGCACGACGCCCGGGCGGTGGTAGGCCGCGCGCGCCAGTGCGACGCGCTGCTTTTGGCCGCCGGAGAGATTCACCCCGCGCTCTCCGATCTCGGTTTCGAGGCCCGCGGGCATCGCTGCAAGATCGGCGAGAAGAGCGCAGTCTCGGACGATCGCGACGAGCTCTTCGCGCGAGAGCGTTTCGTGCTCGGGCGAGCCGAACTCGATATTCGCGCGCAGACTCGCGTTGAGTGTGAATGCTTCCTGCGGAACGAATGCAAGGCGTGCGCGCGTCTCGCCGGGATAGGCGACCTGGCCGCGTGCCGGCTGTTGAATACCGCCGAGTACGCGCAAGAGCGTGGACTTGCCCGCGCCGAACGGGCCGACGATCGCAACCGCTTCGCCCGCCTGGATCTCCAGCTCGGGGAACTCCAGCGCTGGCTGTGGGACGCCG
>Ga0193752_1002866_pt1 | contig 12420 bp, 7 predicted proteins | sample H1c1metaG_FD_144924 | JGI IMG/M metagenome (GOLD analysis project Ga0193752, IMG submission 144924) | Soil microbial communities from a riparian zone of the East river system, Colorado, United States - H1c1 | ecosystem: Environmental > Terrestrial > Soil > Riparian zone | place: USA: East River... | reverse complement strand
GGTTTGGTACAAGGCCTATCCGGGTCTGACGGCCTTCGACCTGGCGCGTAATGCCCGTATTCGCCAAGGGCTTGAACGATCCGGCGGCAGCGATGCCGATGTCAGGCAATGGCTGGCGGAGATCTGACGATGAACGCATCCGCAGCGGAACTCGACGACATCCAGGGTCTTCTACGCTCGGGTTATAAGGATTTGTCCGCCGCATGCTTCATGCTGCTGCGCATTGCCTCTCCGATCGCCGCCAAGGCCTGGCTGGCCACGGCGCCCGTCACCAATGCCAGCCGTGAGCACCGGCACAGCGAGACGCTACATGTTGCTATGACAGCGCCGGGCCTGCGAAAGCTCGGCCTGCAGGGCGATGCGCTTGCCGGTTTCTCTTCGGAGTTTCTGGCCGGCATGACGGGCGAGGCGGCGCGCTCGCGACGGCTTGGCGATGTTGGCGCCGACGCGCCAGAAAGCTGGAGCTGGGGTTGGGCGGATACCGTACCCGATCTCATCGTCATGATTTACGCCCGTCCGAACGGATTGGCGGCGTGGCGCAGCGCCATCGCGACCGCCGATTTCACGGCCGGCTTCTCGGTGCTGGCCGAGCTCGAGACGACCGACATGGGCGGACGCGAACCGTTCGGCTTCGCCGACGGTCTCAGCCAGCCGGCACTCGACTGGGAGGGCCGGCGTCATCCTCCTACCGACGACGATCTGGAATACGGCAACCTCATCGCGCTCGGCGAGTTCGTCCTCGGCTACGAGAATGAATATGGTTTCCACACCGAGCGGCCGCTCCTGTCGGCCGCCGCCGATCCATCGAGCATGCTGCCGCCCGCACCGGACGGCAATGGCCAACACGATCTCGGCCGCAATGGATCGTATCTGGTGTTGCGGCAGCTTCATCAGGATGTCCGGGGCCTGTGGCGCTTCCTCTCGGCCCAGGCGGCGCCGGATGGTGCCCCAGATAGTGCCGTCGAGCTGGCCGAGACGATGGTCGGACGGCGCATGTCGGGGGAACCGCTGCTGCCCGCCTCCCCCGCCGCGATCCGCGGCGTCGGCCGCAACGCCGAGGACCGGCGGCTGAACCAGTTCACCTTCGATTCGGATCCCACCGGCCTGCGCTGCCCGCTGGGTGCGCACATCCGCCGCGCCAATCCGCGCAACGGCGACATGCCGGGTGGCCGGCAAGGGCCAATCCATCAGCTCCTCCGCTTGCTCGGACTGGTCCGCGAAGCGCCAACCAGCGATGTCATCGCCTCCAGCCGCTTCCATCGCATCCTGCGCCGCGGCCGGCCCTACGGTACCTTCATCGGCAGGACCGAGGCGTCGACACCGGACGACGCATCGTCATCCAGCGGGCTCTTTTTCATCTGTCTCAATGCCAACATCGCGCGGCAGTTCGAATTCATCCAAAGCGCGTGGCTGCAAAGTCCCAAATTTGGCGGCCTCGACAGTGAGCGCGACCCGTTGATCGGCAATCGCCAACCGCGCGCCGATGGCGCAGCCACGGATGGTTTTGCCATGCCGACCGACGGACCCGCGCGCTGCATCGCCGGCCTTCCGTCGTTCGTGACGATGCGGGGCGGCGCCTACTTCTTTCTGCCGGGACTGCGTGCACTTCGGTTCCTGGCGACGCTGCCCTAAAGGCCGCCACCCGGGTCGAACGTTTCCTCGCCGGTGGGTTCGACATGGGGCGTGCCGTTCATCGCCTGACGCAGCCGCGACAGCTCAAGGTAGATCGCCCGTCGCGCGCGGTTCTGGTTGCCCAAAGGCCTGTGTTCCGGCACCGCGTGCCATGGGTTGTAGGAGAGGTTCTTGGCGAAGGCCAGTTGCGCAGGGCTGTCGAAAGTCTGCTGCGGCAAGACCAGCCTCGCCACACGGACCGAGGGCGACAGCCGCTCCGGCCAGCGGATCGAGGCATCCTCGATCGGCATGCGTTTGGGATCGGTCTGCAGCTGGACGCGGAACTCGAACGCAGCCTCGCTCTGCCGGAGGGTCGCCACCATGGCCTGCCGCAAATAGTCGTCCGGCGGCCGTCCCGGCAGATTGGGCACGCGGCTCCTCGTTGAGCCAATCGGGTGCAGTGAATAGCGCATCGCCTGCCCCTCGCCGAGCAGATAGGGCACGCAGCTCCAGTACGCCGTCTCGAGCGGGCTGGTCTGCGTGCGTGCCCACAGCCCCTGCATGATACCGTCGAGCAGATGCGAATCGCGCGGGTTGATGAAATAGAAGAGCGGCAGCTCGCGGCCGATCCATTGCTGCAGCTTCACATTCTCGACGACATTGGGCGTCGTGAAAGTGGGCGTGCTGATGCCGCTGAAATCCTGGGTGAAGCGCTCGTCGTCCATGAGCTTGGTTCCCGGCACGCCCATCAGCTTGATGCCAAAGCTCAATACGCCGACATCGTCGATGTCGGGCGGCGGGGCCGGTCCCGGCCCGGCAAAGCGCACCCAGGCTGGAAACTCCGTCGGCGTGGTGAAGACTCCATGCCGAAAGGCCGCCGGCAGGTCGGGCTCGACGATGAATCGCCCGCGTACGATGCCGTGGGTCTTGGTATTGCCGGCGCGTTCGTACGTGCCCGGACGATAAAGGGTGCGGCTATAGTCGCTCATCGAGGCGATGATCAACCGCACGCATGCCTCCTCCCCGGGCAAAACCTGCTCGTGCACGGGAAGGTCCGGCGCCGTCTCGTGGACGAGGCGAAGCACGGCCTGGGCCAGGGCGCCCAACGGCTCGCGCAGCAGCGCATCGACAGTCGGCCGGAAGAACGGGTCGATGCGACGCTCCAGCGAGACCAGCCGGACGAGCCCGTCGTGCAGGCCTTTCCAGCTCATCGCTCGCGCCTCGCCTCGGCCAGTATGACGTCGGCCGCCTTCTCGGCAGCGACGTACACGGCGCTGGCAATGAAAAACCCGGGAATACGCGGAAAAATCGAGGCATCGACAATTCGAAGCCCGTCCGTGCCATGCACGCGAAAATCGCTGCCCAGCACGCCACCCGCCTCCCGCGGACCGATGGCGCAGCTACACGAGGCATGGTGGCCCCAGGCATTGTCGCGCACATGGGCAGCGAGCTCGTCTTCGCTCTGCACGGCCTTGCCGGGTTGCTCCTCCTCGGCGATCAAGCCCGCCTCCATCAACGGCGCGGCCAGCCGGCGCACGAAGCGGATGCCCTCCACCACGGCCTTGAGGTCGGCGGCGCTCGCGTCGCTGCCTTCCTCGAAATAGCGAAAGTCGACCAGCGGCATATCCCGCGGATCGGCCGACCGCAGCGTCACCGTGCCAGCGCGGTTCTCGGTATGCGCTTTCAGGACGGCCCATGTGAGGGTATCGCTGCGGCCGTTGATCTGCCGCGAATAGCCGGGGAAATAGCCCGTGAAATCGGCAAGCAGCGCCATGCAGAAGAGATCCGGCACCGGCTTGTCGGCAGTCGACCGCCGAACCACGCCGAGTGCGGCGCCGTTGGAGATGTACATGCCCGTGCGCCCCGTCGACCATTGCTGGTAAAGCCGGTCGCCGCGCTCGAAGCGGGCACCCTGCATGACGCGCCACGGCCGATTCATGCGGTTGACGACACCGACCTCGTAGCGGTCCTGCAGGTTCTGTCCAACGCCGGCCAGATCGATGCGCTGTGCAATGCCGTGCGGCGCAAGGGCAGCGCGCGGGCCGATCCCGGAGAGCATGAGGAGCTGTGGCGTATTGAAAGCCCCGGCAGCCAGGATGACGCCCCGACGCGCCCGGATCTCCCGCCGCTCGCCCACGGTGTCGCCCGGTGTGGGATGCGCGCGATAGAGCCTCCTGCCCTTCAGGATTTCGACGCCGATCGCGCGGTTCGTGTCGTCCAGCAGCACGCGCGTCACCAGCGCATCGAGCTCGATGGAGAGCGACTGCGGCCGCGTGCGGGCGACCTCGAGCAGCCGCTCGCGCGTGCCCATCCGCTGGTGACCTGCCGTCGAAAGCGGCGTGTAGAACAACCCCTCGGCGCCACGCGGCACCATGCGCCGGTCATTGGGATCGGCATGGCCGCGGAACAGACGCTTCAGTGCCTGTTCCGGCCGTGTGCCGGCCCCGATCGCGGCCAGTGCCGAGGTGAGGACGGATAGCAGCAGCTCGTCGTCGCCGAACATCTCCCGCGGCACAGCACGCTCGATGTTGAGCCAGCCGCCCCAACCATGCGCCGTCCAGTCAAGGCCGAGCTTGGAAAGCAACCGCCAGAGCGGCCGATGCCGGCAATTCTCGACGCGCTGAAAATGGCGACGCATGCGTCCGGCCTCCCAGCTTCGATCTCCCGTGAGGGCCGCGATGCCGTTCCAGTCCGTGTCGTGTGGCGCCATGAAAATCATGGCGTTGTGTGCCGTGCAACCGCCGAGCGTGCCGGCACGGGGATAGAACACACCCTCCGGGCCGGCCTTGGGATCGCGGGCCTGCAGTCTGGGTTCCGTGTAATGGCGTACAAAATAGTCCCAGCTCATCGCCGGATTTTCCGAGGCGAAGGGGTGAAAGGCCGGCACGTCGTAATCGTCCGGCATGCGCGCATCCGACCGGGCATCTCCGCCCGCCTCCAGCACCAATACCTTCATGCCGCTTTCCGCCAGACGGGCGGCGACAGTGCCGCCGCCGGCGCCTGAACCAACGACGATATAATCCCATTCCGACTCGCTCATGCAGATGTCAGAAGGTCTTGAGGAACTCGATGAGCGCGCGCTTGTCATCGTCGCTGAGCGCCGGCTCCGGTCCGAAGACCTTTTCGTCGTCGCTGAGCGTCTGCGTGTCATTAAAGGTAGCCGTCCCGAAATAGTGACCGCGGTTGACCTCGAAATCGGGGCATTTGTTCAGGCTCAACATCGTTTGCACCTGGTTGGCGAACAACTCGCGCAACTGTTCGTCGGTGGCATTGGCCGGCATCGCCTTGAGATCGGACTTGAGGCCGGCCAAGAGCGACACGACGCGGGCGACATGCTGCGCCTTCAGCGCGAGATCGTCGGTCTCCGACAGCGGCTGGATGTTGGCCAGCAGGTTGATCGGCACGCCAGATGGAATCGGCCCGATCGTGATGTCGCCGCCCTCGCTGAACAGCCACGGCATCCAGCGGTTCAGCGCACCCTGCAACGGCTCCAGTATGTCAGGCACGTAGCCCTTGGGAATGGTTATCATGCTGCGCGCCGTGGTGCGATCGATGACGCCGACACCCTTGTTGCCCAGCAGCGTGTCACGCTCGCGCTTTTCCGGCCACAGCATCTGCTCGATCGAGGTGTTGAACACCCGGATCCTGGCATCGACCGACGGATTCTGATCGAAAGGCCCAACCGAATTGTTCAGCAGGAAAGGTGCGGTCGACCACAGGCTGACGAGCGAGGGTGGACGCGTATAGCCGCGCCCACCAGCCGGCATTGCATAGGGATGGCTCTCGCCGGTGAACGGGTCGCGCACCGTGATGGTGCCGACCGATGGCAGGTGCTTGTAGGATTGCGAGGAAAAATTGTCCCAGATATTGCCGCCGAGTGCGTTGGTCGCCAGCGGACTGCAGGCGTTGGTGCGCAACAAGGTGACCGGCACGCGGAATTCTGCCGAGAGGTAGTTATTCTCGAGGAAGTCCGGCTGGCGGACGATCTCGACCATCTTCTGCTTGAAGTCGTCGGTCTTTGTCCGCGCCCAGTAACGCTTGAAACACTCCATGTATCCCGGACCGTTGCAGGTGGAGAAATCAACCCCTGACGGTGCCGGCGGCCGCTTGCTGGAATGGCACCGAGCACAGGTTTCGGCGAACACGACCTTGCCGCGGTCAAGCACGGCTTCATCGGCGCTCAGATACTTGGCGCCGCCGGGCGCATCCTTGAGCCGGTCCGGCTGACCCGCCTTGAGGAAGAAAAGAGCCGTTGCCGGCGTGCCTAGCTCGGTTGCCTGCCAATAGCTGGAATTCTTCTGCGCCACTGCGATCTCGATGGGTGAGATCGGCTTGCCGCCAGCCACCGGATTGAAGTGCTTCAGCCATTCTTCGCTGAACAGGCCGATGTTCAGATAGACCCGGTTGAGGGCGCCCAGCGCGCCGACCGAATCGGATCCGTCCTTCAGCACGCGCGGTGTGAAGACCGTGGCGGGCTTCTCGAAGAACTTGGTCAGAAGACCGCTTTGGATGAAATCGTTGAACTGCTTGTTGTTGAGCTCGCCGCCGGCCAGCGTCTCGCGTCCCCCGCGCAGGCTCTCCTCGAGGCGCGGGCCGAGCAGATAGATCGCATTCATGGTGCGCGGATTGTTGATGTTGTCCGTGGAAACCAGCGAGGTGTCCATCGCGCCAGGACGGTAGGTGTGCACGAGCTGGAACATGAAGTTCTCTTTGCGCGCGTCCGGGATGAACAGCCGGTCGACCCACATATACTGCGCGCCGACGGTCGAGCTGAGATTGCTCCACTCCGGTCGCGCGGGATCAGCCGGCGGCTTGGTGGGACTCGGCCCGACGTGGCAAAAGCCGCAGGACATGCCGACCCGGTAAGGTCGCACGAGATCCTTGGAATTGAAGTAGCTGGGATCGTTGTAATACTTCTCCGGGTCCCACTTCTTGGCCGCGGCGTCGTCGAAATCGGGATTGGGGAAGAGCCTCAAGCCCACGACGCCGGTCGGCTCGCCGTAGTACGAACCGACAGGTACGGTTTTGCCGCGCGCGCCGATCTGCACGCCGGGATATTTCTTGGCATCGGCAAAGGGATCGACCGGGCAGTCGGTGCGGCGGCTGTCGAGCCATAATCCATAGCGCTTCGAATCGGCCCCTGTCGGCTTGTCGAAACAAGGTTCGTTCACGATGCCGAGCCAGCTCCACCGCGTATCGTGGCCGAATTTCTGGCTGGGATGGGAGGTCACGATCTTCAGCAGATCGAAGGCGCCGAAAGTCGAGGCGGTCAGGCCGTCCCAAAACCGGTCGTTGCCGCCGGTCCATACCAGCCACATGTTGCGGCCCTTGATCTCGTCGGCCGTCAGCGCAATGCTGCCGTCCATGTCGCGGAAATAGTCCTCGCCTGCATGAGCAAAGGTATTCGCACCACGACCGGCCAGCATCGCCTCATCGAGGGTGGAACCCGAGTCAGATCGCCAGTTGTACCAAATCCCGGCCAAAACGATGCACGAGAGGAGAACCAGACATCCGACGACAAAGCGCGATTTCGTCATAACCCATCCTGCTTTCGTGTCGGTGCATCGCGCGAGTCCACCCTTCGGAAAAGTGGTCCCTTCGGGAAAGTGGTCCGGACGCGCCCTTCCCGCATTGGCAACTATACAACCGGTGTTTTGCCCTGCAAGGACTTCTCCGCACGCAATATGCAGCGGGTGAGATGTCCGCGAGCCGTGCGATGTCGACGGTCACCGGACTCACTTCATCGTGATGCCATGATGACCGTAGACCATCATCTTCCTGGCCCTTCGGTGACATGATGGGCTGCAACCGATGCCACCGGCCCGTCGGTTGGAGGAAATCGCGCGCCGGAGTCAGTCGGAGGAAACACAGCGATGAATGCGAACCTGTTGCGCTCCAGCCTTGCCGGCCTGGCCGCCGTGGCACTGCTTGCCACCGCTCCCATGGCCATCGCCGAGACCCAGTCATACAAAGCTGATCTCAAGCCGGCGAGCGAAGTGCCGGCCACCGACAGCAAGGGCACCGGCACGCTCACCAGCACCTATGACACCGCGACCAAGAAGCTCGCGTGGAGTGTCACCTATTCGGGACTGACCGGCCCTGCCACGGCGGCGCATTTCCATGGGCCGGCCGCGGCGGGGGCCAATGCCGGGATTGCCGTGCCGATCAGCGGCCCGCTCACCAGCCCGATCAAAGGGGAAGCGACGTTGACCGATCCGCAGGCTGCCGATCTGCAGGGCGGCAAGTGGTATTTCAACATCCACACCGCGGCGAACAAAGGTGGCGAGATCCGCGGCCAGATGATGAAAGGTATGTAGGCTGACGCACGGCGGCGCGCCAGGACTTCAGAACTTCCGCACGCGCCGGAGGCCAGTGCGCACTCGATGTTATTGTGCACCCGCCGGACAGGCTGCATCGGCGTCGGTCGAACCAAGGCCGACGCCGATACGGCTCGTCGAGCTGAGAGCAGCGCGAATTCGCTCTGATGTTCCGTAACGAATTCGGCGTGTTGTTTCTGGTGCCTCAGATCCCGCGATACATGTTCAACCGGAAGCAGATACGCAGATTAATCACTTAGTATACCCGGCAGGTTAAGGCCGTGCTCGTGTGCGCAGGCAACGGCCGAGTCATAGCCCGCATCGGCGTGGCGCATGACGCCGGTGGCCGGGTCGTTCCACAGCACGCGCTCAATGCGCTTGGCTGCCTCCTGAGTGCCATCGCAGACGATGACCATGCCGGCGTGCTGCGAGAAGCCCATGCCGACGCCGCCGCCGTGATGCAGCGACACCCAGGTGGCACCCGACGCGCAATTGAGCAGGGCATTGAGCAGCGGCCAGTCGGAGACCGCGTCCGATCCGTCGCGCATGCCTTCGGTCTCGCGGTTGGGACTGGCAACCGACCCGGCATCGAGATGATCGCGGCCGATCACGATCGGCGCCTTCAATTCGCCGCTCGCCACCATCTCGTTGAAGGCGAGGCCGAGGCGATGACGGTCGCCCAGCCCGACCCAGCAGATGCGCGCGGGAAGGCCCTGGAACTTGATGCGCGCCCGCGCCATGTCGAGCCAGTTATGCAGATGCGCGTTGTCCGGCATCAGCTCCTTCACCTTGGCGTCGGTCTTAAAAATGTCCTCGGGATCGCCCGACAGCGCGACCCAGCGGAACGGCCCGACGCCGCGGCAGAACAAGGGCCGGATATAGGCCGGCACGAAGCCCGGGAAGTCAAAGGCGTCGGCTACGCCCTCCTCCAGCGCCATCTGGCGGATGTTGTTGCCGTAGTCGACGGTCGGCACGCCCCGTTTGTGGAATTCCAGCATCGCGCGCACATGCCCTGCCATCGACTGCTTGGCCGCTTTGGTGACGCCGGCGGGATCGCTGCTTCGCTTGTCTTCCCATTCGGCCAGCGTCCACCCCTTCGGCAGATAGCCGTTCACCGGATCGTGCGCGGAGGTCTGGTCGGTGACGCAATCCGGCCGCACGCCGCGGCGCAGCATCTCCGGCAGCACGTCGGCCGCGTTGCCGAGCAAAGCCACCGAGACCGGCTTCTTGTCTGCCGTGGCCTTGCCGATGATTGCAAGCGCGTCATCGAGGTCCTTGGCCTGCACGTCGACATAGCCGGTGCGCAGGCGGAATTCGATGCTGCTGGGACGGCATTCGATGGCCAGGCACGAAGCGCCCGCCATGGTCGCGGCCATCGGCTGGGCGCCGCCCATGCCACCGAGGCCCGCGGTGAGGATCCAGCGGCCGGCCAGGCTGCCGCCATAGTGCTGGCGGCCCACCTCGACGAAGGTTTCGTAGGTGCCCTGCACGATGCCCTGGCTGCCGATATAGATCCAGGAGCCGGCCGTCATCTGGCCGAACATCATCAGGCCCTTGCGATCGAGCTCGTTGAAATGCTCCCAGGTGGCCCAGCGCGGCACCAGGTTGGAGTTGGCGATCAGGACGCGCGGCGCATCAGCATGGGTGCGGAACACCCCGACCGGCTTGCCCGACTGGACCAGCAGCGTCTCATCGGCTTCGAGCTTGCGAAGTGCGGCCACGATGCCGTCGAAGCTCTGCCAGTCGCGCGCCGCCCGGCCGATGCCGCCATAGACCACCAGTTCACCCGGCTTCTCCGCAACATCGGGATCGAGATTGTTCATGAGCATGCGCAGCGGCGCCTCGGTCAGCCAACTCTTGGCCGAAAGTTCCGTGCCGTGCGGCGCGCGGATCACGCGGGCATTGTCGATGCGGGTCATTGAGTCTGTCTCCGGTCAACTGAGGGACGGCAGGACGTCACGCCCTACCTTTTCGACGAGCGCGCCGCTGGCGACCAGGGCAATGGCCTTCTGCAGGTCCGGATGGAAATAGCGATCGTCGTCCAGGTGCGGCACTTCGCGGCGCAGCAGGTCGCGCACCGCTTCCAGAGGCGCACTCGACGCCAGCGGACGATGAAAGTCGCAGCCTTGTGCCGCGGCCAGCAACTCGATGCCGACGATCCCGCAGCCATTCTCCGCCATCCCGAGCAGGCGCCGGGCGCCATGGGCCGCCATCGAAACATGGTCTTCCTGGTTGGCCGAGGTCGGAATCGAATCGACGCTGGCCGGATAGGCGCGCTGCTTGTTTTCCGAGACCAGTGCAGCCGCCGTGACCTGTGGGATCATGAAGCCCGAATCGAGACCGGGGTTGGGCGACAAGAAGGCCGGCAGGCCCGATAGTGCCGGATCGACCAGCATGGCAATGCGCCGTTCGGCGAGCGACCCGATCTCGCAAATTGCCAGGGCGATGATGTCGGCCGCGAAAGCGACCGGCTCGGCGTGGAAGTTGCCGCCTGATAAGGCCTCGCCGGTCTCCGAGAAGATCAGGGGATTGTCCGTGACACCATTGGCCTCCGTTGCCAGCGTCGTCGCGGCCTGGCGCAGGATGTCCAGCGCCGCGCCCATGACCTGTGGCTGACAGCGCAGGCAATAGGGATCCTGCACCCGGGCATCGCCAACGAGGTGCGAGGCACGAATGGCGGACCCGGCCATCAACCGCCGCAGCGAGTCCGCTGCCGCGATCTGTCCGGGATGGCGCCGCAGCCGGTGAATCCGCGCATCGAAGGGCGCATCGGAGCCGCGGGCTGCATCAGTCGACAAGGCACCGGTCACCAGGGCCGAGGCGAAAAGATTCTCCGTCTCGAACAGCCCCGCCAGCGCCTGCGCCGTCGAGAATTGCGTGCCGTTCAGCAGCGCCAGCCCCTCTTTCGCACCCAGAACGAGAGGTTTTAGCCCCGCTTCGGAAAGCGCTTGCGCTGCCGGCACACGCCGCTCGCCTGCAAAGATTTCGCCGACGCCGATCATTGCCGCCGTCATATGCGCCAGCGGCGCCAGATCGCCCGATGCGCCGACCGATCCCTGACTGGGAATCACTGGCGTCAGGTCCTTGGCCAGCAACGCTTCAAGCAACCGCACGGTCGCCGCCTGCACGCCCGAGGCACCCTGCGCCAGGCTGGCGAGCTTGAGCGCGATCATCAGCCGGGCGATCGGCACCGGCATCGGCTGGCCGACCCCAGCGGCATGCGACAGCACGATATTCCGCTGCAGCGTCTGCAGATCGGCGGCGTCGATGCGCACGCTGGCCAGCTTACCGAAGCCCGTATTGATGCCGTAGACCGGCTCCCCCTTGGCAACGATGGCCGAGACCGCCCGAGCCGATGTCTCGATCACGCCATAGCTTGCAGGCTCGAGCACCGCCAACGCATCCCGATAGATCTCGCGCCACGTCTTCAGCGGGACTTCGCCGGGGACCAGCAGGACCGTCTTCATCTTCCCCTCCAGACCCGGGTGTGAAGCGGATTGAAGCCCATGCGATAGACCAGTTCGGCGGGGCGCTCGATCTCCCAGAGGGCGAAATCGCAGGACTTTCCCGCCTCCAGCGTGCCCACGCTATCGAGGCGGCCAAGGGCACGCGCCGCCTCGCGGGTGACGCCGGCCAGGCACTCGTCGACGGTGAGGCGGAAAAGCGTGGCGCCCATGTTCATCGCCATAAGCAGCGAGGTGAGCGGCGACGTGCCGGGGTTGCTGTCGGAAGCAAGGGCAATTTGAACGCCATGCTTGCGCAGCAGTTCGATCGGCGGCTTTTGCGTTTCCCGCACAAAATAGAAGGCGCCAGGCAACAGCACGGCCACCACGCCCGCTCCGGCGAGGGCCGCGACGCCGCTTTCATCGGCATGCTCGAGGTGATCGGCCGATAGGGCACCGAAGCGCGCCGCGAGCGCGGCGCCCTGCTGATTGGAAAGCTGTTCGGCGTGCAGTTTCACCGGCAGGCCAAGGGCCTTGGCCGCTTCGAAGACTCGCGCGATCTGCGCGGGCGTGAAAGCGATCGTCTCGCAGAAGGCGTCGACCGAATCGGCCAGGCCGGCGGCCGCGACCGCTGGCAGCATCTCGTCGCACACCGCCGAGATATATTTATCCCTGTCGCCCGCCGCTTCCGGCGGACGTTCGTGGGCGCCCAGGAACGTCGTCGATACCGAGAGCGGCCGGACCTCGCCCAGCCGCCGGGCCGCCCTCAGGGATTTCAGTTCGCTGGCGAGGTCGAGGCCGTAGCCCGATTTCACCTCAAGGGTGGTGACGCCTTCCCGGACCAACGCATCGACGCGCGGCAAAGCCGTGGCGACCAGGGCGTCCTCGGTCGCCGCCCGGGTCGCCTGCATGGTCGAGACGATGCCCCCGCCCGCCTTTGCGATCTCCTCATAGCTTACACCCGCCAGCCGCAGCTCGAATTCATGGGCACGGTTGCCGCCATAGACGATATGGGTGTGGCAGTCGACCAACCCGGGCGTGATCCAGAG
>Ga0193752_1002865_pt1 | contig 12420 bp, 9 predicted proteins | sample H1c1metaG_FD_144924 | JGI IMG/M metagenome (GOLD analysis project Ga0193752, IMG submission 144924) | Soil microbial communities from a riparian zone of the East river system, Colorado, United States - H1c1 | ecosystem: Environmental > Terrestrial > Soil > Riparian zone | place: USA: East River... | reverse complement strand
ACACTCAGATCTGTGCCGACAGTACCACGGTTCACTGTTCCGTTAACATTCACCAACGCCGATTGGTGCCTTCTCTTTCCATTTATTAATACCAGTACCTGGTCAGGTCCCATTCCTCTCAGCTGAGCAGGATCCACATGGTCAGTACCATCCGAAATAGTTTGCCGGGCCGATTGAAAAGAGGGAGCAACATAGTTCAGGATCTGGTTAAGATCTACCTGGCCGATTTCATTTATTATCTGATTAATCGGAATAACATCGACAGGCACTGGTGTCTGCACCCGGGTCCGCGATACACTTCTTGAGCCGATGATGGTCACCATTGTCAGATCAGGTGCGACATCCAGCACAATATTTTGTTCCAGGCTGGTATTCTCTGTAACTGAAATATTGATTTCGCGTGTGGCCATTCCTGCAAAGGATATAAGCAACATTTGTCTTCCCGCAGGCGCACTTATAGAAAATACACCATTATTGTTTGTAGTTGTTCCGGTGTTCACACCCTTAAGAATAACGCTTGCTCCGCCGAGCGGCAGCCCGTCTGATCCTTTAACGGTACCTTTTACCGTGCCAGTTTGAGCATTTGCTGCAGTAAAAAATACAAGAAGGAATAACGTGTTAAGCATAGCATAACACAAGCGCGGCATGAATTTTCTCATAAAACAGTTTTTTAGTAAAAGAAACGGTTCTGGAGAAAGGGCGGTTGCCTTAATTTACATAATATTATCGAATAATTTGATTTAAATTATCCTGATGGCAGAAGTGATTTATCTAACCGTATCGCAGGTGTGGCATTGACTGTTACGGAGATGTATATGCGAAGTGTTGCACGGTGTTCGCAGGCCCTACGACGGCCTTATAAAAGGCCACGGCATGTGCATCTTCCTCTTCTGCCTGAATGAAAAATCCTTTTAAATTGTTTGAATTGCAGTATTCGCGAACCGTTTCTATCATTTTACGTCCATATGCCAGTCTTTGATAAGTTATCCTGATAGCTTTCATCTCAAATACATACTCAAAAAGAGAAAGGACATCCATAAATATGGTATAGTCGGACCAGTAAGTTGCCTGATTTGTAAATCCATGTAATGAGGCCCTTAAAGTTATTGTTACAAGTCAGAAACAGATTGAGCCTCTTACGAAACAAAAATTGAGCCGCAGGCGAAAGCAGGTTACAAATATTAGTAGCAACTTTGTGTCGTTGATATAATAAATAATGATGACACCTGCGAACACAAAAACAAGTAAATATCCCGGAATCGTTTATTCACATTACCTGCAAAAGCAACAGGAAGGAGAACAGTTCACTTTAGACCATGGACTTTGCTATATCTTCTCGGGAGAACTGACCGTGATTGACGCCGGGGAAAAAAGAACTTTCAGGGCAGGGGAGATGTTGTTTTACCGGAAAAATTTCCTGGCGAAATTTGTAAAGACCCCGGATGAAAAAACAAATTTCCGGTCCATAACCGTAATATTTGATGAAACTTCACTGGAAGCGTTTGCCAGGCAGTACGGAAGAGTTGCCATAAACCCACAAGTGCCCGAGCGAGCTGTGACACTCCAGGAAGCGAGTCCTCTGCTTGTTCACTATTTCCAGACTTTAGCTCCTTACTTTGATACAGCACTGCCAATTGATTTGATCAATCTCAAGAGAAACGAAGCAATTATGTTATTGCTGCAAGTGAATCCTGGATTGCAAAACATCCTGTTTGATTTCGGGCAACCCGGAAAGATCGATCTGGAGGCATTCATGCAACAACATTTTCGTTTCAATGTAGAGTTAAAACGCTTTGCTTATCTGACCGGTCGAAGCCTGGCCACCTTCAAGCGGGACTTTGAAAAGATTTTTCATACAACGCCCAATCGCTGGCTGCAAAAGAAAAGATTGGAGGAAGCCTGGTACCTGATCAAAGAAAAACAACAACGTCCATCAGAAGTATATCACGAAGTTGGTTTTGAAAGTCTGTCGCATTTTTCTTATTCGTTTAAACAATTTTTCGGAATTAATCCATCGCTGATTTAGCAATATAAGAGCTCCATAAAAATTACAATTGTTGGTCTGACAAAACACAGTTGATAGAAATATTACAGTCGTTGGTTTAGCGAAACAAAACACAAACTTATTGAAAGCATGTAAAACTCCTGATTTTTCGGGCCAGGAAATTATTGTCTATTCAGCAAACCTATAAAAGTGATTCACAACTGAAATTCAAATTATAAAAATAAAATAAACATGAAAACAATTCTCATCACCGGTGCTTCAACCGGTTTAGGAAAGGCGACTGCACTTCTTTTTGCCAGCAAAGGCTGGAACGTAATCGCCACGATGCGCAATCCTTCGGCAGGTTCAGCGTTTGCAGAAATTTCAAATATTACTGTAATGCCACTCGATGTAACAAACCAGGAACAGATTACCGAAACAATAAACAGAGCAATGGATTTGCACCCGGTTGATGTGCTGTTCAACAATGCCGGATATGGATTGATGGGCCCATTGGAAGCTTATTCGGATGACCAGATCGAAAGGCAGTTAAACACCAACTTTATGGGTGTGATTCGTGTAACAAGAACTATTCTTCCCCACATGCGTGAAAGAAGGTCGGGAATGATCATTACCGCCACATCGATCGGTGGAATTATTGCCTATCCTCTCAGCAGTCTCTATCACGCTACAAAGTGGGCACTGGAAGGCTGGAGCGAAAGTATGTCGTTTGAACTCGCCATGCATAATATCAAAATTAAAACCGTGGCACCCGGCGGAATAAAGACAGATTTTTTGGGAAGATCATTTGATTCGGCCAGATTGGAACAGTATGATCCTTTGATGCAAAAGCTTACATCGTGGCTGGATGATCCTAACGCTCCTTTACTATTTAGCTCGCCAGAATCCATTGCTGATGTGGTGTTTGAAGCGGCAACGGATGGTAAGGATCAGCTCAGGTATGTTGCCGGGAAAGATGCTTTGGTTAAGTACGCCCAAAGACTTGAACTGGGCAATGAAGAATTCAGAAAACAAATGGCAGCACAGTTCAGTTTGTAGAAGGATCGAACTTAATCCCAGGAAAGGACGGATTATTCTTTCCAGATTTCTGATAATCCTGTCTTTTCGTTATAAGGGTCTTTCGCCGGAATAGGAAGTGCTGCAATGTTTTTGTCTGCTTTTGGCCGTTCACCCGGCTCACCTATGTTAATATCCCAATCACGGCCGTCAGGGTATGCTCCGACAACGCCAAGGTTATCGCTTTCAAGATTTTTATGACCAACGCCGGCCGGTACGATAACGATATCGCCAGCTTCTACCTGAATTTTTTCTCCTTCTTCTCCACCTAAATGGAGAAAGGCAGAACCGGAGTAGATTCCCAGGACCTCGTGTGTAGTGCTGTGATAGTGATGATAAGAATAGATACCGTTACGCCATGAATTTGTCCAGTCCTGGCTTTCAAAATGTTTTTCCTGCCATGCACCACCATCATTGCCCCTGGCAGGAAAAACATTTTTATAGACTTGCAAAGGGAACTTACTGTTTGCTGGAAGGTCAATAACCCGGCCTCAATTAATCCGGTATGCTGTTTGTAAAATAATCCGTGCCAGAATTTGCTATTTTATATTATAAAATTATATTTGGCATTAAAGAGGGCTTATTTCGGAACGGCCCCAGTTTTTGTCTATGTATAAATAAGATGCTAAAAATTTTGTATGATCCAGGTAATCAACCGTGCTTTAGACATATTGGAACTTATTGCCACCGATCCGGATGAACCCAAGCCGCTTGGCGAAATTGCAACTGCCCTAAACCTGAATGCAGGTACAAGCGCCAATATCATTAAAACACTGGTTTCAAGAAAATACCTTGAAAAAATCGACAAGCAAAAAGGGTATTGCCTGGGCCCTATGGCTTACCGCCTTATTGGAAATGAAGGTTACCAGAAGGGACTCATCAACGCCGCAAAACCAGAAATGCAGTCGATCACCAAAAAGATGAATGAGAATACTTTGCTTTGTGTGTTGAATGGAAATATGCGTGTAGTTATATTAAGAATACAAAGCGATAATGAATTGCAGGCCAATACCGCCATCGAAAAAAAAGCGTTCGACACCGCTTCCGGCCGTTTGCTGATTGCCATGCTTGACGATATGGGACTTGAGAAATTCATCAATAAATATGGGGTGCCTGATAGCGATGAATGGGATGGTGTTACAAATTATAAGTCTTTTCAAAAACAAATCTCTAAGATCCGTACCCAGGGCTATGCCATGCAGATAACCAAAAACCAGATCATTGGCCTGGCTTTGCCGGTATATAAGGATGATAAGGTAATAGCAGCGCTGAGTATTTATATGCCTGTGCTAAGATATAATACCTCAAATAAAGAAGAGATCATTAAACTGATCAAAAAAGCATCTGAAAAAATTTCTAAAAATCTTTCCTGAATAATCAGTTCGCAGTTCACATCACCGCAAATAAGTTGAATACCAGGCAGCATTATTAACTGGCACATCATTAGAATGCCGTATTCGATTTAGTTATCTGAACCACCTTTCACCGGGAGCGTTCCACGTTAGTTCCAGATACAATAGTATTATGGATTGGCATTATTACAACAATGCCAAAAAAGATTTGTAAATCCAGACATTGGTTTTTATATTTGACATATAGTAAAATCTAATTTTACATTATAAAATCAACGATAATTGCCATGTGTCTAAAACAACTGCTTTTCCTCCTCACATTATTGTGTGGCTTCGGCTCTCCGGGCGTATATGCCCAGGCGTTTAAAATTACCGGTAAGGTGATTTCATCAACAGACAACCAATCTATTCCGGGTGCCAGTGTATTGCTAAAGGGATCGGACAATGGAGTTACCACCGATAAGGATGGAAACTTTACTATTTCTGTTCCGGCACCAGGCGGCATTTTAGTAGTCTCCAATGTGAACTATCAACAACAGGAGATTGATATAGATGGCCAGTCCGTTATAAACGTAACCCTCGTATCTGTTGATGGCAGGCTGGATGACGTGGTTGTCATCGGTTATGGCACCCGCAGAAAAAAAGATCTTACCGGTGCTGTTTCACAGGTTAAAGGAAAAGACATCAACGCTTTTCCGACAACAAATGTGCTACAGGCATTATCAGGTCGTTCACCAGGTGTACAGGTTTTACAAAACAATGGGTCGCCGGGCGCCGGAGTAAGCGTTCGTATCAGGGGAACAAACTCTATCCAGGGTAGTAACGAGCCACTATATGTAGTTGATGGATTTCCTGTTTCCGGATCTAATCCCACAATCATCAACAACGCTGATGTTGAATCGATAGAAATATTAAAAGATGCTTCCGCTACAGCAATCTATGGTTCAAGAGGAGCCAACGGGGTAGTGATTATTACAACAAAACGTGGAAAAGCAGGTAAAACTGTAGTTGATATCGAATCGAGTTACAGCACTCAAAAGCTTCGGAAAAAACTCGACCTCATGAATGCCAAAGAATATGCAATGTTTTATAATGAGCAAGCCAAGAACGATAACCTGGCTCCTTACTTTACCCAGGCACAGATTGACGGGTTTACGGATAGCTATGACTGGCAGGACCTGGTATTTACTTCAGCTCCCATGAAAACATTATCAGCTACCGTGAGTGGCGGATCTGACAAGACGCAGTTCTCTTTTTCCGGAAGTTACTTTGGACAGGATGGTATTGTTAAGGGAAGCGATTATAACCGTTACTCTCTTCGTGCGAACATTAACCACAATATCAGTAAAAAATTCAGCGTAAATCTCTCAAGCACGCTTACCCGAATCAATACAGACAGAAGAAATAATGGTGGGAATAACCGTGGCGCTTCCATGATCTCGGCTGCTATTTCGGCACCGCCGACATTAACACCTTATAATGCAGATGGGTCTTACCGAGTACTGGCAACTGCTTATCCGTTTATCTCCAACGTTATAATCAATCCGATTAATTATATAAATGAACAAACAGACGAGGTCAGGGCCAACCGTATATTGACTAATGCCGCGATCCTTTTCAAGCCGATCCCTGAGATCGTGATAAAAATATCAGGTGGTATTGAAAACGCCGATGACCGTTCAGATTTTTACACCACACGCAATTTTGTTAACTCACAGGGAAGCGGCTCAGCAAGCAGTACACAGGCTATCAGTCTGCTCAGCGAGAACACTATTAGTTATAATAAAACATTTAATAAACGTCATAATGTTTCTGCAGTAGCTGGGTTCACCTACCAGGATTTTGTAAACTCTTCATTATCCGGAAGTGGCAACGGCTTTATCAGCGATGCGAGCCAGACCTATGATCTGGGCGCTGCCATTACGCCGGGAATACCTGGATCCGGATATTCAAAATCGACTTTAATATCTTACCTGGGGCGGGTCAACTACAGCCTTGATGATAAATACCTTTTAACAGTAAGCTTCCGGTCTGATGGCTCTTCCAAATACAGCGAAGGAAACAAATGGGGATATTTTCCATCAGGCGCCCTTGCCTGGAGAATATCCAATGAGAACTTCTTTAAAAATATCAACTTCATATCTGATTTGAAACTGCGTGTAGGATGGGGTTATACAGGGAGCCAGGCTATAAATGCTTATGCAACGCTAAATCAACTGGGTTCTAACAAAGCGGTTTTTGATGATGCGTTGTTCACTACCTATGCACCAGGAACCAGGCTGCCGGGTAATCTTAAATGGGAAACTACAGAGCAAAAGGATCTTGGCATCGATGTCTCTTTCCTCCAAAACCGGATCACTCTGACTGCTGATTATTATATTAAAAACACACGCGACCTTTTGAATACTGTATTGCTTCCTTCCTCACTGGGATTTACAAGTACCATTCAGAACATAGGCGAGGTGCAAAATAAAGGTGTTGAACTCGGCATAGAAGCCAATATATCTCCGAATGCTTTTAAATGGGATGTGAGCGCGAATATTTCATTCAATCGCAACAAAGTGATCAAGCTTTACGGAGGGCAGGATATTCTTGGCGGCTCAGTTGGCGTAACCGCGGTAAATGACAATGCAAATATTCTCCGCGAAGGTCAGCCTATCGGACGCTTCTGGGGATATGTGGAAGACGGATATACAGCGGCTGGTAAGATAAAATATCTGGACATAGATAAGGATGGGGCATTCACTGCAAAAGATAAAACCTATATCGGTGATCCTAATCCCGATTTTATTTACGGATTCAATTCTTTCATGTCCTATAAAAACTTTGAATTCAGCTTTTTTATCCAGGGCACGCAAGGAAATGATCTCTTCAATGTAAGTTCAATCAACAATACCATTGACTACGGATTTGGACTAAATATGCCCAGGGAAGTATATACCAATCACTGGACGCCTGCAAATACCAACGCCAAATATCCGATTATCAGCCGCACTACTGCGTCAAATGTTTCCACCAGATGGGTCGAAGACGGGTCATATCTGCGCCTGAAAAATATTCAACTGGCATACAATATTCCCTTCCGGAAAATGGGTGTCAGCTGGATCAGAAATATCCAATTGTACGTGAGCGGACAAAACCTGTTGACCGTTACAAAATATTCCTGGTGGGATCCGGAGGTAAATACTAACGGTGGCTCAAATTCCACATCGCAGGGATTTGACTATTACAGTTATCCAACAACTAAATCCATTACGTTTGGTTTAAGAGCAGGATTCTGATAAGCGTTTTCCCACGCATTAGTGTCTGTTAATTGTTTGTCATATAAATTTTAAACGATGAAAAAAATATTCACTCCTTTCGAATGCCCGCTGTATACAGCCGGCTCATTTAGGAGATATGTTCTGGCTATGACCACTCTCTTATTATTTTTTTCCTGTAAAAAGGAGCTGGTAGAGGAACCAAAGTCGCTGGCGGTTGAAACATTCTATAATACCGCAGCAGAGGTGGAAGCCGGCGTTAATGCGATCTACGTGCCGTTTATACAAACCGGGGAAGGGCTTGGCGTTTTCCTTGCCCAGGTAGAAACGTATGTGGATTATGGTTATGGCCGGGGAAGCTATACCGTTCTCAACGATTTCGCAGGATTAGATCCTACCAATATAACACGGACACAAAATATGTGGAGTATGTTTTTTCTGAGTATCCGTAACGCAAATCTCATTGTTGCGAATGCTCCTAAGGGAACAGCCATCACTCCCGCACAGATTGACAGGTACGTAGGAGAAGCAAAATTCCTTCGGGCATTTAATTATTTTTTCCTCGTTAGAAATTGGGGCGGTGTGCCTTTACGCACGGAAGAAAATATGGCGACAAGGGATCTTGAAAAAAGCACACCTCAGCAGATTTATGATCTTATACTAGCGGATCTTTTGGAAGCGGAAACAAAATTACCTGATAAGCCAGCTAATTCAGGAAGACCTTCGAAATGGGCTGCTAAAACATTACTGGCAGATGTTTACCTGCAACTGGCGAAATATCCTGAAGCAAGAGACAAGGCGGATGAAGTTATTAAAGCCAATAAATACTCACTGGTACCTATTGCTTCCACAGACTTAAAATGTTCAAGGCAGGGTGGCCTGGGCAATTACTTTCCTATGTTTACCAATCACCCCGGCACCAAACTTCATGGAGCCGGAGGTTTCTTTGGCCAGTATTCAGAAGCTACCAATCCGGTTTATGCAGGACAGGACAATGCTGATCTCAGAAAAGGGCTTTGGTATAAATGGGATGTGGGTCTGGGTCCAAATTCAATGCTTACGAAAAAATTTATCGATCCGCTGGCGCAAGGTAATTTAGGTGCAGGTAATGATCAGCCATGGTACAGGTATGCGGATCTTTTGCTGATCTATGCCGAAGCTGCAGGAAGGGTTGCTAACGGTCCGACAACCAGTGCGATGGAAGCGCTTAACCAGGTGCATCGCCGTGCTTTTGGTAAAAACCCGGGATTACCTTCTACAGTAGATTTTAATATGGCGGATTATAACGGCACAAGTTTCATCGACCTGATCATTAAAGAACGTGGCTATGAATTTCAGTATGAAGGAAAACGTTGGCTGGAATTGAAACGTACCGGCAAAGCAGCCTCAACGATACTCGCAACAAAAGGTAAGACTATTGCCCTGAAACATTATCTCTGGCCAATCCCGGTGTCGGAAATGAATTATAATCTGGCCCTCGATCCTGTAGCTGACCAAAATCCGGGTTACTGATTAACACGGGTTGCAGATGATAAATAAAAAAATTATTCCAGTTAATAACAAGCAGCAATTTCAAGCAGCAGTTTCAACCATTATCGAATAACTAAAATAGAATAAGCTAACATGAAGAGCCTGATATTATCTATATTTATTTTTGCCGGCTGTTATAAGTCATTCGCTCAATCCACAAAGCTGGATTCACTCTGGAATGATCCGGTAGTTGAAGAGCGGATCAACAAAGGAATAGAGACAAACCGAAAGGGAGACTTCACTATCAGCTTTCCCGCATTCAAAGGAAAAACGGAAATAGAGATCAAACAAGTCCGGCATGAATTTCTGTTTGGCGCCAATGCTTTTATGGTCAATGGATTTGACACGGAAGAAAAGAACAGAAAATATGAAAAAGAATTTGCTTCTCTCTTTAACCTGGCCTGTATCCCGTTTTATTGGAAAACATTAGAACCACAACAGGACCATCTTCGGTTTGCATCCAATAGCGATCCCATTTACAGAAGACCTCCACCCGATGCTGTACTGGAATTTTGCCAAAAATATAATATCATACCAAAAGGTCATACGCTCGTATGGAATAATCCGGCTCATTCTGTTCCGGACTGGCTCCCGAAAGATACTGCTGAGATCGAAAAGCTGATCACCAAAAGGATCAACATCATCGCTTCGAAATACGGCAATGCCATTCAGACCTGGGATGTGGTAAATGAATCATTGCATTATTTTCCCCAGGTGATCATGCCGGAAGATTATGTATTCAAATATTTTGACGTAGCTAAAAAAGTATATCCTTCTTCGGCCAAACTAATGATTAACGAGGTAACAAGCGTTTGGCAGAACAATAGCCGGGAATACAGCCCTTACTATCTTCTTATCCAGAATCTTTTGCAGAGGGGCTCAACCATCGGTGCCATCGGTCTCCAGTTCCATTTTTTCAATGAACAATTAAACAAAGATGTGCTGGCAGGTAAAGACATGACACCAAAACAATTGTTGGCTGTACTGGATCTCTATGGAAGGTTCAATAAACCCCTTCATGTTTCCGAAATCACAATTCCTACCTTACCTGATACAGAGGAAGGACAGAAGTACCAGGGCAAATTGACAAGGAATTTTTACAGGCTATGGTTCAGCCATCCTTCCGTAGAAGCTATCATATGGTGGAACCTGGTTGATGGAACAGCGGTCAAGAATGAAGATAAATGGAACGGAGGACTTCTGAACAACGATTTCTCGCCAAAGCCATCCTATACAGCATTGAACGATCTTATTAATAAAGAATGGAAAACAAACCTTAAAACAGTAGTTTCAGATAACAATAAATATTCCTTCCGTGGATTTTATGGTGAATACCTTATCAGGATCAAACAAGGTAAAAAAATAATTGAAAACAAAATAAAATTCAGCAGGGAAGGAGAGAAAACAATTTCCGCTCACTAAAATATTTTCATGAAAATAGTTGATCTGAAGACACGTTGCGTGGCCATTCCGCTGAATGCGCAATTAAGACATAATACAGGTGTACATCCGGGTTATTTTTTAAGGACCATTCTTGAACTGGTTACCGATGAAGGTATTGTAGGACTGGGAGAAGTAGGAGGCGGAGACCAGTGTGGCGCTTTACAAAAATTGAAACCACGTATAATCGGACTCGATCCTTTTCATCTGGAGACGATCAAATTAAAAGTGTTGCGTAGTATTTATTATCTGTCCAATGCAAGACTCTATGCGGCCATTGAAATGGCATGCCTCGATATACAGGGAAAAGTATTGAACCGTCCTATGAGCGATCTGCTTGGAGGAAGTATCCGAAAAGAGATCCCGATGATCGCATATCTGTTCTGGCGATACGACAGGCCCGGAGGAGGTGATGATAAGAGCGCTGAAGACCTCGCGGATCTTTGTGTTGAATTGCATGAGACACTTGGTGTAAATACCATGAAATTAAAAGCTGGCGTGGAGAAGCCTTCAGAAGAGGCTCGTGTGCTGGAACTCTGTCGCAAACAACTTGGTGATGATTTCGGTTTGCGGATAGATCCGAACGGCGTATGGTCGGTGCAGACTGCAGTTCAGGTTGGACGAAGGCTGGAGCCTTTAAACATAGAATATTTCGAGGATCCGTCATGGGGGTTGCAGGGCAATGCATCTGTAAGAAAACAGGTCAGAATACCAATAGCATCAAATATGTATCCCGCGAAATTTGATGATCTGGCACCTGCAATACTTATGGGAGCGGTGGATATTGTACTTACAGATATACATTACTGGGAAGGTCCGAAAGGTGTAAAAGACCTGGTCGCGGTATGTAATACATTTAATCTGGGCATTGCCATGCATAGTGGTGCCGAATTTGGTATAGAGCTGGCAGCGATGCTACATACGGCATCTACCATCCCGACCATGAGCTTTGCCGGTGATGCACATTATCATTATTTAACGGATGATATCATAGAAGGCGGATTGATGCCTTATAAGAACGGTTGTATCGCTGTGCCAACAGGACCGGGTCTGGGTGTAAAACTCGATGAAGATAAAATGAAATATTACGGGAAGTATTACGAAGAGAAAGGTGATTATTATGCAAAATTTCACCAGGATCCAAAACGTCCCGACTGGTATCCGACAATAGGGGGAATATAAAGAAATGCTATGAACAGATTATCTAACAAAAAAGCATTGGTGACCGGGTCGTCAAGAGGAATCGGAAAAGCGATTGCACTCAGGCTTGCAGCAGAGGGAGCTGAGCTGGCTCTTCATTATCATAAGGAATCCGGCGAAGCAGAAGCGGTTGCAGCAAGTATAAAAAAAGCAGGGGGAATTGCCCATCTGTTTGCGGCTGATCTGTCTGACGCGAAACAGGCAATACAACTTGGTGAAGAGGTCTGGAATAAGTTAAAGGGCATTGACTTTCTTATTAATAACGCAGGAGTATCATACAGAAAACATTTTCTCGATACAACCATTGAAGACCTTGATCATTTTACAAATACGAATTTCAGGGGAACACTATTGCTTACACAAACCATTGCAAAGCAAATGGTGTTTTCTAAAACGGAAGGCAGTATTTACACCATCACATCTATAAATGGTCTTCAGCCAGGGGTTGAACTTAGCGTGTATGGTGCTACAAAAGGGGCGCTGGAAACGTTGATGAAAGGAGTAGCACTTGAACTGGCACCGCATAATATTAAAGTAAACAGTTTTGCAGTTGGTGCGATACAAACAGATATTAATG
>Ga0193752_1002864_pt1 | contig 12424 bp, 6 predicted proteins | sample H1c1metaG_FD_144924 | JGI IMG/M metagenome (GOLD analysis project Ga0193752, IMG submission 144924) | Soil microbial communities from a riparian zone of the East river system, Colorado, United States - H1c1 | ecosystem: Environmental > Terrestrial > Soil > Riparian zone | place: USA: East River... | reverse complement strand
AGGCGTTTCATTTGCTCACACCTTTGCCAATCCAAACGCTGCGACCCAACACCTCACACAATACTTCGAGATGATGGGGCACCGTTCGATCTATCACGATGGTTGGCGCGCCGTGTGTCCGGTGCCAGGCCCATCGTTTACCGAAGCCGGAGTCGGTTTCGGAGAAATGACGATCACTGAAGCGAAGCTCCGCGAGCTCGATGCGCACGGCTGGGAGCTCTATCACGTCGCGACCGACTTCTCGGAGACGAAGAACATCGCCGATCAGAACCGGGACAAGCTCGTCGAGATGATCGCGCTCTGGTACGTCGAAGCCGGCAAATACAACGTCCTGCCGATCGACAGCCGCGGCACCGCACGACTCGCCGACGAGCGACCGCAGATCGCGCTACCGCGTTCGCGCTACGTCTATCACCCGAACACCTCCGTAGTGTCGAACAAGATCGCTGCGAATGTGCTCAACCGCCCGCACAGCGTCACGGCCACGGTCAAACTCGAGAACGGTGCCGAAGGCGTGATGCTCGCCCAAGGCGGCTCGTCCGGCGGATACTCGTTCTACCTCAAAGATCACAAGCTGCACTACGTCTACAACTTCCTCGGCGTGCAGCAGTTCCATATCGCGAGCAAGTCGAAGGTCCCGTCAGGGAAACACGAGTTACGATTCGAGTTCCAACCGACGGGCAAGCCCGACCTCAAACACGGCAGAGGCGCGCCTGGTCGCGTGAAACTATACGTCGACGGACAAGTGGCCGCGCAGGGCGACATCCCGATCACGATTCCACTCGACATCGGCATCACGGACGGTCTCGCGTGCGGGCGAGACGAAGGCTCGTATGTGACGGCCGACTATAAAGGGCCGTTTGCGTTTACGGGCGAGCTCGAACAGGTCGTCGTGGACGTATCGGGTGATCTGACCGAGCACAAGGAAGCAGCCCTCCGAACTGTGATGGCACACCAGTAGCGCCGCGCAGCTGCGGTCCAGCCGCGTTTCGTTTTCTGAGCGATCGGTCACGCGCTAACAAGCTTGCACGGCGTCACATCGTGCTACGTTGCGCGTGATCGGCCGCTTAGCCTACGTGACCGTCGCGGTTTCGTGAGCGGAATCGCGTTCGAAATCCTAACGATTCCTAAACGAATGTTTCGAGCGACCGCTTCGCGTCAGCCCGTGACGCTCCAGAGCCGCCGCTGACAGCCGCATTGTCCCAAGGCTGGCAATGCCGCTGATGGCTGCGACTCAACTTGTGCGCCAGCTGGCGCTGGCTTCGGGGTTGGATCATCTGCGACCAGGTGATGGGACCGAAAAGCCGCCAAATCTCGACCTTACGCTCGAGTTTTGAGTTTTTACTGTGAGGCGACAAAGGATGTGACCGGAAGCGTCGTTCACAGCACACTGAGAGTGTGCGATGCCGCGAGATAGGATGAGAATGAAATACAACTGGCGCAACGCGATCGTCTTCGCATCCTTGTCACTCGCTGAGTGGTCACTCGCGGCGTGCGGCGGTGCAGACACCGTCGATACTCGCACAACGCCTCCGCATGGAACGGCTGCAGTGGGCGGTGCGCGCAGCGGAACCGCGGGGCTCGGAGCAGGAAATGGATTCGCCGGTACATTCAGCAGCCTCCCGCAGGGCGGTGCACTCGGCGTAGGCAACATGCCGAATGCCGTGCCGCTCGGATGCACCGGTCTGCAGTGCCAACAGCACAGCTGTCCGAGCGGTATGACTACGATTAGCGGTCGTATCTACGATCCCGCCGGCAAGAACCCGCTCTACAACGTCGCTGCATACATCCCGAACTCCACGCCGATGCCGTTGCAGACTGGCGCGTCGTGCGACCCCTGCGAGAAACTCTACAGCGGCAATCCGGTCGTCACTGCCCTGAGCGATGCCACCGGCAACTTCAAGATCCAGATGGCACCCGATGGGCCGAACATCCCGTTGGTGATTCAGATCGGGAAGTGGCGCCGCCAGTTCGTTTTGCCCAACGTCGTCGCGTGTCAGGACAATCCCGTTCCCGACAAGCTGTTGACGCTGCCGAAGAACCGCATGGAAGGGGACATCCCGAACATCGCGATCTCGACCGGCGGCGCGGACACGTTGGAGTGTTTGCTGCGCCGCATCGGCGTGGACGCGAGCGAGTATGCAGGCGGACCGACCGGTGGCGGCCGCATCCACATCTTTCAAGGTTCCGGGCGCGGTGGCGGCGGAGGTGGAGGCAGGCGCGGTGCTCCCAACACCGATCCGCCCGGCCCCGCGAGCGCGACTGGGCTGTGGAACTCCACTGCCGAGCTGATGAAGTACGACATCACATTGCTCTCATGTGAGGGTGAAGAGACCCAAAACATGAATCAGCAGGCGCTGCACGACTACGCGAGTATGGGCGGCCGTGTCTTCGCCTCGCACTTCCACTATTCGTGGTTCAACAGCGGTCCGTATGGAAACGAAAACCTGGCAACCTGGTTACCAGGCTCGAACGATCTGGGTGACATCAACGGAACGATCGTGACGAGCTTCCCGAAAGGTGAAGCACTCTCGCAGTGGCTCATGAACACGAATGCGCTCATGGGCGGCGTTCTGCCGATCGAGGAGGCGCGCCACAACGCTGACGTCGGTGCGATGAACGTCGCATCCCAGCCCTGGATCCTCGCCGATCCGAATTCGGAGGCGCCGGGCGCGACACAGTACTTCTCGTTCAATACGCCGACTGACACGATGATCGGCCCGGACGGCAAAGACTATTGCGGCCGCGTCGTCTACAGCGATCTGCACGTCGGCGCAGCGTCGAACGACCAGCCCGACATGCCGGTTCCGGGCTCGTGCTCGAACGTCGACCTCTCGCCGCAGGAGAAAGCGTTGGAGTTCATGCTGTTCGATCTATCCGCGTGCGTGATCCCGGACGACCGCATACCCGAGCCTCCGATCGTGATCTGACAGTCAGGAATCCGCCGCCGCGTTCAGCTGCGCTGGCGTCAGCGGCCGAAGTTCTGATTCATCCAGTAGCGACCGTTGGTCATCTTGTAGAAGCCGCACGCGACCGTTCCGTAACTGGCCATACTCATGTTGATCCAGTGGCCATGCATCAAGAAGCAACCGGTTCGGTCGGCGATACAGGCTTGGGTGCCGTTCGGCGGCTCGCCTTCTGCCCACATCTGATCGAGGCAACCGGTGAGCGTGGTCGTGATCGTTCCGCCGGCGCGCACAGGATAACCGGGACAGGTGTTTTGCCCGCCGAGCCCGCGACAGCTACCGGCAGAGCCGTGCGCTTGGCCGGAGTCGCCGTCCATCTTCGCGCCGTCGTCGGAGCACTTCTCTAGTTCGGGTGATGCGCGTTTGAGCGGTGCGAGCATCATCGTCGCGCGGTACATGTTGATGTGATCGACGCAGGCCTGACGCTCGGCCGCGAACATGTCGTCACCAGGCGCTGCAGCACCTGCGGTAACGGCCATCATTCCGGCGGCACCCATCGGCATGCCCGTGCCCGCGGTTCCTCCGGGGCGACCTGCAAGTGCGGGTGTGCCCGCGATTCCGGGCACCATTCCCGGAGCTCCGGCAGGTGGCGGCAGACCCATGCTCGGCGACAGACCTGGAGTACCCGCGATCGCGCCTGCGCCCGCAACTCCTGGACCCATGCCGATCGACTGCGCCCCTGCAGTTCCGGTCGAGCCGTTGCCGCCGACCGCTGCACGACCAGCGATCCCCGTAGCCGGCGTTCCGCCCCCCGGCATGGTCATCGACGGCTCGGCTTCATCGGGCGAGCACGCCAATGAGAGCTGCATCAAGATCCCGAGAGTTGTGGTCCCCATTCGCGGACAACTAGTCATTTCGTCTCCTTCGAGCGCGGCGACACAACCACAAGTGGGGTGAGGGTCGTCGCGCGGGTCATTCGCGCGCCCTTCGGGGCGGTCGTGATCGGCCGGGTGCCCGGTTGCGCCAAGCGGCGACTTCGACGCGACCTGCTCCGGAACGCGAGCTTCTGGCGCGTCGTACTGAGCGAGTGAACCCGGGTGGAGCGCCAAGCGCACGCGCGCTGCATTACGGCGTCGATGCGTGGCTTCGCAAACGTAACGTTCAACTCGGCGCGATTTGCGTTCGCACCTGCCGCCGTTAGCTGCAGCCACAATCGACTCTCACCCGCGCTGACGGAACACTTCAGACCGTCCGTGAACCACGGATAACAAGAACCTCGATGAAGTGATCACGAGAGTGGGTGGGTTTGCTCGAATAGCGAGCGGTCGTGTACGACCGTCGGGCCAAACTGACGGCGCGTGTGGGCGATCGCCAGCAGCCGCGCCACATCGTCGCGCACAGTCGTTTGGACCGCGGTGTCTAGCCTTTCAAGCTGCAGTGAACAGCGGCGACGACCGCCCGGCCGACCCTTCGATTGACGCAGACGCCTAGCGCCAGCCAGAATGCAGCTAATAGCTGCAGCTAGGAGCCACAGCTAACGTCCATGACCGGAGCATCATCGGCTTCCCGGCTGAGTGGCACGTGCAGGACGGCAAACCGAGTCGAATCCGCATCTGGTAGTCAGGGCCTAACTACGTGCGTCCGACGTTCCGTCTCAAATTGCTGGGCATAGTCGGAGTAGCTGCGGCGAGCCTCGCTGTTCTGATCGCGTTGAGCGCCGCAAGTAGCGCGCAGATCGAAGATCAGCTGCGTACGATTCGCGACCGGCACGTACCTCGTCTCGAGCAGGGCCCACGCCTCAATCACCAGTTCGAGCGAGTGCGGCTCGCGATGCAGGATGCGGTGGCGGCGCAGGACCGGTCGGCCCTCGAGGACACGCGGTCGGTGCGAGACGAATTTCTCCACCAACTGCGTGGCGGCCCGTTGAGCAACGCCGATGTGAGTGAGCTCGCGACTGCGTTCCAGGACTACTACGACGCAGCGCGCGAGGTTTCACGCCGCTTGATCGATGGGGAATCCGGCGAAGCGCTCATGAATCACATGAGTGCGATGCAGGCGCGGCAGCTACGGGCGGCCGAGTTGCTCCATCGCGCTACGGCGTTCGATCAGCAAGGTCTAGCGCAAGCGTTCGAAGCCGTGTCACGAGCCGAGGCTCGTGCCGCGCGGGAACGCCTGCTCTTGAGTTTGGGTTGCCTCGGAATCGTGCTCGCGCTCTCGCTGTGGATGAGCCGAGGCATGGTGCGTTCGGTCACGGTGCTCTCTGCCGGATTCGAGCGTTTCGGCAAAGGCGAGTTGGCGACTTCGATCCCCGTCACCAGCAATGACGAGCTGGGCATGCTCGCCGAGCGCGCGAACGACATGGTGACGAGTCTCGCGCGACTGCATCAGGAGCGGGATCGCAGCGATTGGCTCAAGACGGGGCAAGCGCGTGTCGCGTACGCGCTGCAAGGCGATCTCGAGCCGGTCGAGCTCGCTCGCCGTGCGATCGAAGTTCTGGCGGCGTATCTGGATGTTCCCGCGGCCGCGTTCTATCGACCTCAACCGGACGGCACGCTGCGAGCGCTCGTGCACTACGGCCGTGGCCCGGATCGAGCGGATCCTGCCAGCCTGCCCAGTTTTAGGCCTGGCGAAGGGCTGATCGGCCGAGCGGCACAACAGACCGACTTGTCGGTAGTCGGCGATCTGCCCGCCGACTATTCGCGCATCCGCTCGGGACTTGGCGAAGCTTCGGCGCGGCAACTCGTGTTCCTGCCGCTGCTTCACGTCGGCACACTGACGGGATTACTCGAGCTTGCCGTTTGGCGAGAGTGGCCGCCCGAGCACTCCGAGCTGCTGCGCTCGATCCAAGAGAGCTTGGCGATCGCGATCGAGGTGGCGACCTCACGTGCGGTGCTGCGCGAGCTGTTGACGAAAACTCAGCTCCAAGCCGAACGCTTGGGCGCGCAGGAAGAGCAGCTGCGGACGGCAAACGACGAGTTGCAGACACAACAGGAAGAGCTGCGCGAAGCCAACGGCGAACTTCGCAAACAAACCCGAGAGCTGGCCGAGAAAAACACCGAGCTCAATGAGGCCCGCGCGGGCCTCGAGCAAAAAGCCGAAGAGCTGAACGCCGTCAGCACGTACAAGTCGCAGTTTCTCGCAAACATGTCGCACGAGCTGCGTACCCCGCTCAACAGCATGTTGCTGTTGTCGAATCTCCTGTCTGACAACGAGGCAGGCAACCTGACGTCGAAGCAGGTCGAGTTCTGCCGGACGATCCACGGCGCGGGCAAAGATCTGCTGCTGTTGATCAATCAGGTTTTGGACTTGGCGAAGATCGAATCGGGTCGCCAAGAGCTGCGACTGGAACAAGTCACGCTCGCGGACGTGCTGCAATCGGCTGAACGGTTGGTCGGCCCGCTGGCGAACGACAAGTCTCTCGAATTCGTGACGACACTCGAACCAGGTATTCCCGCCACGATCTTCAGCGATCGTCACAAGCTCGAGCAGATCCTCACGAACTTGTTGGGCAACGCAGTGAAGTTCACTGAACGTGGATCGGTGCGGCTGGTGATCGGACCCACGCCGGCCGGCACGACGTTCGAGCGTGAAGAGCTCGACGCGAGCACGACTGTCACGATCTCGGTCTCGGATACAGGAATCGGAATCGCGCCGGAGCATCAGGGCGGAGTCTTCACGCAGTTTCAGCAAGTGGATGGGCGTTCGAATCGGCGCTACGGAGGTACGGGCCTAGGGCTCTCGATCGCGCGCCAGCTCGCGTTGCTGATGGGTGGTGAGCTGACCTTGCAGAGCACGCCTGGGAAAGGCAGTACGTTCACGTGTCGTCTGCCGTTCACGTGTCAGGCTGACGACGCACTGCGCGTCGTCAGCGCCGAGACGCAGCCGAACGCCTCCCTGCCGCCCAAGCTCTCGTCGCAGCCCAAGGCGGCGCCCATCGAATTTCCATCACACGTACGGCCGTCCAGCAACGTCAGCATCCTCGTCATCGAAGACGACGCTCCGTTCGCGGAAGCCGTCTGCGAAACTGTGCGCGCACAGGGTTTTAGATGTGTCGTCGCGAACGACGGCCAGAGCGGCGTGCGACTCGCAAAAGAGTTGTGTCCCGGTGGCGTGATCCTGGATGTGCGTCTACCCGATATCGATGGCTTCACCGTGCTCGAGATGCTTCAAGCCGATCCGACTACCGCGCAGATCCCGGTTCACTTCGTTTCGGCGCTCGACTGCGGCGAGCGAGGAATGGCGATGGGCGCCGCCGGCTATCTGACGAAGCCGGCGTCTCGCCGCGATCTCGTGCGCGTGATTCAATCGTTGATGCCGCGCACGCCGAGCGATAGCTGTCGCGTGTTGATCGTGGAGGACGATACAGAACAAGCGGATTCCTTGACGCGTAAACTTTCCGGTGAGGATGTCCGCATCGAGCGCGCTTCGAATGCGATGCAGGCACTCGCTGCACTCGACAAACAGCGCTTCGATTGTGTGGTTCTCGATCTCGGTCTGCCCGACATGGACGGACTCGATTTGTTGCACTCGATCGAGGCGCAATGTGGCGCGGATGCGCCGCCGATCGTGATCTACACCGGTCGCTCGCTGGACGAAGCCGAGACGCAGCGGCTCGAGGCACACGCCCAGGCCGTGATTCCCAAAGACGAGGGGGCCGAACGGCTGCTCGATGAGGTGCGCCTGTTCGCGAGCCGGCTGCGCTCCGGCACGCCGATCAAACGCAAGACGCCGCTGCAGTCATCGGCACGACTGCACGGCATGAAGGTGCTGCTCGTAGATGACGACATGCGCACCGTCTACGCGTTGTCTGCGTTGTTGCGCGCGAAAGGTGCCGAGGTTCTAGTCGCCGATACCGGGCGCGCCGCGTTGCAAACGCTCGACGAGCATCCGGACGCGGAGATCATCTTGATGGACATGATGATGCCCGAGATGGACGGCTATGAAGCGATGCGTCGGATTCGCGCCGATTCACGCTTCCAAGCAGTGCCGATCGTCGCGCTCACTGCGAAGGTCATGAAGGGTGATCGCGACCGCTGCATCGAGGCCGGTGCAACGGACTATCTACCAAAGCCGATCGATCCAGATCGGTTGCTCGCGCTGCTCCAAGCCAAGTTCAGCTCGGAGGTCAGCGGCGCCTGAATACATGTCATGGAATCGAAGCTTCAAGATCGAGGTAAGCAAATGCATCCGTCCAAGCCGAAGGTACTGATCGTGGACGACGTCGAGGCGAACTTGGTCGCGCTCGAAGCGCTGCTCGGGGATCTCGATTGCGAGCTGATCCGCGCTGCAGATGGCAACCAGGCGCTCAAGTTACTGTTGAAAAACGAGTTTGCGGTCATGCTGCTCGACGTCCAAATGCCGATCATGGACGGGTTCGAAGTCGCGCGGTACGCGCGTGAACATCCGACTACACGCGACACGCCGATCATTTTTCTGACCGCGATGCATTCCACCGAAGACAGCATGCTTCGCGGCTATGGAAGTGGTGCGGTCGACTTCCTGCTCAAGCCGATCAACGCGCACGTTCTCCGCGGCAAGGTGCGCGTGTTTCTCGAGCTGTTCACGCAGCGGCGCCGGCTGCAAGACGAGATCAACGCGCACAAGAAGACGCTGGAAGCGTTGCAAGATGCCAATGCGGCGTTACGTCATTTTACGGATGCTGCGTCTCACGATCTGAAAGCTCCCGTTCGCGCGATGCGCGGCTTCTTGGATGCGCTTGCGATGGAAGTCGGCGAAACCTTGCCACCGCAAGCGCTCGACTACCTCCAACGTTCGGTCAAGGCTGGCGAGCGCATGGATTCGCTGCTCGACTCGCTGCTCAGCTATGCGCGGCTGCAGCGCAATCAAGCGACCACGGTCGTGCGGTTCAGCGCGTTACTCGATCAACTCCGAGCGGACCTTCGCGAAGAGCTGGCGCGTGCGGGCGCGACGCTCAAGGCCGAGCCGGAATTACCGTTGATTCAGGGAGATCCCGATCGGTTTTATCAGCTGTTTCAGAACCTCGTGACGAACGCGATCAAGTTCCGCCGGACTGACGTTCCGCTCGAGGTCAGCGTCTCCGCCGAGAGATATCCGGCCGAAGCGCTCTTCTGCGTCGCGGACAATGGCATTGGCATCGATCCCAAGCACCAATCGCGGATCTTCCAAGCGTTCTTTCGCTCCGACACGCAAGGCAAGTACAAGGGCAGCGGTCTCGGCCTCGCGATTTGCCAACAAGTGGTGGAGCAGCATCGCGGTCGCATCTGGGTGGAGTCACAACTCGGCGAGGGGTCGCGGTTCTACTTCAGCCTCCCTCTCAGCTAATCGAAACGGGTTAGGCTGCCAGCCCTACATATGTTGTGCCGTGTCCTGATCGATCCAGTGTGACCAATCATTGTGCTGTCACTAGTCACAAGTCAGAACACGTCAGCTGGCAACTTGTAGTCACGCTGTCAGAATGGAAGCTTGCTAGCCAGGCACAGGTGGCTGTTGCTACGGGAACCAATGATCACCGCGTGACCGGGAGTCCTTTGAATGGGTCGAGCGCTCTCCGTGCTGTTAGTCGAAGACTGCGAAGACGACGCACTCTTGACCTTGATCTGTTTGCGTCAGGCGGGTTTCGACCCGCAATGGCGCCGCGTCGACAACGACCAGGCCATGGTCGCGGCACTGGAGACTAGTTCGTGGGAGGTGGTCATCTCCGACCACAACATGCCGAGCTTCAGCGCACCCGAAGCGCTCAAGCTGCTGCGCCAGAAGGGCCTCGACCTACCCTTCATCATCGTCTCGGGCAGCATCGGGGAAGAGGCTGCCGTACGCGCGATGAAGGCGGGCGCCCAGGACTACATCGTCAAGGGCCAGCTCGGCCGGCTGCCTGCTGCGATCGAGCGCGAGCTGAATGATGCGCACGAGCGCCGAGCGCGACACACGGCAGAGGAGAAGATTCGGTTCCTCGCGTACTTCGATCCGCTGACCTCGCTGCCGAATCGAGCCAGCTTTTGCGAGCACTTGCTGAGTCTGGTGAAAGATCCATCGCGCAACGGCGGTGCACTTGCCGTGCTCAGCGTCACAGTAGGCAATCTGCGAGACGTCAACAACACGCTCGGTCACACGACCGGCGAGCAGATGTTGATCGAGCTCGGAAAGCGGCTGCAGCTCGCCTTGCCTGCGTTGCATCTGCGAGCCCGCATCGCCGCGGACGAGTTCGCGGTCGTGTTGGCCGACGGTGACATCGATAGCGCAGCCAATATCGCGCGCGAGCTGCAGCGAATGATGGCGACCTCGATCTGCATCGGCGCGGTCGAGGTAGAGCCTGAGATCTCGGTCGGCATCGCGGTGTATCCGGGACACGGCGAGGAGCCTGAGATCCTGCTACAGCGCGCCAATGCGGCACATTCGCACGCCTCCGAGAGCGTCGCGCCGGTCGCGATTTACGATCGGGAGCACGACCCGTATCAGCCCGAGCGCTTGTCGATGATCTCAGAGCTACGCAAAGCGATCGAGACCGGCCAGCTGAAGCTGCAGTATCAGCCCAAGGTGTGTTTCGCGACGGGCGAGCTCAAGGGAGTCGAGGCGCTCGTGCGCTGGACGCATCCGAAGCTCGGTATGTTACCGCCCGACCGCTTCATCCCCCTCGCCGAACAAACCGGATTGATCAATCCGCTCACGCGCTGGGTCTTGAAAGAGGCGCTGCGCCAAACGTTCGAGTGGCAGCGAGCCGGCTTGGACGTGCACGTCGCGGTAAACCTCTCCGTCAAGAACCTACAGAACCTCGAATTGGCCGAGAACCTCGGGCACCTTCTGTCCGCCTCGGGGATCAACGCACAGAAACTCGTTCTGGAAGTGACCGAGAGCGCGATCATGACCGATGAGTCGCGCGTCCAAGACATCTTGCGAAAGTTGGCCGCGCAGGGCGTGTCGATCGCGATCGATGACTTTGGGACGGGCTATTCGTCGTTTGCCAACTTACGACGGCTTCCGGTGTCTGAAATCAAGATCGACAAATCCTTCGTGATCGGGATGTGCAGCTCCAACGAGGACAGAATCATAGTCGATTCGATTGTCGAGCTCGGCCACAAGCTGGGCTTGAGCGTCGTCGCGGAGGGCGTCGAGAACCTCGAAGCCTGGCGTGTGCTCGAGTCGCTGCGTTGCGACTTGGCTCAAGGCTACTTCTTGAGCCGCCCGCTCTCACCGAGCGACCTGTTCGCGTGGACGCGCACGTTCCGGGCGCCGAGCTCAGCCGCAGCCGAGCCGCTGATAGCGCAGTGAAACGCTAGCCGCGCTCACTGAATCGGAATGACCTTTGCCGAAGCCGTGTTGGTCGCGGCAGAGACGTAGCCGATTGCGCCCGGCGAGCTGAGCACGTAGCGAACGACCGACACATCGGAATCGAGCTCGAGCGGCGGAACCTGCCGGCCCGAGAAAATGCGCTGCAGCCAATAGGCGCGGACCGCTGGTACGGAGCGCTTCAAGACGCTAGTCGAGAAGGCCTGGCGCGTCGGAGCGCTCAGCGGAAGATCGACCGGCTGGATGTTTTCGCCGCCTTCCCAGCGCATCGCCTGCTTGAAAAATGCCTGGGCCAGAAAATCCTGTGAGATGGAGCGCACAGGGTTTCGCCCGTTCACGATGACCTTGAAGGCGGGCTGTTCTGGATCGGCCAGTACGGCCGGGAGTGGCATTGCGAGGCTCCAGACGGCGAACAAGACCGCGAAGACGCCTATCCCAGCGTTCGCCTTGCGGCGGCGCTTGGTTGCGGTGTCTTGGTTCGTTGTTCGCGCAGTCATGGTGTTCGCTCGATGCCGTGCTGCTTGTCAGAAGTAAGCCGTAGTCTTGATCAGGAACAAAGCCCAGTCTCGTTCCAGATTTTTTAGTTCTTTCCCACCGTTCAATGCTTCCTCGAGCGCAGCCGTGCCGCGCATGAGGTGCGCTTCCAGCTTGAGCAGCCAGAACGCATTGAAATCGAATCGCAGCGTCGCCGCGAAGTCGTGCGAGTACTTCGCGCGGCCTTCGCGGTGCTCGCGGTCTTCGTAGTAGCCCGAGTAATAGACGCCCGGGGTGAGCCAGGGAAGGAAACGATACGAGCCCATCACGTAGTAGCGCTCGTTCACCGGGCCTGAGCTCGGGATCAGGGTGGGTGCCGAGCTTTTCAGGTCAGCCCACCAGCGACCATATTCGGCCGCGAGCAGCAGGTCACCTACGGCGTACTCCGCCGACGCCACCCAGAGTTGGATCGGAAAGTCGAGCTTCACGATGCCGTCGAAGCCCATCGGGGCGAGCCCTAACGTTACGAAGAGGTCCCTGACCGCAGGGTCGAACACCGAAGTGAACTCGTAACGCAGCTTCTGAAAGCTCGCGCCTACCTGTAGTCCGTCGAGTGGTGTCAACCACATCAATCGGCCACCTACGAGGTAGTGCGCTTTCACTTCTTTGATAGTTACGTTCGGCTTTACCACGGACACCGCATCGAGCGAGAACGTGCCTCCGTACGCGCGGTACTCGAGTTGTCCGAGTGCGCCCAACCGGAAGTTGCCGTAGAGCTC
>Ga0193752_1002863_pt1 | contig 12424 bp, 12 predicted proteins | sample H1c1metaG_FD_144924 | JGI IMG/M metagenome (GOLD analysis project Ga0193752, IMG submission 144924) | Soil microbial communities from a riparian zone of the East river system, Colorado, United States - H1c1 | ecosystem: Environmental > Terrestrial > Soil > Riparian zone | place: USA: East River... | reverse complement strand
CCTGTGTTTTACTGATTAAACTAAGCTCGCATGTAACTGTATTCAATAACTTGTTTTACGAAAAATATTGAATATTAAAATTTGGTACGGGATGAGAGACTCGAACTCTCAATTAAGTTTTTCAACTTTCAGGGGTCTAAGCCCTGTGACTTTGCCATTTGTCCAATCCCGCAAATACTTATCAGATGGCTTTGCCGTTTGCCCACCCGACCGTAATTTTAAAATTTGGAGGGCAACACGAGATTTGAACTCGTATAAAACAATTTCGAAGATTGTTGCTTTGTCCAGTTAAGCTAATTGCCCTTTTATTTTACTTCTAATTCATGTAGTATTATCCAATCCCTATTTAACGATAACGTCCATTCATCATTTTCTCTTATAATTTCTTTGGTTGAGTCATAACAACTTAATCTGTATTCTTCTGCACATTTTTGTGCGAATTTCTCTGCGTCCGCATATTCCTGAAATAATTGTTCTAATTCAAACGATGAATAATTCGTCGCTACTCCCTCTAAAAACTCCCCAAACTTTCATAAAAATTTACCTGTTTTTGTTATATAAATTAGTGCTCTCGCAGGGTACTGACCTAAATCAATATGGTAGGAGCATTCGGACTTGCACCGAAATCCCTCGCTTAAAAGGCGAGTATGTCTGACTATTTACACCTTACTCCCAAGTATTTTTTATAGTAGTTATACACTGTTCTATACTGTTCTATATTATTCTTTATTTCAGTGGCAGGAAGTCTAATAATCTTCCATCATTGTTCTACAGACCATTTATCTTACTTTTTATCTATCTCCTTAATGCTTCGAGAGCGAATTTGATATTGGTAGTCGATGGGAGACTCGAACTCGCCCATTTAACAGTATGTAACACTGTCGCCGTCACCCGCTGGCTCATCGACCTTGTAATTATTTTAACTATCCAACGTCTGCCGAATAAAAGTTTTGGAGCATATGATGGGAATTGAACTCATTACCTCATCTTTACTCTGGTGCTCCCAAGAAGATTCGAACTTCTGTCTTATCTATACCAAAGATAAGTTTTACCAATTAAACTATAAGAGCGTATCTTATTTTTCTTCCTAATATGGTGGAGATGCGGAGGTTCGAACTCCGAATAAAGCTGTGCAAGAGCTTTGTGTTCCCAATTAGCACTACACCCCCAGTTAAACCTGTTTGCTTATACAAATCTACACTTTATCTAAATGGAGGACGGTGCGTGAGTCTGAGTCCGCAATCTCCTCGGTACAAACGAGGGATTTTATCCATTTAAACTAACCGTCCAAATTAATAGTTATATGTATTTATATTGTAAAGCTGTTTTTGCTGTTTTTCTTTTGAGGCAGTTAGCACCGCACTCGAACTAAAAATTGAGGAATGACCTTTTTGAGTGATGACATTCTTTACACTTCCTGCCTACAGATATAAGCTTCTATCTGAATTAATTATTCGACTAGGCTTCCCACTCTCCTGTAGTCGATGGTTTTGTGTGAGATAATTAATTGACATTTTTGGCGGAGCCGATGAGATTTGAACTCACGATAGCTGGCTTGACAAGCCAGTGCATTAAAACCTGACTATGCTACGACTCCATATAATTATAATTTAAATTTTTTCTAAAATCTCATCTACCAACTTTAATAAGTCTGTTTTCCTGTTTTTTATATAAAAGAACCTTCAACTCCACCTATTACGTTAACAGGATTAAATCGTTTGGATAAAATTTCTATAACTGCGGAATTACTAGAATTATTCATAGTTGTATGTAAGTTTAAAGCCGCCGCTAAAGAACTACCCAAAATTGGAGCATCTAGCTGGACTCGAACCAGCCCCTAGACATTGGAAGTGTCCCATGCTAAACCTCTAACACCATAGATGCAAATTATAAACTTGGTAGCGGGTGCCGGATTCGAACCGTTCCCACATTAAAATTGGTCTACGTGGAGAGATTCGAACTCCCGTTCTCTAAACTGGTAGCGGATGTGGGAATCGAACCCCTCTTCTAGTTCCCAAAACTAGTGTACCACCATTATACGTCATCCACTGTAAATGCCTCTGCTCTCCACCACCCTAACTGTTGGATAGTTCGTTTTCTATGACACTTTACACAAAGCACTCTGCACTTCTTTATCTCTTCTTTCATACTCTTAATTCCATTTTCTGAGATAAAATAGGTAATTTCTTTATGTTTGGTTTTTTGGTCAATATGGTCAAAATCCAACGCCCACCAATCTGAATCTCCACACTCTACACAAGGGTTATTTTGTAAATAATCTTTAATAAAGGCTTTATTTCTCAACCTTCTATTCAAATTATTAGTTTCTTTTCGTATCTTATCGCCGTTTTGGTATCTTTTTCTATCATACTCCGCAAAGCATTCTTTGCACCAACTTGTTAAGTTATCATTACTACGAGCATATTTTCTGTAACCACTAATTTTTTTGTTTTTATTACATTTTGTACATATTTTCATATATACACAATACAGTATTTGGGAGTATTTGTCAAATCCCAAAGCAAGTGCCTGAACCGCTAGGCTACACGTAGATGTGATAAAGATTGACGTGCTACCACCACACCCCATTCTCGATTATTAAAACTAGCGGACTAGCCGTTATCCCTCGCGTAGATGTTGTAAAAATTCTACTTGCCGCCATTCCAATTGAAATATAGTTCTTTTTCTATGGCATTTAACACATCTGACATCACCCGCTAAATTAAACTGTGTCACATATTCTCTTATTTGTGGCTCGTATAGCCTCTGCTGGAACACTCAATTATTTTCTTCTACTTTGCGGAAACTAATATAGTTTATCCTTTTAATTTTCCGCAGTCAAGGTAAAAATTTAATTGAGAACTTCCTAGACACCATCTAATTTTCAGGTATCCCCTTAATCATGACTCAGGGTAACTTTATGTCAGTTCTCAAGATTGGCTAGGGAAGAAGGTTTCGAACCCTCATAATCTGTTCCAGAGACAGAGGTTTTGCCAGTTAAACTATTCCCTAATAAATATGGCTTCCGTGTAAGGATTCAAACCTCAATTCTGTGGGCCAAAACCACATGTCCTATCTTTAGACGACACGGAAATAATACCGAAATAACTGCTTTACTTATTTGAATTATCGAACCTTAACTCAACTACTTACGTACATTTTAAATTTTGGTGGTCAGTAGTGGCAACGCTCCACTCTCTACGGTTTTTCAGACCGTCACACATCTATCTATGTCAACTGACCAAATCTAACCTACATTTATTTTATAATACTGTCTAACCTTTATCAAGTAAAACCTTTCATATTAACTAAATTAGTAGTGGTGCAGTAGGAGGGATTTAAACCCACAGTATCTCTTACAAGATGGAAGTTTTACAGACTTCTACCATTCTCACATGGTCTCTACTGCGAAAATTTTATACAGACCGCAGAACCCGTCACCTGTTCAACGTATGCTTAAAATATTTTTAAAATAATAGGGTCATATAGTCACATACAATATAACCCTTCCAGTTGAGTGAGTGTCCCAAGTCTGTATTCTCACTATTCTTTTTTCAAATAACTAAACTCTACAGAACAAAAGGTGGAATGCCTTTTCAGACTTTCCACCTTCCTGTTCTTCTCATTCTCTGTTCGTATTCAGAACTTTGTATGTATTAAGGAAAGCAGAAAGCTTTCCTTTCTGCAATTAATATTGTCTAACCACTGTATTTAGTGTATCTGTTGACAGGGTTTGTCCTTGTCCATTATCTTGATTGGTATAATCTTTATTCAAGTCTTTAGTAAAACTCGCACTAAAATCGGGGCAGACAGACCAATGACGGACTGGCTGTGCCGATGTGCGTAAAGATTTAATTTTTTTTGTTATATTAATCATTCTATATTTTTTGTTGAATCTCTTAGACTCTTCCTCCAACTTAATTGGATTAATGATAGACTATCAAATTAAAATTGCTTTGTCAAGCTTTATTTTAATTATTTTCAAATTTATTTTTATCTTGATTATCTTCTTGATTATCTTGGACAAGACTCTTGTCCGCAACTACATCAAATTCTGATACAGTGCTAATACTTACTTCTTCTATTCCAGAATCTACATTAGAACCTGTGTTAGAATCTGTTACATCTTCTTCAGGATTTGTGAATCTGTTCCATATAGTAAAAAGTAACGCTATTGAAGCGATTATTATTAATAAATATACTATATAATATTGGAACATAAATATGGTACAGGACAAAGCTTTACACTTTACGAACATTACATATCTGTACTGTTCTAGTCCTACATAATCTGGGTAAGAGAGTAATTAAATGATGGTTTTTGTCTTGTTTGATGTGGAAGCAGGAGCCGGATTCGAACCGAGCCTAAATAAGGGTTATGAAGCCTTAGAGCATCCTCTACTCCATCCTGCATAATATACTTTTAAAGTTGGCTCAATTGCCGTCTGACATGTGTTCTAATTTTGTGGCAATTTGCGCAAACTACATCACACTTCTCTAATTCTTCCTGTGCGTATCTTGCTGAAGGCTTTCCTTGCCCTAGATGGCCTATACTAACTTTTTTAATTCCTCTTGCATGGTCAAAATCCATCACATAATGCGGGAAATTTTGATTACAATCTTTACAAGGGACATCTTTTAACTTATTAAACGCTTCTTTATTTTCTTTGTAAATTTTTCGTCTATAAGCTCTTCTCTTCTCTACGTCTTTATAGGACACTAACTACTCCAGTCCATTCTGCATAATATCTGATTGATACCGTTCTTCTAAACTTAGAAAATTCTAAATAGAACTTATGTTCGACTTCTTACTCAGAGAGTTCGTAAGCTCAGCCCCCACGGGTTTAAAATTGGGAGGATGGCTGTCTCTTTTTGTGAATTTTGGTCGATACCCGCGACGACCGTTGTAAAAGAAACCAGTGGAAAATATCGGCTCTATTTTTATTCTTCTACTTATTTTGGAAGCGGAAACAGGATTTGCACCTGTGTTCTTTTGCTTATGAGGCAAACGAGTTGCTACTTCTCCATTCCGCGATAAAATCTTTGTGAATGTGTTTGGAAAAAGGACAGTCTGAAGTTCCGGTAAAGAAACTAAAACCAAACACATTCACGCCCTTCTCGGGTAATTTGGAGCATGAGGTAAGTAGTGAACTCACATAATGTCTTTATTCCGAAGAATGTACATTTCTCATGCTTGGCTCCCGTAGCCTGACTTGACCAGACTGTATCACAACTGATAGTACAGGAATAAAATGGGTTCAGGGGAAGGACTTAAACCTTCGACCTCTGGCTTTTTCTCCCGAAGGATACTTTACCAGTGCTCTTTCTCTGAGCTACCTTTCCATTGGTGGGTGAGTGTGGATTTGCTCCACTCCATAGTTCAACTATCTCTCCCAAATTTCAAATAACTGTCGGACAAAATCTTGAATATCAAGTAGCTAGTTCGTCGGTATAATTGACTTTTAAGCTTTTATCACTTGCCCTATATAAGAGTATATAAAATTCAAAACTCTTTGTCAAGTACTTTTTTCATTTTTTTCGGATTTATTTTTATTTTTTTCAAATAATATTTTTTATATTCCGAAAACTCTGACGGATTGTACAAATTATCTACATCAGTTATATCTACAATTGCTCCGTCTTTCATTTTAACACTATATATTGAATGTTCAAAAAAGTATTGATACATTTCTCTTAACATACTTTCGTTTAAGAGATTATCAGGATTTGGTATAACAGAATCTATTCCGCATTTTGGACATAATGCGGTAGTTGCTTTATTCACCCATTCTTTTATTTCCGCAACTGTATAAAAACTAATACAATAAAAACATGCTACATCAGTAAAACGAGTAAGTAATTTTTTATTATTATAACTATACTTGTGTGCTTCTTCTAAATCATGATTATAATCCAATCTGGTTGGAAGTTTTTCTTTTAATGTTAGCATCTAATGTTTTCTTACATCTTGGACAGCCTTTAATCAGGCGTGTAAAGTTTTTAATAACAGTAAAATATCTTTCTTGGTCTTTCCTAGAAGCTTTAATAATAAAACGTTGAGATAGAGTAGTAACTAGCAGCAATACTAATGCTGAAGCCAGAACGATATTCAATATTTCTGGTGTCATACTCTCCTCCTATACGCTTATCACTTTCCATTATTTCTTAATACGTGAATTTTTTCTTGCTAACTCTTTAATAAATATTTTTAACTGAATTATTTCTTTGTAACTTGTATCATCATATTCGAAACCTAATTTCTTACAAAGTTCAATAATATTTTCCAATTCATTGTTATTTAGACTAGGTTTCTTATTTGAATAAACCTCTAAACCTAATTCTAAATCTTCAGGCACAATTTTGTCAAGTGGTTTATTAGATATAAATAGAAAATCTCTCACTAATTTTTGATACTGCTTTAATTCTTCTTCTTTATGCTCAATAATCAATTCTAAAGCTGTTATTTTCTCTTTCTCCTCAATGTACGCACGAAATAATTTTTTAAACGGATTTATATCTTCTTGTTCTAATGTCATACAACTAATATAGTGTATATGGTAAAAATAGATTTGTCAAGATTTATTTTTCCGACCAATTGGTGCAAATTTTCGCCTCTGCTTCTATTTCTACATCAGGAAGGAATCTTTTTGCTGCATTTATCATAGTGGTCTCCAATATATAAGCAACTTGTGGAGCATCATCTTTATGACATTCGAGAACTATTTCATCATGTATAATATTAACAAGGTCTGCACGATAATCTTTTAATTCGTGATGTAACTGTGCAACTGCAACTTTTAATATATCCGCACAAGACGATTGTATCGGGTAATTTCGTGCGTTTCTTCGAGCCTGTGATACTTCAAATTTTATAGCATTATTAAAATAAAGTGGCATCTTTCTGTTGCTAACACTTCGTACATAACGTTGAGCTACACCTATATCTTCTATACCATAGAGATACTTTTTTGCTCCTTGATAAGTCTTATAAAATCCGTTAATTGCAGTTTGAGCTTCTGATTGAGGTATATTAACACGCTCAGAATATTTTTGTGCTCCAATACCGTACACAATACCAAAATTTAATTGCTTCGCAAATGACCGTTGAGTTGGGAATTTAGTAGCTATATCTGCTACATCACAAGATAAATTAAATGCTCCTTTAGCGGTCAAACTGTGTAAGTCAATCTTATTCTTAAAAGCATTTATCATAACTGTATCTTGACTCATTTGAGCTAAGATACGGAGCTCCATTCCAGCATAATCCGCTATTACAAACACATTATCTGGGTCAGAAGGCATCCAGCATTCTCTAAATTCTTTAGAATGAGGTATTTGCTGAAGATTAGGAGTGGAACAAGAGAATCTTGCTGTCTCAGTAAGAAGTTGCCAAAACGTAGGATGAATACGACCTGTTTTAGGGTTAATCATTCTGATAAGTTTTTCCCCAAAACTTGTCAATAATATTTGCTCCGCACGATACCTAGTTAAATATTCCAGTTGAGGGTATTTCTTAACCATCGAAGTTGTTATAACATCTTTACCAGTACTAGGAATCTCTACTCCGAGTTTATGAAATGCTTCTAAAACTTGCTTAGGAGAGTTAAGATTTATACCTCCATTTTCAGTAACTGTTGTGTCTCCAAATAAACCATCTTGTATAGTCGTTATCACTTTTTTTCCCATAGCTACGTTAAGAATACTTTCTAAATCCTCTTTACGAGCATCTCGACGTATAGTAATCGCATCTATAAGGGTTTGGTGTAACTCTACATTTAAAGGGAATCCTACGTACTCCATATGAGCAATGGCAGGAGTACACCGAAACTCAATTTCTGCAGTTTCGACCATATCATGTTTAAATATTTCTTCTATTAATTTTTTGCGTAAATGCGGAAGATAATAAGCATCACGAATAGCGTACTCTAACTGTGATTTAGTAAGTGCATCAACATCCCAATTACCTTTTTGTTCTTCTTTATCAAGCTCTACCCCTAGAAATTTAAGGGTTACTTCATCTAACTTGGCTTTCATTTTTGTATCAAGCATTCGAGAGGCTATATAGGTGTCAAATACACCGTTTATCTCACATCCTAATACTTCTTGAAACCATAACTCCTCAAATTTTCCATTATGGATGACCTTACGTGGCCTGTCTGCAACTAAGAAAGGAATTAATAATTTGAGAGATTTAGGATTTTCGAGATGTCTTACATCAATAATATAATTTAAATCGTCTCCGTCAGATAACTGTATTAATCTTATTTTTCCGTCACGAGGTGATAAAGATGTTGTTTCTATATCCAAGCCCACGGCACCAACTTCTTTTAACTTTGATAAAGCTTTTGATATGTCTTCTGCGGTATTTATTATTTTATAATCCATGTTTTACTATTAGAACTTCAATATTGGTTATTCCTGAATGATAATTTCCTAATACAGATAGAGCACCTGATATTTCAGGTGCTCTTGTGATTATTTTATAATCTTTATTACTTATTACTTATTACTTATCACTTATCTTTATCTTTCAATTGTTCTTTAAATGAGTCTTTTTGTCGCTTCTCTTGTATAGTTAAAGATTCAGAAGGGTAAAATTTTCGAGGATTGCCGCAACAATAATTAGAGCATCGTGCTCGTGTTATTGAGGTTATACCAATTTCTGTATCGGTTGGTTCTTCTCTGGCTTCCCCGCCTGTGTAATAAAAACGAAATATCCAATGATTTTTTACTTTAGCTTTCCATTTTTCTTTATAGAATCGTCTTTGTGCTCTATCCATTTTAACCTCCAGATTAAGACTATCAATAGGTTTTCTTTTGACTGACAGCCTTTACGTCTGGATAAAGATATATGGAATATTATTCGAATTTTTTATCATAGTTTATTATGTCATAATTTAATTTTTAGGTCAACTCTCTTTGTCCGCATCACATAACAATAATTCAAACTCAGGAAATCTTTTCCACTCGTGGTTCTTTTTTTTCCAGTATTGTAACACTTTAATATCATTACAGTTCATTGTAGCACCTGAGTTACAGCATCCGTTATTTGGAGGGTCTCCGTAATGAAGTGTTTTATCTTTTATACTGTCTGACAAAGACCTAGAAAAAATTTCTTTAGATTTCATATCAAATTTTTCTTTATCAGTAATATATCTATGAGTCATTATAGTTTTCATTTTATCTAAATAAGATAAAGACTCAGATACATTAAAAAAATGATTACAGTTTTGACACTGAATTTTATATAAAACAGCTTCGTCTGCATAAATATCAGGAAGGGAGGCCGGTGAAAATTCTCCGTAACGAGGAGTACCATTTACATCCCACCAAGAAGGAGATTCCACTATTCTGTCAGTTATGTCTATGTAATTATTGTGCATATTAGAATCAAAGTTTTATGACTTATCGTAATCTATTTTATTTACTCTTTCCAGTATGTTTGCTTTTAGTTTTTATTAGTGATTTTAACTTCATTAATTTGTTTTTCTAAAGATGCACGTTCTCGTATTTCTGAAAATCTATCATTAGCATAAACAACTCCATTTTCAAAAACAGTTCGTAATACTGTATTTATTTTACATAGCTCTTCACCTATTAGGTTTACAGTTTTATACTCTCCATTTTCAAGTATTAAATCTAATCTGCCTTTCTTGGATTGTTTCTGTATATCCGTAACTGGGTCTTTAAATACATCTCGTCTTTTTCCATCTACTATTGCAGACGAACATTTGTATGCAAATTTTAAAGTGTCTCGGTCTACTTTTTGTAACAGTGCTCCTCCCATACCAAAAGCTATATTAGAAGCCGAAAATCCTGATTCTTTTACAGCCTGTAGTATTGCTTGTATACTGTCAGGATTAACACCATCACCTTGAATCACTCGTACATAATTTAGCAGTTTATAGCCTTTACTATTAACCGTAGCTCCAAATTTTTCCTCAAGAATTCTAAATATACCTTTAATTTCGTTTTCAGATACTTCTTTCCCTTTTCTAAATGCTCCATATTCGTCATAAGGGTTTAGATATTTTGGAAATTTAAGGTAAAATTTATCCACCTCCATAAAATACTTATCTTTTGAAATTCCACATAATACTGTAACTGGGTCACCACTGTTACCACATACTAAAGTAGACTTTCCTCTCTTTACTAACAACCTTCCACTTGGAACTGTTACACAATATATTCTTCCATTATAAAGTATTGATTCTTTTTTAACACTTTGTCCTCCGCATCTATTACCTTTCAACATCTGTAAAATATAAGTATTAGAGAATAGTTGACTTCTAGTATCATTATTCTCTCTAATTAAACACCCATAACCCGCAGAAAGACTAATCATCTCTACAATAGGAACTACATTTTTATTTGTTGTTGTGTATTGAACGCTATTTTCACTACGTATAGTCGAATCCCAATAAGACATTTCCTCTATAAACTCTTGACTCCAAGTAGAACATAAGTTTTCTACTCTTACCCAATTAAACTCTTTAGATACTAAGTTAGTATCTATTTTAATATTAAATTCGGTTTTTCCATCTTTTAATGAGTATGATTTATATTTTAAGTCACAGTCTTTAAGAATTTTTTCTATTCTGTTTATCTTTCTTTGTTTAGAAAATTGGAATCTTATAGAAGATTTAGAGTAAGAATTATTCCTTCCTGTACAAAAATTACCGTCCGCTTGGAAGGCAATATTTAATCTCTCTAAAGGGGTTAATCTGACATTCAAATTTTTAGCTTTAGCAGACCTTATTAAATATTTTTTATCATAAGATATGTTTAAAGTTTTTGCCTCTTCTACTTCAAACACACCTCTGTTTTTATGTTTATATACCATTCTATGGTTTGGAGTAACTAACAAATTTACCTTCCCGAAATGGTCGGAAAATTTAATCATTTCCCCTTTATACATCTTATTTACATAGTTTGTGTATGGAACAAATTCGTATGTACCGTCATCTAAAACCTGTGCAACTAAATCTCTTGGGCTTAGATTCTTAAAATACTTCCAACCTTTACTAGTTAATAACTGTGTTTCCTCATCATAACAATCTGGTCGTACAACAACAGTTGCTCCGCTATCAATAACTTCCTGTTTTAACTCTTCTCCCCAAATATTCTCACACGCATTATAAATATCCCAAGTATCTGACACACATGCCAAAATTCCACGACCTTTATAAAGATTAAGCATATTACGGTATGCGTCAATTTCGTGTTCTTTATCCCACGAGGATATTGTACTATGCTGTGACGCTGCTATGCTACTGGTCAACCCTTTAAATTCGTTATAGTACCGCTTCATCAGTACCACTCCTTCGAGTGTATCAGAGCCTTGAAAAATAGCTAAATGTGCAGCTCCTCCTATTTGGGCAGTTTCATGGGATGATGCCCCACGGGCTCCAAAATCGTGTAATTTAAACGGGATTTCCGAATCAGGGTCATCCGCAGTTTCCATTAAATATTTATATATTAGTTCACGTAAATAATAACTCTGAGTAGCGACGGTTGTACCATACCATCCAGCACGAACAAAAGATGTCTCTATATAATCAGGAAGCCAAAAAAATTCCTCGTCTGTCGATTCGACAGTGAAAAGTACATTTTTAAGATGGACAACTGAGCCTTCTGGAACTGCCCGTACTCGTATAGGGAGTTTTCCGTCGTGTTTTTCTAACAATCGTAGCCAAGCACCTTCGTTAAAAGACTCTCCTCTATCTGCAAATACCTCTTTTGCTTCTTGTATTTCCCACAACTCTATTGGATTTGTCCAATATTTCTTTAAGAAATACTGTAAACCAAAGAAAACACTTTTTTCATATCCTCTTTCTGAACCTCTACTTTCAAAATATGAGCTCATTGATGTTGTGTTAGGAGGGACTTGTTCAAATTGACCACTTTTATACGAGTCGGTCAAAAGTACTCTATTTATATCATTCATGATTATCTCCTTCGGATTCTTACATAGAGTCCTATATTAAAATGGGCAATCTTCATCTTCTTTAACGTGCCATGCCTTACGTGGCTCTATTTTTGACAACTTCTTTTTTATTAATTTAGGTAAAGAATTTTCTTTACTAGGAACAGTAGTGTTTGAAGCTAACCATCCAGAAACAGAGTTATCGGTGTGAGATTCTAATTTACCTAAATCCATTTCAACAAGAGGAGTCTCAAAAAAAGCATCTGGGACTTCCAATTTTACGTGTACACATACACATTTATCTGTATTAGAACTATCCATAGAACCTTCAGTTTGACCCACTATGGTTCCATACTGATTAAAATATAAATATTTATCAATAAACATACTTATTAATCTTCTTCTGTAGGGGCTTTAAGCCAATCTCCAACAGTGTCTATTTTCATTTTCAATTTTGCCGGTTTAATCTCATCCATCTCTAAAGATAACTCTGCAGAC
>Ga0193752_1002862_pt1 | contig 12425 bp, 12 predicted proteins | sample H1c1metaG_FD_144924 | JGI IMG/M metagenome (GOLD analysis project Ga0193752, IMG submission 144924) | Soil microbial communities from a riparian zone of the East river system, Colorado, United States - H1c1 | ecosystem: Environmental > Terrestrial > Soil > Riparian zone | place: USA: East River... | reverse complement strand
AATTCGCGCCTTCTGGCAGAAGAACATCTACGCACACAATTCGAGCCCGTTGGTTTCGAAGTTTCGGAGATCGTGATATACGAAAGCCGGCTTCAACCCTCGGACTCGGTTTATTCGCCTATTTCCCGCCATAGGCTAAACGGTTAAGGCTTATTTCTCCGCGAGATACTTTTCTATCGCCTGCGCAACTGCTTCGCTGTCCGGCTTGTCTTTCGAGGTAAAGCGAGCGACGATCTTACCTTCACGATCGATTAGGAACTTGTTGAAGTTCCAAGTGATGTCGCCGGAAAAATCCGGGTTCTTTTCCTTGCTCGTCAGGTACGCGTAAAACGGGTCCTGGTCCGCGCCCTTGACCGAGATCTTTGCGAACATTGGGAAAGTAACCTTGTATTTTGTCGTGCAAAACTCCTTGATCTCGGTCTCGGTGCCGGGCTCCTGGCCGCCGAAATTGTTGGCAGGGAAGCCTAGCACGTAAAAACCACGGTCCTTGTACTTGTTATAAATAGCTTCGAGGCCCTCGTATTGCGGTGTATAACCGCATTTACTCGCGGTATTTACGACCATGATCACCTTGTCCTTATATTTGCTTATCTTTACGTCGTTACCGTCGATGTCCTTCATCGTATATTTATAGATCGAACTCTTGTGGTTCGAAGCCTCGGTCAGGTCTGATGGAGATCCCTTAAAAAAATAGATCAATGCACCGAGCCCGACCGCGGCGATTGCCAACACCGAAAACAATCTCAACATATCCTTGACTCCTTATAATTACGAATTATCTTCCCAGCTCGCGGGGCGAACGCGGTTTGGGCTGCTCTTCAGCCTTTTCACCGGTTTCCGCGAAAACTTCCTTGATGGCCCCGATGCTCGAGAGCATGCTCGAGGTTTCCATCGGCATAAATATTACCTTTGAGTTCTGCGTCCGCGTCATATCGCGCAAAGATTCGATATATCTCGCCGTGATCAGGTACTGCGTTGTCTGCTCCGGATTGCCGATAACACCCGATATCTGGGCGATCGCCTGGGCTTCGGCTGACGCAGCTCTCAACCTGGCCTGGGCGGCGCCGTCTGCCTGCAGGATCGCCGATTCCTTTTCACCTTCCGAACGTGTAATGGCGGCCTGCTTTTCACCCTCCGCACGCGTGATCGCAGCCTGTTTGTCACCTTCGGCCTGCAGGATGAGAGCACGTCGGTTTCGTTCCGCGGTCATCTGTTTCTCCATCGTGATGCGGACGTCCTCTGGCGGGTTGATATTCTTGACGTCGACGCGCGTTACCTTAACGCCCCATTTATCGGTCGCCTCGTCCAAAATAAGACGGAGCTTGGCGTTGATCTGATCTCGCGACGACAGCGTGTGGTCGAGGTCCATCTCGCCCATTACCGACCGCATACCGGTGATCGTTAACTGCACGATACCGCCGACGAGATCGGCAACCTCGTAAACCGCTTTGGTCGGGTCCGTTATCTGCCAATAGACAACCGAATCCACCGCGATCGTAACGTTATCGCGTGTGATCACGGGCTGCGGTGGAAGATCGATAAACTGCTCGCGAAGGTCGATGGATGTTAGCCCGGGACGGACGTTGGTCCAGTAAACGGCTCGCGGCGATTCGAAAAATGGAAGAATGATGTTCAGTCCGCTGGCCGCAATACGGTGAAACCGCCCGAGTCTTTCGATCAGCAGTACGCTGGATTGCGGTACGATCTTTATTGTCTTGAGCGCCACCGTCAAGAGCGCGATTCCGAGAAATACCAGTAGGACGAATCCTAAGACGCCAAAAATCTCCATTTTTTCCTCCGCGAACAATTTGATTTACAAGCAAATATAACTCATTTCGGAAAATAATTGAATTAAAGCTCACGATTAATAAACCGAAAAAATAATACTGAAAACTTTTTTTGATACTTTTTCGTTTACTTTTTCGCGTTACTAAATGAAGGCGATCAACGGTTGTGAAGAACGACCTGATCGTGTCGAAAAAGTTCTTTTGAAAATTAACCGTACCGAGAAAAAGGCGTCAAATTCATACCTTTATACCGCAGTAATAACCCCAGTTGTCCCCTTCGTTCATACCATAGCCTCTTTCCGGTACGGTTTTTCATTTTAAATGGTTTCTGGCTTATAATTTAGCAGTATCTTATGACCGTAAAAATTTCCGACATCGAAGCCGCCCGCGAGATCCTCAGCGACATCATTATCCCGACCCCGATCATTTCGGACGCCAGGCTCTCACGCGAGATCGACGCGAAAGCTTATCTTAAAGCCGAAAGTCTCCAAAAGAGTGGTTCATTCAAGATCCGCGGGGCGTATAACAAGATCTCCCAATTAAACGACGATGAAAAGAGCCGCGGCGTTATCGCGGCCTCGGCCGGAAATCACGCTCAGGGCGTGGCCCTCGCAGCGCAGCTTCACAATATCAAGGCCACGATCGTTTTGCCGGAATACGCGCCGCTTACAAAGGTTACGGCGACAAAAAGCTACGGTGCGGAAGTTATTCTTCACGGCGCGACCTTTGACGATGCCGTAGCATATTCGCGCAAGCTGCAGGAAGACCATGGATATACATACGTTCACCCGTTTGACGACGAACTGGTTATCGCGGGGCAAGGAACTATCGGCCTAGAGATCGTAGCCTCGCTGCCGGATGTTTCGGTTGTAGTCGTACCTATAGGTGGCGGTGGGTTGATCTCGGGCATTGCCACTGCGATCAAAACCCTGAAACCCGGTGTGCGAATTGTCGGCGTACAAGCCGAGAACGTAGCGCCCGTAAATAAATGTCTTGACGCGGGCGGGATAATCGATGTTCCCGTTCAGCAGACCATTGCCGATGGTATCGCGGTCAAACGTCCCGGTGAGATCACGCTGCCGATCATACGCGAACTCGTCGATGAAGTGGTCGAGGTTTCAGAGGATGAGATAGCTCGGGCGATCTATTTCTGTGTGCAGAATAACCGCCTTGTCGTAGAGGGCGCTGGCGCCGCGGGCCTTGCCGCGCTGTTGGCGAAACGGATAACAATTAACGAAAACGATTCGGTCTGCGCCGTCCTGTGCGGGGGTAATATCGATGCCAATCTTCTTGCGCGTATCCTCGAGCAGGTCCAGGTTCGTATGGGCCGGTATATTTTCCTTAAACTACTGGTCCCTGACCGCCCGGGTATACTTGCTAAACTTCTCGATAATGTCGCAGAATCAGGGGCAAATGTCGTGGAAGTTTTCCATAAGCGCGCAATGTGGCTCGCTCCGCTGGGTAAGGTCGGGATCGAGATGCTTCTTGAAGTCCGCGACGAACAGCACGGCCGCGAGGTCCAGAGACACCTGGAAGAACTCGACTATCACGTCGAACGTGAGGGCGAGGGAGATTGGGAGCAATAATAACTTATCTTCTTATCAGATCTTCCGTATATAGCGCGCAATAAACGCGGTAGTTCGTCATCACCTTAAACACGTAATTCTTGGTCTCGGCAAACCCGATCTCGGCCGTAAACAAACCCGCTTCCTTCGGTTTGCTTCGATTCAGCCACCGCGCAGCATTGTCCTCGCCCCCATTGTAGCTGGCCGCGATAGCTTCATATAATCCCCCGAATTGGTCCTTAAGATCGGCTATGTAAAGGCTGCCGATCGCAATATTAGTCGATGGCGCGTAGAGATCGTCGGCAACAAGGCTTGGATAGCCTGCTCGTTTGTTGTATTTGATCGCCGTATCGTAAACGAGCTGTAAAAGGCCGCGGGCGGCCGAGGGTGATTTGGCCGCGGGGCGAAAACTACTCTCCTGTTTCATTATCGCCAATACAAACCGAGGATCGATCCCCCTGGTCTTCGCGGAGCGCAGCAATTCAGCGCGGTAAGGCGCCGGGTAATCACCTGCCATCCTCGGTGTAACGAGGCTAATAGGCCTTACCGGGCTGCCGGCTGGGTTTAGCTTCAAAAGCCGTTCGTAGGCCAGGCCGCTGTAATACGACATCAGGTTCACCGGGATAGACGTGTAAGCGGAAACCGCTTCCGGCTTGCGCCCCGAATTCTCGAGAGCTACCCCTTTGAGATATTTTACTTCGTCGCTGCCAGCCATCGCCCCGCCGAAATTTCCCAGCGCAAGAAGCATATCGGCATCTTTTATCGCCTCGCTCCAGTTTTGCCTGTAGATCTCCATTCGCAGCCCGGCGTGGAGCGCGTTGACCTGCGCGGGCATCCCGGCAAACCGTTTCGATGCCTTCTCGACCCACACTTCCGCCTCCTGGTACCTGCCGGCCTCGCGGAGCGCGTCGATCGTATTCAGGTGGGCGGATTCGACCCTCTCGCCGAAAGGGAACATCGTAATGTACTGCTGATAAGTCGCGGCCGCCTCGTTATTTTTCCCCATCCTTACGTAGCTCGCACCTTTGAATGCGAGGCCCTCGCGTCCGTCTTTTGTCCCGAGGTGGTCTTTTGTAAGCAAGTCAAAGAAATAGACTGCCTTTTCATATTGCCTCTCCCACATATACGAGCGTGCGATGCCAAACAACGTCTGCGGCATTCCCGCATCGTTCGGGTAAAGATCGAGGATCTTTTGCCAATGCTCGCGGGCCTGCGGAAAGTGCCGGTTCGTCGAATATACATCAGCCCGGTAAAGATGTTCGGCAGCGGTCAGGGCGAGAAGTTTACCGGTCGAATCGCGATTCGTGCGGTCCTTTTCACTGATCAGGCGCAAGGCCGCGTCAGACTTGGTTTGTGAAAAACCGGTTAGGATCACGCAAAAAACGATTGAGACCGCAAGGACGAATTTTTTCATAATGTTGTAATACCGAGAGAGGCGCTGCATAACTAGCATAACCGATTTTTAGACGGGAAAACAATGGTTTGACGTTGCCATGCGCGGGAGGCACGAGCGGCCGGACCTGTCCAATAAAAAAAGGACCGCGACATATCGGGGCTCTATAACCCGATTCGCGGTCCGTCAGAAAGAAAGGGAGGTAAGCACCAGGGAGATGCAACTTACCTCATTCGAGGGGTGAGTTTTATATGGATGTCTCGCGGGAAACGAGGCATTCAACTCACAGTGAGGTCCGGAAAAACGTATCTCACCGACAAGACGTGTTTTTCCGGTTTCATATATGTATGTCGATTTTAGGCGTTTTGTAACAAGAAAAGTTCAAAAAGGTCTTGATGGGGTCGTTTATCGCGGAGCGCGAAGATTCATGTTAAAATTAAGACAATAAATAACTCGAAATTTACGGAGATTTTAGATGAAATTAGCATTGAATGGGGCCACGACGATGCACGCGGACCTCGAAACAGACATTAAAGCGGCCGGCGCCGCGGGTTTTGATCTGGTAGAGATCTGGGCGGCGAAGCTACGTGAGTTTCTAACGACAAAAACCACGGCCGATCTGAAACAACTATTGCTCGAAAACAACGTCGAACCTTATTCGATCAACTCGATCGAGCATATTACGTTTCGCAGCGCGGAAGATTACGCGGATATAAAGGCCGAATGCGAAGAACTTTCGCGTATCGCAAGTGAGATCGGCTGCCCGTACATAGTAGTCGTTCCCGGCAAACTACCGGAAAACGCGGACGAGGCATATATCATCGACGAATCCGCGCGCGTACTAAACGAGCTTGCCGATATTGCGGAAGCTTACGGGGCGTCGTTGGCTTTCGAATTTCTCGGCCAGACCGATTGCTCGGTGCAGACGCTCGATCTCGCCAAAACGATCGTCGAAAAAGTTGACCGTCCGAGCATCGGTGTTGTTATCGATACGTTCCATTTCTACGCCGGCAATTCGACGTTCGGTGCGATCGAATCCCTCGATCCCGCAAAGCTCTTTATTTTCCACATCAACGATGCAGAGAACCTGCCGAAAGAAGAATTGACGGACGCCCATCGTCTTTATCCCGGAACGGGCATACTCCCGATCAGGGAGATGAAAGCCGCTTTTGACAAGATCGGTTACGACCGCATGGTCAGCATTGAGATCTTTCGCCCCGAATACTGGAACGAAGATCCTTATGAGGTGGCCAGAAAGGCGAGAGCGGCAACTATAGACGTGCTTGGTCTCGAAACAGCAGGCGGGGCAGGCGGAAGTTGGTAAACGCTTTTTAATATGGACAAAGTCAGGATCGGAATTGTTGGAACGGGCTATATCGGCAACGTTCACGGAAGGATCTATTCGCGCGAAGAGCGGGCCGAAGTTACGGCCCTTTTCGACATTGTGCCTGCGCGGGCCGAGCGGACGGCAAAATCGATTGGCGGTAAAGTTTGCTCGTCGCGCGATGAGCTGCTGGACAATTGCGACGCTGTTTTGGTATGCGCGCCGAACAGGACCCACCCTGAGATCGCGACGCACGCGGTCGAGGCCGGCAAGCACGTTTTTTGCGAAAAGCCGTTCTCCATCGGTATCGAAGATGCCGGCAAGCTTCTTAAAACTGCGCAGGGAAGCAGCAAAGTATTCCAGGTCGGCCACAATCGCCGTTACGCGCCGGTATACGCGAAGCTGAAGGAACTCGTCAGCGAAGATGCTGCGCACTCGGCGCACATCAAAATGAACCGCGGCGAGCTCAAGAATCCCGTTTGGACTGGCGATACCAATGTGACCGGCGGATTTTTGTACGAAACCACGATCCATCTCCTAGATATGATGCGGTTCCAGTTTGGCGAAATTACCGAGCTCGTTGCGTACGGCTCGCAGCATGAATACCCCGAGCTCGACGAGTTTTCGGTTATCTGCAAATTCAAGAGCGGCTTTCACTGTACCTTTGCCTCGTCGTCGGATGCGAGCTGGCTGTTCCCGTTCGAGCGGATCGAGGTGTTCTGCCATCATCGTACGATCCTCACCGAGGAAATGGAACGCCTGATCGACTCCCGCGGTTACGATGCGAACTTCGAAACGCTTTCATGGCATATGAGCGAGAAGGAAGAACGCTGGGGCTATGTACAGGAAGATAAAGCCTTTATCGATTCGATCATAAACGGCACCGAACCGCCGGTTACCGCTTATGATGGGTTCAAGTCCGTCGAGTTGGTCGAATCCGTCTATGAAGCGATCCGGACGGGCGAGAAGATCCGGTTCGAATAATTGGACAATTGTTCGAAAAAAGAACTTTTCTTTGATATGATTCGTAATTGCTTGGTTGAGGGTGTGTGAACCTATGGCCCAATGTTCAAATTGCGGACAATTCAATAACGCGGAAAGTAACTTCTGCCGGTTTTGCGGCACGAAGTTTAATGTCACAAACCCGCATCAGCCCCTGCCCCAGCCACAGCAGCAACCTCCTGCGGCGGGCTATGATTATTCTCCGCCCCGGCCGTATTCTTGGCAGACGGACGAGTTTCAAACCTCCAAACCCGAAGCCCGTAAAACGCAGCAGATCAATCAGGTACAACCCCTTAACGTTCAGTTTCCCGGCGCCGCTAATCAGAACTACCAGCAACCCCAGGCGCAGCCGCTCGCATTTCGCCAGCCGCAGCCTTTATCCGCTGCATACCGGTGCCCGCGATGTATGAGCAACCTGCATCCGCGGCTCGAGCGAAAGATCTCCTCGGGCGGGTGGATCACCTTCGCTGTCCTGCTCGTATTCTTTTTTCCGCTTTTCTGGATCGGTTTATTGATCAAGGAAGATACACACGTTTGCCCGGCCTGTAACACCCGCGTCGGCTAAAAGCCCGGCTTCCTGTAATAATAACCTTTCGGATGTTCTATCCTTACTTCGGGATTGGTGCTGTTTACTTCGACCTTGTGATAACCCTTTTTCATGTGCGTGGATAGGTATGTAAGGGCAAATTGACGATTTAGCAGCCTGCTCATGTCTTTGAAGAAAGGATCGAAACTGATCGGTGCTATCGTTCCCTGAAAAAATGCGCGCCCGCCTGTTTCTTCGGATATCTTTTGCAGCGACCCCTGGCCGTTAAGCACAAGGACCGAATTCCCGTTATCGGTAAGGCTCGTCGGTGAATAGAACGCGTAGACGGCGACACTCTTCCGTTGAGCGCGCAAAATAGCACGATCGAGGTCGAGACTTTGGGTCGGTGAGGATCCCGCAACCCCCTGCGAGGCATCGACACCGTCGGTGACCATCAGCACGGCCCTGCGGCCAAGCGGCAGGGCGTCAAAACGGTCGAGCGCATCGATCAGTCCGTCGTATGGGTCCCGCGGCGCGGTTACTCCACTGCCTGACACGATTCGCAGCGCACCTGCCGCTTTTTCCAGGTCCTCCGTAAATTTTTGTCTTATTTGCAGGGAACCGGCGCGCATGTACGCCACCATCACTCTTGAACCTTTCGGTAGAGCTCGAATAAAACCGGCAATATCCTTGATCTGGAGGTTGAAATTTGTCGTCAGGTCGTCCTGGATCAGCACCGCGAGCGAGAGCGGCGTGGTGTTGTAGCTTCGAATCGATAATATCTCCTGCTCGTCCTTGTCTTCCTTGACGATCAGTTGATCGACGTTAACCGTTTCCCCGGTTTGCCCTTCTCTTATTTCCTGTTTTGTAAAGATCGAGATCGGTATCGTCATGGTGCGCACCTTGGTTTTGTCTTTCTCGTCTTTTGGCGGTTGGGCAAATGTTGCGGTGAGAAGGGTTGAGAGAAAAATGAGGAGCACAAAGATCCGGAAAATCCTATTTTTTGTCATATCCAAACCTACCATAAAAGTAACATTTGAAATAATAATATTATTTTGCCGCTTATAAAACTTTCTGATGCCGAAAATTTGAATTAAGTTTCCACAGTGCGTAAAGTAAGACAATAAAAATGAACGAATTAGCGACGAGATACGATGTCACGAGCAAGGACCTTGCAAAGGGACGGAATATGAAGATCGGTGCGGTTGGCGCGCCTGTCGTACTCACAGTGTTGCCGGCCATCGTGTTTGCTATCTTGTTCGTACTTTTTGCGTCCACCACGCCTGCAGCTTTTTCGCTGCTTTTTTTCGGGGTCCTTTCGACGGTTATCGGCCTTATCATTGGTCTAACGGTTTCAGGCATCCTTATGTACCGGCACTCAAACTGGACCAAAGAGATGCGCGAACGCATAGCCGCTGACGGGATAAAGGCGGAAGAGATAGGCTGGTTTACAAAAGAGCTGAAACCGCTGGAAAAGAAAGCCCTGAAAGCTTTGGGGGCTGCCGATCCGCTTTTGGAAGACGCGTACCGCGAGACGCTTGCGTCGCGGCTTACGGCTACCCGCATCGTTAGATCGTCAAAGCGCGAATTGCAGTATGCCGAGCGCCGGAAGCAGAAGCTGAAATACCTGAAAAGTGAGAACTCGGGACAGTTTCAGGAAGAAGTGACGAAAGACATCCATAAGCTTTCATCCATCAGGGACGAGGCAAAACTGATGCTGGCCGAGGCCGAATCTCGCCTGCATATGATAGAGGCGGCCGCGATGCGCGGCTCGAACATCGCCGATAACGAACTCGCGCTGAAAAAGCTCACCGCCCGCACAGCGGAGCTGCCGTTGGCCCTCGAAGCCGCCAAAATGGAAGACGAGATCAGAAGGGAACTCGAAAAAGAACCACTCGATTGATCTCCCGCAGTCACGCAAGACGAGCGGTGCAGGTCAGAACCGGGAACGGCAGTGACCGGGTTCGCGATTTAAAGTTTATACAATAGAAAAGGCATCGGATGCTATCCGATGCCCATAAAAGTCTTGGCGAAAGGAAACCGCCGAAGCCGTTTCAAACGCTTGAATTGAACCTGTAAATAACAGGTGGGTGGCTTTTTGCCTCTTGCGAGACATCAGAGCTGAATTCTATGGCAAACCCTAACTATGAGGGACTGCACCGAAAAGCAGCATCAGCCTCCCGTTCTTCAAGTGTTGGCTCAATTATTATATCGTTCGATCACGAGCCGGGCAGAAGGACCTGTCGCCTGATTAAAATTGTAGCACACGGGACACGCCAGTCAAACGAAAATCCGTCGGCTATTTAGCCGGTTTTTTCAGCTTCGTCAATTCCTCGACTATTACGTCAGGTTCCGCACGTTTCTTATAATCCGGCTCGAGAAATGCGTACCGTATCTTGCCTTTTCTATCAACGACATACGTCGCGGAAAGGGGAAGTTCGGGTTTACTCATCGAGTTTTTCGTTGCCAGGTCGATCCCGTAGGATTTGTACTGCGCGTTGGTTTCGGGCGGCAGTTCGTAAACTATTCCGAATTTACGGGCGGTATCCAGGTTCGGATCGCTCAATACAGTGAAGGCTACCTCGTTCTTTTTCGACACCTGCATTGACGTATCCGGATTTTCGACCGAAATAGCGATAAGGGTGCCCCCGGCGGCGTTAATATCCGTCAAACGTTTTTGCAGGCTGCGCAAATAAGTGTTGCAAAAGGGGCACCATGCGCCGCGATAGAAGACGATTACCAGGTTGCCGCTCTTAAACAGGTCCCTGCTTTTAACGATTTTCCCGGTCGAATCCGAAAGCGAAAACGAGGGTATCTTAGCGCCGACGTTCAGCGCGTTATTCTTCGCATCATCGGCCGTTACTATCTTTGTGCCGGATGTCGATTGCGCAACCGCCGCGCTTATAAATATGGCCAACAATAAGAACGAGATGAATATCTTAACTTTCATTTATTATTACTCCCTTTAGGCTCTTTCTAATTATACCTCTGAAGGCATCGTATTTATTCCAACAAAAAAAGCGGACTATCCGCTTCTTCAATCAAAAATCAAAAATCCGAAATCTAAAATCCCGTCACTGTTCCGTTTCGAGTTCCTGGGGCGCCTGGTCCTTTTGCTTCAACACACGGTCGAGCATCTCTGCGCATTCCGCGCTCCTGGTCGCCAGTTGCGCGTCCGTTTGGGCTTGCTGGTCTTTCAATTGATAAAACTCATCGGCTATGTGCAGGGCAGCGAGCACCGCTACCTTTAGCGAATCTACCGTCATCGTTCCGCGGGCGATCTCGCGCATTTTTGCGTCAACAAAATCGGCCAACTTCTGAATATACTCCGAGTCCCCATCCGAACGAATGTTGTACACCTGGTTATAGATCTCTACGCGCATCGTCTGGTCGCTCACCTGGTTTTTCCCGTAATCGCTCATAACGTATTAACCCCTGGCTGCCTCCGCAACGTCCGCGTCTATGATGGTCATCGCATCGAGCATTGCCTCTACCTTCAACTGGATAGCGTCCCGCTCAGACAGAAGGTCTTCGATCTTTTCTTCCAAACGTGCTTTTTCAAGCAGAAGTCCACCTACTTCGCGTCTTACTTCACTGACCTCTTTTTCGAGCTTTTCTTTTTCAGCCCGCATCTTCTTCGCAAATTCGATCGCAAGGTAAATTTTGTCCTCAAGATGCGAGAATTTTTCCATTCCCGACAAGCCGTTCATTGATTTCTCCCAGTTTAGATGTGATGTAAAAACGTTCGCGATTGATTATGTTGATTTTTTGTGAAAACTTCAAGTATTTTATGAATGTTTTTCTAAAATCTCTGCCGTAAACCTAATCTTTCTTGCAGATTGCCGATAATTTGCTGATGTACGGTATCAACCTCTGATTCGATCAGCGTTCGCTCATCGCTGCGGTAAGAAAGCCTGATCGTGATCGATCGCTCGTCGTCCGCCATACCCTTTCCTTCATAGATATCGACAAACTCGATGCTCCTGCAAATCTCAGGCGCTTGGCCGGTAATTATGCCGCGGATATCCGCAAAACTGGCCGATCGTTTTACGAGCAGGGACACGTCTCGGACGATAGACGGGTACTTCGGCAGCGGGCTGTAAAGCACCGGATCTAGTTTCTCAGCCAGCGCCGTCTCGAGATCGATCTCAGCGAGATATACCGGCTGGCGGAATTTATAGCCAGCTGCGATCTCATCACTCACCCTTCCCAGGTAACCGATCTTCTTTCCGCCGATAGACACGGAAGCCGACTGGCCCTTGCGAAGGTGTTTTACATCCTCGGCGACAAAATCGGCCGAAGGAAGCCCGATCGAATCCAGCGCCGCCTCGACCGCTCCTTTTACGTCATAGAAATCCAGATCGCGCACAGGCATCGTGCGCCCCTGTGTTATCTCGCCGCCCGTTAGCACAACGGTAAAAAGCTCTTTTTCGGTCGGCAAAATATCTTCGCCGCGCTTCGCCGCAAATGCCTTCCCGATCTCAAACAGACGCACATCTTTGCGCTGATGATTGAAATTAGCGCGTACCGCATCGAACAAACCCGGCAAGAGGCTCGGCCGCATACGCACGGCGCCCTCGATCACCGAATCCTGCAGCGTCACGAATTTATCCTCAGCCTGGTCGTCGATAATGCCCGGTATGGGCTCAAACGTGTCGTCAAAACGGGTATCGATAAAGCTGTACGAGATGGCCTCGTCGAACCCTAGATCGGTCAACTTTTGACGGAGTTTGATCTTTCGCGGCTCGGTCGGCTGCAGTTCCCCTGCGCCGTATGCCGGCGGCAGTTCCTCGGCGTGCTTGTCATAACCATATATCCGTGCCGCTTC
>Ga0193752_1002861_pt1 | contig 12432 bp, 12 predicted proteins | sample H1c1metaG_FD_144924 | JGI IMG/M metagenome (GOLD analysis project Ga0193752, IMG submission 144924) | Soil microbial communities from a riparian zone of the East river system, Colorado, United States - H1c1 | ecosystem: Environmental > Terrestrial > Soil > Riparian zone | place: USA: East River... | reverse complement strand
TCTACCGCAATATCTTCGTCACCGAGTCGGGCGATGAGATTTGCATGCTGTTCCGCTATCCCGTGCCGCTGGGCCGCGAATCCTGCAAGCTCAAGAGCGATCCCAACAAGCTCATCTTCGACTACACCCAGATGATGATGGCGGGGCTCTACCTCAACCCGAAGCCCGCGAAACTCCTGATCATCGGCGAAGGCGGCGGTTCTATCCCCACCGCGCTCCAGGAAATGTATCCCGACATGCAGATCGATCTCGTCGAGATCGATGGCGCAGTCGATCGGGTCGCCAAGCGCTTCTTCGATTTCAAGCCGGGACCCAAGATGCGCGTCGTCATCGAAGACGGCCGCGTGTTCGTCAAACGCGCGAGGGCCCAGAACCCGCAATACAACATGATCCTGCTCGATGCCTTCGACGCCGACTATATTCCCGAGCATCTGCTGACGCGCGAATTCCTGCAGGAGGTGAAGTCGATCCTGGCCCCCGATGGCGTGATCGTGGCCAACACCTTTTCCAACAGCGCGCTCTATGATTACGAGTCCGTAACCTACCGGGCGGTGTTCGGCCCGTTCTACAATTTGAAGCTCGGCAACCGCATCATTATCGGCCGCAACAACGGCATCCCACCGCTGACCGAGGTCAGGGCGAACGCCGCGATCGTCGAGGCCCAGTTCCAGCGCCGCGGCACCGGCTCCAGCTTCCTGCTGCCTCTGTTCAACACCGGCATGGATTGGAACCCCAATACCAGGATCCTCACCGATCAATATTCCCCGTCCAATCTGTTGAACGCACTGCCCCGCGCGCGCTAGACCTGTCACCCGCGCAGGGTCCGCCCCATATTGGAGGGCGAGCCCGGCCTTGCCGTGAGACGGCAGGCAAGGGGAGACAGGTTTCAATGAAAGTGGAAGACGACGCGCCGGACTCCGACCATCCGCAGACGGGCCATAATCGCGAGCGCCCCGTGGTCTGGGAGCGGTGGCAGAAGAAACGCACCTTCGTCCGCGCGCTCGAAGGCACTTACAGCCATCTGACCAAAGAGCTGCTCGAGCAGCCCCGCGTGCTGCGGTCCCAAGACGAGCCGTGGAAGGGCGGCCCCCAGCACTACAGCAAGATCGGCATCACGCCGGGCAATGCCAGGGTCGCCCAATCGATCGAGACCCATATAGAAGCCTACGGTCCCGGCGCCTATGGCCAGAAGCACGGCCATCTCAACAGCGCCGTGTTCTACGTCATCAAGGGCCGCGGCTACGACATCCACGACGGCAGGAAGATTCCGTGGAAGGCTGGCGACATCATGATCGTGGAGTGCGGCTGCGTGCATCAGCACTTCAACGACGATCCCGAAAACGAGGCCGTGCTCCTCGTCTTCAAGGCGAAACCGTTGTTCCTCTTCATGCACCTTCTGTTTCAGAAGATGGTCACCTATCCGCCGACCACGCTTCTTGAAGGCCACGAAGACTGGAAGCCGCCGACCGACCTTTAGGGATCGAGACGCGATGGCCGTTCTGGACACCAGCATTGCGCAGCCCCCCGCCGCGACTCCGGCAAACCGGAATTCCCTTCTGCGCTTGGCTCAGCTCGCCGCCTGTGTCGGTATTCCGGCCATCGTGTGGCTCGCGCCATGGAATATTCCCGGCAACACAAAGGCGGCGCTGGCCATCTCGGCCTTCATGATTATGGCCTGGATGACCGAGGTGATGGAGTATGCCTCCGCCGGTTTGGTCGGGCTTCTTCTCTTCTGGTACTTCGGCGTCGCCGAGCCCGAAATCGTGTTCCACGGCTTCGTCGATGCGGCGTCCTGGTATTATGTCGGCGCTGTGCTCATCGGCGCCATGGCGACGAAATCGGGGCTCGCGCAGCGTATCGCGTCGTTCGTCGTCGCGCGCGTGGGGCTGACCTATTCGCGGCTGCTGCTCGGTCTCATCATCGTCGATTTTCTCCTGACATTCATCGTGCCCTCCGGAGTCGCCCGGCTCGTCATCATGGCGCCGCTCTGCATGAGCGTGATCAGCCTCTTCGGCGCCGAGCGCGATTCCAATATCGGCCGCGGCATCTTTATCATCATCACCTACGCGACCGCGATCTTCGACAAGATGATCATCGCGGGAACCGGCGCGATCACGGCGCGCGGCGTCATCGAAAGGGTGGGCGAGGTCGATGTGTCCTACTCGTTCTGGCTTCTTGCCTTTCTGCCGTGCTCGATCCTCACCATCATTGCCGGCTGGCGCCTGACGCTGTGGCTGTTTCCCCCTGAGATCGAGAGCCTCGAAGCCCGGCGCGAAGAGGTGGCCGCGCATTTCCGCAACACGACGCCCTGGTCGCCGCGGGCGGCCAAGGCCTCCGTTCTGATCGCGATCGCCCTCGTGCTCTGGCTGACCGACAGCATCCACGGCATATCGGCCGCGATGATTGCGTTCGGCATCGGCTTGGTGGCGCTGCTCCCGTTCGTCGACGTGCTGGATGCCGAGGATTTCCGCAAGGCCAATATGCTGCCCTTCTTCTTCGTGGCAGCCGCGCTCGGCATGAGCGAGGTTCTGCGCGAGACCGGAGGCTTGGCGCTTCTCACCAACACGATGATGAGCGGCATGGAGCCGGTTCTGCAGAACCGCCTGCTCGCGGTGCCGGTGCTCTATTGGACCGCGTTCGTCTACCACTTCTTCACCGCGAGCGAGATTTCCATGCTCGCGACGTCTCTGCCGGTTCTGATGGAATATTCGAAAACCCATGCGCTCGATCCGCTCTGGGTCGGCATGGTGTGGTCGTTCGCGGCCGGTGGGAAACTCTTTGCCTATCAATCGGCCGTTCTCGTGGTCGGCTATTCCTACGGTTATTTCCGCCACACCGACCTGCTCAAGATCGGCGGTCTTCTGACCATCGTCGAGTTCGTCGCGCTTGCGCTCGTTGTCTTCTTCTACTGGCCGCTGCTCGGCTTCTGACAACCTTCGTCCCCGGCGAGCCGTGCCTCAGCTCGGGGAGGGAAGGGGGATTCATGTCACCGCTTCCCGATCGCGACGAGGACAGCCCCGCCGATCGCCGTGGCCAGTCCGTAGTAAATCCACTGCGTATTGTTGATCATGAAGCTATCGCTCGGCCAGGTCACATAGCCCGCGCCTTGCGCCGCCCAGAGCAGCCCGGCACCGATCGCAATCACGCCGGCAACCAGCATCACCGTTTTCATCCACGATCTCCTCTGCCTTGGCCCTGTCCGGCGAACATGGTATCCGAAAACGGCCATGGCCGACGACCAGATCGCCATCTCGATCAGGGGTGCATCAAAGACCTATGACGAGGGCGCGCGCCACGCCATTCGCGACATCTCGCTCGATATTCGCGCCGGCGAATTCATCGTCATCGTCGGCGAGTCCGGATCGGGCAAGACGACGCTTCTCAAGACGATCAACCGGCTGATCGATCCCAATTCGGGCACCATCCGAACCTTCGGCACCGACGTTACCTCGGTCGATCCGACCAGCTTGCGCCGGAGCATCGGCTATGTCTTTCAGGAAGTCGGGCTCTTCCCGCATTTAACGGTCGCCGAGAACATCGCGATCACGCCGAAGCTTCTCGGCTGGGACAGCGCCGAGATCGCCGCCCGCGTGAACGAGCTTCTGGACCTCGTCCGCCTCTCGCGTGAAACCGCCGAGCGCTTCCCCGACACGCTCTCCGGCGGCCAGCGCCAACGCGTCGGCGTCGCCCGCGCGATCGCCGCGCGCCCCCGCATCATGCTGATGGACGAGCCCTTCGGCGCCGTCGATCCGATCACGCGCGAAGCGCTCGCCGATGACTACCGCACGCTGCACGGCGCGCTTCAGCTCACCACGGTCATGATCACGCACGATCTGCTCGAGGCCGTGCTCCTGGCCGACCGCATCGCGGTGATGCAGCACGGCCGCATCGTCGATGAAGGCACGCCGCATAAGCTGCTCACCGCCTCCAAGCACGACTATGTCCGCGACCTTATGGCGAAGCCGCGCCGTCAGGCAGACCGCGTCGCGGCGCTTGCCGCGGAGGCGGCGAAATGAGCCGCTGGTTCGATCCGAACGTCGCCGACGCGTTCGCGCGTCTGCCGGATTATCTCGGCCAGCACGTCATGCTCAGCGTCAGTGCGATAGTATTGGGATTGCTGTTCGGCCTGCCGCTGGCGGTGACGGGTGTTCGCGCGCCGCGCTTCCGCGTACTCCTGCTCGGCGTCATTGGACTTGCACAGACGATCCCGAGCCTCGCCCTGCTTGCGCTGTTCTATCCCGTGCTGCTTGGCCTTTCGCTCCTCACCACGGCCGCGTTCGGCATTCAATTCTCCGCGCTCGGTTTCCTGCCGTCGCTGCTGGCGTTGACGGTCTACTCCATGCTGCCGATCCTCAGGAACACCATCACCGGCGTGCTCGGCGTCGATGCGTCGATCAAGCAGGCCGCCACCGGTGTCGGCATGACGCCGATGCAGTCGCTGCTCCAGGTGGAGCTTCCGCTGGCGCTCCCGACGATCATGGCCGGCGTGCGCACCGCCGCGGTCTGGGTGATCGGCACGGCGACGCTCTCGACCGCCGTCGGTCAGACCAGCCTCGGTAATTACATCTTCACCGGACTTCAGACCCAGAACTGGATCTTCGTCCTCTTCGGCTGCGTGGCCGCGGCGATCCTCGCGCTCTTGGTCGACGCGTTGCTGGCCGGCATTGAATCCTCGCTCACACGCCGTAACCGCCGCGGCCTCATCCTTGCCGCGGCTGCAACCGTGTTCGTGCTCGCCGCGAGCAGCCTGCCGGCCTTCGTCAGCGGCGGCGCACAATATGTCATCGGCGCCAAGCCGTTTGCCGAGCAATACGTGCTGGCGGCGCTGTTGCAGCAACGCCTGAACGATGCGGGATTGGCCGCAAGCCAGCGCGCCGGGCTAGGCTCCACCGTTGCCTTCGATGCGCTCGCCGGCGGCGATATCGATCTCTATGTCGATTACACCGGCACGATCTGGACCAATGTCATGCACCGCAGTGAGTTCACCTCGCGCGAAGCGGTGCTGACCGAGATCGGCGCCTGGCTCGAGACCAATCGCGGCGTGAAGCTGTTCGGCAGTTTGGGTTTCGAGAACGCCTACGCGCTCGCCATGCGGCGCGACCGCGCCGAGGCGCTCGGCATCCACACCATCGACGACCTCGCACGCCAGTCGCAAGCCTTCTCGATCGCCGCCGACGTGGAGTTCTTCGTGCGGCCCGAGTGGCGCGCGCTGCAGCGGGATTACGGCCTCAAGTTCATGAACGAACGCCAGCTTCAGGCGACCTTCATGTACCGCGCCGCCGCCGACGGCGAGATCGACGTCATTGCTGCCTATTCCAGCGACGGCCAGATCGCCCAATACGATCTCGTCCTGCTCGAGGACCCCAAGCATTCATTACCGCCCTACGATGCGGTGATCCTGCTCGCGCCAGGTCGTGCTGCTGACCGCGCTCTGACCAACGCGCTCGCGCCGCTCTTGGGCGCGGTCACCGTCGAGCGTATGCGCCAGGCCAACCTGATGACGAGCGGCGGCGACGGCACCGCTCAAACCTCGCCCGCCGAAGCGGCCCGCTGGCTTTCAAACGCGATCGCCGCCCAGAAGTGATGGCGTGCGCCCTTGCTCCATTACAAGGCCGACATGTGACTAGCCCAGTTCGGACGAAGCTGAGTAGTTTCCGAATCTCTCCGGCGACATTCCATTCGCCTAGGGTCGCGACGATGGCCGCACCGTACAAATCCTGGACCGTTCTCCCGCACGGAGAGCTCACCGAGGTCGATGACAACATCCTGACCGTCGTGGGCGAAATCCGCATGGCTGTTGGCATGCTCCCGCGCCGGATGACGATCGTCCGTCTTTCCGATAGGCGGCTCGTTATTTTCAGCGCTATCGCCCTTAAGGAAGACGAGATGCGCCGGATCGGGGATTATGGCACGCCCGCGTTCCTGCTCGTGCCCAATGCGATTCACCGGCTGGACGCAAAAATCTGGAAGGACCGCTATCCCGCTATCAAGGTGATAACGCCAAAAGGCGCGCGTTCCAAGGTTCAGGAGATCGTTCCCGTCGAGAGCAGCTCGGGGGATTTCGGTGATCCGGATGTCCTGTTTATTTCGGTTCCCGGCACACTCGAGAACGAATCGGCTTTGCAGATCAACGGAACCAACGGGATCACGCTGGTGCTTAACGATCTGGTCGGAAACATCCGTAACTCAACCGGGCTTAGCGGTTGGTTCTTACGAATGATGAAGTTTGCGGGGGACGAACCGCATATCCCAAAGCCTGTAAAATGGAAACTCGTCAGCAACAAATCCGAGCTTCGAGAACAGCTTCTCAAATGGGCGGCGTTACCGCGACTGAAGCGTATATTGGTCTCGCACGGGTCAATAATTGACGACAACCCAGGGGCAGTTTTGCGCGGCCTCGCCGCTTCGCTGGCACAATAGGCATTGGGGTCGCCCTCTTGATATAAGCGAGAACCATTCGCTCAGAGGCGCGCGCCATGTCTGAACCCAGATGGAAGCACGACGGCGTTCGCGTGATCCCCGGCACTTCGCTCGATCCGAACACGGCGCAGACGCCCGGCATGGATCGCAAGGCCGCGGTCAATCTCGCCCGCGTCGGTGCGCAGAAGATCTGGGCCGGCACCGTCCGCATCAATCCGAACGCCAAGACCGGCGCGCATCATCACGGCGAGCTCGAAAGCGTCATCTATGTCGTGCGCGGCAAGGCCCGCATGCGCTGGGGCGAGCGGCTCGAATTCACCGCCGAGGCGGGGCCTGGCGATTTCATCTACGTCCCGCCCTTCGTGCCGCATCAGGAGATCAACGCGCGCTCTGACGAGCCGCTCGAATGCGTCGTGATCCGGAGCGACAACGAGGCGGTGGTGGTCAATCTCGATCTCGAGCCGGTCGAGAAGCCGGAAGACGTGCCCTGGATCGACCCCATCCACACGCGCTGAGGTTCCGCTCCCTGAGCGGCATTCGCCCCACCATGGCGGTGTGGTACAACGGCCGCCATGTCGGACACGCGAGACACGACAGCCAGTAAGCCGGACTTCTGAACCCGCAAAAGGAGCATGCGATGTTCAAAATGTCTTTGCTGTGCAGCGCGGCGCTGATCGCTTCGGTTGCGGCCGGTATTGCCGCGCGCGCCGGAACGCAGGAAAGCGCCATTCCCAATTTCAGCTCGATCGAATTCGGCTGGCAGCTTGCCGGCGGCATCGATTTCCGGCCCGTCGAGGGGAAGCAGGCGCCGGTAAGTTATGATCCTGCCTATCCCCAGGTCGGACAGGGCAATCAGCGCGGCGTCATGGAACGCATGGGCGATGCCGAGAACCCCAATCTGACGCCCTGGGCACGCGACATCATGCGCAAGTTCAATCGCGATGTGCTCGATGGCCACCGCGCCTTCAGCGCGCAGTCGCGTTGCTGGCCGGGCGGTGTTCCCGGTCAATTGCTGTTCCCCGCCGAGCCCATCTTTTTCATCCAGACCCCGAACGAGGTGTGGATTCTGTGGCAGCGTGACCAGCACGTGCGCCGCATTTATCTGAACCGGCCTCACTCGCCCAACCCGAAACCGTCATGGAACGGTGAATCCGTCGGCCGCTACGAGAACGGCGAGCTTGTCATCGATACGATCGGCTTCAACGAGCACGAATTCGGGTTCGTCGACAATTGGCGCACGCCCCACACCAAGAACATGCATGTCGTGGAACGCTGGAAGATTGTCGATGGCGGCAATGCGATCGAGGCCACCGTTACGGTGGACGATCCTGGCGCCTTCAAAGCCCCGTGGACGGGCAGGGTGCGGTGGGAAAAGCAGAACCGCGGTCCGATGCTCGAATCCATCTGTGCGGAGAACAACGGCAATTTCGAGCGGCTTTTCAACTTGAGGGAATATCCGATGCCGGAGGCGAAGGGGCCGGATTTCTAAGCCTTTGAGCGGGCACGGCCACTCGCCGTAACCCGGTCCACGGCTCGACCGGGAAGGCCGCTTGATTAGAAGCGCCCTCCCCTGATATGCGAGCAGCGGGGTTCCTTGCGAACGTTGCGCTGACCGGGAGGTTCAACCCTCTCTCCTGCCATGGGCAGTCCGTGAACGACAGAGACGTCATCGAACGCCGGCGGGCGGAATATGTCGACGCGTTCAACCGCGAGGATGTCGCGGCTATGGCGGCATTTGCGGCTGCCGATGCCGTCGGCATGGCGCCCAACCGGCCTGCGATCCGCGGCCTCGATGCGCACCGCCAATTCTGGGGCGAGGGGTTTGCCGCGGCGAAATCGCTCTTCTTCGTGTTTCCGGACGAACTGGAGATCTTGGGCGACGTCGCCATCGATCAGCACCATTGGGTCCTGGACAGCATGCCCAAGCGCGGCGGCCGGCCCATCCATGACGAGGGCAAAGGCATCTGGATCTGGCGGCGCCAGGCCGACGGCAACTGGAAGATCGCGCGCGGGATCTGGAACAGCGACCTTTCGCGCGCCGGATTTCAGTCTGGTTCGAACGCCGAACTGACGGAAGAGCTGGCGGCACTCAACCGGCTTCTCGATGATTTCGTTACCACCGTTAACGCCGGCGATGCCGAGCGCTGGGGTTCGCTGATGACCGAGGATTTCATCTTTGCTGTGCCGGATGCGCCCCGGTTCGTCGGGCGGGATATAGCTGTCGCGGCGGCAAAGCAGGCCTTTTTCGATCCGTTCAATCTTAAGCTCGCGAACAAATTCGAGGACGTCCAGATCTTCGGACTGCAAGCCTTCGCCCACGGCATCTTCACCCTGGATATGATTCCCAAGACCGGCGGAAAAGCGATGTCCCTGCCGGGCACGTTCACGAACTTTTTCCGCAAGCAGAGCGACGGCTGGAAATATGCGTTCGTGATCTTCAGCTACGACCAGGCGCCGGGCTAAGCTCGGCCCGATTCACATCTACCGGACATTATAGCTTGCAACCGCGCACCCCTGATCCATGGAGCGAGGACCTGCTGTGGCAGGCCCGCCGCGGCATGGCGCTCGGGCCTGTCTATTGCGCCTGCCCAGGTCGCTATCACTGGCTTTACGGAGCCATGCGCGCCTCCGGCGTCGTCGCCAGCCTCAAGTCGGAGGAGACACGCCTCGGCTCGCTCTTAACCCCGCGGCTGAGCGGGCGCTCCCGCATCATGATCGGCGGCTCGGCCGATCCCGGTCTGTTTTGTGCCGTCGGACGCATCTCGGGGTCGCCCGCTGCCGACATTACGATCGTTGATCGATGCGCCGCGCCGCTCGCTCTGATCCGTGAGTTCGCGCAAACCAGAGGCCTGCGCTGCCGAACGCTCCAATCGGACCTGCAAGCGCTCGACGGACATGAGCAATGGGACCTGGTGTTCCTGCATTACACGCTCAACTTCGTCGAACCGCGCCTGCGCGGACAATTTTTTGAGACGCTGGCGGCCACTCTCGCCCCAGGCGGTGTCCTTGTATGCGCCGCGATGACCGGCGAGCCGATCACCCGCGACCAGCAATCCGATCTCGCAACCGCCTTTGTTGCGCGGGCTCGCCAGGCCTTGGCACGAACGGCTCTGGCCGACGAGGCGGAAACGGCAGAATTCGGGCAACTGCTCGAGGTTTACTCGGCCGATACGACCGCGATGCGCCTGATCTGGCCGGCCCCAGAGGAGGTGCGCGCGCTCATCCGCGACGCCGGATTGAAGGTCTTGGCCGAGGACTCCATCACTCGGGACTGGAGTCTGTTTGGCCGCTCGGAGTCCGGCGGCAGGATCGATACCAGCTCGATCATCATCGCCGCGCGAGGCTAACAAAACAGCCTTATCGGCCGCGATCAGGCGGTGCTATCGTTCCCTCCGCGCATGAGGGCGCTCTGTCGGGAGGAGCTGTGACATGAGAAGCCTCGTCTTCACTGGTGCTGTGGCGTCTGCGGTTGTTCTCGCGGCCGCAATTGGCGGATTTGAGTCCGAGAGAGCAGCAGCGCAAGGCCAGAAATCGGTCGCCATGCCGGTCTTCGAGGTCGACTCCAAATTCCCGACGATGCCCGACAAGATGCTGCTCGGCGGCGTCGGTGGCGCAACAGCGGATAGCCACGGCAATGTGTGGGTGTTTCATCGCCCGCATACGCTCGAAGAGGGCAATGCGACCGAAAACGGCTGGGGACCGGCGCCGCCCGTCATCGAATTCAGCGCCAACGGAAAATACCTCCAAGGCTGGGGCGGGCCGTCGAAGAGCGGCGAGTATCAATGGTTCAATCGTGGCGGTCTCTTTTCCGCGCATGTCGAGTGCCAGTCCTGCAGCAAAGAGCGGCGCACCAATGGCGACGGCCGCCCGGGCAGCGGCGAGCACGGCATCTTCATCGACGATGCTGACAATGTCTGGCTCACCGGCAATGGCGATGGCGACGGGCACGTCCTCAAATTCAGCAAGGACGGAAAATTCCTGCTCCAGATCGGCAAGGGCGGGGTCGAACCCGACAGCAACGACAGCAGCCATCTCAGCCGGCCGGCGTCGCTGGCGGTTTTCCGGGGTGAAGTGTTCGTCGCCGATGGCTACGGCAATCGCCGCGTCGTGGTCTTCGACGCCAACACTGGGGCTTACAAACGCCACTGGGGCGCCTATGGCAAAAGGCCGGACGACAAGGCTTCGAACGCCCGCCAGCCGGCCGGGCCTGCGTCGCAGCAATTCAACACGCCGCACGGCATCACAGTTTCCAACGACGGCATCGTCTATGTCTCGGATCGCGCCAACAATCGCGTGCAATCGTTCCGACTGGACGGCACCTTCCTGAAGGAAGGCTTTGTCAAGCGTGGGTCGAAGGGCACCGGCACCGCCTTCGGCGTGGCGCTTTCACCCGCCCCCGAGCAGCGTTTTCTATACGTCGCGGACGGCTCGAACGAACGCATCGCGATCCTTGACCGCGCGTCGCTCGAAGAGATCGGCCAGATCGGCGGGCCTGGACGCAAGGCCGGCGAGTTCTTCCACATCCACAGCCTCGGCGTCGATCCGCAAGGCAATCTCGTCACCGGCGAGTCGCAGGGCTATCGCGTGCAGAAATTCATCTACAAGGGCCTGTCGACAGCGGCCCGATAACCGAAATCCAACAACGGGAGGTTTCCATGCGCGGTGTTGCTCTCTTCGTTGCCGGTGCTCTCTTCGGGCTGGCTGCCCACGCGTCTCTTGCCCAGAATTCGAGCCTCAGTCCGAATCGCGGCGTCGTCGGGCTCAATCACGTCGGTATCAACGTTCCCGACCTCGACAAGGCGGTCGAGTACTACACCAAGACGATGGGCTTCCCCGAAGCGTTCCGCTTCGTCGATCCGACATCGAAGCAAGTGCAGCTGGTTTACGTCCAGATCAGCCAGAACACGTTTGTCGAACTGCAGCCCGCGAATGGACGCCCGCTGGGCGTCAGCCATTTCGGACTGCATGTCGAAAATATGAAGGACGCGACCGCGATGTTCAAAGCACGCGGGGCCTCCGTCGAGGAAATCCGCGTCAGCGGTACGAAGGCTATTCTGTCCAACATCGCGGCCCCTGACGGCATTCGCATGGAACTGTCCGAGCTCCCGCCCGAATCGCTTCACCGCCAAGCCATGAACCGCTGGCGCTAAAAACGCCCGCGTTTGGGAACGGGAAAAACGTTCCCTCACGTCACAGAGAATTGGACCGTTGTAACGGGCGGCCGGTGCGCGCTTGCGCGGGGAGCTTCGGGGAACCAAACACCTAAGCCCACGTTCTGCGAAGTGGGAGTTGATTTGGTCCGGGCAGCCGAATGACATCTGGAAATCTTGAAGAGCTAAGCGGGAACACCGCAGCATCGCCGGATTGCTTTTCCGCCGCGCCCTCCGTGCGCACGGCGCCCTGTCCCATCGTGGGGCTGGGCGCGTCCGCCGGCGGGCTCGAGGCGTTTCAGAACTTCCTTGCGGCCGTGCCGGCGGATGCGGGTCTCGCTTATGTGTTGGTCCAGCACCTCGATCCCAATCACGAGAGCATGCTGGCAGAGCTCCTGAGCCGCCGCACCGAGATGCCGGTGCGTCAGATCATTGACGGCATGCGGATCGAGCCGAACAATGTCTACCTGATTCCGCCCAACGCCAACCTGTCCATCATCGATGCGACGCTCAGGCTCTCGGAGTTCTCCGAACCCCGGGGCTTTCGCCGGCCCATTGATGACTTCTTCCGCAGCCTGGCCGTCGATCAGGGCGGCAACGCCGCTTGCATTGTGCTCTCCGGAACCGGCGGTGACGGGAGCGAGGGTTTGCGGGCGGTCAAGGAAGCCGGCGGGCTGACTCTCGTCCAGGCCCCGGACACGGCCAAGTACGACGGCATGCCGAACAGTGCGGTCGCCACGGGCCTCGTCGACAAGGTCCTCAAAGTGCACCAGATGCCCGGTGCGATCCGCGACTATTTCGATCGCGGCCAGGCGAGCATCCTGAATTTTCCCGATGTCACAGATTTCCTACTGCGGGTGTG
>Ga0193752_1002860_pt1 | contig 12432 bp, 12 predicted proteins | sample H1c1metaG_FD_144924 | JGI IMG/M metagenome (GOLD analysis project Ga0193752, IMG submission 144924) | Soil microbial communities from a riparian zone of the East river system, Colorado, United States - H1c1 | ecosystem: Environmental > Terrestrial > Soil > Riparian zone | place: USA: East River... | reverse complement strand
ACCCGCACAGGCCCGAGCCCGCCATCGCGATCAGGATCCAGCGCCGCCGCCCGATGCGCAGCGCGATCTCGTTGCCGAAGATCGACGCCGGCACCGACAGCAGGTTCACCACCGCCGCGATGGCAGCGGCCGACCAGGGAAAACCCTCTTTCCCGCCCAGCGTTGCGGAAAAGACCAGGAACGCGACCATCCACGCGCGCGAGCCGAACAGTTCCAGGCAATGCGCGAAGTAGCCGAAGGTGTAGCCGGCGGCGGCGCGGTTGGCGAGGACCTTGCGCCACGCCGGCAGCGGAAACAGGTCTCTTGCCGAAAGAGCTTCTCGTTCTCCCCTGGGGGAAATTGCCGCAATTCCGAAAAACACCAGCAACCCCGCGACCAGGGGCCCGATCGCGGAAGCCAAGAAGGCACCCTGCCAGCCGAAGTGCGGCGCGATGGCCGCCGCCATGCCGAGCGAGAGCGCGGTGCCGATACCGAAGAAGGACGTATAGAAGGCGATATAGCGGCTCTGGCCCGGGCCGGAGATGCGGTCGGAGAGCAACCGCAGCCCGGGCATATAGGTCGCCGCGATGCCGGCGCCCAGCAGGCATTGGAAGGCGACCGCGCTGAGGAAGCCCGCAGCGCCCAGGCCGAAGCCGGCGCTGCCCGCGGCCGAGAGCAGGCTGCCCACGACGTAGACCTTGCGCGCATCGAGCCGGTCGGTAAGCGCGGTCCAGAAGGGGACCGTGGCGATGTAGCCGGCGAAGAAGGTGCCGCCGACGATGCCGGCCTGCGAGTTGGACAGCCCCCACAGGTCGCGCAGCTCGGGCAGCAGCGCGGCGTAGGTCGAGAAGCCCGCCATCGACAGGATGTGGGCGGCCAGCAGGACGAGCGGGCTCTTATTTATTTTTGAAGTTCGGTTTGCGTTTTTCGACGAAGGCCGCCATGCCTTCCTTCTGGTCCTCGAGCGCGAACTGCGAATGGAACACGCGCCGCTCGGTGCGCACGCCCTCGCTCAGCATGGTCTCGTAGGCGCGGTTGATCGATTCCTTGATCATCATCACCACCGGAGCCGAGCAGCCGGCGATCTTCTCGGCCACCGCCATCGCCTCCTCCATCAGCCGCTCGAGCGGCACCACGCGCGACACCAGGCCGGCGCGCTCGGCTTCCTGCGCGTCCATCATGCGCGCGGTGAGGCACAGGTCCATCGCCTTCGCCTTGCCCACCGCGCGCGGCAGGCGCTGCGTGCCGCCGGCGCCGGGCATGATGCCCAGGTTGATCTCGGGCTGGCCGAATTTCGCGTTGTCGGCGGCGATCACGATGTCGCACATCATCGCCACCTCGTTGCCGCCGCCCAGCGCGTAGCCGGCGACCGCCGCGATCACCGGCTTGCGGATGCGCAGGATGTGCTCCCAGTCGCGCGTGATGTAGTCCTGCAGGTAGGCGTCCATGAAGCTGTAGTTCTTCATGGCGTCGATGTCGGCGCCTGCCGCGAACGCCTTTTCGCTGCCAGTGAGCAGGATGGCGCCGATGCCCGGGTCGGCGTCGAAGGCCTGCATCGCCTGGCCGAGCTCCTGCATCAGCTTTGCGTTGAGCGCGTTCAGCTGCTTCGGCCGGTTCAGCGTGACGACGCCGACGCGGCCCTTCTTCTCCTCGGTGATGAATTCATAGCTCATCCGCCGATTCTAACGGGGTCGCCCCCCTGACAAGGGGGGAGCGAGCAGCGCGAGCGGGGGGTTTCGCTTTCGGAAAACCAACCCCCCGCTCGCCTTCGGCTCACGACCCCCTTGTCAGGGGGTCGAACCGGCTCGAACCTTGGTAAGCTTTTCCAATGTCCTCGATCCTCGTTTCGCTGGACGGCGGCGTTCTCTCGATCACGCTGAACCGCCCCGACAAGCTCAACGCCTTCAATCCCGAAATGCACCAGCGGCTGAAGGCCGCGCTCGAGCGGGCGCGCGACGAGCCGGCGGTGCGCGCGGTGCTGCTCACCGGCGGCGGGCGGGGCTTCTGCGCCGGGCAGGACCTCGCCGAGCGCAACGTGGCCGCGGGCGCGGCGCCGATCGACCTCTCGGTCACCATCGGCTCCTACTACAACCCGCTGGTGTGCCGCATGCGCGAGCTGCCCAAGCCGATCGTCTGCGCGGTGAACGGCGTGGCTGCCGGCGCCGGCGCCAACATCGCGCTCGCCTGCGACATCGTGCTCGCGGCGCGCTCGGCGAGCTTCGTGCAGGCCTTCTCCCGCATCGGCCTGCTGCCGGATTCGGGCGGCACCTTTTTCCTGCCGCGGCTTGCCGGCACCGCGCGCGCGATGGGCCTCGCGCTGCTCGCCGGGAAGCTGTCGGCCGAGGACGCCGAGCGCTGGGGGCTGATCTGGCAGGCGGTGGATGATGGGCAGCTGATGCAGGAAGCCTCTTCGATGGCGAAAACACTTGCCGAAGGGCCGACGAAAGCCTACGGCCTGATCAAGAAGGCGCTGCACTCCTCGGCCAGCAACACGCTCGACGCGCAGCTCGACCTGGAGCGCGACCTGCAGCGCGAGGCGGGCTCGAGCGAGGACTACCGCGAAGGCGTGGCGGCGTTCATGGAAAAACGCAAACCGGTGTTCAAGGGCAAATGAAGAAATTTCCGTTGGAGGCGATCGAGCGCGCCTCGCAAAAGAAGCTCAAGGAGCTTCAACTGAAGCGGCTGCGCTGGTCGCTCAAGCACGCCTACGACCGCGTGCCGCACTGGCGTAAGAGGTTCGACCAGGCGGGCGTCAAGCCCGCTGACTGCCGCTCGCTCGCCGACCTGGCGAGGTTTCCCTTCACCACCAAGGCCGACCTGCGCGACAACTATCCGTTCGGCCTGTTTGCCGTGCCGATGGACAAGGTGGTGCGCATCCACGCCTCCTCCGGCACCACCGGCAAGCCGACCGTGGTCGGCTACACCGCGAAGGACCTCGACACCTGGAGCACGGTGATGGCGCGCTCGATCCGCGCCGCCGGCGCGCGCCCCGGCGACAAGGTGCACGTCGCCTACGGCTACGGCCTGTTCACCGGCGGCCTCGGCGCGCACTACGGCGCCGAGCGACTGGGCTTGACCGTGATCCCGCTGGGCGGCGGCATGACCGAGCGCCAGGTACAGCTGATCGCCGACTTCAAGCCCGAGGTCATCATGGTGACGCCGAGCTACATGCTGGCGATCGCCGACGAGATGCAGCGCCAGGGGCTCGACCCGAAGAAGAGCTCGCTGCGCGTGGGCATCTTCGGCGCGGAACCCTGGACGAATCAATTGCGCAGCTCCATCGAAGAAAAAACCTCGTTGCAGGCGATGGACCTGTACGGCCTGTCGGAAATCATCGGCCCGGGCGTCGCCGCCGAATGCATCGAGACCAAGGACGGCCTCACCTTCTGGGAGGACCACTTCTATCCCGAGATCGTCGATCCGAAGAGCGGCGAGCCGCTGCCCGACGGCGAGAAGGGCGAGCTCGTCATCACCTCGCTGACCAAGGAAGCGCTGCCGATGATCCGCTACCGCACGCGCGACCTGACGCGGCTCCTTCCCGGCACCGCCCGGACGATGCGCCGCATGGAGAAGATCACCGGCCGCTCCGACGACATGCTGATCATCCGCGGCGTCAACGTCTTCCCCTCGCAGATCGAGGAGCTGATCCTCAAGCAGCCGGGCCTGAGCCCGCACTACGTCCTGGAGCTTTCAAAGGAAGGGCCGCTCGACCACCTGACCGTCCTGGTCGAGGGGAACGGGGTCGAAGGATTGCAGCACGCCATCAAGTCTTATATCGGCATCAGCGCGGATGTCAGAAGCGTGCCGCTCAACACCATCGAGCGCTCGATCGGCAAGGCGAAGCGCGTGATCGACAAGCGCCCGAAATAATTCCGGGTCAGAGCACGAACTCCATGAAAGGCCTCTCCGGAAGAACAGTCCTGGTGACCGGCGGCGGCGGCGCCATCGGCTCCGCCATCTGCCGCCGCTTCGCCGTGGCCGGCTCGAAGGTTCTGGTAGCAGACAAGGACAGGAAGACCGCCGAAGGGACCGCAGGGCAGGTGGGAGGAAAAGCTTTGGTGTTCGATATCTCGGATTACGCCGAAGCGAAACGATGGGTGGAGAAGGAAGCGATCGACATCCTGGTCAACAACGCAGGCTGGGACCGCTTCCAGAATTTCCTCGACACCAAGCCCGAGGAATGGGAGCAGCTGATCGACATCAACCTGCGCGGGCCGCTCAACATGCACCACCTGGTCGCGCCCGGCATGGCGGCGCGCGGCTGGGGACGGATAGTGAACATCGCCTCGGACGCGGCGCGCGTCGGCTCCTCCGGCGAATCGGTGTACGCGGCGTGCAAGGGCGGCATCGTCGCCTTCTCGAAGACGCTGGCGCGCGAGCTGGCGCGCAAGGGCGTCACGGTCAACGTGGTCTGCCCCGGGCCGACCGACACGCCGATCCTGCGCGGCTTCCTCGGTGAGGGCGAAGCCGGGCAGAAGGTCTACGACGCCCTGGTGCGCGCCATCCCGATGAAGCGCGTCGGCCAGCCCGACGACATCCCCGGCCTGGTTGCCTTCCTCGCCTCGGACGAGGCCGCGTTCATCACCGGGCAGGTGGTCAGCGTGTCGGGCGGATTGACCATGGCAGGCTGAACGCAAGAAGCGGATGGATGCCCCCGGAGATTGCGTTCAAAATGCTATCCATGCAATCGATTCTGGAAAAGGCGAAAAGCTACCTGGACGAGCGCCGTGGCGAGCGGGTCACGCTCGAGGAGCTGGCGGGCGCCGTCGGCGCCAGCCCATTCCACCTGCAACGGCGTTTCAAGGAGACCTTCGGGGTCTCGCCGCGCGACTACCAGGACGCGTACCGCGTCGAGTCGGTGAAATCGTCGCTGCGCAACGGCAGCCGCGTCACCGACGCGGTGTTCGAGGCGGGCTACGGCTCGGTCTCGCGCTTCTACGAGAAACCGCGCCTGGGCATGCAGGCGCGCCACTACCGTGCCCGCGGCAAGGGCCAGAGCATCGCCTACTGCTGCTTCCCGACGTCGCTCGGCACGGTCCTCATCGCCGCCACCGAACGCGGCCTGTGCTCGCTCAAGCTGGGCAGCGATGAAAAAGAGCTGAAGAAGCTGCTGGCGCGCGAGTTCGGCGAAGCCGAGCTGGTGGAGGACGCGCTGCCCGCGCTGAAGAAGGGCATCGTCGAGTTCCTGCGCGGCGACGCCAACCTGGCGAAGGTGCCGGTGGACATCCGCGGCACGGTGTTCCAGCGCAAGGTATGGGACGAGCTGCGCCGCATTCCGCGCGGCGAGACGCGCACCTACACCGAGATCGCCCGCTCGATCGGCGCGCCGCGCGCGGTGCGCGCGGTGGGCAGCGCCTGCGGCGCCAACCCGGTGGCGATCGTGGTGCCCTGCCACCGCGCCGTGCGCACCGACGGCGGCCTGGGCGGCTACGCCTGGGGCCTGCCGCGCAAGAAGAAGCTGCTCGCGCTGGAGAAGAAGTAGCTAGGTCATCCTAGAGCTGCGAGCTGAACATGTCCGCGAGCGTGTCGAGCACCTTTTGCGTCCAGGGCCGGCCCTGCCATTCTTCCAGCGTCACCCGGCGCGAATGCTTGAGGTCGGCCTCGAAAATCCTCTCCTGCTCGGCGGCGAAGCCAGCGTCGAGGATGTTCAGGTTGGCTTCGTCGTTGGTGCTGAACGAGCGGGTATCGAAGTTGGTCGAGCCGACCGAGGTCCACAAGCCGTCCACCACCATCGACTTCACGTGGTACATCGTCGGCTGGTATTCGTAGATCTCCACCCCCGCACGCAACAGCCGGCCCCAGCCCGCGCGCGAGGCGCGGCGCACTATCTTGTTGTCCATGTGGGGTCCCGGAACGATCACCCGGACCCTGGCGCCGCGCTGCGCCGCCGCGGCCAGCGCCTCGACCTCGACGTTGTCCGGGACGAAGTAGGAGTTGGCGAGGTGGATCGACTTCACCGCAGCCGCGATCGACAGGAGGTACAGGAGCTGCATGCTCTCCCCGCCCCCGCCCGGCGAGCTCAGCATGACCTGCGCGAGCTGCGCGCCCGCCGGCTCGAGCTTCGGAAAGTACGCCTCGCCGTGCAGCACGGCGCCGGTGGTCGAAATCCAGTTCTCGATGAACGTCGCCTGCATCTGCGCCACCACCGGACCCTCCACGCGGAAATGCGTGTCGCGCCAGCGCGCCGGATCCTGCGCGTCGCCGGCCCACTGGTCCTGCACGCCCGCGCCGCCGGTGAAGCCGATGCGCCCGTCCACCACCATGAGCTTGCGGTGCGTGCGGTTGTTCATCTGCGCGAGCGTGTACCAGCGCAACGGGTTGTACTCCGCGAGCTCCACGCCCGCTTCCTTCAGCCGCTCGAGGTACTTCTTGTCGATCTTGCCGCTGCCGAGCGCGTCGTACAGGAAGTGGATCTTCACGCCGGCGCGCGCGCGCTCGACGAAGGCCTCGGTGAACGCCTCGCCGACGACGCCCTCGGAGTAGATGTACATCTCGAACGTAATGGTCTTGCGCGCGCCGCGGATCGCCGCCAGCATCTCCGGAAAGATCCGGTCGCCGTTGACCAGGGCCCGGGCGCGGTTGCCGCGCATCAGCGCCGGCCCGAACGCCACGCCCACCACGCGCTCGAATTGCGGCGAGGCAACCGGGTATTCATGCTCGACCTTCTGGTCGATTTGCTTGTCGCCGAGCGCCAGGTTGGCGACAAGCAGCACGGCCAGGGCGACCGCCGCTATGACGCTGCCGTATTTCACAATGGGTCGCACGCGCATGGCGCCTGCATGGTTTCATGCCTAGTGTTAAAAGCGATCTAGGCGCCACCATCCCATGAAGCCCTCCGACCTTGCCCGCCTGGTCGCGCTCGCCGCGATCTGGGGCGCCTCGTTCCTGTTCGTGCGCATCGCCGCGCCGATGATCGGCCCGGTGCTCACCGCGGATGCGCGCCTGCTGATCGCGGGCCTCGCGCTCGCGGCCTATTTCCGCGTCATCGGCTTCGACGCCGAATGGCGGCGCTGGTGGCCGCAGTACGCGATCGTCGGGCTGATCAACTCGGCAGCGCCGTTTCTGCTGTTCTCCTATGCAGCGCTCAGCCTGCCGGCCGGGCTGATGTCGGTAATCAACGCCAGCTCGCCGATGTGGGGGGCGCTGTTCGCCGCCTGGCTGCTGCGCGAGCGGCTCTCCGCGCGCGGCATCGCCGGCCTCGCGATCGGCATCGCCGGCGTGGCGCTCGTCACCCGGCCCGCGGCGGGCGCCGCGCTCGGCGTCCTGCCGGTGCTCGCCGCGACCGGGGCAGCCGTCTGCTACGGCCTCGCCGGGGCCTATATGAGGCGCTGGGCGAAGGAGGTGCCCTCGCGCGGCATGGCGCTGGGTACGCAGATCGCCGGCGGCTTGCTGCTGGCGCCGCTGCTCGCCATCGCCCCGCCCACCTCGATGCCGACGCCGTTGATCGCTGCGTGCCTGCTCGCCCTGGGTCTCGTCTGCGGCGCGATCGGCTACCTCCTCTACTTCCGCCTGATTACCAACATCGGGGTCGCCGGCGCGCTCACCGTCACCTACCTGATCCCGATCTTCGGCGTGGCGTGGGGTGCGATCTTCCTCGGCGAGACGCTTTCGCTGGTCATGCTGGCCGGCGCGGGACTGGTTCTCCTCGGGACGTTCTTCGTTCTGAGAAAATAAGTTGATGTACCCGCATCTCTTCCAGCCGCTCGACCTGGGCTTCGTCACGCTGCCCAACCGCATCCTGATGGGCTCGATGCACACCGGCTACGAGGCGCGGCCCAACGGCATCGCGCCCCTGGCGGCGTTCTACGCCGAGCGCGCCGCGGGCGGCGCCGCGCTGATCGTCACCGGCGGCTTCTCGCCCAACGACGCCGGCAATCTCGGCCCGCATCGCGCCGAGTTCTCGACCTCGGAGGATGCCGAGAAGCACCGGCCGATCCCGCGCGCGGTGCACGACGCCGGCGGGCGCGTCGTGCTGCAGCTGCTGCACTCGGGGCGCTACGGCTTCCACGAGCGCATCGTCGCGCCTTCGGCGCTGAAGTCGCCGATCAATCCGAACGCGCCGCGCGAGATGACGCCGGCCGAGATCACGCAGACCATCGACGACTTCGCCCGTGCCGCCGTGCTCGCGCGCGAGGCCGGCTATGACGGGGTCGAGGTAATGGGCTCAGAGGGCTACCTGATCACCCAGTTCCTCGCCGCGCGCACCAACCAGCGCCGCGACGAGTGGGGCGGACCGCTCGAGAACCGGCTGCGCTTCGCCGCGGAAATCGTGCGCCGCACGCGCGCGGCAGCCGGGCGCGACTTCATCATCGTCTACCGCATCTCGGCGCTCGACCTTGTTGAAGGAGGTCTTTCTTCTCAGGAAATTCTCCAGGTCGCCAAAGCGGTCGAGGCCGCCGGCGCCACCCTCCTCAACAGCGGCATCGGCTGGCACGAGGCGCGCATCCCGACCATCGCGCAGGCCGTGCCGCGCGGCGGCTTCGCCTGGGCGACGCGCCGCCTGAAAGACGCGGTGAAGATCCCGCTCGTCGCCTCCAACCGCATCAACGCGCCCGAAGTGGCCGAGGAGATCCTGGCGCGCGGCGACGCCGACATGGTGTCGCTCGCCCGCGCCATGCTCGCCGACGGCGAGTTCGCCAACAAGGCGCGCGCCGGCGACCGCGCCGGCATCAACATCTGCATCGCCTGCAACCAGGCCTGCCTCGACCACTACTTCATCGGCCAGCCCGCGAGCTGCGTCGTGAATCCGCGGGCAGGGCGAGAGACAAAACTGATTTTTCTTAGAACAAAAAAGGTGAAGCGCGTTGCGGTTGTCGGCGGCGGCCCCGCCGGCCTCGCATGCGCCTCCAATGCGGCAGAGCGCGGACACGAAGTCACGCTGTTTGAAAAAACGAAGCAGCTGGGCGGGCAGTTCAATCTCGCGAAGGTCATCCCGGGCAAGCAGGAGTTCGCCGAATCCATCGCGTACTACGCGGAGCGCATCCGCCGGGCAAACGTGAAGATCCTGCTCGGGAGGGCACCGTCCGAAGGCGAGCTTGCGGGATTCGATGAGGTCGTCGTCGCCACCGGCATCACGCCGCGCAGCCCCGGGATTGCCGGCATCGATCATCCCAAGGTGGCGAGCTACGTCGACGTGCTCACCGGCCGGGCGCAGGTCGGACAGAACGTCGCGATCATCGGCATGGGCGGCATCGGCTTCGACGTCGCGCTGTATCTCCTCGAGCGCAGCAGTCGCGCGCCGCTGGATGCAGGTGCTTTTTCAGTTCATTGGGGAATTTCTTCTACTGGTGAAATCGGAGAGCTTCCCGCTGAAAAACCCAAGCACCGGATCACGATGTTGAAGCGCTCCACAACCCCCTTCGGCCACACGCTCGGCCGCACCACCGGCTGGGTGCACCGCGCCGAGCTCGCGCGCAACGGCGTGAAGATGCTGAAGGGCGTCGAGTACCGGCGCATCGACGATGCCGGCGTGCACATCGCCGTGGACGGCAAGGAGATGACGATCCCCGCCGACACGGTCATCCTCTGCGCCGGACAGGAGCCCAACCGATTGTCGTTTTCAGCTCAGAGCGTCCATTTGATCGGCGGGGCGAAGGAAGCCGGGGAGCTCGACGCCAAGCGCGCCATGCTCGAGGGTGCGGAGCTCGCCGCGCGGCTGTGACGTCGGTCACGCCGAACCATTAGCGGCGCTTAAGCCTCGCGTGAGAAAGCGTAGCTTGAGGTGCGGGGCTCCCGCCCCGACAATCCCGTCATGAGCAATCGAAAGTTTGTAGTGGAGCTCGACCAGGGCGACCTCCTGCCGCTCGACCGCGCCCGGGGCGTGCGTATCTCGTGCGTCGAGGGCAGCCTGTGGCTCACCGAGGAGCGGGGCGCGGCCGACGTCGTACTGCAGCCCGGCCAGTCCTACGAGGTGGAAGCCACCGGCCGCACGCTGATCCAGGCGATGGCCCGCTCGCGCGTGGCGGTCGAAGCGCTCGGCTCGCGGGCGCAGCTCGCCTTCTCCGCCTTCGCGCAGGCCCGCGCCGCCTAGCGGGGCTTGTTGGTCAGGTAGAGCCCGGCGGCGACCAGCGCCATTCCGGCCAGCAGGCCGGGCGTAACCGTTTCATCCAGCAGCAGCACCGCTTCGAGCACCGCGAGCGGCGGCACGAGATTGATGAACTGGGACGCGCGCGCCGCGCCGAGCGCCTTCACGCCTTCGTAGAACCACAGGAACGGCAGCACGGTGCCGAACACCACCAGGTAGCCGAGCGCCGCCCAGCCCTGCCAGGTGACGCCGGCGAGCGAGCTGTGCTCGAGCCACGCGAAGATCGCGAGCGTCGCCGCGCCGAACGCCATGACGTACGCGGTGAGCGCGAGCGGCGGGAGCGTGGACAGGGCGACGCGTCCCAGCAGCGTGTAGCCGCTCCACATGAAGATGCAGGCCACCAGCACCGCCTCGCCCACGCCGAACTCGAAGCGGGACAAGGTCTGGAAGTCGCCGCGCGCGAGCACCCAAAGCGCGCCCAGCACCGAGAGCGCGACCCCGGCGGCGCGCACCGCGCCGAGGCGCTCCTTCAGCAGGATTGCGGCGAACAATGCCGTGATCGCGGGGTTGGTCGGCACGATGAGGGCGGCGCGGCTCGCCTCGACCAGCGTCAGGCCGTAGCTGAACAGGCAGTTGTAGACCGAGATGCCCAGCACGCCCAGCACGAGCACCATCACGAACTCGCGCGGCGACAGCCGCGGCAGGCGCCGCTCGCGCCAGCGCAGCAGGAGGAGCAGGATGATGGCCGCCAGCGCGAAGCGCAGGAACACCGAAGTGAACAGGCCCATGCTTTTCAGGACGATGTTCACTGCGGGAAACACGCCGCTCCAGAACACCGCCATCAGCACCAGCTTGACGTAAAGCACGCGGCGCGCAGAGTACACTATCTCCCTATGGGATCCGTCGTCGCACTCGCCGGACAGGTCGGCGGCGCCAAGCTCGCCGAAGGGCTGTATCGCCTGCGCGGCCGGGAGCTGGCGGTGATCGTCAACACCGGCGACGACTACCAGCACCTCGGGCTCGCGTTCTCGCCCGACCTCGACACCATGCTTTACATGCTCGCCGGCATCGCGAATCCCGCTGCCGGCTGGGACCCCGAGGGGGAGACGCTGGCCGCCCAGGGCATGCTGAAGAAGCTCGGCGGCCCCGAACGGCCCGCCGTGGGCGACAAATCGCTCGCCACCGCGCTGCTGCGCACCGAGGGCCTGGCCAATGAGCGCCGCCTGACCGAGGTCACGCTCGACTTCTGCCGCAGCCTGGAAGTGCACGCGCGCATCCTGCCGATGAGCGACGACCCGGTGCGCACCCAGGTGATCACCGACGACGGCGCGGTTTCCTACCACGAGTACTTCACCGAGATGGGCTGCGGGCCCGCCGCGCGCAGCCTGCAGTACAACGGCGCCGCCGACGCGCGCCTTTCCGACGAGGTGCTCGACGCGCTGCATGCCGAAAGTCTCGAGGCGGTGGTGATCTGCCCGGCCAACCCCTTCCACGTCATCCGCCCGATCCTCGAGGTCTCCGGCATGCGCGAGCTGCTGAAGAGCCGCGGCGTGCCGATCGTCGCCGTGACGCCGATCGTCGGCGGCAAGGCGCTGAAAGGCTCCGCCGGCAAGATGATGGCCGAGCTCGGGCGCGAGCCGAGCGCGCGCGGCGTGGCGAGCGAATACCTGCGCCTGATCGACGGCTTCGTCATCGACCGGCAGGACTTCGCCCTCGTCGAGAGCGTGCGCTCCCTCGGCATGGAGGTCGCCGTCGCCCAGACCGTGATGCGCTCCCCCGACGAGCGCGTCGCCCTCGCCCGCGCCGTGCTCGACTTCGCGCGCCTGATTCGCGAGAAGAAGGCCGCGGAGGTCGAATGAAGGTTTTCGCGGCCTTCGTTCTTCTCCTTATTTCATTTTCTTCTCATTCGAATGACCGGGAAATCCAGCGGGCGCTGATCCAGCGCGACCAGCAGTCGGCCGAGTTCGCTCGCCGCGGCCTGGAGAACCTGCATTCGAACCAGCTGCGCGACGCCGGGCAGCCGCTCAGCCCGGACCCCTCGATCGCGCGCCAGCTGCTGCCCTACGAGCGGCAGCAAATGGCGCGGGAGAGGGAGATGTTTCCCCCGATCGACCAGCCGGCGAAGGTCAAGCCGCCGGCGCAGGCCCTACCGCTGCCAGGGAGCGGCGGCCCGCCCCACGTCGTCATACCCATATCTACGCCGAGCATCGGCGGCTAGCGGGCTGTCGAGCGCGGCCAGCGCCGCGACGACCACGCTCTTCGCATCGACTTCGAAGAACGCGCGCAGCGCGGCACGCGTGTCGCTGCGGCCGAAGCCGTCGGTGCCCAGCGCCACGTACTTGCCCGGCACATAGGGCCGGATGAGATCGGCGAGCGCGCTGACGTAGTCGCTCGCCGCGACCGTCGGCCCTTGCGCCCCTTCCAGGCAT
>Ga0193752_1002859_pt1 | contig 12433 bp, 17 predicted proteins | sample H1c1metaG_FD_144924 | JGI IMG/M metagenome (GOLD analysis project Ga0193752, IMG submission 144924) | Soil microbial communities from a riparian zone of the East river system, Colorado, United States - H1c1 | ecosystem: Environmental > Terrestrial > Soil > Riparian zone | place: USA: East River... | reverse complement strand
GTCCGGGGATCTCTGCGGTTTTCGAAAAGGCTGTTGAGACTTTTGGCGGACTTGGCTGCGATGTCAGCAACGCCTCTGCTCCATTCGCAGTACAACCGGACATGAATATCGACGAAAGTCGAAAGGCGGCCAACGCAGATATTTTTGATCGGGCGAATGTTGATGTACTTGTCCTTCCCACGACCGCGGCCGAGGTTCCTACCGTCCAGTCTGCCGCAAACGATCCGCAGGCTTTATCACCGCAGAACACTTTTTTTGCCAACTATTATGCACTGCCCGCGATCAGCGTCCCGTGCGGTTTCGATCAAAACGGGTTGCCGGTTGGGCTGCAGATCGTGGGAAGGACCGGTGAGGACAACACGGTAATTAGAGTTGCTCAGGCATTTCAAGAGGCGGCCGCTAAAGGGTTCAGTATGAAGCAGGGCGGAATATAGAATGAAAAAAATTGTTCAAATCTTGCCGCTGTTTCTTTTGGCTGCTGTCTTACCGGCATTCGTGTTTTCGCAGAAGAAGACCGCGTCAAATTCGGCGACACTTCACACAGCGACAAATTGGCATATCGAACCATCGCTCGTTTTCGATACGCTCTGCACGCTGAATGTGCTGAGCGGCGACGAATTTTACGTCAACTATTACAAGGACGAGTATGCTCGGCTCGAACCGGCCTTGACGCCGGAAGCCCGAACGGCCCTTGCAAATCTAAAGCGGAAGATCAAAGACGAAAACAAAGGCATCATCTCCGCATTTCTCACTCTATATTTTTCAGCGACCGGCGACCGCACGATCGACGATATGCTTCGGACGCTTGGCGACGATACAAAAATGCGGGCCAGTTTGAAAAAGACCGAGTATTACAACGAACCGGACTGGCAGTTATTTCAATCCGTCAAACCAGACCTGAAAACCGTATTTCTTTTTTTGAAGGCGACGAAGTTCGAGGAGTACTGGAAAACAAACATTCTGCCCGTGGTGGAACACAAGATCGCCGAGATCAGGAAAGATCTGCCTGCATATAATGTGGTCGCAAGGGTCGAAGAACTGCTCGGCATTCGGCTTCCCACCGACGAGCTGACCGTTTACATTCTCAAATATTCGCAGCCGCATGGCATTCGCATTACCGGCCTTCGCTTTCTGACGGACGCTTCTTACCCGTTCAAGATCGTTCTTCGGAACGCGATTCACGAACCGATGCACCCGCCATTCAGCCTTGCGACCGACAGCGAACTTCGAACGGCGCTTAATTCACTTCAGGCGGACGAATTTTTGATGGATAAGGTCAAAAACCATGATTCGTCGTTCGGCTACAATTCGTTCGACGGCCTCATAGAGGAAGACTGCATCCAGGCGCTCGAACAGATCATCAGCGAAGGCTTCAAGGTCGAGGTAGATGCCCGGCGGCGGTGGAAGGAGAACGACGACGGAATGCACGTTTTTGCGGTGGCTTTGTGCAGCGTAATGAAGGAAGAGAATTTTGACGGAAAGCGTGAAAACTTTCGCGCGTTCCTGATTCGTATGATCGGTTCCGGCAAACTCTCAGCCGGTCGCATCAAACCGATCTATGATGCGTTTTATGCAAAGCCTGTTTAGCAAACAGGCTCAAATGTTGCCCACGTTGACGACAAAATAGGAGAAATAATATGTCTGATAAAAACAAGGAAATAGTCAAAAAGATTAACGAATCGTTTTCAGCCGGAAATACAGATGGATTTCTGGAACATTGCACGGACAATGTTGTTTGGAATATGGTCGGCGACAAAGAGACCAAAGGCAAAGCAGCCATCAAGGAATGGATGTCTCAAATGGATGGAATGGAACCGCCAAAATTCAGCGTCGATAAGATAATCGCTGAGGGCGTTTCCGTCATTTGCTACGGCGAAATGACGATGAAAGGCGAGGACGGAAAAGACGGTAAATATTCGTACGTTGATGCTTACGAGTTCAGCGGAGACAAGGTCGCCGACCTGAGATCTTTTGTCGTTAAACATAAGACGGAAGAGGAAAGCAAGAAAAAAGCCGCATAGAAAAAAAGTGGTTGACAGGCGGTCCGAGATTTGGTATTTTACTATTTAGTTAATTAACCAATTAGTAAAATGCAAACACAAACGGACCGCCTCAATTCAACTTTTTCAGCACTAGCCGACCCAACTCGCCGGGCGATCCTGGCCCGGCTGTCATCGGGCGAGGCATCGGTCACCGATCTGGCAAAGCCAATGAAGATGACCATGCCAGCCGTAACAAAGCACCTGAAAGTTTTACAGAAAGCCGGCCTGATCCGTCAGGAACGGCGGGCACAGTGGCGTCCATGCTATTTGGTTGCAGAGCCGTTAAAGGAAGCGTCGGATTGGGTCGAACAGTATCGCAAATTCTGGGAAGAAAGGCTTGACCGGCTGGAAATGTATCTGAAAGTGCTGCAGGCGGAAAGCAAGAGTAAGGAGAAAAAGAATGGCAAACGCAAATAGCGCCGCCGCATCGGCAACAGCAGATCGCGAGATAGCGACGACCCGTCTGCTCGATGCACCACGAAAACTTGTTTGGAAAGTGTGGACAGATCCCGAACACATTAAAGAATGGTGGGGACCGGTCGGGTTTACCACCACTACAAAAAAATTCGACCTGCGTCCCGGCGGCCAATGGCTGTTCACTATGCACGGCCCGGACGGCACCGATTATCGAAACGACGTTACCTATACGGATGTCGTCGAGCCGGAACGAATAGAGTACGATCACGGCCCGTCGCCGACCTTTCACGCGACGATCCTTTTCGACGAAGAAAGTGATACGCGAACAAGGCTTTCGATGCAAATGCTCTTCGAGACGGTCGAAGTAAGAGACTACACGGTTGAGAAATTCGGCGCTGTCAAAGGCCTAAACCAGACTCTCGACCGGCTGACGGAATTTCTCAGGACAGAGGTCGCTAAAATCCGGGAATAATTTCAGATCATTCAATCGCCCAAAAAATAAATAAAGATCAGGAGAAAAAATGAGTACAGCAGCAAATATTCAAACCGCGGCATCGGAAAACGAGATCGTCATAACGCGCCAATTTAACGCACCACGAGACCTTGTCTGGAAGGTATGGAATGAGCCGGAGCATATTGAGAAATGGTTTGGGCCGGAAGGGTTCAGCACACGTGTTAAATCGATGGATTTTCGTCAAGGCGGGAAATGGGAATACGTGATGATCGGGCCGGACGGTGCGGAATATCCATGCAGCGGGATTTACCTTGAGATCGAACCAATCGAAAAGGTTGTCAGCACGGACGAATTTGGCGAGGAGTATACGGAACGGAATCCTGATATGTCTATGCCGAAAATAACGTCGGTCACCACGCTTTTTGAAGACCACGGAACCTCGACGCGTGTAGTGATCAAGACCCTGCACGCAACCGCCGAAGACCGCAAAAAGCATGAAGCAATGGGTGTCGAGGCAGGATGGAATTCGAGCTTCGAAAAAATGGACGCTTATCTGGCGGAAGTTCAGAACTGAAGTTAACAATATTCTTTCCTCTCCGCTTATTTTGCGGTCTCTGCGTTAGAAATCTAAACGCAGAGACCGCAAAGTACACGAGAGGAAATCAAGCACTGCCGCAATATTTTACGAACGAAAAAATACTTAGGAGAAAGCAATAATGTCAAAGAAAATATTTGTAAATTTACCAGTCAAGAATTTGAAAGCATCGGTCGATTTTTCACAAAGCTCGGCTATACATTTAACGCTCAGTTTACCGACGAACAGGCGACTTGCATGATCATCAGCGAAGACATCTACGCTATGCTGATCGTCCACGAACGCTTTAAGAGTTTCACCAAGAAGGAGATCGCCGATGCGACAAAGGTCACTGAAGTTTTGATCGCACTTTCGACGGACATATCTGGGAAGTGATGTGGATGGACCCAAGCGCGGTTCAATAAAGGAGAAAAGCAGATGAGCAATGTTACTTCCAAAGACGGTTCGAAGATCAGTTATTCGAAGATAGGAACAGGCGATGCGTTGATCTTCGTCGATGGTGCTATGTGCTATCGCGAACTCGGACCGGTAAAAGCTATGGCCGAAGCGGTGGCAGATAAATTCACGGTCTTCACGTTCGACCGCCGAGGGCGCGGAGCAAGTGGAAATACACTCCCTTATTCGCTCGAACGTGAGATCGAAGACCTTGATGCATTGATAAAAGAAGCCGGTGGTTCGGCTTATCTGTGCGGCTTTTCATCGGGTGCTGCTTTGTCTCTCGAAGCTGCACGAAGCGGGCTGTCTGTAAAGAAGCTCGCTTTATACGAACCGCCGTTTATCGTCGATGACAGCCGGACGCCGGTGCCCAATGATTTTATCTCGGGCCTCAATGCCCTTCTTGCAAAAGATGATCGCGGCCAAGTGGTAAAGCGCTTTCTGAAACTTGTCGGAATGCCGTCCTTGATGGTTCCGTTCATGCCGCTGATGCCGGGTTGGAGCAAATTAAAAGGCACCGCACATACCATTCCTTACGATCTCGGTTTTATGTCCGATCTTCAATGCGGAACACCGCTGCCGCGTGAGAGATGGTCATCTGTAAAGATACCAACAACCGTCTTCGTCGGCGGCAAGAGTCCGGAATGGATGAAAAACGCGATGAGGCAACTGGCGGAAGTTCTGCCGTCTGCGGAACTGCGAACGCTTATCGGCCAAACCCATATGGTAAAGCCAAAGGCGTTCGGCCCGGCGTTGAAAGACGCCTTGCTGCGAGAGGCTGCGGTTGGAAAAGCGGCCGGCGTGACAATCTGAGGTGAAATTATGAGCAACGAGACCACATCAACAAAGAAGCCGTGGGCCGGATATATAATTAGTGCGATCCCGGTATTGTTCCTACTAATGGACGGCGTCGGAAAACTTTTTAAGCCCGAGCCTGTCGTCACCGGAACGACCGAGTTGGGATATAACGAAAGCATAATTATTCCGCTGGGAATAGTTCTCCTTGCTTCGACAATAATTTATATTATCCCGAAAACATCGATGCTCGGGGCAGTTCTGCTCACCGGTTATCTCGGCGGTGCGGTCGCGACGCATGTGCGGGTGGGCAGCCCACTCTTTACGCATACTTTATTTCCGGTCTATCTTGGGATATTTTTGTGGCTAGGGTTATTTTTGCGCGAACGGCGGCTTCGGGCGCTCGTTCCGATCAGAGGTAGTATTTGAGATGTATTCAAATGACCTGGCAGTAGCTTTGGAGCGTGTCGATCTGGTAATATCGCGCACTTTCAACGCGTCACGCGAGATGCTTTTCGAAGTTTGGTCGCAGCCGAAGCATTTGGTCAATTGGTGGGGACCGGACGGTTATTCACTTCCCTTTTGCGAGGTGGATTTTCGCGTCGGCGGCGCGTACAAGATCTGCATGCGGTCGCCGGAAGGCGACGATCATTGGGTTAGCGGAACATATCGCGAGATCGCCGAGCCGGAACGAATAGAGTTCACATGGATCCGCGAGGATGCGGTCGGCAAGCCTTGGTGCGATACGGTAGTCACAATATCGTTCGATGAGATCGAAGGCCGTACGCATTTTAGGTTGTACCAAACCGGGTTCGATTCGCTCGAACATCGCGACGGCCATCGCGGCGGCTGGAGTGAATGTCTCGAACGGCTATGGGATTATGTTACTGTCGGATAAAAAAAGGTGATAGTTGGAGAACAAATACATGGAGAATGTTGAAAAAACACCGTCGAAGGGAATGTTTTGGGCCGGCTGGGTATTTAGTATTTTGCCCGCACTCATGCTGTTAGCGAGCGGCGCATTTAAATTTGCACCAATGACGCCGGAAGCGGAACAAGGGCTGCAGCACGTCGGATGGCGGCCAGACCAGGTCGGAACGCTCGGGATACTTGAGATCGCCTGCGTGATCATTTATCTGATCCCACAAACCGCCGTGATCGGCGCGATCCTTGCTACAGGATATATGGGCGGAGCAATTGCAACGCACGTACGTGTCGGCGACCCGTTTATTGTACAGGCAATAATTCCTATTGTTTTTTGGCTCGGCCTTTGGCTGCGAGAACCGCGCCTGAGAGCCCTGATGCCATTACGCAGCTAGGTTTGACCTAATGAAAATATTTTACTGGATCGTCACCGGGCTGGCGGCGGCTTTGATGCTGCTGTCGGCCATCCCCGATGTAATGGGAGCACCGGAAGCAATCGAGTTTTTTAAGCATCTCGGTTATCCGGCTTACCTGCTTCCGTTTCTGGGCGTTGCGAAAATTTTGGGCGCCATCACGATACTTGTGCCCAAATTTCCGCGGCTAAAGGAATGGGCGTACGCAGGACTGGTGTTTGACCTGATCGGTGCATTCTATTCGCACGTTTCGGTCGGCGACCCGGCGAGTGTATGGGTATTTTCGCTGATCGGTCTCGCCCTGGTATCGGGTTCGTACATTCTTTATCGCAAAACACACGGTGTTTGAGTGCATTTCTTAGTCCGCAGAGTATACTTACGTTTCGATCCCGTTCGAACGAAATAAATGAGCGAAGCAGTTGCAGCAGAACTTGCGGCGGACATAGCCGAAGTAGATCCCAAACCAAAATCGAAATACGACCGCTCGATCATCGAAGGGCCGCTGGGCCGCGCCGTGTGGAAGATCGCATGGCCGACGATGCTGACCAACATCATCGCCGGAATGCAGGGCATCGTCGACCACATTCTGGTCGGAAATCTTGTCGGGTTTACCGGGAACGCAGCCATCGGCGTCAGTACGCAGCTCTGGATCGTAGTGATCGTGTTCATCTCGTCACTGTTTACGGGTATGAGCGTACTCGTCGCTCGATTTGCCGGTGCTCATGACGAAGCAAAAGTAAACCGCACCGTCTATCAGGCGTTTCTTACCGCATTGATCATTGCGGTCGGGATAATGGCTCCGATCGGGTATTTTGCGGCACCGTATTTACTTGATTTCGTCAGTTCCGATGCCGGCGTAAAGGCCGAAGCTTTGCCGTTTTTACGGATCTCGTTCGTATTCAGCTTTGGATTGCTGATCTTTTTTATGACGAGCGGCGCTCTGCGTTCGGCGGGCGACGCAAAAACGCCGATGGTGCTTGGGATAGTAATGACGGTGCTCAATCTTATTTTGAACATCATATTTATCAGCGGTCTTGGGCCGATCCCGGCATTCGGCACGACGGGTGCGGCGATCGGCACCAGCATCGCGACCGGCACCGTAGGCATTTACGCCATCTATAAAATGTGGAGCGGCGGCTGGGTCGTCGGTTTCCCTCGCGGACAAGGCTGGGCACCACATTTTATAGATGGCGTAAATGCCAACGGCCGCCGCCGCACAGGCCGCATTTGCCGTTTCATATACACAGCTTTTCTCATTAATAACCTGGACGTCGGTCGGTTTGATGGGAGCGGCGGCGGCCGTTGCGGGGCAAAACCTTGGCGCCGGCAACCCCGACAGAGCCAATGCGGCGGTTCACACGGCGGCCAGATTTGGAATGATCGGCGCCGGGTTCATCGGGCTTGTGTTCTTTTTCTTTCCGGCACAACTGCTCGCCATTTTCGGCATGAGAGAACCCGGCGTTGTCGAGATCGGCATTCAATTGCTGAGAACTTTGAGTATTTCAGGCATATTCATTTCCGTCGCGCTAACCTATACTGGCGGCCTACAAGGCACCGGCGACACAAAAAGCCCACTCTACATCTCGATCATTTCACAGGTCTTGATACCGCTCGGAATTTGCTTTGTTATAAGACGGATGGGAATGCTCGAGCCGATACATATTTGGCTGGCGATCCTGGCCGGACATTTCACGCGATGCGTACTTAGCGTGATCCGGTTCAATCAAGGCAAGTGGCGGAATATTGTCGTTAATCTGGAAACGACTCAGGGTTAGTCGTCAAACTCATCGTCGTCGACAGCGTCCGGATCGAACTTTTCGTAACCGTGAGCGTCGTCGTAATAATATTTGTGATCTTCCTGATCGTCGCTCCAATCGGAACGCTCTTTTTTTGATTCGGGTTCTTCGATTTTCTCTTTCGGCGTCTCGGGCATAAATCATTTATAATCTTTTTCGATACCGCTCTTCAAACAAAGTTTATGTCCAAATCGATATTAAGTATCTTTTTGCTCGCCTCGGCGACATTTTTGCTGACGTTCGCCGCATACCCACAGCAGCCTGTCGAAAAAGCCGACCTCGATTATCAGACCGCAGCCGTGCTTTATATGCAAAAAGCGGCCGAATATCGAGCACTGGCATTTCAGGCTTTCAACCTCGCTCGATGGCAATTGGATGCTGATCTGGAAAAGAAAAACGTAAAGAAATTGCCGAAGGCCGAACGAATAATGCCGCGTGCGATCCTTGTAGACATAGATGAAACCGTCCTGGACAATTCGCCGTCACAAGCCGCGGGCATAAAGAACGGACGGCCGTTTAACCTTAACGACTGGTACGCCTGGGGCGATATGCGAAAGGCAAAAGCAATTCCCGGTGCGGTCGATTTTCTGAATTACGCCGTGTCAAAAGGCGTTAAGGTCTTTTACATAACGAACCGCGACGAAGTGCAGAAACAGGCGACCATCGACAATTTAAAGAGCGTCGGCTTTACAGACGTTTCGAACGATAACGTGATGCTCCGCACAAAAGAATCAAGCAAAGACGCAAGACGCGCGGCCGTGTCCGCAAAATATCGCATCGTTATGCTGATCGGCGACAACCTGGACGATTTCACGTCCGCGTTCGAACACAAGACAATCGCCGAACGCTTCACAGAAACCGAAAAGGCACGAGATCAATTCGGCCGCAGATTCATTGTCCTGCCCAACGCAATGTACGGCACTTGGGAAAATGCCATCTACGAATACGGCCGCCTGACCGAAGCCCAAAAAGCCGAAAAACGTGCGGCAGCGCTGGAAATGCCGTAAAATGAAGTTATGAAAAGGACGCCTGAGGAAAAACTGCTTAACCCAAAGCCCGGTGGCAAGATCGCCGCAGCTCGCGATTTTGGCATTGATCTAACTCTGACTGTATCTCAGCTGCGGCTCAGCCCTCAGCAAAGAATCGACAATCTGCAATCGGGCATGAAGTTTTTGGCAGAACTGGCAAAAGCCAGAAAACTTGGGCCGGTCGAAAAAGTTAAGTAGAGCATGATAGATCTCGAAAAAGCGATCACAAGTCTCGCCGACAACAATGTCGAGTATGTGGTAGTTGGCGGTGTTGCGATCACGCTTCACGCGTCAGGGTATATCACACAAGATCTCGATTTTTGCTACCTACGAACTAGAGAAAATATTCACCACCTCGTCACTGCACTGAATCCTTTTGATCCGATGCCAAGAAACTGGCCGGATGGATTGCCCTTTATCTTTGACGAAAGCACTCTGATGAACGGGACAAATTTCACATTTGATACCTCTATCGGAGCAATCGACTTATTGGGGGAAGTGAAAGGAATCGGTAATTACACTGACGCGCTTGCCAATTCCGTCACCTATCAAATTTACGGTCTAGAGGTTAGAGCCTTCACGCTTGAGGCATTGATAATATCAAAGACAGCCGCCGACCGGCCCAAAGATCATTTAGTACTCCCTGAACTACTGGCACTAAAAGAAGCCCTCGATCCTAACGAAGAATAACGAATGAGAACAAAACCTTTGCTAAAAGCACTTTGTCTTTGTACATTTGCCGTTTGTCTTGCTCTTAATGTTTACGCCCAAGACCTTACCGTTCGCGACATAATGGCTGAGCCGTCGATCGCGGGTATGCGGGTCGAGGGCGAAAAGCTTTCGCCGGATGGGACGAAGGTCGTTTATTTGTGGAACCCCGAGGGCAAGCTGCCACGGAGTTTGTATATGGTTCCATCTAACGGCGGAACGGCGGTCAAGTTGTTGAGCCCGAGCGATCTGCCAGCCCTGACGCGGCCGCCGCAGCCTGAAAACAAGCTCAATTACGGCGTCGAACTTCGCGACGAGTTCGTTAAGGCTCGTGAAAATCAGCTTGGCAATGTCGATTGGTCGCCCGATTCAAAAAAATTGATCTTTACGCATCAGGGCGATATTTATGTCCTGACTCTTGGCGAGGCTAAACCGAAACGATTCACCAAAACGCAAGGCCCGGAAATCGCCGCACGTTTTCTGGACGCGAACCGCATAATGTTTTCGCAAAGCGGCAATGTCTTTGTTTTGGACACGGTCGCATCGACAATCACGCAGATTACCCGCGAAGCCAATCAGCCAAACTTTATTTCCGTCGGCGGCGTCACGCCGAATAAGGAAGGAACGCTGCTGGCGTACACCGTGACGGACAGTTCAAAGCTGCGATCGCTGGTCGTTCCTAATTATTTGCCCGACTACGTTGCCGCAAACCCTACGCGACGCGGTTGGTCCGAGCAAAAATTATTCGTGGCACCGATGGACGGTAGCCGCGATACGCCGTTTGAGATCAAACTGCCGAAAACCGAAGGCGTCAGCAATTTTCGCCGTATGGCGTGGACCGCCGATGGGCAAAATCTGATCGTCGATCGCATCGACAAAGATACGAAGCGCCGCCAGCTTTTTTACGTCAGCAGCCCCGGCAGCAAAAGTGAACAGATAATCTTGATAACGGAAGAAACTGACGAAAAGTGGCAGGCGTCGCTATCCGTCATTTTCGAACCGAATCCAAAGAAGTCAGGCGAATTATTTTTCGCATCCGAACGCGACGGCTACAACCACCTTTACCTTGCGAAACTAGAGGCAGAAACACGACCGGTCGCGAGTGTGCCGGATAACAGTGCAAGAGTCGCCGAAGGCCCTGAACCGCTCAGCACCAATGTAAAGATCACACAGCTTACAAAAGGAAACTGGCAGGTCGAATGGGCGAAGTGGGATCCGCGTGTCGATGAAATTTTCTTCATGTCCACCGCACACGGTCCAACTGTTAGAAGGATCGAGGTGGTCAACCTCGTCGGGAAGATATCGGACGAGCGGATCCTATCACACGAGGAGGGAATGATCGACGACCCCCAGATATCGACCGAAGGAGTGGACATTCGTGTGATTTACGGTTTCTCTAATTGGAATCGACCAACCGAACTTTTTGTCCGCCGCCTATGCAATGTTGGGAGTTACACGTGTTCTTCTACCGAACCTGTTAGTGTTCCTGTAAAACTTTCCAACACAGTTCCTGAAAGTTTCAAGACAAGAAAATGGGCCGAGCCGAAATTTCTTGAGATCGCATCGCGCGACGGAAAAAAGATCCCTGCAAAGATATACGTTCCCGTCGGGCACAATCCCGCTTCGAAAACAAAATATCCGATGGTGATATTCGTCCACGGCGCGGGATATTTGCAGAACGTGATCAACGGCTGGAACAATTATTACCGCGAGTTTATGTTCAACGATATGCTGACGCGGAAAGGCTATGTCGTGCTGGATATCGACTATCGCGGTTCGGCCGGTTACGGACGCGATTGGCGGACAGACGTTTACGATTTTCTCGGCGGCAAGGATTTTGACGACCATATCGACAGTATCGATTTTATGGTCAAAAACTACGGCGTCGATCAGAAACGGATCGGAACATACGGCGGCAGTTACGGCGGCTTTATGGCGGCGATGCTGGCGACGCGCGCACCCGAACGGATCGCTGCGGCGGCAGCATTGCGTCCTGTGATGGATTGGAAGAATTACTACGCGACCAATCCCGGCTACACCGCTCAGCGGCTCGGCTTTCCGGACAAGAATCCAGAGGCATATAAACGCAGCTCGCCCATCTCATATGCCGACAAACTCGAACGGCCGCTCTTGATCCTGCACGGTATGTCGGACGACAACGTCCATGTCCAGGATTCGGTCCAGATGATGGAAAAACTCATCCGGCTCGGCAAGACCAAATACTTCGAAGTAATGCTCTATCCGTCCGAAAATCACGGCTTCGTCCGGCCCGAAAGCTGGACAGATGAATACGAGCGAATTTTTGCTTTCTTCGAAAAAACCCTAAAATAGAATTCACCACAGAGAGCACAGAGAACACAAAGTAAGATTTTCTTTTTCGTCTCTGTGTCCTCTGTGTTCTCTGTGGTTAAATCTAACTCATGAGAATTTTGGTTACCGGCGGGGCCGGATTTATCGGTTCGCACCTTTGCGAACGGCTGCTGTCTGAGGGAAATGAGGTCATTTGCCTGGACAATTTTTTTACCGGCCGCAAAAGCAATATTGTCCACTTGCTCGACAGCAAGTCGTTCGAACTTGTCCGCCACGACGTGACCGAACCGATCCTGCTCGAGGTCGATCAGATCTACAATCTCGCCTGTCCGGCATCGCCAGTTCATTACCAATACAATCCGGTCAAAACCGTAAAGACGAGCGTAATGGGCGCGATAAATATGCTCGGGATGGCAAAGCGTGTCCGGGCGCGAATTCTGCAGGCATCGACCAGCGAGGTTTACGGCGATCCGCTGATTCACCCGCAGACCGAAGATTATTTCGGCAACGTCAACC
>Ga0193752_1002858_pt1 | contig 12436 bp, 11 predicted proteins | sample H1c1metaG_FD_144924 | JGI IMG/M metagenome (GOLD analysis project Ga0193752, IMG submission 144924) | Soil microbial communities from a riparian zone of the East river system, Colorado, United States - H1c1 | ecosystem: Environmental > Terrestrial > Soil > Riparian zone | place: USA: East River... | reverse complement strand
CTGCGCGACGTCTGTCCAGCGGCTGCCGACATCGACGCCGCGCAGTTCTAGGCGCGCCAGCAGCGAGACGGCGTTGATCTGGTCCTCGGAGAATTCCTTCCATACGCCCCAGACGCGCCGGTCGTAGAGCACAAGGGCTTCGTCGGTACGCTCGAGATCGATCAGGAACAGCGCCTGATGCCACCACAGGTGGGTGTACATGAAGGAGTTGCAGTCTTCCCAGGTGTCGGACATCGACTCGAGGAAGGCCACGCCCTCCAGCATCCTGCCGCGTGCTTCCAGGCAATGCGCCACGGCATGGTGCGCCCACGGATCGCGGCGCTCCATCCCGATCGCCTTGCGTGCGGCGACCTCGGCCTCGTCGAGGCGATTGCATTCCTCCAGCCCGAAGGCGCGCATCGCCCAGGCATAGTGATTTTCGCTGTTGGCCGGCAGGATGCGATCGCCGATGCGCAGGATTCCCTCGGCGTCGCCGCAGTTGAAGGCATGAAGCTGGCCAAGCTTGGCGGACATCAGGTCGCGCGGCCATTCGGTGGCCATGTCCTCGTGGATCTTCTGCGCGGCGGGACCGTCGCCGGCGGCATAGGCCGCCGTCGCGGCCAGCCAGGCGCGTTCGCGGGCGTTGGCGCCCCTGGCAAGTGTCCGGGCTTTTTCGAGATAACGCACACCGGCTGCATGGCCGTCGGTCGAATTCATCGAGAAAACGAGATTGGCTGCCATCACCGGCAGCATCGCGCAGCTTTCTTCCCTGTCGGCCGCGGCGACGAACCGGTCGAGCTTGTTGCCGAAGCGCAGCCATTCCTCATTGAGGAAATCGAGCGCCTCAATCGCGCCTGTATCGGCATTACCGACTTCAAGCCCTTGCCCATCCCGTGCCACTCTGTCCCCCCGCTTGCCGCCGCGGCAGCTTATAGGCGGGCACCTTAAGGGAGGAGACCATGAAGCGGCAAATAATGCTGATCGCCGGACTCCAGTTGGCGATGGCCTGTAGCGCACACGCCCAGCGAGAACCCGAAGCCTCGAACATGCGCCTGCTGGGCACGAACGACCTGCAGGCGCGCAGCGCCTATCAGCCGACGATCCACCAGCAGGGCGATCGCTGGATCGCCTATATCGGTCACCATGGCGGTACCGACGAGGTTCCCGATCCGATCAATCCGATGACCGGCAAGGCCGAACCTAACGGCACCTCGATCGTCGACGTTACTGACCCGGCACATCCGAAATATCTTCGTCACATTCCCGGCCAGGAGGGAAAATACGAAGGCGGCGGCGCCCAGATGGTGCGCGTCTGCGACGGCAAGAGCCTGCCCCATGGTGATAAGGGCGCCGTCTACATGCTGCGGACCTTTGGCAGCGAGGCGCACGAAATCTGGAATGTTGCCGATCCGGCGAATCCCGTTCTCGTCACCCGTCTCGGCGGACTGAAGGACACGCACAAGAGTTGGTGGGAGTGCGACACCGGCATCGCCTTTCTGGTCTCGGGCGCGCCGGAGTGGCGGACCAAGCGCATGACGCAGATCTACGATCTCGGCGATCCTGCCCATCCCGTGAAGATCCGCGATTTCGGCCTGCCTGGCCAGGAGCCGGGTGCGACCGGCGCGGTGCCGACCGAGGTGCACGGGCCGATCTCGACCGGCGTCAAAGGCAATCGCGTGTATTTCGGCTACGGCACCAACAAGGGCGGCGTGCTGCAGATCGTCGATCGCGAGAAGCTCCTGAAAGGCCCGGCGGCGCCGACGCCGGACAATCTGCGCGCACCCGAAATATCGCGGCTGCTGATGTCGTCGTGGAATGGTGCGCACACCACCTTTCCGATGCTGCAGATGCCGATCGCCGAATTCGCCAAGGACAAGGACGGCGCCAAGCGGGACATCGTCATGATCGTCGACGAGGCGATCCTGAACGAATGTCTGGAAGCCCGGCAGATGGTGTGGTTCGCCGACGTCTCGATCGAGAATCGGCCGACGATGATCTCGAGCTGGACAGTGCCCGAGGCGAGCGGGTCCTTCTGCCAGCGCGGCGGCCGCTTCGGCTCGCATTCGTCCAATGAAAGCATGGATCCGGTCTTCTACGAGAAGATGGCCTTCATCGCCTTCTTCAACGCCGGCGTCCGCGCGCTCGACATCCGCGATCCCTATCATCCGAAGGAGGTGGGCTATTACATTCCCGCGATCACCGAAGCGACCGACAAGCGTTGCGTCACGGTGGATGGCAAGGACCGCTGCAAGACCGCCATCCAGACCAACAATGTCGAGACCGACGCCCGCGGCTATGTCTACATCGTCGATCGCGCCAACACCGGGCTCCATATCCTCGAGTTGACGGGAAGCGCGCGCGAAGCCGCCGGGCTCAAGTGATTTGATGCTGAACCGCCGCACGCTCGTCCAGGTATCGCTGGCGGCGGGGCTGGTGGCGGGTCTGGCGGGCTTCTCGACTGTCGCCGGCTGGCTGCGCGACTGGCAGCGGGAGCGTACGGGATGGCATCAGATCGCCTGGCCATTCGCGCGCGATGCCTGGCCTGCCGGGCGGGCCTGGCGCGGCGAAGGCGGGACCGAGGTCTACGTGCGGCCGAAACTCGGCTTCTGCGGCAATTGCGAGACCGGCGTCGTGGCCGACGAGGAAGTCGACGGCGTCACCGACCTCGACCTGCTGGACGAGCATTTCTTGCCATTGCAGGCGGGCGGCAGGATTCGCATCACCGATCTCCTTGGTCGCGCCCGACTCTATAGTCTCAAGATGAAGGACGGTTCCCAGCGTCTCGCCGAGGGGATCGCGGTTGCCTATAAGTGCGACCTTGTGGTCGCGATCGTTCTCGGCAATGTCGCCGACGAGCCGACACGCAAGGCCGCGCACCAATTCCTCGAATCGAATGTCGTGCAGGTCTGGGTGAATGCGCAGCTCGACGGTCGCTGAGAGTGGAAAAATGGACACTAAGAACAGACGCCAAAAAACGGCGTCAGGGAATAACGGGAGGAAACAATGAAACGCCGCCATCTGCTGGGCTCGGCCGCGGCCTTGGCGATCTTGCCGAACGCCGGCCACGCGCAGGCCTTTCCCGATCATCCGCTGCGCTTCGTCGTGCCTTATGCGCCGGGCGGTGCCACCGATACGTCGGCACGAATCGCCGCCGAGCGATTGACGGAGCTGCTCGGCCAGCAGGTGATCGTCGACAATCGCCCGGGCGGCGGCACCATCATCGGCACCGAGATCGTGGCGAAGGCGAAACCCGACGGCTACACGATCCTGCTGGCGCCCGGCACGATCGCTACCAACACTGCCTTCGACATCAAGCTGCCCTACGATACGGTGAAGGATCTCGTACCCGTCATCGGCTTCGTCGACATGCCGATCCTGCTCGCCGCCAGCAACGATGCGCCTTTCAAGACGGCTGCCGAGCTGATCGCCTGGGCCAAGACGCAGCCCGGAAGCATCAGCTTCTCCTCGGCGGGCAACGGCAGCATTCCGCACCTGTGGGGTGAGCAGTTCGGCGCGGTGACCGGCGTGAAGCTCGAGCATATCGGCTACAAAGGCAGCGCCGACGCGCTGAAGGACGTGATGGGTGGGCAGGTAATGCTGTTCTCCGACGTGCTGCTGCCGAGCGGCCTTCAGGTCAGAGCAGGTCGGCTGCGCGGCCTCGCCGTCGCCACGAAGGAACGTTCTCCAATGCTGCCCGACGTACCCACGGTCGCCGAGGCCGGCTTGCCTGGCATGGAAGGCGGCGTCTTCTTCGGCATCATGACCACGGCCGGCACGCCGCCCGACGTGGTCGCCCGCCTCAACAAGGCCCTCAACGAGATCCTCGCCGAGCCGGCGACACGCAAGAAACTGCTCGAACTCGGCTTCAGCCTGGTGGGCGGCAGCGCCGAGGCCTATGGCACCCGCGTCGCCAGCGAGACCGTACGCTGGCGCAAGGTCATCCGGGATGCCCACATTCCGTCGCCGGGATGAGGATCTAGCCTTTCGGCGAGCCGCCGATGAAGCAGTAGATCGTGCCGCTCCTGCCGGCGCAGATGTGCGAGTTGCCATCGGGCGCCAGGCTCTGCAGCACCGCGCGGGGCGGCACGACGGTCCAGCGTCCGTCGATCAGCGCACGCCAGATGCCGTCGTCGTCGACATAGGCGCGCGTCGGGCGACAATCGCCTTCAACGCCGTTGAAGCTGCCGTTGCAGCAGGAGGCACCCGTTTCCGGTTGTTTCAGGCCCTGGTACCAGTCGTGATTTTCGGCATGGCCCTGGCCGTGATGGCCATCCTGGGCGAACGCTCCGGCACCGATATGGCAGAGGAAGATCGCAGCGATTACGGCACGCATACACATGAAGGCACCCCCTCAACGCGTAGTCATCCCAGAGCCGGCGTCTCCCCCTGCATTCTTCGTTTATTTGCCGTTACGTTCCAAGGTCCCAATCATATGCCAGATATGGTTGTCACGCGATGGAAATATACTTCATGTCGCATGGGATACCTTATTCGGGATGGCCTCCGAAGCCGCCGACAACCATTTCACACCTGGGCAGGCTGGAGCTGACGCAGTCCTGCTACGATTGCAAAGAAATCCGGATCGTCGGCCGCCAGCAGGCCGTGGCGCACGAAGAAATCGATCAGCACGAGGTTGCAGTTGTATTTGAATTCCTGCGTGTCGCGCACGGTTTCGAAGACGCGCCGCACGGGCCATAGTTCGAAGGAATGGACCTCGCCGTCATTGGCCCGTGGAATGAAGTCCTCGGGCAATTCGAGATCGAAGCAGGTCATCACGTCGGGCTTGAGTTGCGCGTCCGACTGGTCCCAATAGGCAACGAAGCCCACGGCCTTGGCTTGTTCCGCCAGCGCGCGCGGGATCGAGGCTTCCTCGGCGCATTCCTTGATCAGGTTCTCGTGCAGGCCGAGCCCGATCGGCTGGCCGCCCGCCACCGTGTTGTCAAGCTGGCCGGGGAAAGTGGGCTTGTCGTAGGACCGGCGCGGCACCCAGATATGCAGGCCGTCGCGTTTGCGGACGTAGCCGGTCATGTGCGGACCGAAGGCGCGCACGCCGAACCATGGCACCGCGGCGCGCTCCATCGCCATCAGCGGTGGCAGGGCGAAGGCGGGCGTCACGGGATAGTCCTCGTCGCGCCAGGCCTTGAACCAGCCATGAGCGCGAAGCGCGAGCAGGAATTCGCGCAGCGCCGCGGTGCGCTTGTCGGGTGTATCGAGCGCGTCGCTGAGGTACCAGGCGCCGTCGCGGTGCGAGAAGAGATCGGCTCTGGGCGCAATGCGGGGCAGGAAATCACGGTGGAGGAAGCCGGCCTGGGTGGGACCGATGAACCACGGCTCGAAGTCGGCGAGGTTCGCATTGTTGCAGCGGGCGATATGGTCGAGAAAGGACATGGCGGAGGAGATAGCATGACCGAGGACGAACTGCAGGTGCTGCTCGAGCGCACATCGCCGCCCGAGGATCTGCATGGGGTGATCGTCGAGGAGATCGAGGATCAGGACGTGCGGCTGCGTTTTCCGGGCGGGTCGGGAGGGGGCTCGCAGGCACGGCTGCTGGCGTTCGTCGACGCAGCGCTGCGGGCGGTGGCCTTGCCGGCGGAGATTGCTGTGTCCAACCTCAATGTGACGTTCCTGAAGGCCGCCGGCGAAGGCGACGCCATCGCGCTGGCGCGGGTGATCCGCCGGGACGGCGACACTATCCATGGCGAAGTCTGGCTATTCAGCCACGCCGCGATCGACGCGGTGGTGCATGCGACGGCGACGCTTGCGATTCCTTACGGCGTTGAACGCTAAGCTGCTTCCTTGAAAGCGCCGTCCACCACCACGACGATGTCGCGCATGATCTGGGTCAGATCGAAGTCCTTGGGCGTGTAGACGCGCGCCACGCCTGATTTGATCAACGCCTCGGCGTCTGCCGGTGGGATGATGCCGCCCACCACCACCGGGACGTCGGCGATGCCGGCGGCGCGCATGCCCTCCAGCACGTCGCGCACCAGCGACACGTGGCCGCCCGACAGGATCGAGAGGCCGACCACATGAACGCTCTCCTCGAGGGCAGCGTTGACGATGCGCTCGGGCGTGAGGCGGATGCCTTCGTAGACCACTTCCATGCCGCAGTCGCGGGCGCGTACGGCGATCTGCTCGGCGCCGTTGGAATGGCCATCGAGGCCGGGCTTGCCGACCAGGATCTTCAGACGCCGTCCGAGGCGGCGTGACACCGCCTCGACCTCGCGGCGCGCGGCGTCGAGGCGGCCGTCGCTCACACCGGCGGCGCGGGCGACACCGGTGGGTGCGCGGTATTCACCGAACACCTGGCGCAGCGTGTCCGTCCATTCGCCCGTCGTCACGCCGGCCTGGGCGGCGGCGATCGAGGCCGGCATTATGTTGCGGTCCTCCTTGGCGGCCGACGCGAGTTCGTCGAGCGCCCGCTTCACGGCCGAGCCGTCGCGCGCTGCGCGCCAGGCCTTCAGCCGCTCGATCTGGCCCTGCTCGACATCGGCGTCGACGGTGAGGATGGCACCGGCGGCCGACAGCGGCGAGGGCGCGGCCTCGGTATAGGCATTGACGCCGACTACGGTCTGCTCACCCGATTCGATGGCGCTCAGGCGCTTGAGGTTGGACTCGACGAGCCGCTGCTTCATGTAGGCCGATTCGACCGCGGCCACGGCGCCGCCCATGTCGGCGATGCGCGCCATTTCGGCCAGAGCCTCGGCCTTCAGCGACTCGACGCGGCGCGAGATCTCGTGGCTGCCGTCGAAGATATCGCCGTATTCCAAGAGGTCGGTCTCGAAGGCCACGATCTGCTGCAGGCGCAGCGACCATTGCTGGTCCCACGGGCGGGGCAGGCCGAGCGCCTCGTTCCAGGCCGGGAGCTGCACCGAGCGCGCGCGGGCATTCTTCGACAGCACCACGGCCAGCATCTCGAGCAGGATGCGATAGACGTTGTTCTCGGGCTGCTGCTCGGTGAGGCCGAGCGAGTTCACCTGCACGCCGTAGCGGAACAGCCGCTGCTTGGCGTCGGCCACGCCGTAGCGCTCGCGCGTGAGGTCGTCCCACATCTCGGAGAAGGCGCGCATCTTGCAAAGTTCGGTGACGAAGCGGATGCCGGCATTGACGAAGAAGGAGATGCGGCCGACGACCTGCGGGAAATCGGCGTCGGGCACCTGGCCGCGCGCCCGCACGGCATCGAGCACGGCGATGGCGTTGGCCAGCGAGAAGGCCAGCTCCTGGACCGGCGTCGCCCCCGCCTCCTGCAGGTGATAGCTGCAGACATTCATCGGGTTCCACTTGGGAACCTCGCGGTAGGTGAAGCCGATCGTGTCGGCGGTGAGCCTGAGCGACGGCGCCGGTGGAAAGATGTAAGTCCCGCGCGACAGATATTCCTTGATGATGTCGTTCTGTGTCGTGCCCTGCAGCTCCTTGCGCGACGCGCCCTGCGCCTCTGCGGCGGCGATGTAAAGCGACAACAGCCACGCCGCTGGCGCGTTGATCGTCATCGAGGTGTTCATCTTGTCGAGCGGGATGCCGTCGAACAGCGTACGCATGTCGCCGAGATGGCCGATCGGCACGCCCACCTTGCCGACCTCGCCCTTGGCCAGCGGATGATCGCTGTCGTAGCCGGTCTGGGTCGGCAGGTCGAAAGCCACCGACAGGCCGGTCTGCCCGCGCGCCAAGTTGGTGCGGTACAGTTCGTTCGATTTCTCGGCCGTCGAGTGTCCCGAATAGGTGCGGATCAACCACGGTCTGTCGCGCGGCGGCTTGGTCATGGTGGCGGCCAATTCTGCAAATAGCGTCCAATCGCTCTCTACAACGTTTTATATTGCAATGCAGCATTGATCTTGTTGCGCCGCATCGGCGAGGGGTGGAAAAGGAAGATTCTCCAGCTACGGGCTTGCCGCCCGACGTAGCGCGGCCTTTGCGAGAAGGCGGGTCGAATCGAGGGTGGGCAGCGGGGAATTCGCGTCGTTCAAGATCAGGGGGATCTCGGTGCAGGCCAGGGCGACGGCGTCACAGCCCTGGTCCTTCAGGCGGCCGACGACCTGCTGGAAATAGGCGACCTGCGCGGGCGTGAAGGTGCCATAGACCAGCTCGTCCATGATGAGGCGGTTGATCTCCTCGCATTCTTCGGTGCTCGGGCGCAGATGGGCCAACCCGCGGACGGCCAGTTTCTCCGGATAGATTTCACTTTCGACCAGCCAGCGGGTGCCGGTGATGCCGATGCGCCGGAAGCCGCGTTCGGCCGCCTCGGCGGCCACGACCTCGGCAATGTGGAGCCAGGGCAAGGGCGAGCGGCCTTCGATGTAGGGCAGCGCTTGGTGGATGGTGTTGTCGGGGCAGATCAGGAAATCCGCGCCGATGCGGGCAAGCTTCTCCGCCGAGGCGAGCATCAGCGTGCCCACGCCCTGCCAGTCGCCGCGATAGATGCAGGCCATATAGTCGGCGAGCGACTGGCTGTGCAGCGAGACCTCGGGATGGGCGTGCGGCCCGAGCAGGGCGGCACCTTCGGTGCAGACGGTGCGGTAACAGAGGGCGGCGCCCTCGGCGGAGCAGGCGACGATGCCGATATGCTGGGTCATGGTTGCGTCATGGTGCATTTGACGATTTAATTCAACCGGTGTCGGGGCGGCGGGGGCAGTTCGTGATCTTCGTGACAGTGTCGGAGCCCGTGGGCCGGGAAGTCTACGCGAACGGCGTCTACGACCAGTCGCGCGGACAGGCCGCCGTGACGCTCCTGCTCGATCCGGGCTCGCATGTTTTCGAAGCCGTGATCAGCGTCGGGGCGGATCGTTTCGTGGATTTCGACGGCGAAGTGACCGACGTGGGCGACCTGGAGAAAATGGTCGTTGCCTTGCAGCCGGTGGTGCCGCGACGACTGATCGAGCCATGACACTGGGGCATCGGGGGAGGCTTCCGTGAGGCATCCGGCAAGCTGTGTCCTGCTTTTTCTGGTGCTGCTCGGCGTCGCCGGATGCTCCTATCCGATCCGCAACGAAGCGATCGTCAGCGCCAATCGCGACCAGTACAAATGGACGGATCCGGGTCCGAACAGCTTTGGCGACACGCTCGTCATCGTCACGGCATCCGGCGGTGGCACCCGCGCGGCGGCCCTTTCCATGGCGGTTCTCAAGACAATGGATGCGGTCAGGCTCGCATCCGGCAGGAGCCTCGCCGACGAAATCGATATTCTTTCCTCGGTTTCCGGCGGCAGCGTGACCGCGGGCTATTTCGCCCTGACCGGCGCGGCCGGACTGCCGACCCTGGAAAAGAATTTCATTCGCAAGGACGGCATGACTCCCTTGCTCCTGCGGGGACTCAACCCGGTAGGGCTGGCGGTGCTGTCGACGCCCTCGACGGAGCGCATCGACCTGCTCATCGATTATCTCGACCAGCAGCTTTTCAAGGACGCCACGTTCAAGGCGCTGATCGGCCGGCGTCCCTACTTGATCCTCAATGCCGCGGACATGGTTGAGGGCGTGCCCTTTCCCTTCACGCAGTACACGATGGATCTTCTGTGCAGCGACCTCACGCCGATGAAACTATCGACGGCGGTCGCGGCATCGGCAGCGTTCCCGGTCGCGCTCTCGCCCGTCACGCTGAAAAACTATCAGCCCTGCAAGATCAAGAGTCCGCCCGGCTGGCTGAAGCAGGCGGCGCGGACAAGCTGGTATCTCGATCCGCCGCGGGTCGCCTTGGGGCGTACCGCACAGGCCTATGCTTCGGGTGAAAAGAAATACATCCATCTGCTGGACGGCGGGATCGCCGACAATCTCGGCGTCAACGAGCCTTTCCGTTTGCTGACCAGCGACGATGTCGCGCCGCTGTTCAAGGATGACATCGCCAAGGGCCGGATCCGGAAGATCATCTTCGTGATGGTCAATGCGCGCTCGGCCAAACCCTCCGAGCTCGACAGCCAGCAGGCCACGCCGGGCGTCATCGACATGCTGACCGCCTCGATCGGCGCGTCGATCGACCGGGCGTCGTTCAGCACGGCGGAGCGGCTGCGGACCCTGCTGCTGACCGATTTCCGCGGCATCGCCAACGATGCCGATACGGCGGGATTCAAGGACATCGCAGCCAATTTCAGGACCGTGGCCGGCAACACGAAGTTCCTCGCCGTTGATTTCGACGCCATCGCCAACCCGGCCTGCCGCGAGAGCTTCCACAGCATCGCCACGAGCTGGTCGCTCTCCGGCCAGGAGATCGACGCGCTGAACGCCATGGGCGAGGCGCTGCTCGCCCAGCATCACGATTTTCCGGCCATGCTGCAGATGGTCGGCGGACGGCCCGAGCGGACATTCAGGACGATCGAGGAGGCCTGCGCGCTGCTGCCCAGCCCGGGCGGCTGAGCGCCCGCGTCCGGCCTCTCGCGGAACCTTGGATGCGCGTCATCGTTTCACCCCTCGCATGACCAGTCAGCGCGCTGAAGATCCCGATACTCGCGATTCCGGAGACTACGAGCCGGAGTCTTCGGTCGTCGGCACCTCCAAGCCGCGCCTGCTGCAGGTGCTCGGTCCCGGACTGATCACCGGCGCGTCGGACGACGATCCCAGCGGCATCGCCACCTACAGCCAGGTCGGCGCCCAGTTCGGCTACGGCCTGGGGTGGATCATGCTGTTCTCCTATCCGCTCATGTGCTCGGTGCAGATGATCGCGGCGAGGATCGGGCGCACGACCGACCATGGCATCGCCGGCAATCTGCGGCGCTATTATCCCGCCTCGCTGACCCGCGTGATCGTGGTCCTGCTCTTCATCGCCAACGTGATCAACCTCGGCGCCGACCTGGGCGCGATGGGCGAGGCGGTTACACTGCTCGTCCCGGGCCCGGCCCATCTCTATGTCGTGGTCTTCGGCGTCATCTGCATCGTCACGCAGGTCTTCATGCAATACGCCCAGTATGTCCGCGTGCTGAAATGGCTGACGCTGGCGCTGTTCGCCTATATAGCCACCCTGTTCGCGGTCGATGTGGATTGGGCGCAGTTGGCGCGCGACCTCGTGCTGCCGCCGCTGCGGTGGGACGACGCCTATCTCACCGGCATCGTCGCCGTGCTCGGCACCACGATCAGCCCCTATCTGTTTTTCTGGCAGGCGGCCGAGGAGGTGGAAGACATCGACACCAAGCCGACGCGCGAGGCGCTGCTGCGCATGCCGGCGCAGGGCCCGTCGGCGCTGCATCGGATCGGCATCGATACCATTGTCGGCATGGGCTTTTCCAATGTCGTCGCACTCTCCATCATTGTCACCACGGCGGCCACGCTGCACGCGCATGGCATCACCGACATCCAGTCCTCGGCGCAGGCGGCCGAGGCGTTGCGTCCGATCGCCGGCAACTTCGCCTTTGCCCTGTTCGCCATGGGCATCGTCGGCACCGGTCTGCTGGCGGTGCCGGTGTTGGCTGGATCGTCGGCCTACGCCATCGGCGAGGCGATGCAATGGCCGAGCGGCCTCGCCCGCCAGCCCAAGGAGGCGATGGCCTTCTATGTCACGCTGGCACTGGCGACGCTGATCGGCGTTTTCTTCAACTTCCTGCCGATCGATCCCATCCGGGCCCTGTACTGGAGCGCCGTCCTCAATGGCGTCATCGCTGTTCCGGTGATGGTGATCATGATGCTGATGGCGGCGCGATTCAAAGTGATGGGCCAGTTCGCGATCTCGGGCTGGCTGCAGATCATCGGCTGGCTCTCGACCGGCGTCATGGCGCTCGCGGTCGTTGGCATGGGCGTGAGCTGGCTGCGCTGACCGCGAACAACCGGGTCCAGCGTGGGTTCAGCGCACCCGGTGGCGATCGACGGCATCGGGATCGAAGGTGAAGCCGAGACCGGGGCGATCGGGTACCGCGACATGGCCATCGTCGATGGCGATGGGCTCGCGGTAGAGCAACGCCGTCCACGGCATGAACTCCAGCCAGGTGGTGTTCGCGAATGCCCCCAGCAGGCAGAGGCTCTGCTCGGTGAAGAGGTGATTGGAGATCGCGATGTCGTGCGCTGCCGCCAGGTGCGCCACCTTGACGAATTCGCTGACGCCGCCGACGCGGCCAAGATCGGCCATCCAGATGTCGGCGGCGCCGGCGGCGAGCATCTCGCGAAATCCGTAGCGCGTCGCCTCGGTCTCGCCGCTGGCGATCGGCGTGTCGAGCGCTGCCGCGACCCTGGCGGAGCCGCGATGGTCGTACGGCGCGACCGGCTCCTCGAACCAGGCGAGATCGAACGCTTCCAGCCTGCGGCCGAGACGGATGGCATGATCCGCGGTGAAGCCCCGGCTTGCGTCGCACATCAGTGAAACGTGGGGCCCGATCGCCTTGCGCACCGCGGCGACGCGCTCGACATCCTCGTCGATGTGTTTCTTGCCGACGCGCATCTTCACGCCGCCAAAGCCCTGGGCCACATAACCGGCCGCCTCCGCGGCGAGTTCGTCCGGCGTCGCCGACAGCCACAGACCGGCGCTGCAGTAGACGGGGATCCGGTCG
>Ga0193752_1002857_pt1 | contig 12437 bp, 4 predicted proteins | sample H1c1metaG_FD_144924 | JGI IMG/M metagenome (GOLD analysis project Ga0193752, IMG submission 144924) | Soil microbial communities from a riparian zone of the East river system, Colorado, United States - H1c1 | ecosystem: Environmental > Terrestrial > Soil > Riparian zone | place: USA: East River... | reverse complement strand
TGGGATCGGACTCCGACTTCCTGCAGATTCGCCTCCAGGCCGAACGGGTGTTCGACATCGATCGCGTCGGGAAGAAGTGGCACCTGCTGCTGCGCGGCGACCTGGGCGCAACCGCCCTGTCGCAGACGAGCGATCTCGCGCCGACGCAGCGCTTTTTCGCGGGCGGCGACCGCAGCGTGCGCGGCTTCGGCATCAACGACCTGTCACCGGTGGAACAGGCCACCGATCGCGACGGCACCCCGCTCTTCAACGAGGACGGCACGCCCAAGTATTCCAAGGTCGGCGGCAAACACCTGTTCGCGGGCTCGGTAGAGATCGTGCGCGACCTGCCGAAGAGCTTCGCGGTGGCGGTGTTCGCCGATGCGGGCAATGCGTTCAACACCTTCGGCGATCCGCTCATGTATTCGGTCGGCATCGGCGTGCGGCTGCGCCTGCCGGTGGTTTCCGTCGGCATCGACATCGCGCAGGCGTTGACCACGCCGGCCGGCAGCACCGAGCGCCCGGGGCCGCGCCTGCACCTCAATTTCTCGCCGAAATTGTGATGCGGCGCCGGCTCAAGGTCGCAGCCCTGATCCTCGGGTTGTTAGTCGTCGCGCTGTTGTCGTTCGTCGCCTGGGTGGTGTATTCGGAGGCGGGCCTGCGTTTCGCGGTGGCGCGTTTACCCGAGAAGCTGGGCAAGGTCACCCTCAGGATCGAGAAAGTGCACGGCACGATCGCCGGCGGTTTCGGCGCCGAGCGGGTCGATGTCGATCACGAGCGCACCCGTGTGCGCGTGGAGCACGGGCAGGCGCGGGTGAACGTCTGGCCGCTGCTGGTCGGCCGCATCGCGGTGCGCGACGCCCGCGCCGACCTCGTACTGATCGAAGTGAAGCGCCGGCTGACGCCGCCGCCCGACACGGAACAGAAATTCCTGCCGCGGCTGCTCAGCATCAGCGCCGAACACGCGTACGCGACGAGTCTCGTGATAATCGCACCTAACGGCCGGCGCGTGGAATTCACCGACGCCAGCGGCGCGGGCATCGTCGCGAGCAAGTCGATCCGCGTGTTCGAGGGCAACATCATCTTTGGGCTCCTGCAGGCGCGCGCCATCGGCGAGCTGCGCGCGGCGGATCCGATGCTGCTGCGCGGTGAAGCGACCACGCGCATGATTATCGAAGGCCAGCCCGAATGGCGCGCCGACGCCAATTTCGACGGCAGCCTCGACAAACTACCGCTCACCGCGATCCTGCAGGAACCGTTCCGCGCCGACATGCGCGGTGAATTGCTCGAGCTCTCCAGCAACTTCCACTGGACCGGCAAGGCGGACGTGCACAACTTCGACCTGCGCGCCTTCGGCGCCGGCGGCGCGCTCGGCATCATCACCGGCCCGCTCGACGTCGGCGGCGAGATGAACGAATTCCACGCGCGCGGCCCGTTGCAGGTGCCGGGCCTCGGCGCAGGCCCCTTCGACCTCGTGTTCGAAGGCAACTACGCCGACCGCGTCGTGAATGCCACGCGCTACACGGTCACGCACCGCGCCACCGGCAGCTTCGCCTCCGGCCAGGGCACGATCGAGACCGCCGAGAACGGGCCCAAACTACTGCTGTACGGCGACTGGCGCGGATTGCGCTGGCCGCTGGCCGCGCGCTTCACGGCGGAGACTCCGCAGGTCTTTTCGAGCCCGGAGGGCAAGTATCACCTCGAGGGGTTGTGGCCCTATGCGATCACCGCGAGCGGCGATCTGTACGTCCCGCAACTCGATCCGATGGCCGTGGCGCTGCGCGGCGCCCTGCACAAGGATCACCTGCAGATCGATCAACTCGATCTCGGCGCCTTCGGCGGGCACGCGCAACTTGCGGGTGAGGCGCGCTGGACTCCGGGCGAGAGCTGGGCGCTGGCCGGCAACGTAAAAGGCTTCAACCCCGCCGATTTACGGCCGGGGTTCACCGGCGCGCTCGATTTCAATCTCGAGGCGAGTGGTGCGCCGTTCGGCGCCGGGGGCGCGCTCGATGTGGCGTTCAGCGATCTCACGGGCAGGTTGCGCGGCAACGCGGCGAGCGGCAGCGGCCGCGTGCTCAACCACGGTGACGACTGGACCTTCGAGAAACTGCGCTTCCGCGCCGGCAACACCAGCGTGGCGATCGACGGCAGCCTGGGCTCGAAACGCACGCTCGATCTCGACTTCAGTCTCGACGCCGACAACTTGGGCCTGCTGGCCGAGGGAGCCCGCGGCGAGTTGCACGCCAAGGGAACAATCGGCGGCACCTACGAAGCGCCGATCATCAAATTGACGGCGCAAGGCGCTGGCATCCAGCACGAAGACGTGAGCGTCGACAAACTCGCCGCCAACATCGATCTCGACTGGCGCGGCCAGCGCGCGTCGCACGCCGACATCGCGATCACGCGGCTCGAAATCGATAAACGCGCGCTCACGCAGTTCAATGCCACGCTCGACGGCCTGACCGCCGATCACAAACTCAGGGTGGATGCCCTCGCCGGAAAGACCGCGCTGCACCTGTCGGGCAAGGGCGGGTTCGCGGACGGAGTGTGGAACGGCACGATCGCCGACCTGTTCATCGACGACACCGAAAACTTGAACCTGCAACTCGACGAACCGGTGGCGCTCACGCTGAGCGCGACCGCCGGGAAACTGAACTCCCTGTGCCTGCACGGCAAGATCGCGCGCCTGTGCGGCGGCGCCGAGTGGACGCCAGCCGGCTGGAACGCGCGCGCCGACGCCCGCAACCTTCCCATCAGCACCCTGACCGCCGGCCTCACGCCGAAGGTCGATTACCAGGGCACGCTCAATGCGACCGCGAACGTGAGCGCCGCGGGCGGCGCGCCGTTCGTCGGCGAGGCGCGCGTCGACCTGGTGGACGCGGCAATCCGCCACAAGCTCGCGAGCGGCCGCACCGATGTCATCACCTTCGGTTCCGGCTTCGTCACGCTCAAGGCGGAACCCGATCACATGAACGCGGAACTGCGGCTCGATGCCGCGGCGCGCGGCCTGATCTCGGGACGCATGCGCGCCGATCGCATCGGCGACGACATGATCAATTGGCCGATGCGCGGCCAACTGCAGATGGCGACCGGAGAGCTCGGCTTCATCACGCTGTACATGCCCGACATCGACCGGGCCAGCGGCCACTTCGACGCGAATCTCAATTTCGACGGGACGGTCGGCGCGCCGAATGCCAGTGGTGTCGTCAAACTATCGGGCGCCGAGCTCGACCTCTATCAACTCAACCTCGCGTTGCGGCAACTCGAGATGGAAGCGCGCATCGTCCGCAACAATCTCGAGTTCACCTCCACCGCCAGGGCGGGTGCCGGCAGTCTCGCGAGCTCCGGAAAGATCGAATGGCGCGAGAGTCTTCCGTACGGGAATCTGCGACTGTCCGGCGAGAACCTGCGCGTCGTCGACGTTCCGGAAGCACGCATCGACGCGTCGCCCGATCTGGATTTCCAAATCGCCGGCCGCGACATCCTCGTGAAGGGTGAAGTCAAGGTTCCGTACGCGCGCATTCAGCCGGCGGACCTCACCAATGCCGTTCTGCCCTCCGCCGACGAACGCCTCGTCGGAGCCACCGAGGAAATCGAGCAGGATCCGTTCCTCGTCACCAGTGAGATCACCGTGACTCTCGGCGAGAAGGTGACGATCGAGACGTACGGTTTGTCCGGTCACGTCACCGGCAGCATCAGCGAGCGCACGCTGCCGGATCAGCCGACCCGCGCCACGGGAGAGCTGCAGGTCAAGGACGGCCAGTACACCGCGCTGGCCCGCAAACTCGACATCGAACGCGGCCGTCTCCTCTTCAACGGCGGGTTGTTAGCCGATCCGGCGGTCGACATCCGCGCCGTGAAGGTGTTGCCCGACGTCAAGGCGGGCGTGAACGTGCGCGGCACGTTGCGCGAGCCGCGGCTCACCTTCTTCTCGGAGCCTTCCATCCCGCAATCGCAGATCGTCTCGCTGATCCTTGCCGGCAGCTCGCTCGAATCCGCGCAGCGCTCGGATCGCGTCGGCACAGGAGCTGCGAGCCAGGAAGTCGCCGGACAGGCGGCGGCGCTGCTGGCGGCGCAATTCGGCAGCAAACTCGGCATCCCCGACATCAGCGTGGAATCCGATACGTCGAACGACACGTCATTGGTACTCGGAAAATATCTCTCGCCGCGCCTCTTCGTGAGCTACGGCGTCTCGCTGACCGAATCCATCAACACCATCAAGATGCGTTACACGATCAACGACAAGTGGACCATCAAGACCGAGGCCGGCAAGGAACGCGCCGCCGACCTGGTGTTCACGATCGAGAAGTGAACACGCGCGACCTCTTCGCGGACGTGGGCGCCGGCGAGGCGCTGGTGCTCGAGCCGGGCATTACGTTACTGCGCGGCTTCGCGCGCTCCGCGCAGTTGATGCCGTTGATCGAAAAGATTGCAGCGGCCGCACCTTTCCGCCACCTGGTCACGCCCGGTGGCCAGACGATGTCCGTCGCGATGACCAATTGCGGGCCCGTGGGCTGGGTCAGCGATCGCAGCGGCTATCGCTACAGCTCGCGCGACCCGCTCAGCGACCGGGACTGGCCGACGATGCCCGATGTATTCGTCGAACTCGCGTTGAACGCGGCGAGACGCGGTGGATTTCCCGGGTTCGTGCCCGATGCGTGCCTGGTCAATCGTTACTCAGCCGGCAGCCGGCTCACCGCGCATCGCGATGCCGACGAGCAGAACTACGCGCAACCGATCGTGTCCGTGTCGCTGGGATTGCCCGCGAGTTTCGCCTTCTACGGACTCGAGCGCGGCGGCAAGGGCAGGACGGTGCGCATGACCGACGGCGACGTGCTCGTGTGGGGCGGGCCCGCACGCCTCAAGTTTCACGCCGTCCGGCCGCTCAAGCCGGGCTCACACCCGTTGACTGGAGGATTCCGCTACAACCTCACCTTCCGCCACGCGCGCTGACGCAACGGCGGCCTCGCCGCGGGTAGCTAGTCGCGGGCGTGCAGCATCCGGTAGAGCCGGTCGCCCTTGAATCCGTAGTTCTCGCGCGCGTACGCGAATTCCCACAGCAGCGGCGTGGAGTACAGCACCGTGCCCACGCCGGTCGCCGGATCGAGCGACAACACCACACTCGCCGTGCATTCGGTCTTGAGGCCGTTGCCGGTCGCGGGACACCAGCGCCAGATGCTGAACTTGCGGTCGGCCACGTCCTCGGAATCCCCTTCGAGGGTCTCGATCAACACCCTGCCGCGGCGCAGGTAGCCGGCCGGGCGGCCGTACTTCGCCAGGAGTTTCTCGACCATTCGATCGTAGTTGGTGACGTAATCGTTCGGCAGCTTGCGCAGCTGTTCGCGAGTTTCGCTCTCGAACATGAATTTCACGCCGCAAAACTTGTTGAGCGCATCGAAATTCGGCGGCGGATCGGTTTTCTTGCGGCCCTGCTTCCAGTTGGCGCAGAACTGGTAGATGACCGGGTGCAGGACGACGTTGTCGGCCTCGTCGCCAAAACGGAACCCCTGGCCGTCGATGCTGAATTCCGACAACACGTAATACCCGCCGCCATCGAATTCCGTGCGCAGGCGCAGCAGCGTCGCCTGGAAATCGCAGCCACCAACGGCTCCGCTGATCTGCTGGCCGGCGGAGACGGGCACGCAATGGAAGTCCTTCTGTGTCTCGAGGGCGCGCATCCACGCGGCTCCCACGCCGATCGGTTCGTTCGGCAGTCGGTCGAAGTTGCTGCGCAACTCACCCCATTTGTGGCCGGCGAAGCCTTCCGGCGGAAGGTATTTCACTTTCGGCGGTTTGTCGGCGGCCGGAACGGCCTGCACGGCGAGCAGCGCGAGGCCGCACGCCAGGAGCATGGAAGACAGTCGTGTTCGTTTCATGGTGGGCCAATGGTCGCGAGCAGGTTGGAATCGTATATCGCGGCGGGCGAGATTACCGGTTCGTCGAGCGGTATGCGCGTGCCGTAACGTTCGCGCATCTTCGCCTTGACCGCCGGATCGCGTAGATCGAAGTCGCGCAGCTTCTGCAATTGCCCGAGCTCGACGCCGATGGCCTGCGAGTACATCTTCCAGACGAGTTCCGAGCAATAGATGCGGCCGTCCGACCATTCGAAGTACAGATCATACGGCTTGCCGGCGAATTCCCGCGCGGACTCGCGCAACTTGCCGGCCTGGTCTTTAGTTAGCCCACGCTTCAGCCGCTTTACCACGAAGCGCGAGCCATTGCCACGCGCCGTCCATTTTGCCAGCGGCGTATAACGCACGGTCGCGATGGCTTCGAAGACGTAGGGCTGGCCGTCGCGAACGAAGATGATCCCGACGTGGCTGTACGGAGAATGCGTCGCCCGCTGGATCGCGAGACTCTGGCTGGAGCGCGAGGTGTGGAAAATGACGTCGCCGTCGCGCCACCCGGGCTGCGCGGCGGAAGCGCTCACCGCAAGGAAGGCACAGACCAACAGCAGGCGCGCGACATTCATGCCGCGAACTCTACTCGGCCGACGCCGGTGTGTGCACCCGCATCACCGGTAGATGGACGTCAGGGTGCCGCTTCGACCTGGTTCAGATATTCGGCCAGCTGATCGATCTGCACGGATGTCAGCGACGTCAAATTGACGTGCAGTCCCGCGGCATTCGCCGTCGTCAACACGTCACGCAGCGTCGCGGCCGAACCGTCATGGAGATACGGGGCCGTGGCCCACAGGCCGCGCAGCGTCGGTGTGTCGATGCCGTCGAGCAATCCGCCCAGGCGATTGCCCGACGACGGCTTGATGGTCCCGACGTTGTGCCGCTGTCCGTCGGTCATCATCGGCCCGCTGTGGCACGACTGACATCCGCGCGCCGTGAACAACGCGAGACCGGCGGTGGCGTTCGCGGTCATCGTGCCGTTGGCCTGCCGCTTCGGGCTGCGATCCTGGCTCGTCAGCGAATTCACGTAGGCGGCCAGCGCATCCAGGTCGGCGCTGACGCCGGCCTTCGGGAGCCCCAGCGGCTGGTTCCGCGTACCGGTGTTGAAGTCGCCATTGGCCATGAAGCCGGTGCCGCCGAAGAACTGGCGCATGTCGTTCTCGAAATCCTGCACTTCATCGAAGTTGCCGCTCCAGTGCAGCGGCGCCGAGGCCTGCCCGCCCTGGCCGCGCAGCGATTGCGTGTTGCGCAGGCCTTCGCCGCGATCGGTGAAGTCCCACACCTGGCCGTCGCTGTCCCCGTCGACGTGGCAACTCGCGCAGGAGATGTAGGCGTCGAGGCTCATGCGCGTATCCGCGGCGTTGTAGAAGATCTGTTTGCCCTTGAGCACCGCCACGCCCAGTTTCTCCACCGAAACCGTGTTCACTTGGGCAAGGCGCGGCAGCTGGTTGAGCGACTGGTTCATCAGGGGCGCGCCGTCGAACACGCTCACCGTGCGGCTCATCAGATCCTGCGTGAACACGCGCTTGGTGACCGGATCGATCGCGACGCCGCCCGGCGCGAGGCCGGTATCGCCGCGCGCGAGTTCCTGCCCAAGCTGGTTGAGCACGATGATCCGGTTGTTGCCCTGCAGGGTCACGAAGGCCAACGCGCCGCTCTCGCTCAGCGTGATCGCCGAGGGCTGGCTCATGTTGTCGAGATCGATACGGCGGCTCTGCTGCTCCTGCCCCAGGTTCAGGTCGAGCCGCAAGACGATGGCGCGGACCGTCGTTTCGAACGTGAGCGGTTTCCCGTCGCGCAACTGGCCGCGCAGGATGTTGTCCTTCTTGGCGACGACCCACGCGAGGCCGTTGGCCGGATCGGCGGCGATGCCGGCCAGATAGTTAGGCAGGCCGCGGCCGCCGAGAGAGCCATCCGGCGTGTTGACCTCGAGAGGCAGCTGCAACGTCGCGCCACTGGCGAAAGTGGCGAGATCGACGGCACGTACCGTGCCGGCGTTGCCCGTCGAGATGAATTGCGACACCAGCAGCTTCTTGCCATCCGCGGTGACGGCGAGTGCGCGCGGCGTCGTGCCGAGCGTGAGCACCGCGCCTAGCGTCGAATTCGCCGTCGTGAATTTCTGGATCTGCCCGGTACCCTGCAGCGCGAGATAACCGGTTGCGCGGTCAGGCGTGAGGACCACGCTCACCGGAGCGGCGCCCCACGGCAAGGTCAGCACCTTCACCGTGGCGCCCGTGGTGGCGTTCAGCACCCGCACGGTGTCGTCGTCCCGGCACGCGACCCACAGCTGGTTTGCGGCATCCAGGCTGACGCTCATCGGGTGTTTGCCCACGGCGACCTCGGTCTGAACGGCGAGCGTGTCCGCGTGGAACGCGGTGACCGTGTCGGTATCCGGATTGGCGACCCAGACGCGGCGCGCGGCCGAGACGATGGCGATGGTGCTCGACTGCGTAGGCTGCACGTTGCTCGCGCCGGCCACCGGGGTATTCATCATCGTGGTGACCTCGGCCGCAGGCAGCGCGCGGTTGAAGATACGCACCTCGTCGATCCGGCCGGCGAAGTACTCACCCCAGACCGCGTTGCCGCCGATGCGCAGCGGCAGGCTCGAATTCGCCATGCTGCCGGTCGCGGCGACCGTGCCGGTCAACACGCCGTTGACGTACATGCGCAGGTTCGTGCCGTCGTAGGTCGCCGCCAGATGGGTCCACGTGTTCAACGGCAACGACGCCGTGCCGCTGGCGGACTTCGTGCCGCCACCGACCACACGCATGCCCTGCGGCAGTCCCGTGTCGCTCGAACCGTAGAGACCGTAGACGAGGTCGCCGCTGATCTCTTTGAGGATGACCGTGCGCCAACTGGCCGCGCTGTCCGTGGAATAGACCCACGCCGACAATGTCATGCCGTTGGTCAGGTCGAGCGCCGTGTTGTCGGGAATGTTCACCTGGCTGCTGGTGCCGTTGAACGTGAGCGCGCCGCCAAACTTGCCTGAAGTCGTCCACGTCGCATTGGCCAGCGTCCCGGTGTTCCCCTTGCCCGAAGCGTCCGCGGCGGTGGTGCCGCTACCCGCGTCGAACGAATACGCGGCGACGAGGCCTGCGGGAATCTGCGCGACGGTGTTCAGGACGACCACGTTGACGCTCAACGATTCCGCCTTGTTGTTGGCCGCGTCGCGGGCGACCGCGGTCAGCACGTGCACGCCATTCGCAACGGTCGCGCTGTTCCAGCTGACCGAGTACGGCGCGCTGGTGTCTTCGGCGCCGAGCGCGACGCCATCGAGTTTGAACTGCACGCCGGCGACGGCAATGTCGTCCACGGCATTTGCCGCAACTGCGAGCGTGCCGCTGACGGTGTCACCGTCGCGCGGCGCAGTGATGACGGCGACCGGTCTGGTCGTATCCGGAAGCACGCTTGAGAACGAGATCGTCGCCGAGTCTGACCCGGCGATCTTCGAGTCGTTGCTGCGCGCCACATACCCCGAGAGGGAGTGCGAACCGGCCGCGACGCTGTCGATCTGCATCGAGCCGCTCAACGACTGCAGGCGCATGTCGGGCCCGCCGTCGAGACGTAGATAGACGTGATCGGCCTCGGCCTGATCTCCGGAGGTCGAGTAGCTGACGGATATCGTCGTCCCGGTGACCGTGGCGCCATTCGCGGGCGAGGTGATGTTGAGCCGCGGCGTGTTGCTGGTGGTCGTGAAGCTGATCACGCTCGCGTCGGAGCCGGTGATCTTCGATTGGTCCGCGCGGGCAAGATATCCATTGAGCGAATGCACGCCCGCCGCGATGCCGGTGAGCTGCACCGGACTCGTCAACGGCGCATAGGTGATCGCGCCGCTATCGATCCGCAGGGCGACCAGGCTTGCCTGGCTGATGTCGCCCGAAGTCGTGAACGCCACGGACACGGTCGAGCTCGCGATCGTCGCATTGTTGGCCGGAGAAGTGATCGTCAGCCTGGGTGCGCTGGGCGCGCTGCCGATGTTCATGTCGATCGCGACTTCGGCGACGGAGAGCGCGCGGTTGTACACGTGCGCCTCATCGATGAGACCGGCGAAGTATTCGCCCCAGATGGAGTTGCCGCCGATGCGCAGCGCGCCGGTCGACGCGGTCATTGAGCCGGTGCCCGCCACCGTCTTGACGAGCGCGCCGTTCAGGTACATCCGGATGTTTGCGCCGTCGTAGGTGGCGGCGAGATGACTCCAGGCGTTCACCGGCAGCGCGGCGGTACCGGTCGCCGACCTGTCGGTGGCGCCGGTGCGCACGAATCCGCTGGGTAGTGAGGCGTCATCCGAACTGTAGAGCGCGTAGACGAGCTGCGAGCCCGACTCCTTGAGCAGCACCGTGCGCCAGCTGCCGTTCGCCGCGGGGTTTACCCAGGCAGACAAGGTCATCGCGCCAGTCAGATCCAGTGACGCCTTGTCGGCCACCGTGATTACGCCGCCGGTGCCATTGAAGGACGCGGCCTTGCCGGATTTGCCGGCCGTGCTCCAGGTGACTCCGGCGTTGAGCGTGCCGGTGTTCGACTGGCCCGAAGCATCGGCTGCCGTGGTGCCCGTGCCTTCTTCGAAGCCATAGGCCGCAACCAGGCCCGCGGGAACGCCGCTGCCCGAGTTGCTGACCGTGACGTTCACGGCCGCGGAGACCGTGCTGTTGCCGGAGGCGTCGCGCGCGACGGCCGTGATCACGTGCGACCCGTTGGCGGAGTTGCCGGACGTCCAGGAGATCGAGTATGGCGCGCTGGTGTCCTCCGCCGCGATGGCGACGCCATCGACCCGGAACGTGACACCGGCGACCAGCACGTTGTCCGACGCGTTCGCCTGCAGCGTGAAGGCGCCGGAAACCGTCGAACCCTCGACGAGGCCGACGATCGAGACCGCCGGCGGGATCGTATCGGCCTGCACCGTCACCTGGATCGTGTTGGAGGCAACGCTCTTGCCGCCCGCCGCATCGACGGCCAGCACGAGGTAGTAGTAAGTCCCGGCGGGGCGTCCCGCATCGGTGAACGAAGTGCCGGGAGTTTGACCGGCGAGATTGGCCGCCGACGGAGTGAAGCCGGGAGTCGTCGAGCGGTAGATCTCATAACGCACGACGCCGACGTTGTCGGTCGACGCGCTCCAGGTGAGCGTGCTGATGCCGACGGCTCCAGTACCCTGCAGGTTGCCCGGGGCGGTCGGCGGTTCGCTGTCTTCATACGCCGCTGGGAAACGCACGAACTTCGCCACCGAGGGCACGCCGGCATTGTTGACCAGGAACACCATGTAATAGCCCGGTGGAACCAGGTTCTGATTCGACGGCGTGTTGATCTGGACACCGCCGGCCACGACGCTGAAGGTCACCGGAACGAAGCGCTGATCTTCGTCGAAATTGTGGGTGGCCGCGCCTGGACGAAGCAGGTTCACCGCGCTGATGCTGTCTGCATCCGGCGTTTGCACGACGAACGGCGTGCCGTATTTCACCTGCGCGGGCACCGAGGTGATGGTCGGACGCGCGCCCTTGAACAGGTACGGCGGCGAATAAATCTCGAGGTTTGTCTGGTCGGTGCCACCGGCGATATTGCCGGAGCCGGAGACGGCCACGCGCGCGTCCGGGAGCAGGATGGCGGTCGAGTGATAGATGCGCGCCTTCTGCGCCGGCGCCATCGTCGTCCAGGTCTCCGTGACGGGCGACCACAGTTCCGCCTGCACGACGCCGGTATTCAGATTGGTTTCGCTTTTCTTGCGCGAACCCGAAGTCACGAGAACCGTGCCGTCCGCCAGGCTCGTGAGGTTGTGGAACGTGCGCGTGTTCGCCATCGACTGCGTCTGCCGCCAGGCCGGGCTGGCGTCGTTCATGTTCAGCACATAGGTCGTCGCCAGCGAGTCGGCGTTCGGCGTGGCCCCGTCGTTCGAGGAACTGCCGGATTTCATGATGCGCCCCGGCAGGTACATCACGCTGCTGCCCGCATCGAGCAGGCGCGAATCGATCGTCGTCCAGGTCTGCGTGGCGATGTTGAGCGTGCGTGTGACGGTGGCCGCTTCCGTGGTGCCCGATTGCACCAGGCGGCCGTCCGCCAGTAGATAGACCATTGGGTACTGACCGATCGACATGTTGGCGGCGTTGAGCCGCGTCCAGGTCTTCGCCACCGGGTCGAAGATCTCGGGCGTCTCGACGAACGCCGATTCGTTGTTCTCGGATCCGCCGAGGACGATCGCCTTGCCGTCCCCCAGCATCGTGAGCGTGGGATACCAGCGCCGGAAGGCCATGTCGGGCAGGTGTTGCCAGGTCTGCGTCACTGCGTCGAAAGTGTTGCTGTCGGCGATCCCCAGGACGCCGTTCGCCTTGTCGTGACCGCCCGCCACCAGCAGACGGCCATCGGCGAGGTGCACGTTGGCCGAGCAGAAGATGTTGGAGAAAGGATTGGGAACGTCGGTGATCGCGTTGTTCACGGGATTCCACAGCTCGCCGTAGTTGGCCGCCGAGCTGAAATCACCCGCCCAGAACAATGCCTGGCCCGTGTGCATCAGGTTCAGGTTCACCGCTACCGTCGGCAGCGGGACGATGGTCGGGGACCATTGCCAATCCT
>Ga0193752_1002856_pt1 | contig 12439 bp, 7 predicted proteins | sample H1c1metaG_FD_144924 | JGI IMG/M metagenome (GOLD analysis project Ga0193752, IMG submission 144924) | Soil microbial communities from a riparian zone of the East river system, Colorado, United States - H1c1 | ecosystem: Environmental > Terrestrial > Soil > Riparian zone | place: USA: East River... | reverse complement strand
CCCACGGTTCCCGCGACCATCGCCGCCAGCGCCAGCGCGACCGACAACCCGATGTTCGCGCCGTGGGAGATTGGCGTGAACAGGGGCATTCCGGCGGACAATGCGCCGCAGGCGATTCCGGCATACCCGATCGCCCGCGCCACCCGCGCCTGGCGCACCAGCGAATCCACCAGGTAGCTAGCCACCGCAGGCCTCCGCGCGCGTGAACGTGTAATGACCGCCGCGTTTCGCCTTGAACGTGCGGCGCCCGGCATCGTCCGCGACCGGAATCGATGCGTCGAACTTGCCGGCGAACAAGCTGGAGCGCAGCGCGATCGGACCTTCGTGTCCCGTATCGAGCGCAATCTGTTGCGCGCCGCAGGCGTCCCACGCGATCGATACCGTGATGTCGCCGCGCGCGCGGATGCCGCTGACACTGCCCTTCGGCCACGCTTTCGGCAGCGCCGGCAGGATGTCGAGTACTCCGGCCTGGCTCTGCAGCAGCATCTCGATCATGCCGGCCGTGGCACCGAAGTTGCCGTCGATCTGGAACGGCGGATGTGTGTCCCAGAGATTCGGCAGCGTGCTGTCGCGCAACATGCCCTCGAGCAGCTTGTGCGCGCGGTCGCCGTCGCGCAGGCGGGCCCAGAAGTTGATCTTCCAGGCGCGGCTCCAGCCGGTGCTCGCGTCGCCGCGCGCATCGAGCGTGGTGCGTGCCGCCGCGGCGAGCGCGGGGTCTTTCTCCGGATCGATGGCGCGCGCGGGATGCAGCGCGAACAGGTGCGAGACGTGACGATGATCTTCTTTCATGTCGTCGATGTCGGCTTTCCATTCCTGCAGCTGACCCGACTTGCCGATGCGCAGCCCGGCATCGAGCTTCGCCAGGGCGGCCGCGACGCGGTTGCCGAATTCCTTGTCGCCCGCGAGCGGCGCGGCGGCAACGGTGTTGGCGAACAGATCGGCGACGATCTGCTGCGACATCGCCGCGCCCGCGGTGAACGGCCCATGCTCCGGGGAGTAGCTGGGCGAGACGACCAGCTTGCCGTCATGCGGATCGGTCACGAGCGCGTCCAGCCAGAATTGCGCGGCGCCTTTCATCACCGGCCAGGCACGTTGCTTGAGAAATTTCTCGTCGCGGTTGAATAGATAGTGCTCGTAGTAGTGCTGCGCCAGCCACGCGGAGGCTTCCGGCTGCCAGAACGCGGTGGGCCAGTCGATGGGCCCCACATATCCCCAGGCATTGGTGTTGAGGAACATTGTCCAGCCGCCCGCACCGAAGTAACGCTGCGCGGCCAGCTTGCCGGGAGGCACCAGGTGATCGACGAAATCGAACAGCGGCCCGGTGGTTTCACCCAGGTTCGCGACTTCCGCCGGCCAGTAGTTCATCTGCAGATTGATGTTTACGTGGTAATCCGCGTTCCACGGCGGGGTCGCCTTGTCGTTCCACACGCCCTGCAGGTTGGCGGGCAACGATCCGTCACGGGATGACGCAATCAACAGGTAACGGCCGTAGTTGAAGTACAGCCGCTCGAGTGCGCGGTCGGCGGCCGCATCGCCGCTGCCGTACTGCGCGCGGAGCCGGTCGGTGGTCATCTGCTTCGGCTGCGCCCCGGCGAGATCGAGCTTCACTCGCTGGAACAGTTGCTGGTAGTCGCTGGTGTGAGGGCCGACCATGCGGGCCTGGCCCTTGCCTACCTTGATCGCATCGTCCATCGCCGCCTTCGCCGGATCGATGCCGGCCGCGCGATAGTCCGGATAACTCATGCGGTAGTTGGTGCGCGCACCGACTACGACGGTGATCGCGCATTCGGTTTCGATGCGCAGCGCATCGCCGTCGCGCGTGACGGAGCCGCAGTCGGGGAGCACCCGCACATGCGCGGCATATTCGAGTCCGTTGGACTTGAGAGCGCCCGAGACCGTCAGGCCCTGCGCGCCGATATCCACCCGGGCGCCGCGATTGTCCGGCACGGCGTAGCGGATCTTGAGCTTCTGCACGCTCGTGCTGTACCAGCGCACGACCAGCACCTGGTCGGGATACGAAACGAAATATTCGCGCCGATAACCCACTCCGCCCTGCTTGAAACTCACCCGTGCGATGGCCGTGTCGAGATCGAGCTCGCGGCGATAGTCGGTGACCGGTTCCGTTTGCGGCTCGCGCTCGATGAAGAGGTCGCCGAAGCTCTGGTAGTCGCCGTAGTTGCGCATCTTGCGGCCGAGTTGTTTGGCCACGTCTTCGGGCTTGAGCTGCGCGCCGTCGACGAGTTGTTTTCCAATCGAACGCATCAACTCGACCTGCGATTCGGCGGGCAAACCGTAGTCATAGCCGCCTTCGGAGCCAGGCCCACCCGTCCACAGGGATTTCTCGGAGATCTGCAGGCGCTCGGAATCGATTCCGCCGAAGACCATGGCGCCGATGCGGCCGTTGCCGATGGGCAAGGCTTCCTTTTCCCAGTCCGTCGCGGGTTTGTCGTACCACATCAGGGACGAGTCGTCGCCGCGCGCGAGCGACGAGAGTGCCGCGACCGCGGCCAAGGAAGTTAGTCGAACGATTTGACGCATGGATCCCCCGTGAGCGGAGGGATCATAACCCCAACGGACGGCGCCGCTTCGGCGCCGTTAAGAGTGGCCGGCAGGCCTTTTCATGCGTTGACGGCCTTCAGGACGCGCTGCGGCTGGGCAATGCCGTAGCCCTGCGCGTAATCGACGCCCAGCGAGGTGAGCATCTGGATGATCTCCGCGTTCTCGGCGAACTCGGCGATCGTCTTTTTACCGGTGAGATGCCCGATTTCATTGATGGAACGCACCATCTCGCGATCGATCGGGTCGTGCAGGATTTCGCGCACGAAGCTGCCATCGATCTTGAGGAAGTCGACCGGGAAGTGCTTGAGGTAACCGAACGACGAAAGGCCCGTGCCGAAGTCGTCGAGCGCGAAGCGGCAACCGAGCTCCTTCAACGCCTGGATGAATCGATTCGCCTGCGAGAAGCTGGCGACCGCCGCGGTCTCCGTGATCTCGAAGCAGATCTTCGACGCATCGATGCCGCTCTTGCTGAACTGCTCGATGACGAACGGCAGGAACTTGTCGTCGCCGAAGCTCTGGCCCGACAGGTTGATCGAGCACATCGCGAGTTTCTCGCGCTCGTCCGCCTCGCTCACCAGCCAGCGCAATGCATTCTCGATGACCCAGCGATCGATCGCGGGCGTCAGGCCATAACGCTCGGCGGCGGCGATGAAATTGTCCGGCGAAACCATGCGGCCCGATTCGTCGCGCATGCGCAGCAGCAATTCGTAGTGCTGGCCCGGCTCGGCGCGCTGCAGCGGCTGGATCTGCATGCGATACAGCTCGAAACGGCCCTCTTCCAGCGCTGAATTGATGCGCGCGGCCCATTGCATCTCGCGCCGGCGGCGCATCAGCTCGATGTCGTTCTCCGCGAAGCTGTGCACGCGGTTGCGGCCGGCTTCCTTCGCCGCGGCACAGGCCGAATCGGCGGCAGACAGGATCGAGGCCACGTCTTCGTTCTCGGCGGCAATCGGCACCACGCCGACCGAAGCGCCGAGACGGAACACGCGGTCTTCCCAGGTGAATCTGAAATTGCGTACCGCTTCGCGCATGACTTCCGCGGTCCGCAGCGCCTCATCGAGCGAGCAGGCTTCGAGCAGGATGCCGAATTCGTCGCCGCCGAGTCGCGCCAGCGTATCGCGCCAGCGCACTTTCGATTTCAACAATGCGCCGACCTGGCCTAACAACACATCACCCGCGGAGTGACCGCAGGTGTCGTTGATGATCTTGAACTGGTCGATGTCGAGGTAACACAGGGCGTACGAGGACTCGCGCGCCTTGGCGCTCTTCAGCGCCCGTTCGACGCGGCTCTCGAACTCGCGGCGGTTGACGAGGCCGGTGAGCAAATCGTGCGAGGCGTGATACGAAAGCCGGCGATTCAACTCGCGGCTCTCCGTCACGTCGTGGAATACGAGCACGCCGCCGGACACCGCTCCCGCGCCATCACGAATCGGCGCCGCGGTGCTCTCCACATACAACTCATTGCCGTCGCGGCGGATGAGCAGCATCGGCCGCACGCTCTTGATCGGCCGCGTGCGGCGGATCGACACGCTCAAGGGATTCTCGAGCGGTTCGCAGGTTTCTTCGTGGAACGCGCGGTAGATCTCTTCGATCGGCCGGCCCATCGCATCTTCGAGGCGCCAGCCGGTCAGTTGTTCGGCCACGGGATTGATGTAGTCGACCGTGGAGTTCGCATCGGTCGTGATGACGCCGTCACCGATGGACTGCAGCGTGATCTGCGCGCTTTCCTTCTCGCGGAACAACGCTTCTTCGTAGAGCTTGCGTTCGGTGATGTCGAGCTCGACACCGACCAGGCGCAGCAGGCGCCCGTGTTCGTCGACGCGCGCCTTGGCGCGGCTCACCACCCAGCGCCAGTCGCCGTTGCGGTGCTTCATGCGATGGACGGATTCGAAAATCGGCGACTTGCCCGCGACGTGATCGCGAATCGCGCTCTGCACGCGCGACATGTCTTCCGGATGCACGAGACTGCGCCAGTCGGGCGAATCGAGCAGCGCATCGGGCGGATAACCCAGCATCTGCTTCCAGCGCGGCGAGAAATGGACTTCGTTGCTCTCGATGTCGAAGTCCCAGAGGCCGTCGTTGGCGGCGCCCTGCGCGAGTTCGAGGCGTTCTTCGAGTTTGTGCAGGCGGTTTTCGACGCGCAGCTTCTCGAGGCCGCTGGCCAGCGAGTTGCCCAGCAGCTTGAGCAACAGCTGCAGGTTCACGTCCCAGGCGCCACGCGGCAGCGCGTTGGCGAGGCCCAGCATGCCGGCGGGTATGCCGCCCACCCGGAAGGAAATCATGAGCACCGAGCCGATCTGCAGCTCGGCCAGGCGCTTGGCTTCGACCGCCTGGTCCTTGCGCGCCGCGGAGCTGTCGCGGATCTCGGAGAGGCGCAGGTGTTCGAGGCGGCTCTTGAACCACGGGAAGGCTTCGAGCGAGGCCGAACGCCAGGCCTCGACGCGGCACTGGGCCAGCGCGCCGTGGGCGGCATAGATCTCGTCGATGGTGTGGCCGTCGGCGTTCAACAGCCAGACGAAGGCCGTATCGACACCGGAAGAGTCGCGCAGGGAATTGAGGCTCTCCCGGATGCAGCTGTCGACAGCGCCCTTCCGCATGTTCTGCAGATCGATGGAGATCTTGGTGCAGGCAATGTCGACGCCGAGCGTTTGCTTGCCACCGCGTGCCGACCACACGCCCGTGGAGAAAACGTCCGATGCCGTCAGATCGCCAGGATGTTCAGGTGCTTGAGCCACTCTTCTCCCAATCTTTGGTCGGAGTCGAAGAGCACGCTACGCCTTTGATCTGTAAGCAACGGCGAACCGCCCCACAGATTCCGGCAGCAGACTCCTCCCAAAGTTGCGAAGCATTCTGTCATAAGTTTTTAGGAACACAAGCTAAGTGCACGTCCCTTATAGGGAATGCACGCTCGAGATCACTTATTGAACATGGGCTGAGCCCAGACGACCTCTTTGCTCGTGGGGCTGTAGTAATGGATCGCGCGCCGCGCATTGCCCTGTTTTGCACAGGCGGAATCGGCCGGTGCGCGCACGAGGAACCACTCTTCGCCCGAGGTTTCCCCAGCCTTGGAGACATTCTCGACGAAGCAAGGCTTGAGCTGGCTGGCAGGCACGAGCAGCACGCGGCCCCAGGAATCGTTGAGCCACGCAGACGCGTCGTAAGATTCCTGCGGACCTTCGAACACGCGCCGGTGACCGAAATTCACGATGGGCCGCTCGATGTACAGAAGGAACTGCTCCTTGTACGCGACCAGCGCGAGCTCCGCGCGTGGCTCGTGTTGCTGGGTTGGCTCGATTTCGGCCAGCACCTTGAACACGAAATCCTTGCCCGAGCGCTCCCCGTTCATCGCGGGCGCGATCAGGTATGAGAACACCACCGCGAGGGAGCCGATGGCCACCGGCCACGCGGCCAGCGGCGCCCGGGTGACGGCATAGAGAACGCCCCCGCCGCACAACGCGAGGTAGACGTACACCGGCGCCGGGCCCGCGAGATTCGCGGCCGCGAGCGCTTCCACGGCGAACTGCGCGTGCATCGACCAGGCGATGAGGAACGCGGCGGCCACCACGAAGAACGCGGTTCCGAGGATCAGCCCCGTGCGCCGCACGCCCGCGCGCGCCAGCACGCCTTCGATGAACGGCAAGGACGCGAGCGCCAGCGCCGGCAGGGCCGGCGTGATGTACACGCCGCGTTTACCAGGGCTCCACGAGAAGAACACCAGCACCAGCAATACCCACGCGAGCGGCAGCCACACGCGCGCGTCGCGTTCGCGGAAGGCCGCCTTGAACTTCGGCACCAGCCAGAACAACAACAGGCTGAAAGGCAGCCACAGCGGTGGCACGACTTCGACGATGAAGTAATACCAGGCCTTCACGTGGTGCCACGATGCGGCGTAGCGGCCCACCGTCTGCTTGAACAGGAGCTCGTTGCGATAAGCCGCGTACTCGGGCGAGTCGCTCGAGGCGACGGCCATGAGCATGGGCACGAACCACAGGCTGATCGCGAACAGCATCGCGAGCGGCGCGAGCCACCAGCGCCAGCCGCCCTTCCCCGCGTCGATCGGCGCCAGCCCCTGCCACTTGAACCCACGCAGCAGGAAAAACGGGATCAGCAGCAACAGCGGCAGGAAGCCCACGCCCTTGGTGAACACGCCGACGCCCGCGGCGAAGCCGCCGACGAAATACCACCCCCAGGCAGGGCCTAACAACAAGTGGCGCAGCAGCGCATAGACCGAGAGCGTGGTCAGGAAGCACAAAACCGGGTCGATTTGCGCGCCGCGAAATACCATCACGAATTGCAGCGTGAAGCACAACACCAGCGCAGAGGCGAAGCCGGCCGCGCGGCCCACGAGGCGGCGGCCGAAGTCGTACACCAGGAACAACACGCCGCCGGCCGCGCAGAACGCGGGCACGAGGAACGACCACTTGATCGAGCCGATCACCGTGTAACAGAGGGCCAGCAGCCAGAAGAAGAACGGCGGCTTGTCCTGGTAGAGATCGCCGCCGACGCGCGGGAACAGCCACTCGCCGCTGGCCGCCATGTCGCGCGCCACGACCGCGAAACGTGGCTCGTCCGCGGGCCAGGGGTCGCGGACGCCGAGTCCGGTGCCGATGACGATGAACAAGGCGAACGCCAGCCACAGCAGGTCGCTCCAGCGAATCGGCGGCAGCGGCGCGGACAGGAGCTGCGGTGCGCGCGGTTGCGCGGCCACGGGCGGCTCGCCGCCGGGCGAGGCCGTCGCTGCTTCCGCCAATGCCAGCGCGGGATCCGCGGACGCCACCCGGGTTTCGATCGCGACGGGGACTTCGTCCGGCGCATGGTCGACGAGTCTTGCGCTAACTACCGCCACGACGGCCGAGTCGACCGGCGCGATGAAATTCACGGCAACGGCGTCCGCTGCGGAGCGCGCAACCGCGGTGGGGGCTTCAACCACCTCCGGCGGCAGCGCTTTTTCCGGCGCGAGCGGAGGAACGAGGCGCGGCCGTGGCGGGCCGCCCAGCAAACCGATATCAGGCATTGGCGCCAGCGCGTCCGGACTTGATGTCCATGATGAGGTTGTAGAACGCGACCGACGCGGGCAATAGATTGGTCAAGACCCCAATGGCGTCGTTCTTTCCCCAGATGAAATACGAGGTGACCATCGCGCTGCCGGCGAGGCTGATGATCCAGAAGCTGCGCGGAATCGTCGGCTTGCCGTGACGCCGCGTGGCCAGTGCCTGGAGGATCCAGCGGCCCGCGAACATCAACGCGCCCAAAAAGCCCACGAGCTTCCAGGGCGTGACCGTGATTCCGAATATCACCGCGATGACTTCTTTCATTGGGACTCTCCGCTCGTCAGTCTTCGCGAACCAGCAGGCCCGATTTGTAGCGCCGGCGCAGCCACATGACACCCGCGATGTCGACGATGCCCACCCACAGGCGATTGAGCATTCCGTACTTGGACGTGCCACGCATCCGCGGCCGATGACTCACGGGCACCGAGATCACCGACGCACCGTGGCGCTGGAACAGCGCCGGCAGGAACCGGTGCATGTGATCGAACCGCGGCAGCTCGAGAAACAGCTCGCGCGAGAAGAGCTTGATGCCGCAGCCGGTGTCCGGCGTCCCGTCGCCTAACAAAGCACCGCGCACGCCATTCGCGACGCTCGACTGCAGCTTGCGAAACGTCGTGTCCTTGCGGCTCGCCTTGCGGTTGCCCATGAACAGCTGAACGCTGCGGTTCATCATTTCATCGCGCGCCGCAATGAGCTTCGGGATGTCGGCGGGATCGTTCTGACCGTCGCCGTCGAGCGTGGCGATCCAGGGCGCCCGCGCGGCGCGCACGCCGCTCGCCACGGCCGCGCTCTGGCCGCTGCGAAACGAATGCCGCAACACGCGCAAGGCCGGCAGGCTCGCCTTGAGCGCCCGCAATTTCGCCGCGGTGTCGTCCGTGCTGCCGTCGTCGACGAAGATCATTTCGTAGGCACGCCCGGCGAGCGCGGCGTCGATCTCCCGCGCCAATGGCTCGACATTCTCGGCTTCGTTGCAAACGGGCACGACCACGGAGAACTCGATGCTCATGCGGCCACCGGCGCCTTGAGCGCTTCACGCGCGACGCCAAACAATCTTTTCAGCTCGGCCGTGAGTTCGGCCTGCAGGGTTTCGAGCGCGGCGGGTTGAATCGCGCGCGGCACCTGGCGCGGCGGACCGATCGCGATGACGATGCGCGAGAACGGCCACGGGATCACGAATTTGTCCCAGGCGATGAGCCAGGCGCGGCTGGCGGCAAACGCCATCGGCAGGATCGGCCGCTGCGACATCTGCGACAGCAGGATCGCACCCGGCTTGAATACGAAACGCGGACCCTTGGGCCCATCCGGCGTGATCGACGGCGAGACGCCCTGCTTGGTCAGCGCGTCGTAGTAGTCGCGCAGCGCACGCGCCCCGGTATGCGTGGTCGAACCGCGGATCGACGTGCCGCCGAATCGCGAGACGATCATCACGCCGATATCGCCGTCCACGGACGGGCTGATCAGAAAACCGAGCTTCAATCCGCGCGCGGATTGTTCGAGCAGGTATTTCGAACAGAACAATTGATGTTGATGCCAGTACACCGGGATCAGCGAGGGGGCCTTGGCCAGCGCCTGCGCGGTGTGCTCATCACCCACGATGCGCACGACGCGGCAGCTGCGCCAGAAAAGCTTGATCAAACCCACGCCTACGGCCGCGACTATCCGCCAGGCGAAGCGACGCATCGGGGTCATCCGACGCTTCGACCGGGTCTCCTTCTTGTAGAGGGTATTGCGCAGTCCGCCTGCGTCTTCGGGATCGTTTGGCATCCGGTTGGGGCCGGCAAAAGAGGCGCGAATTGTCGGTGAATCCGCCGCGGCCTGCAATGAAACATCGGCGATTGACAACACCGGATCCCGCCGTCTAACCGCATTGCTATATCATTCCGCGCAATGTCACTGAGCCCTGCTTCCGCGCCACTGCCCCCGCTGGCGGACATGCAATTCGACATCGGCGCCGACGACGACGCCATTCACCGCATGACCGAGCTGGCCGCCCGGCACGGCGATACGTACCGGTTCTATTCGCCCGCCCGCCGCGCGGAAATGTGGGTGATCAATCACCCGGACGACGTGAAACGCGTGCTGGTGTCGAACCACAAGAACTACACCAAGGGCTCGGGCCTGGACCGCGTCAAGATCCTGCTCGGCCACGGCATCATGACCAGCGAAGGCGATCTGTGGAAGCGGCAGCGTTACATGATGCAGCCGGCCTTTCACCGTCGAGTGATCACCGAATTCTCGAAACTCATCGACGCCTGCAACGAGCGCTTCATCGCCAAGTGGGAAGCACAGGCCGCGCGCGGCGAGCTGGTGAACATCACCGACGACATGAGCGAACTGACTCTCGAGATCGTGTTGCTGTCGATCTTCGGCACCGACCTCGAACGGCTGTCCAAAGAGATGGGTGGCAATCCATTCGACATCGTCACGAAGGAACCGGCGCGCGATCTCAAGTTCGCGTACAAATTCCGCCAGCTCGCGAAGCTGGTCGGCAGCCTCGCGGTGCGGCGGCGCGCGGAAAAAACCGAACACTTCGATTTCCTGCAGATGCTCATCGACGCACGCGACAAGGAAACCGGCGCGCCGATGTCCGAGCGCGAGCTGATCGACGAGGCGATGACGCTCATCGTTGCCGGCCACGAGACCACGGCCAGCGGGCTCAACTGGACCTGGTACCTGCTGTCGCAGAATCCCGCGGCGGAGGCGTTGCTGCACGCCGAGATCGATGCGGCGGCGGAAAAGACCGATCCGTCGCTGACGGAAATGGAAGCCCTCGCCTATACCAAAAACGTGGTCGACGAAGCGCTGCGCCTCTATCCGCCCGGCTGGCTGCTGTCGCGCCGTACGATCCTGCCCGACGTGTTGTCGGGCTTCGCCGTGCCGGCGGGCACCGACGTGTTGCTGTGCCCCTATCTACTGCACCGCCACCCTCGTTACTGGAAGGAGCCCGATGCGTTCCGGCCGGAGCGCTTCGACGCCGCGCACGAAGCAGAGCGTCCGCGTTTCGCCTACATGCCCTTCGCGGCGGGTCCCCGGCACTGCATCGGGGAAACCCTCGCCTTGTATGAAATGTACATGCACTTATATAAGGTGGCGCGCCGGTACCGGCTGCGGTATGTACCCGATCGGGAACTCGAGCTCGAAGCGCAGATCAACCTGCGCACCAGATACCCCTTGATGATGACGCTGGAACGCAGGAATTGATCGAGATGATCACGAACGCACAGACACTCGCCGAATTGATCACCGTCAATCGCACGGTGAAACGCACCATCAGTTACCTCGAGACCGAAACCAGCGAACGCGTGGTGAGCTACGGCGAGCTGTACGAGCGCGCACTCGGCATCCTTCACCACTTGCAGAAGCTCGGCGCCAGGCCCGGCGACAAGCTCATCATCTATCTCGCCAACAACGAGCAGTTCCTCGATGCATTCTGGGCCGGCATGCTGGGCGGCATCGTGCCGGTGCCCGTGGCGCTCGGCATCAGCGACGAGCACAAACACAAGCTGCTGCGCATCGCGAAGAAACTCGGGCGGCCGTTCATCTACACGGACCGCAAGACGCTCGATCGCATCGGCGCGTTCGCCGGCGGCGCCGGCGAACAGACGACGTTCGATTCGCTCAACACGCGCGCCTTCTTCGCCGAGCAGGTCGACGACATCTCGAAGGCAGGCGTGGTCCACGCCGTCAAACCCGGCGACACCGCGTTCATCCAGTTCTCGTCCGGCTCGACCAGCGAGCCGAAAGGCATCGTCCTCACGCACGACAACATTCTCAAGAACGCGCGCGGTGCGGGTGAGGCGTCGAACTGGGGCGAACACGACACGAACCTCACGTGGATGCCGCTGACGCACGACATGGGCCTCATCGGCATGCACATCATGATGTTCGCGCATCGCATGCAGTTGAACGTGATGCCGACCGAGCTGTTCATCCGCCGGCCGTTGCTGTGGATGACGTTCGCCGCGCGCAAGGGCGCGACGGTTACGAGCTCCCCCAACTTCGGCTTTCGGCACTATCTGAAGGTGCTCGGCGAGCGCGAACTCGGCGCCCTCGATCTGTCGAAGCTGCGGCTGATCTACAACGGCGCGGAACCGATCTCCGTCGAGCTCGCCGAGGAATTCATGACGCGCCTGGCGCCGGCGAAATTGCGGCCCGAGGCGATGTATCCGGTGTACGGCCTGGCCGAAGCCACGCTGGTCGTCAGCTTCCCGCAGCCGCCGGGCGAGATGTACGAGTCCATCTCCGTCAACCGGCACGAGCTCACCGTGGGCAAACCACCGGCCCCGCTGCCGGCCGAGCACGCCGATGCGTTGTCGATCATGGCCGTGGGCCAGCCGGTGCCGTTCAGCAAGGTGCGCATCGCCGACGACGCGGATCAGGAACTGCCCGAGAACCACATCGGCCACATCCTCATCTCCGGCGACAACGTCACGAAGGGGTATTTCGAGAATCCGGAAGCGAACGCGAAAGGCTTCACCGCCCCGGATCCGGCGGGCAACCGCTGGCTGCGCACCGGCGATCTCGGCATGTTGAAGGGCGGCAAACTGTTCATCACCGGCCGCGCGAAGGAAATCATCTTCGTCAACGGACAGAACTACTACCCGCACGACATCGAAAGCATCGCGCAGCGCGCCGACGGCCTCGAGCTCGGCAAGGTGGTGGCCGCGGGCGTGCGTCCGAAGGGCGCCAGCACCGACGACCTGATCATCTTCGTGCTGCACCGGATGGACATGAAGGAGTTCATGCCCATCGCCGCGCAGGTCACGCGCCTGGTCAACGAACACACGGGTCTCGAAGTCGCGCACGTGGTGCCGGTCAAACGCGTGCCG
>Ga0193752_1002855_pt1 | contig 12443 bp, 5 predicted proteins | sample H1c1metaG_FD_144924 | JGI IMG/M metagenome (GOLD analysis project Ga0193752, IMG submission 144924) | Soil microbial communities from a riparian zone of the East river system, Colorado, United States - H1c1 | ecosystem: Environmental > Terrestrial > Soil > Riparian zone | place: USA: East River... | reverse complement strand
CGTTGGCTGCGATGAACCCGACCGGCGCACCGAGCTGCGGAAACATGCCGTAGCGCGCGCGATAGGCGGGCGGCGCGTTCTCGACCGCGAGCAGCGCGGCGCCGCCCCATTCGCCGCCGAGCCCGAAGCCCTGACCGAAGCGCAGTACGCACAGCAGCGTGGGTGCGAGCCAGCCGGCGGTCTCGTACGTGGGCAAAAATCCGATGGCCATGGTCGAGCCGCCCATCAAGAGCAGCGAGGCGACCAGGGTCGATTTGCGGCCGATGCGATCGCCGAAGTGTCCGAAGGCGCTCGCGCCGAGCGGGCGGGCGATGAACGCGACGCTGAAGCTCGCATACGCCGAGAGCAGCTGCGCCGAGGTCGACGAGGCCGGGAAGAACAGCGGACCAAACACGAGCGAGGCCGCGGTCGCATAGATGTAGAAGTCGTAGAACTCGACGGCCGTGCCCACGAGGCTGGCGAGCAGGATCCGGCGCGCGGAAGGGGCGGCCTGGGAATCGTTGGGGCTCATCGAGGTCGTTCGGGGCCGCGAGCCTAACGCAGGTCGCGAAAGGACCCCAGGTGAGGCTCTGTTGCTGCTGGCGATCGCGTCGCGTCTCGTACGAATGGTGCCCGGATCGAAGCTTGCACATAGGCTCGGGCACTATGGAGCTTTCATCGACTAACTCCGAAGCCGCAGTGGATGACGTTGAGCTGGGCAACATTCGGCCGACGATTGAAGTCGCGGTCGCGATCGATGAGGTCGCATACTTGCGCGGCTGGACCGAGGCGATACAGGCGATGCGGGCGGCGTTGGACGACGGCGACGCAAAGGATGGCGAGTACCTCGAGGGGTGGCTGGACGCGGTGACGTTGGCGTCCGTGGACGCGCTGCGGCTGGCGAAGACGCGCTCGCGCTATGCACGTGGCTACGCCGCCGGTGCAAGCAAGTATGACCTCGTGCACCGGCGCGGCTGCGACGCGGAGTAGCGCGCGGCGTTGGGCCGTCTCAGCGCGGGCGTGCGAACGGCACGAGCAAGCCGCTGTCGTGGTCGCCGCCCGTGCGCAGCGTGTGCTTGCCCGCGTTGCAGGTCTCGCGGTGATGGAACATCGCGTTGCTGTGGATGTCGGCGCCGCTGATCACGAGGCGCAGGCTCTCCCCGGCCTCGAACGAGGTGCTCGAAGGCAAGATCTCGATCTCCACCGGCACCACTTGGCCGGGGTCGATCAGCTGCAGCTGGGTGTGGCTGAGCACGGGCTGGAAGGGCCGTGAGCGCGCGAGGTCGAGCGCGCGGTGCGAGACGCGGAGCCAGCCGTGTGAGACCGGCCCCGTGGGATCGTTCTCGCGCGCTTCGAAGCACACTTCTTCGCCGCGCGCGTCGAGCTTCTTCACGACCACGAACAGGTCCATGTCGTCACCGCGATCGGTCGAGACCCACAGCTTGAGACGCATGTGGCCGCTGATTTCGCACGCGGCATCGAAGCGCATGTCGAACGTGATCTGCTCACCGGCTATGGCGTCGTAGGTGGCGCTCGCCGGTTGCGCGGGCCGCACGCTGCGGAGCGCGCGCTGGCCGGCTTCGAGGTACAGCTCGCGGTAGTCGGTGTTCGGCAGCGGCCAATCGGCCGCTTCGCGCACGCTGTATTCGTCGAGCGTCTTGCGGACCTCGAGGCGTACGCGCGGATGCTTGAGCATGTCGTTGTGTGCGCCCTTCAGGAAGCAGTCGAGGAACATGCGCTGGTACTCGAGCGCTTCGTCTTCGTAGTAAACGGTCCACTTGCCCCGGCCGTGCGTGTAGAGCCACTTGTGCTCCGAGCTGATGCGCTCGAAGGCGTCGAAGCAGCCCTTGGAGTGCAAGCCTTGGTCGGAGAACGTGGCGCAGATCAGCGCGGGCACGCGGATCGCGCTGAGGTCTGCGTTGTTGCCGGGGACTTGAGTCACCAGCGGCGTACGGCTCGGGCCCTGCTGTTCTTCGGCCTTCGCGCCGCTCATCTGTTTCGACCAGCCGCGGAGGAACGCGGTCTCGGGCACGCCGCCGTGGAACATCACGTTGCGATACGAGTCGGACGCGCCTTCCCACGGAACGATCGCGGCGAGGTGCTTGGGGCTGCTAGCGGCCGCGTGCCACTGGCAGATCGCGAGGTAGGAGACGCCGTGCAGCGCGACGCGGCCGTTGCTCCACGGCTGCGTGCCCGCCCACTCGATGATCGGGCCGTAGTCGTTGATCTCGGTGCGGCTGAAGACCTTGCGCTCGCCTTGCGACTTGAAGCAGCCGCGCAGATCGATGTGCACGACGACATAGCCGTGCCGCACCCAGTACGCGGGATCGGGCGCTTCGAACGGCGTGCAAGTGGAGACTCGGTAGCGGCCCATGCCGAGCCCGATCGCAGCGCGGCGCTCGAGGCTCGCAGCGCGCTTCTCCGCCGGGTCGGCGTCTTTACCGTACGGCGTGAGCGCCAAGATCACCGGCAGCGGCGCGCTGGCGCCTTCGGGTCGGAAGACGTTGGCCGAGAGCCGTATGCCGTCCGACATCTCGACGCCGACGTCGCGTTCGACCGCGATGCCGGCCGGGAGCGGGAAGACCTCGATCTCGTTGAGCGGAGCGCGCGTACGTGCAGGGGTAGCCATGAGCGCGAGTTGATAACGCGGCGGCGGCGCGTGCCAAGCGCTGCGGCGTGTCGCATCGCGCCACGAGCGCTGCTCAAAGCTGCCAACGTCTTCAGACGGTGTCGAATCGGTACTCGGTGACGCGCGCGCTCGCGCGCTCACCGAAGCGCTGTGCGAAGGCAGTCAGCCGTTTCCAACGCGACGTCTCCAGCACCTGGCGGAACGGCAGATGCGTCACGACGCAGAACAGCGCGACTTCCACGAAGCTGAGCGAGCGATCGGCCGGCAACCTCGCCAGCAGGGCGTCGAGCCGATCGTCGAGATAGTCGAGACTGTTCTCGATGCTGCTCGTTACCTTGGCGGGCACCTCGGCGTTGCCCGCCAGCTTGGCGACGATGATGTTGACCTCGGCGCTCATCACGTGCAGCACGAGCTCCTCGGTGTTGGCGACCAACCGGTCGTTCGACGCGCCGCGGAGCACGCAGCTCGCTGCCCGGTTCGAGCGCCGTGCCAGCTCGCGGCAGATGTTCTCCGTGCCGAACAGCGACCCGCGCTCGTCGATCAGGACCGGCACCTTGAGCGCAGGATTGTCGGCGTAGCCGCCTGCATCGAGCGAGGTGATATCGAGCACGACGCGGAACGTGTGCGGCACCTCGAGCTCGAGCGCGAAGATTCGCGCCACGCGCGTGAAGTGCGAGCTGCTACGGCCTTGAAGGATGAGATCGCCCATGACGCAGATTCCTAGCGCTTGGAGGGCAAGAGCTCCAGCACGCGTTCGGGCGGTCGGCCGACGACGGCACGCTGGCCGCATACGGCGATCGGGCGCTCGAGCACGCTCGGGTTCGCGACCATCCGCGCGATCAGCTGGACGCGCGTGAGGCTCGCATCGTCGAGGCCGTGCTCGAGATACGCCGGCTCACCCGTACGCAGCAGCTGGCGCGGCTCCATGCCGAGTAGCGCGAGCAGTGCGTCGAGCTCGGCGGCGGTAGGCGGCGTCTTCAAGTACTCGACCACGTGCGGCTCGGCGCCACGTTCGGTGAGCAGCGCGAGCGCTTGCCGAGACTTGGAGCACTTGGGGTTGTGATAGAGCGTGAGCTGCATACGGTCGCGAGCATCCCTCTGTTTCACGATCTTTGCGACGAGCTCTCGCACTGCGTCCAGCTCGAAAGGCTTCTCGAGCTGAGGGCAGCTCGTCTCGCTGCGCAGCTGTTCGGCGATCGGTAGCGACGCACCGCCGGTCATGAAGGCAAAGCGCTGCGCGAGCTCGGGATGAACAGCGCGTAAGTGCGCGAGCAGCACCGGCCCGCCTTCGCCCGGCATGACGACGTCACACAGGACCGCGTCGTAGTCGCTCTTTGCTTCGAGCGCCTTGCGCGCTTCATCGATGCTGTTGCACGTGGTCACGTCGTGCTCGTCGGCGAGCGCCGCCGCGAGCGAGCTGGCGACCGCGCGCTCGTCGTCGACGATCAGGATCGAAGCACGCCGCGGCGCTGCGCCGGCGGGTGCCGGGGTCGAGCGGGGCCGCTCAGCCAGATCGCCGCGATAGGCTGGCAGCGCCAGCGTCACGGTCGTGCCATGGTCGAGCTCGCTCTGCACGGTGATCTCGCCACCGGCGGCGTGCGCGATGCTCTGGCAGATGGAGAGACCCAGACCCGTGCCGAGGCCGAGCGCCTTGGTCGTGAAGAAGGGCTCGGCGGCGCGCGCACGCGTCTCGTCGGACATGCCGTGACCTTCATCGCGCACCGTCGCGAGCACGCTGTCGTTCGGGCCCGGCCTCACCGCGATCTCGATCACGCGGCGGCTCTCCGGCAAGCCTTCGATCGCGTGCAGCGCGTTGAGGATGAGGTTCAAAAATAGCTGCTCGAAGCGCGCCGGATGTCCGAGCACGTGCGGGACCTGCTCGAGCCGGCGCACCAAGCTCGGCACGTGCCGCAGCTCGTGCGCAGCGATCGTAAGCGCGCCGTCGATCGCGGCAGCGAGCTGGACCGGAGCGATCTGCGCGTCGTCGCGGCGCGTAAACGTCTGCAGGTCGCGCACGATCGTCTTCACGCGCCGGCCACCGTGCTGGGCGTCTGCGACCAAGCGCATCAGCTGCGGCAGCAGCGACGGGTCGGATGCTAGCCGCGGCAGCTGGCGCTCGAGCATGTCGAGGCTCAGCAGCAGGTAGGCCAGCGGATTGTTGATCTCATGCGCGACGCCTGCTGCGAGCGTGCCGAGCGCAGCGAGCTTTTCGGCCTGCATCAAACGATTGATCAGCTGCTTGCGCTCGGTGACATCACGCGCGAAGCCGAGCGTCGCCGGTTGCCCTTCGTATTCGATCGGACTGGCACGCACCTCGATCGAGCGCCCGCCCTTTTGAATCGTGTATTCGATCGCGTCGCTGACGGGCTCGCCGCGGCGGCGGCGCGCGGCGCGGTCGCGCGCCTTGTCGGCATCCTCAGGCGTGATCACATCGAGCAGGCTGGTGCCGATGGCTTCGTGCTCGGAGCCGAGCCCCAAGAGCGTAACCGTGCGCGCGTTGGCATACAGGATGGTCGGAAAGCGCAGGATGGCGATGCCGTCGGGCGCGTTCTCCGCGAGCGTGCGAAACAGCGCTTCCGATTGCCGCAATGCGGTCTCCGCGTCCCGGCGATGCGAGGCGTCGGTCATGAACGTGACGTTCGCCGAGTGGCCGTCCAGCACGACGCGGTGGGTCGCGATCTCGACCGGGATCCGCCCGCCGCCGTGGTGGATGAGCGTGGTCTCGAACCGGGTCGGGTTAGGCTCGCCGCGCTGCGTTCGGCCGTGCATCTCAATCAGCTTCGGCAGCTCGTCGGGCGCGATGAAGCTCCATACCGAACGCTCGGTGAGCTCTTCGCGCGAGACGTCGAGCAACTTCAGCGCGACGTCGTTGGCGTAGAGGACGCTCGCGCCGCTCTCGGTCGTGCGGGTCACGGTCACGCTGATCCCGGCGACCTCGGCCGCCTGGGTGAGCGCGTCGAAGAGTTGCCGCGCTTGCTGCCCGTCCTCCCCCTGACCCTTCGACACCTCGTGAGACTAAACGCCCCGGCCGGCTCTGTCACCGGTCTAGTCCGTGGTCGACACCGGCTCTCCGTCCCACGCATGCGCGCAAGGCATCTGGGCGGCGCTGCGTGCCCAAGCGAGCAGACCGCTCGGTGAGACCACGATCACGCCGCCGATTTTGCCGAGCTTCTGCTGCAGGAATTCGAGCGCGCGCGCTGCGGCCTGATCGGGTGATGTGCCGGCCTGCATCTCGGCGAGCACGCGCGAGGCCATGGTGATGCGCAGGAAGCCTTCGCCTTGGCCGGTGCAGGAGACCGCGCCCCGCGCGTCGTCGGCATAGTTGCCGGCGCCGAGGATCGGTGAGTCGCCGACGCGGCCTCGGTGTTTGCCGGTAATGCCGCCGGTGCTGGTCGCGGCGGCCAGCCGGCCCCGTTGATCGCGCGCGACGGCGCCGACCGTACCCGCTTCGACGGGTTCAGCGCGCTTGGCGAGCACCTCGGCTAGGTCGGCGCGTGCTCGCTCGGTGATCATCTCGAGCGCGAGCGCAGGCTGGAAGCCGCGCCCGAGCGCGAAGTCGCGCGCACCGTCGGCCGCGTAGAGCACGTGGCGGTCCTCATCGAGCACGGCGCGCGCGATCGCGATCGGGTGCTTGAACGGCGGCAGCGCGCACACCGCGCCCGCGCGCAAGGTGGTGCCTTCCATGATCGAGGCGTCGAGCTCGAGCGTGCCGTCCTCGGTCAGCGCGCCGCCGGTGGCTGCGTTGAGCACGGGCGCGTCCTCGAGGATCTCGACCGCGCGCTGCACCGCATCGAGCGCGCTGGCGCCGGCGCGCAGCAGGTCACTGGCGGCTTGGGCTGCCGCGGCGCATGCGAGCTTGCGGTCGTCGAGGATCGACGCGTCGGCGCGCCCTGCACCGCCGTGCACGAGCACACCGTAAGAGCCTGCCGAACCGCCTAGCCAGATCGTTGGAGTCGCCATGAGCGAACGAGCTAAGACAATTTTTTTTGGTTCGTTCTGCAAGGAAATGGCGCCGACCCCTACTAAGCCCCCCGAGAGAAAAAAGAGGGGCCTGGATATGCAAAGTTCTACGGGGCTGGAGCGCTCTGTTGGCCGGGCAGTGCGCGCGTGCGTTCGCATCGCGGCCTTGTCGTGTGCGGTGCTGGTTGCAGGCTGCGGCGAGCTGCCCGCACGCGAGAGCTTCGAGGAGCGCGACGCCACGACCGCCGACGGGGTGGCAACCGCCGCGGCGCCGCTGCTGCTCGACCAGGCGGACTCTGCGCCGATCGCCTCGTACAGCGTCGCGTTGAAATTGCGGGCCGACTACGCCGGATATGCCATGCGCGTGCGGCGCGCCTCGGATAGCGCGCACGCCGAAATCGGATTCACTGGGGTGAACCGCGTCGACGTGGGTGCGATCGCGACCTTTTGCGGCGCCAGCGATTGCTTCATCGCGGTGCTCTACGACCAGTCGGGGCAGGCGCAAGATCTCGCGCAGGGCACGGTCGCAGATCAGATCAAGATCTACACGGGATCCAGCCGGACCGTGGTCGGCTCGGGCGCTGTTCCGGCGATCTCGGTGACGACCCCCGGTAAGACCGTCGTGCGCGGCGGGCTGCTCGGCCTTTCAGGCAACCCGGCATTTACGATCGCATATGTGGGCCGTCACTTCACGAACCCCGGCGACCCGGTGCGTGAAGTGGTTCCGATCCGCATCTTCGGCGAGGCCTCCGCTACCAACGGCAACCAAATCGGCCTCGGCTTCGGGCCTTCGCCCGACAACGCGTGGTCGATCGTCGGTGCCGGCAGCTTTGGTTGGGCGACGGCCGGCACGACGGAGACACATCGCGGCGTGCTGCGGCATGAAGCCGGCGCGCCGATGGATGCCTCAACGTTCCGCTTCAACGGGGTCGAGCTTGGACGACCCACTCAAGGCTCGAATGCGTCGGGCCCGTTCGATCTGCGACCGAACGGGTTCACCATGCTCGGAAAGAATTCGAGCAACAACAACGCTGCCGGCGCAGAGATCAGCTCGGTCTTGATCTGGAACACGGTGTTGAACGAGCACGACCTCGCGCTCGTTGATCAACTGCTCGACCCGAGCACGTTCGCGGCGTCGAGTGCGGTCTGTTACGGCGCGCCGGGCACGCAGGCACTCGCGCCGTTTCCGATGGTTGGGCTGTGTCCCATGCATCGCGGGCAGAGCCCGGCGGTCGGGGCGCAGAGCAACGCCACGCGCTGGATCGTACAGAACGGTTCCGGTGCAGGCCGCGGCGCAGCCGTGATCGCCGCCGACGGGACGATCTTCGCGCCGTCGACCGGGCGGCTCACCGCGCTCAACCCGGCGAACGGGGCGACGCTTTGGAGTGTGTCGGCACGCTCGCCCGGCGCCTCGCCGGCGATCGGCTCGGACGGAACCGTGTATTCGATCTCGTCGTTCAATTCGCTCGAGGCCCGCAATCCGAGCAATGGCACGTTGAAGTGGAGCTTCGGCCTCGGATCGATCGCGAGCACCGGCCCGGCGATCGGCCGTGACGGCACGATCTACGTGACGTCGCAAAACGGCCGAGTCAGCGCGCTGACGCCCGCCGGAGCTGCGAAATGGACGGTGACGCGCGGTGCGATCACGACCTCGCCGGCGATCGGCGCCGATGGAACGATCTACGTCGGCGCCGACAACGGCCTGCACGCGATCAATCCGGACGGCACCGCGCGCTGGACGGCGAGCTTCGGCACCGGCGCGTTCGTGCGCAGCTCGCCGGCGATCGCACCCGAGGGAACGATCTACGTTGGGACCGACACCAGCCGGTTGGTCGCAGTCAACCCGGACGGCACCACGCGCTGGACATTCGTCGCCGGCGGCATCGTGCGCGGCTCGCCATCGATCGCTGCCGACGGGACCATCTACTTCGGCTCGCGCGATCGCAACGTGTACGCCGTCCGGCCCAACGGCACGTTGAAGTGGACACGCGGGACCGGCGCGAACGTGGACTCGACCGCTGCGATCGGTGCCGACGGGCTGATCTACATCGGGTCTGACAGCGGTCGGGTGTATGCGCTGCGGCCGGCGGACGGCACGGTGCAGTTCTCGGTCAACGGCGGCGACGCGTTCCGCAGTCCGATTACGATCGGTCGCGATGGAACGGTGTACGCCGGTGACGAAGGCGCGCGGCTGTTCGCGGTTGGGCCGGCGCCCGCATGCGCGGGCAACGACACCAGCTGCGACAGCCGCGATCAGGATTGCGACGGAACGATAGACGAGGATTACGTCTCGCAAGTAGCGAGCTGCGGCGTGGGCGCATGCGCGCGAGTGGGCGCGACCGCGTGCGTCGACGGCGCAGTGCGCGGCGGCTGCGTCGCCGGCGCGCCGGCGGCGAGCGATGCGACCTGCAACGCCACCGACGAGAACTGCAGCGGCCAGAACGACGAAGGATACGTTTCATCAGCGACGAGCTGCGGAGCAGGCGAGTGCACGCGCGCGGGCGCGAGCTCATGCGTCGCAGGCGCCGTGCAGAGCAACTGCACGCCCGCCGCGCCGGCGACCAGCTTCGACGCCACCTGCGACGGTCGCGACGACAACTGCAATTCAGTCGTCGACGACTCGTGCGGCGTCAACCTGCTCGTCAACGGCACGTTCGAGACCGGCGTCGCGCCTAACGTCGGCCGCAAAGTTCAAAACGGTGAGGTGCTCGATGCGCCCGAGCTCGTGCAATGGGAGACGACGGACACCCAGGGCACGGCCGGCGCGCTGCGCGTCGAGCTCGTCACCAACCCGGCTGATCCTTATTACACCCACAGCGCCGGCCCGATGCTCGCGTTCTCGTCGCCGGTGCCGGAGGGCGTTTGGCTTCGCGTCAGCTTCCGAGCCAAGAGCTTGAGCGGCGGCACGCTGCTGCAGACGATGAAGACGTGGGGTGGCAGCACGGGCGCGCGCACGCGGATCACGTCGAGCTGGGCGAGCTACGAGGTCTATACGTTCACAGGTCAGGCCACGAGCGCGCTCGTGTTCAACGTCGTGGCGAACGACAGCGATCAGCTCCAGCACGTCGTCGACGGCGTGTTCTTGCTCGACGACGTCGAGGCGCACGTGGTGCCGCCTTGCACGAGCGCGACGTCTTGCGGCAACTACTCGCCGGACGCGCTCTTCGGCAGCTCACTGATCGAAGAGTGGACCGGAAGAGCGCTCGTGACCTTGGACGAAGCCGCTCGGGTCAGCGCGTGGCGCGGAACCGAGCGCGGCCTGACGTTGACGAGCGCGAATCCGAACCGGCCGGTCTACGGTCAGGACGCCGATCTCAACTACAGCCACGCCGTCCTTGCGCAGCGCGCCGCGCCGAGCGTGATCTCGGCAACGTTCGGCGAAGATCTGATCGCGAGCGGCACGCGGCCGTACATTGCGATCGTGCACCGGCTGCGCGCGCCGCTCACCCAGCCGGGTAGCGTCAGCCGCATCCTCGAGCTGCGCGCGCGCACCGATGGCACTGGGCCCGTGCTCGGCCTGACCACCGAGCGCGATGCCGGCGGCAACTACACGACCAAGGCCACATACGCGCCCGAGGCATCCGCCGGCCTCGTCCACGCGAGCGCTGGCCCGGTCGAGCCGACCGTTAGCGGTGTGCTCACGGAGATCTGGCTGGCTCCGGACGGTCTGCATCACGCGCAGAACGGGGTAGAGCGCCCTGTCGCTGCGGCCGCGAGCGCCGCGCTCGCCGCGGGCTTGCGCTATGTGTCGGTCGGCAACGACTTGAGCGGCACCCAGGGCTCCGACGCCAGCGTCGCGCAGGTCGTGATCCTCTCGGGCATGCCGACGCCGGCGCAGCGCGCCGCATACCACGCGTACGTGCAGCGAACGTTCCGCAGGCAGGCGTGCGCGAGCTGCCATAGCGGCGACGCCTGCTGTCCGGTCGGCTGCACGAGCGGCAACGACAGCGACTGCCAAACCGGCGATTTGTGTGCTGGCATAGCGAGCTGCATCGGTGGTGACGGGTGTTGCCCGAGCGGTTGCGAGACGAGCGGCGACGGCGATTGCCCGCCGGTCGGGCTGTGCACGATCGACAACCCGTGCGGTAACGGTGAGCCCGGCTGTATGGACGATGACGACTGCGAGGCTGGGCTGAGCTGTGGCCTCGGCATCGGGCCGCGCTTCGGCCAGCCGGCGGACGTGGGCGTGTGCTGGAACCCGACTGAATGCGCGACATTGAATCCAGACGCGGCGGACTGCGGCACGCCGTCGTCACTTTGCGGCGAAGTGTGTTGCTTGCCGAGCTGCAGCGCGCCGGGCCAGCCGGACGGCTGCGGCGGTACGTGCGCCGCGTGCGTCGCGGGTGTCGACACCGACGGCGACGGACGCTCCGATTGCGATGAGGACGGCGACGGCGACGCGTGGACGGATCGCTTCGTGTTCAACGGCGTCACCGCTTTCATCGGAAACAGCTGTCACGCTGCGCCGACGTGCTCGGACATCGACACGACTGGGGAGGTCGCCGAGTGCTTCGCGATGAGCGAGCAGAGGGCGCTGCACTCGGGCTGGGATTTTGCTACCAGCGACACGGACGCGTGCCAGAGTGGGTTCGGGTTCTCGGAGCCGTGGCAGGCCTGCGGTCCGGACTTCGGCATGCGTTACGTCGCGGCGATTCGGCTGCCACAGAACGGCACGCACTGCTTCCGTATCGATGGCTCGACGCAGAACCAATGCGGCGCGCTGTTCTTCGACGGCGAGGCGGTCAGCACGAGCGGCACGACCGCGTGCGTGCAGCGCGAGAGCGGCGTGTACCCGATCTCGTGGTTCTACGAGACGACCGATGACAGCGGCAGCGAGCTGCACGTGCGCTACTGCACGAGCGCGAGTGGCGCCTGCACGCCGACCGAGCTGCTGCCGGCGTCGATGCTGCGCCGAGAGCAAGATGCCGGCGACCGCTTGTGCGCGCCGGACGCGCCGTGCTCAGCGCTGTGCCCATGCTCATCGGGCAGGGCATGCGATCCGAATGCGCCCTACTGCGCATCGGGCCTCGACTGTCGCGCAGGCTTTGGTGACCGCTTCGGCCTGAGCGCTGCGACGCCGGTGTGTTGGGCCGCCGCCTGCGACGACCTGCGCTCAGACGTCTTCGCCTGCGGTACGGCCGGCTCGCTGTGCGGTCTTTGCCCCTCGTGCACGGCGCAGTGCGACGGCAAGACGTGCGGCAGCGACAGTTGCTTTGGCCTATGCGCAGGCCGCTTGTGCCAGACCGGCGAAGCAGCTTGCACAACGGACTCCGATTGCTCGCCCGGGCTGGTCTGCGGCATCGCCAACGGCACGCGCTTCGGTCGCGGTGCAAACGTAAACGTGTGCTGGGCGCCGACGTGCGAGAGCGCCGACCCCAGCGAGATCGAATGCGGCACGACCGGCTCGCCCTGCGGTCTATGCCAGTGCCAGGCGAGCTGCGACGGCCGCGAGTGCGGCGACGACGGTTGCGGTGGATCGTGCGGCACGTGCATCACCGGCACGAGCTGCAACGGCGAAGCCGGTATCTGCATCGGTTTGAGCCCGGCGGCGGGCTTCGCGGACGACTACATGTTGAGCTCGGCGCCGGTCGGGACGCTGCCCGGCACGCTCGACGTCTCGACGCTCGGCGACGCCGTGTACACGATCCCCCTGGAGGTGCCGCCTGGCCGTGGCGGCATCGAGCCTCAGCTCGCGCTGCAGTACGACAGCGGCCGCGGCAACGGCTACCTCGGCATCGGCTGGGCGCTCGAAGGTCTCTCCACGATCACGCGCTGCAACTTCACGATCGCTCAGGACGGGATCGCGATGCCGCCGTTCTTCAACGGCACGGATGACGCCTTCTGCCTCGATGGTCAGCGCCTGATCGTGGAGAGA
>Ga0193752_1002854_pt1 | contig 12444 bp, 10 predicted proteins | sample H1c1metaG_FD_144924 | JGI IMG/M metagenome (GOLD analysis project Ga0193752, IMG submission 144924) | Soil microbial communities from a riparian zone of the East river system, Colorado, United States - H1c1 | ecosystem: Environmental > Terrestrial > Soil > Riparian zone | place: USA: East River... | reverse complement strand
CATGAACAACACGATCAGCAGGAGAAGCAGAAGGAAAATGAGCTGATCATAGAAAGACAAAAAAATGACCGGGTTAAGTTCTGGTGGGCCGTATCAGGTTCGGGATTATTGCTGATTGTAATAGCGTTGCTCGTAGGAAATGTGAAACGCAAAGCAAAAACCAACTCGCGCCTTACTGAATTAAACAGCGAGGTATCAAGACAAAAAGATAACCTTGACCGTATTAATCATCACCTGGAAGAAATAATAGATGAAAGAACCCGCGATCTCCAGATCAAAAATAAGAAACTATCCGAATACTCCTCTTACTTATCGCACCAGATACGTGGCCCTATTGCTACACTTAAGGGGCTGATGAACCTTGAAAAGGAAGGATTGGTTGATCAGAAAGAATGTATCAGCATGATGGATAAATGCGTATCAGATATCGACGAGAAAATTATTGATATGAGTGATATCCTGCACGATCCTAAAAGGACAAGCTTCTAAAGCAACTATTTCCTTCCAGAAAAGTCAATATTTTAAGCCGGAGTATTAATTATCCAACCTGTTCCGCTGCCAAAGATTAAAGGAATTTATCACTCATAGCGATAAGCCTTATTTAGTAAGGCGAACTGGCATGTATCTGAGGAGCTATAAGCCCCAAATAAACACAATACCAGGATATCATTTGCAGGATCAGCAGTGTCCGGTGCTTTTTAAAGCCTTCGGTTTCAAAAGCGAGTTTCTCATCGCCTGCTGTAACGAAATACTGTACTTCACCCTTCTTAGGTGTAAATGGCGACTCTTGAACATCAACTACCTTAATCTTCAGTTTGCTTTCAGGGTCGTGAATGGTTCCTTTTTTCATGGAACCACTTTTTGCGATCGAAATCAAATAATTTAGCATGATAGATATATATTGATACATCTATTTAACGCAATAGTTACTCCAAAAATACTTATTCAGGGAATTAATCCTGATATTTTAGGTTTATTTGATTTATTAGAAACCTTTATTTCTTAAAATTAAGAATATTAAGTTATACTTAATTTTAAGAAATAAAATATCCTGTAACTCAATTCATTAACATGCTTATGTAAATGAAAAGTGTCGTGTTTACTAAACAATAGTGTTACTAAACTGCAATTGAGCTTTTGTTTCGCAGCTCTTCATACAACTCAATTACCTTACGTTGTAAGCTCGCGATCTCAGTTTCACGGTCAGTAAGTTTCTTTTGAATAACATTCAGGTGTGAAGGTACCGGTTCGGCCTGCTCGCTATCTACCGTAAGCAACTGAACAACGCTCACTTCGTAGATGTTTGCAATTTGCTCAAGACGCGATAAGTTAACATCGGTAACACCTGTTTCAATTTTTGAAAAGGCGGGGATAGAAATGCCTAAACGGCTGGCTATATCTTCCTGGCTCCATCCATGCTGATGACGTAAGATCCTAATGCTTTTGCCAACAGATTTGTTTGCTGTTTTTTTTATTAAATCACTCATAATTAATTGTACCTCAATAGTTAGGGTTGCGGATATCATTCCAAAGTGTGTGCCACGATCATTTTACGGCTTAATTAATGGTTTTTTACATAAAAAGCAAAGTTTGGTTGATGCGTATCGGGGAAATTTTTCTACAAGATAGAAAAAATATGGTTAAATTATTAACCATAAATCAATGAATTAATGTATACGGAAATACTTAATTAAAGATAATACTTAATTAGGAAATGGAATAAACAATTAGTTAATAATCAAGCGCAATTTGGCAAATTTCAAAAGCAACTGTTTTTGACCTATTTCTTTGAAAAATATAGTAGCTTTTACATCGGGCTTATTTCCTTCTAAGCTAATTACTTTCCCAAAACCAAAGCGTTCATGTTCCACTTCCATACCTACCTGCAGGTTTGAAGTATCAGAAGGAGTGAAGCCGGGTGATGGCACATGAGCCTTTGCCAGTATGGATGTGGTTTTAACCTGTGCGGCTTTCGGTTTCGAAAAAGTATCTCCACGCTTACTCCAGGCATTCCGCTCATCATCAAAAAAGGGATTGCTGCTGCTTACCGGTTTTGCTGTAAAATCAAGTTCAAGGTATTGTGCATCAATTTCATCCAGGAAACGGCTTGGTTCGCAGCTTATTAATGTGCCGAATTTAAACCGCGATGTAGCATAGCTTATGATCAGTTTTCGTTCCGCGCGGGTTACCGCTACATAAAACAGGCGTCTTTCCTCTTCCAGGTCGCTGCGCGAGTTGAGCGACATTTGCGATGGGAAAAGATTTTCTTCCAAACCCACCACATTAACCTGTGGAAACTCAAGCCCTTTAGAAGAGTGTATGGTCATTAATGATACCGTATCGGCATCCTTATCATTTGCTTTATCATCGTTGGTGAGCAAGGCGACGTCCTGCATAAAAACTTCCAGCCCTTTTTCTTCAATATCTTCCCGTTCCGAAAATTCCTTGATGCCATTAAGCAATTCCTGTATATTTTCGTAGCGGTTAAGTCCTTCAACGGATTTATCTTCATACAGATCTTTCAGTAAGCCTGAATGTTGCGCGATGTGCAATGCAGCATCATAAGCCGAAAGGTTCCTGGTGATCACCTGGAAACTCTGTATCATGGTCGCAAACACGCCGACCGGAGCCGAACTACGCCCATCAAGGTATTTGGAAGGGTTAACGACAACCTCCCATGGTGTGACTTTATTCTGGTCGGCGCTTAAAATAATCCGGTCTATGGTAGTATCGCCAATGCCGCGGCGGGGGTAGTTGATCACCCTTTTCAGCGCTTCTTCATCACTTGGATTAATGGTGAGCCTGAAATAGGCGATCACATCCTTAATTTCCTTACGCTGGTAAAAGGATTGACCGCCATATATCTTATAAGGTATATTCAACTTGCGCAGGGCCTCTTCCATCGAGCGGGATTGCGCATTGGTACGGTACAAGATGGCAAAGTCATGCCATTTCATGCCTTTGGTTGACCTTTCCTGCATAATGCCCTCGGCTACGATCTTACCTTCCTCGTTGTCGCTGAAGGCCCGCATTACTTTTATTTTATCACCTTCCTCCTTTTTGGAGAAAACTTCTTTTTTAAGCTGCTCCTTATTGTTGGCGATAATACTGTTGGCCACATTTACAATATTTTGGGTAGAGCGGTAGTTCTGCTCCAGCTTAAATATATTCAGATCAGGATAATCCTTTTCAAAATTCAGGATGTTTTGGATATTAGCTCCGCGAAAGGCATAAATACTTTGGGCATCATCACCCACCACGCAAATATTCTCGTTAACAGCAGCCAGCTTTTTTACAATGAGGTATTGTGAAAAATTGGTATCCTGGTACTCGTCCACCATCAGGTACTTAAACTTGTGCTGATACTTGTTCAATACATCCGGAAAGTTTTTGAGCAACTCGTTGGTTTTAAAAAGCAGGTCGTCAAAGTCCATCGCGCCGGCCCTGAAACAGCGGTTTACATAGGTTTCATAGATCTTACCGATATGCTGACGTCCTGTGGAATGATCGTCAGCCTGTATTTGCTCATTCTGCTGATATTCCTGCCAGGATATTAAATTATTTTTTGATGCTGATATGCGGTTATGTACAAAATTAGGGTTGTATAGCTTGTCATCAAGTGCCATTTCCTTTAATATGGCCCTCAATACGCTTTTACTGTCGTCGGTATCATATATGGTGAAATTACTTGGATAGCCTATTTTATCCGCCTCCACCCGCAATAGTTTTGCAAAAACCGAGTGAAAGGTGCCCATCCATATATTTTTTGCCTCGGCGCCTACTACGTGCATAATGCGCTCACGCATTTCGCGCGCTGCTTTATTGGTAAAGGTGAGTACCAGTATATTAAAAGCATCAACCCCGCTGGCTACCAGGTGAGCCACCCGCATGGTGATCACCCGTGTTTTTCCCGAACCTGCACCCGCAATGATCATTACCGGCCCTTTGGTTTGCAATACAGCGGCCTGCTGAGCAGGGTTTAATCCCTCTAAATAATTCAAATCTTTTTCCTCTTTTCTATGTAGGGCGAAATTAAATTTTTAAGCCGAAAGGAAGAAGTGTATTTCGAAATTCGGATGTTCGATTTCGGATTTATTACGTTTTATCAATTTCACACTACAAAAAGTATCTTTGCAGCAAATGGAACTCTTCAACCAAACCTGGTACCTGTTTAAAAAAGAGATATTGCTCGAGTGGCGCTCTAAATACGCGTTCAACGGGGTGTTGCTTTATGTGGTATCCACCGTGTTTGTTTGCTATATCTCGTTCAGTTTAACCCCCGGCTTTACCGGCAGCACAGGCTACCCGGTTGTTTGGAATGTGCTGTTCTGGATCATTATGCTGTTTGCCTCGGTAAACGCTATTGAAAAAAGTTTTATGAGTAAGGGCCGTTTATTGTATTATTACTCTATTGCCAGTCCGCAGGCTATCATCCTGTCGAAAACTATTTATAATGTTTTATTAATGTCGCTGCTCAGCATATTGGCTTTGCTGGTTTATTCGGTTTTCTTTACCAATACCATTGGCGACCCGTTATTTTACTTTCTATCCGTATTATTAGGCAGCATTAGCTTCTCCACCGTTTTTACAATGATATCGGCCATCGCCTCCAAAGCCGGCAATAATGGCACCCTGATGGCTATTTTAAGCTTCCCGGTTATCATCCCGGTTATCCTGGTACTCATCAAGCTAAGCAAAAACGCGATGGATGGACTGGATCGCAGCCTCAATTATGAAAATATTGGTGTGCTGTGCGCCATTAACGTTATCGTGATTGCCACTTCTTTATTGCTGTTCCCTTATTTGTGGCGGGATTGATTTTAGTTGCTTAAGTTTTATAAATAGCTAATTTATTCATCTACAAAACTCCTAAACCAGAAATGATATTTAAGGTCTTTTACCTGGCTATAATACCTTAACCTGAAAATTTCCAGCCGGCTTTTAATGGCAACAGGTGCGCTGTTAAGTTTTCTGCGGATAAAGCGGGTAAGGCTTTCGCGTTTTTGCTCATAGGTAAAAAAGCCACGCAACTGGTAATCAATGGTAATATTATGTTTCTTAAAAAGGTCGACCACGCCCTGTTTCCAGCGCCCTTTTACAATGCCGGTGAAAAAGTAGTTGATGATCGTGTTTTCTTCTAATCCATACATATCCCGGTTTACGGTATAAAATTTATGGTTGAGAAGGCTGGCCCGCTTTGTGCCGTACATTTCAAACTGCCAGGGATTTTCATGATTACGTACGTATTGCTTCAATACCTTTTTTTTCCATAAGGCAGTTTGGCAGCTTAAACGATAGGGTGCTTTTTTATCAATCTCCCATAAGCCCTCGTAGGTAGATGGCGCGAAGGGCCCCGGTGTGCTGTGGTAAGTAAAATGGATACAATCAACATTATCATTCCGGATAATGGCCGCGTAATGGTCTATAATACTTGTTTGTACGGTATCCTGTAAAAAGTAATCCTCCTGCATATACAGCACAATATCTTCGCTGATCTTATGTAAAGCCGTTGCCAGGCATTTGCTCCACGTATTCTTTGAGGCTCCGCCGGATCCGTTCCTGACCGGAATGATATTCAACCCGGGGTAACTGAATTCTTTTGATTCGGTGTTGAGGTATATTTTGCCTTTGTAGTCGGGCCAATAGATGGAGAATAGCTTAAAGAAAGGCTCCCAGCAATCTTCAAAGCTGTCGGTTGTGTTTACCAATATGGCATAATTATTCATCGGCAGAGGTTTAGATGGTTATGTTTTTCACCTGATCTTTAATCACTTATCCACTAAAAATATAAATTTTATTTCACATCCAAAATTATCATGATCCCGACTGCCGAAATTGTTAATTGAACTGCTGGGATTTAAGATTAGAATACTATTAGATTATCAGTATGCAGCAGCTATTTCATCGATTATTCATAATAAATACTTTCCTTAGCGTCTTCAAAAATTAACGAAATTATTTTTGCCAGATGCGTATTAACAGGCTGATCCTGCTTTTATTTGTTTTACCATTCGCTGCTTTTGCGCAAACAACAATTACGGGTAAGGTGACCATGGCCGGTTCCCAAACCGGCTTGGAGAAGGTCAGCGTTTTCTTAAGCAATTCATCATTCGGTACCGAAACTGGTGAAGACGGTACCTTTAGGCTAACCGGTGTTAAGCCCGGTCAGTATGATCTGGTGGCAAGTTCTATTGGATACAAGGACTATACCCAAACCATCCTGGTAGGCAGGGAGCCCATCGTGCTGAATATTGAGATCACCCATAAGGTGAACGAGTTGCGTGGTGTGGTAATCTCCAGCAATGCCGACTGGAAGAAAAATTGGGAACAGTTTAAAAAAGACTTTGTCGGCACATCCGAGAACGCGAAGAATTGTATAGTGATCAACCCGCATACAGTCAACCTGGTCAACCATACAAAAAAGCATTTGCTGGAAGCATGGTCCAATGACTTTTTAGTTATGGAGAACAGGGCTCTGGGCTACCGGGTTAAATTTTTGATCGACACCTTTTCAAATAACGGCCTTACAGGCATTATATCATGGCAGGGAAAAGCAGTTTTCCAGGAACTGCCCGGAAGCGCTGCCCAGAAGAAAGCATGGAAATTAAAGCGCGAGGAAACCTACTACGGTTCCTCGAGGCACTTTTACAGGTCGTTATATATGGGCACCCTCAACCAGGAGGGATTTATCATGAAGAAACTAACCAGGCAGCCTAATAATAACAGGCCGCCGGAAGAGCTGATCCTGCAAAAAATAAAAACATTCAGGGCGAACTTTAACAGGGATTCATTAAACTATTGGTTTGGGAAAGAAAGCTTGTCCAAATACGCTAATGAACATTTGCAGAAGGAGCCATTACAATCCTACCAGGTTTTTACCAAAACAGCGAAACCAGGGTTATTTATGTTGAGTTTTACCGATTGCCTGTATGTGATCTATACCAAAAGGCATGAGGAAACTGATTTCAAAGACTTGTATCGCCCGCTGGATATGGAAAATTTTGAAACCAGCATACTCACCCTCTACCAGCCTTATGCGATATTTGATATGAACGGGGTAGTGTTTGAAGGCGCACCATTAAACGAAGGCACGTGGTCAAAAGCCAAGCTTGCCGAGTTGCTGCCTTTGGATTATGCACCTGGTGATGATAAATAGTAGTGGTCATTGGTCAGTAGTCATTGGTCATTAAATTCCCAGGGATAAGAGCCATCACCTTTAAAATTATTCTATCTTTAAATTCATTATTTCCATATTAAATTTCTCCTTTCAGCCTAACAATGTACCTTTACCGCCACAAATCAATATGAAGTTTATCTATCAAACCTGGTGGAAGGTATTAGCTGTTTTACTGGTGTTCTCTACGCTTATAACCGGCTTGCTTTTTAAGGTACCCACACTGCCGATCCTTCACGAAACCATCAGGAATTTATATTTCCATGTACCTATGTGGATGGGGATGCTTTCTGTATTCGTCATATCCGTTTTTTATAGTATTAAATATCTCAATACAGGTAAGGAAGAATATGATTTGGCTGCTGTTGAATGTGTAAATACCGGCCTTCTTTTTTATTCTTTAGGTTTAATAACCGGTATGCTATGGGCCAAATACACCTGGGGCGATTTTTGGAGCGGCGATCCCAAACAGAATAGTGCCGCTATTGCCTTTTTGTTGTATTGCGCCTATTTAGTATTACGTAATTCTATCGATGAAGAACAGAAACGGGCCAAAATATCAGCCATCTACAATATTTTTGCCTTCCCTATTATGGTGGTATTGATCTTTGTGTTGCCACGAATGACCGATTCCCTGCATCCCGGCAGCGGAGGAAACCCCGCCTTTGGTAAATACGACCTGGATAATGGAATGAAATTAGCCTTTTACCCGGCCATGTTAGGCTGGAGTTTAATTGCCATTTGGATAGCAACCATTCGCTACCGTATCCGTTTAATTGAAAACAAAAACAATTCGATATAAATTAATGAAAAAACTACTGATCCTGATCGTATTAATATTAAGCTGTATTACTGTTTTTGCACAAACATCAGCTCAGCCAGAAATGGCCGACGTGATGCGCAGTTCGGGGAAAATATATGTGGTGATAGGTACAATTGCCATTATTTTTATCGGATTGGCCATTTATTTATTCTCTATCGACAGAAGATTAAAAAAAATCGAAAAGGGAAATTAGTCCAAAAAATAAAGCTATGTTATTTAAACATGGATTTATCACAAATACCATACAGTGTACCTAATACACTATTGATTTAAAATTTGCAATATTGATAAAATTTGTACCAAATTTGTGCACTTTTTTAAGGATATAATATTTATTTAACACAAAATTATGGCTAATAATATTTTGCTCGCCGATGAGGATACTCACTTTTTTGGCGATGTATGTAAGAATTTTGATTATGCAGCTCAATTTACAAAACATGATGCCGGCCTTTTAGACCAGATAAAATCATGTAACAGCGTTTACCGTTTCCGTTTCCCTATACGTAAGGGCAATGGTTTCGAAGTAATTGATGCATGGCGTGTAGAACACTCGCAGCACCAGTCGCCAACCAAAGGAGGTATCCGCTACAGCGAAATGGTTAATGAGGACGAAGTAATGGCGCTTTCAGCCCTCATGACTTATAAATGCGCCATTGTAAACGTACCTTTCGGAGGTGCAAAAGGGGGGATCAAGATCAACCCCAAAAACTATACCGTACAGGAGCTGGAAAACATCACCCGCCGCTATACGGTTGAATTGATCAAAAAGAATTTTATTGGCCCAAGCATCGACGTACCTGCTCCTGACTATGGTTCAGGTGAACGCGAAATGAGCTGGATTGCTGATACTTATGCTACCATGAACCCCGGTCAATTAGATGCGATGGGTTGCGTGACCGGTAAACCGATTGCCCTGCATGGTATTGCTGGCCGCCGTGAAGCTACCGGAAGAGGAGTGGCCATTGCCATCCGCGAATGTGTGAATGTTGGCGAGGATATGCAAAGGATAGGCCTGCTGCCGGGCATATCAGGCAAAAGAGTGATCGTACAAGGATTAGGTAATGTGGGTTACCATTCTGCTAAGTTCCTGGCCGAGTTTGGCGCAATCATCGTTGGCTTATGCGAATTTGAAGGCGCTATCTATAATGCAGACGGGCTTGATATTGAGACCGTGTTCCAGCATCGTAAAGCAACCGGATCTATTCTGGGATATCCTGGTGCAAAACAAGAGTTTAAAAACTCAATGGAAGGTTTAGAGCAGCCATGCGATATATTGGTTCCGGCAGCTTTAGAAAATCAGATCACCGAGGACAACGTAAGAAACATACAGGCAAAAATTATCGCTGAAGGCGCCAACGGCCCAACATCACCCGAAGCAGAGGCTATTTTCTATGCAAAAGGCGGGCTGATCATCCCGGATATGTATGCCAACGCAGGCGGTGTTACCGTATCTTATTTCGAATGGTTAAAGAACCTGTCGCACGTAGCTTTTGGCCGTATGAACAGGCGCTTTGAGGAAACTGCCAATACCAATTTGGTAAACATGGTAGAAGGCATCACAGGTGTAGCTTTAAGTCCCCTGCAGCGCTCAACCATTGTTAAAGGCGCATCGGAGTTAGAACTGGTAAATTCCGGACTGGAGGATACCATGATCCGCTCGTACCACGAGATAAGGGAAACCTATAAGAATACCGATAAGATAGACACCCTGCGTACAGCAGCATTTGTTGGAGCTATCAATAAAATAGCGGTATCATACCAAAATTTGGGTGTTTGGCCGTGATATATTGATTTCGGATATCGGATTTTCGATTTCGAATTTATTTCTAAAGCTGGTTTACTTTTGTATTCCAGCTTTTTATTTTTAACCAAATCCGAAATTGGAAATCCGAATTCCGAAATAAGAATGATTCTAAATAAGATTAATGTCTTGTAATAAACATTATTAGCTTTGCGTTTTGTATTTTTGTAATCCGAAATACAGAAGTAAAACCGCTGATGAAGAAAAGTTCAATTTTAGGTTTGGTTACCATAGCAGTCGCTATTGCTGTGATAATCAGCCTGTACTCCAGTACCAGCACTTACGGTACCTTTGTTGATGCCAAAAACACCAATGGTTCGCTGCATGTAATAGGCCATTTGGATAAGCAAAAGGAATTATATTACGATGCTGCCAAGGATGCCAATTACTTTTCGTTCTACATGACAGACAAAAAAGGTAACGAATGTAAGGTGGTTTTCAGCGGTACCAAACCACAGGATTTTGAACGTTCGGAACAAATTGTATTGGTAGGCGAAATGCGGGGCAACGAGTTCCACGCATCGCACATACAAATGAAATGCCCCTCAAAGTACACACAGGATAAGGTCGAAGTTACAGAAGCCAGCGCTAAAAAGGCCGATATATAAAATCATTTAATGAATACAGTTTTTAAAGGCGAACACCTTTTACCGGGGCATTTAGGTCAGATCTTTGTTATTATTTCATTCGGCGCGGCCCTTTTATCTGCCATAAGTTATTACTTCGCCACAACCAATACTGATAAGCTTGATAAGTCGTGGCTTAAGATGGGCCGTATCGCTTTTTACCTGAATGGCGCGTCTATTTTAGGGATAGGTACCTGCCTCTTCTACGTTATTTACAATCACTATTTCGAATACCATTATGCCTGGGCCTATACCTCGCGCGAGTTGCCGGTTTATTATATCATAGCCGGTTTTTGGAACGGGCAGGAGGGTGGCTTCCTGCTTTGGGCCTTTTGGCAGGCAGTATTAGGTTTAGTCCTGATTCGCAGGGCAAAATCATGGGAGCAGCCTGTGATGACCGTAGTATCCCTGTCGCAGGTTTTATTGGCCTCCATGCTGCTGGGTATCGAAGTTTTTGGTATGCGTTTAGGCAGCTCGCCGTTTTTACTGCTAAGAGACGCGGTTGAGGGCCCTATTTTTTCCAACCCCGATTACCTGAGCTTTATTAAAGACGGGCAGGGCATGAACCCCTTGCTGCAAAATTACTGGATGGTGATACACCCGCCGGTATTATTTTTAGGTTTAGCCTCAGTTGCCATCCCTTTTGCTTACGCGATAGCCGGTCTTTGGCAAAAGCGCTATAAAGAATGGGTGAACCCGGCCATATCTTACTCCCTGTTTGGAGCGATGATATTAGGCGTAGGGGTGATCATGGGGTCACTTTGGGCTTATGAATCATTAAACTTTGGTGGTTTCTGGGCCTGGGACCCGGTAGAGAACGCCTCTATTTTCCCATGGCTTACTTTAGTTGCCGGACTGCATGTGCTCATCGTATTCAAAAATACAGGGCATGCTTATGTAACGGCTACAATCTTGATCCTGCTGAGTTTTATATTGGTGTTGTACGAATCTTTCCTGGCCCGTAGCGGCGTATTGGGAGAAGCCTCCGTACATGCCTTTACCGATCTCGGTATGTTTTGGCAATTGGTTATTTTCATTCTCATTTTCCTGGCTTTATCTATCTGGGTTTTAGTTGCCCGGTGGAAAGAATTGCCCATTACCAAAAAAGACGAGGACACCTATTCTCGCGAGTTCTGGATGTTTGTTGGTGCAATATTTTTAGGCCTGTCATGCTTTCACCTGGTATTGGTTACTTCTATCCCGGTATGGAACGCCATGTTCGGCACCAAGCTGGCCCCGCCTGCCGAGTCGGTAACACATTACAATGTTGTACAGGGATCGTTTGCAGTTGTAATCGCCTTGCTAACAGGCTTTACCCAGTTTTTAAAATATAAGAAAACAGATGTTACCCGCTTTTTTATCACCACGCTGCTTTACTTTGTTTTTGCAGCTTTGATTACAGCTTTGGTAGTTTATACCACAGGTTTGTATAAGCTGCGCTTTGTGTTCCAGTTGGTGATGCTTACCTCTATTTATTCTATTTTGGTGAATGCCAAAGTGCTTTCAGATTCTTTTAAAGGTAAGTTTAAACTGGCAGGCTCGGCAGTGGCGCATATTGGTTTTGGGTTGATGTTGGTAGGGGCCTTAATAGCTGCCGGTACCCGTAAGGTAATTTCGGTAAATGACAAGGGTATAGGCATCGCTAACTTCAGTAAAGCCGGTGATGAGCGCGAAAATGTAATGATCTACAAAAATGAGCCCACTAAAATGGGTGATTATACCATTACTTATTTAGGCGATTCCGTTTCGCAACCCAACCATTATTACAAGGTAAACTACAAGCGTTACGATAAGGGTGGTAAACTGACTGAAGAATTTCTGCTGAAACCAAATGTACAGATCAACCCGCAAATGGGTTTGACGCCATCTCCTGATACCAAACATTATTTATTTCACGATCTGTATACGCACATAACTGCCCTCCCACCAATTAAGGAAAAGCCTGCTACCGAAGAGGCGGCCATGCATGGCGAACAGAACGATGACGCCAATTACGATGCCCCGATAACCCATGAGG
>Ga0193752_1002853_pt1 | contig 12450 bp, 14 predicted proteins | sample H1c1metaG_FD_144924 | JGI IMG/M metagenome (GOLD analysis project Ga0193752, IMG submission 144924) | Soil microbial communities from a riparian zone of the East river system, Colorado, United States - H1c1 | ecosystem: Environmental > Terrestrial > Soil > Riparian zone | place: USA: East River... | reverse complement strand
CAATACTCAGCCGTTTCTGGCGGATTCGTCGTTTGCGGATTTGCGCACCGATGGCCGTATTTCCGCTGAATTTCTGCTGAATGAAAAAGGCATGCAAAGCGTCGATGTACGTCTGGCCGGCGTGTCGTTCGAAGACAAAACGCAGCGCCGCTTTGCGCTGTTTGACGTGAACGGCAGCGTACCTTGGCGCGCCGACGCCCAGACGCAGGCCGCTATGACCGTCAAAGGCGGGGAATTGCTTAAGATGCCGGTGGGCGCATTCGCGATTCCGCTGGGCATGAACGGCATGCGTTTTGACCTGAAACAATTGCGTGTGCCGCTGCTGGACGGCTACATCGACGTGCGTGATTTCTTGGCGCGTGCCGGCACTTCGAGCTGGTACTGGCAGTTCAACGGCGAAATCGGCGGCATTTCCATGGACAAATTCACTGCCGCGCTGGGATTGCCGGTGATGCATGGCACACTCGCCGCGACCATACCCATGGTGCGTCATATCAAGTCAGCGCTGAGAGTCGATGGCGCATTAAATCTCAAAGTGTTCGACGGTTCGGTCGAAGCGAAGAATCTGGTGCTGCTGGATCTATTCGGCAAGGCGCCGCGCGTGCAGGCGGATGTGACGATGCAAAACCTTGATCTGGAACTGGTGACGCGCACGTATTCGTTCGGCAACATCACCGGGCGCATTGATGCGCGCATCGCCGGCCTGGAACTGGTGAACTGGCAGCCGGTCAAATTCGATGCGCAGTTGGCGAGCAGTGCCGGTGACTATCCGCGCAAAATCAGTCAGGCGGCGGTGGAGAATATTTCCGCGCTGGGCGGTGCAGGCGCTACGGCAGCGATACAACGCAGCGTGCTGCGATTTTTTGAGCAGTTCGGTTACGACAAGCTGGGTTGGCGTTGCAGGTTGCAGAACGGTGTATGCGAAATGAGCGGCGTGGAGGACCGGCCGCAAGGTTACGTGCTGGTCAAAGGCGGCGGCATACCGTCCATAACGGTGATGGGCTACAATCGTCAGGTTAGTTGGCAGGAACTGCTGGATCGCATCAAGCGCGTGACGCAGGACAATGTGAAGCCGATCGTGAAATAGCAATACCATACATAAGAGATGCAACGATGAATTTTCGAAAGTATCGAAGTGCTTCACTGGGCTTGTTGCTGGCGACGGCGGTGGCAGCGGGCTGCGTGACGATCAATATTTATTTTCCGGCGGCCGCGGCCGAGAAAGCCGCCGACCGCATTATCGACGAAGTTTGGCAGTTGAAGGGTAGTACGCCCGTACCTGCAACGGATGCGAAGCCCGAGACGAAATAAGGAACCTCCCATGACATTATCCCGTTTTCTCAAAGCATGGCCGCTGTTTGCAGCACTGATGTGCATCGGCCACGCCAATGCGCAGGCCAATCTGGAAATCAACACGCCGGGTGTGGCCGCAATTCAGGCCAGCATGCAGAAGCGTCACAATGAGCTTGCGCCTCTTTACGGGAGCGGCGCTGTAGGGTTAACGCGCGATGGCAACGTAGCCTTGCGCGATCCGGCGGCAGTGCCGCTGGCGCAGCGCGCAGCGGCGAACAGCCTGATCGCAGCCGAGAATCAGGATCGCGCCGGGCTCTATCGCGAAATTGCGCGCGCCAACAACAAGCCCGAATGGGAGGGCGACATTCGCAATACTTTCGCGCAACGCTGGATCGATCGCGCGCAGGCAGGTTGGTATTACCAGAATGCGTCCGGCGCTTGGGCACGCAAATAGCGAATCGGCAGTAATAACGTAAGTATTTGTTTTTAAAGGATATTTTTTGACGCCAGTTTTGGTGTTCGACATCGAGACGGTGCCGGATGTCGCGGGCCTGCGCAAGCTGCATGAGCTGGACGGCGCGCTGCCGGACGCCGACGTGGCGACGATGGCGTTTCAGTTGCGCCGCCAGTCCACCGGCAACGATTTCCTGCAATTGCATTTGCATCGCGTGTTGGTGATCTCGTGCGCGTTGCGCGACCGCGACAACTTCAAAGTCTGGTCGCTGGGTGCAAACGGCGAGAGTGAAGGCGAGGTTATTCAACGTTTTTTCGACGGCATCGAAAAATACACGCCGCAAATCGTGTCTTGGAACGGCGGTGGTTTCGATCTGCCGGTGCTGCATTACCGCGGCCTCATGCACGGCGTGCGCGCACCACGCTACTGGGACATGGGTGAGGGCGATCACAAAGACAGCCGCGAATTCAAGTGGAACAACTACATCAGCCGCTATCACTCGCGCCATCTTGATTTGATGGATCTGCTGGCGATGTACCAGCCGCGCGCCAATGCGCCGCTGGATGATCTGGCGCAGTTGATGGGCTTGCCGGGCAAGCTTGGTATGTCGGGTGCACAAGTCTGGGATGCGTATCAGGCGGACAAGCTCGCCGACATCAGCAATTATTGCCAGACGGATGTGGTGAACACCTATCTGGTTTTTCTGCGTTTTCAGTTGATGCGCGGCATGCTCACCATTGACCAGCATCGAGCGCAATGCGAGTTAGTGCGTACTACGCTCGGAAAATCCGCCGAGCCGCACTGGAAGGAATTTCTGGAGCGTTGGAAAAGCTGAATTACAACCTTAACCGCGATCACGGCGTATTTTAAACTCCGCTGTGACGCAGAGTCTCATGCAAACTTACACCATTGAGTCCCTCGACCAAGAGGGGCGCGGTATCGCGCGCCGCGACGGCAAAACCATCTTCATCGAAGGCGCGCTGACAGGTGAGGTGGTAACCGCTTCGGTCTATCGCAAGAAGCCGAGTTATGAGCAGGCCAACGTGCAACGCATCTTGCGCGAAAGTTCGCAACGCGTCACACCGCAGTGTGTGAATTTCGGCCACTGCGGCGGTTGTAGCCTGCAGCACCTGGATGCACGAGCGCAGGTCGCGGCCAAGCAACGCGTGCTTGAAGACAACCTGTGGCACATCGGCAAGGTGCGGGCGGACCAGATGTTGTCGCCGATATACGGGCCGAGTTGGGGCTACCGCCGCCGTGCTCGCATGACGGCGCGTTACGTATTTAAAAAAGGCGGATCGCTGATCGGTTTTCATGAAAAGCGTTCGAGCTTTGTGGCCGACATGATGAGTTGCGAAGTGTTGCCGCCGCATATTTCCAGGCTGTTGCCGGTGCTGCGTGAACTGGTGAATCAGTTGAGCATACGCGAGCGCTTGCCGCAGATTGAGGTGGCTTGCGGTGATGCGGTAGACGTGCTGGTGCTGCGGGTTTTGGAGCCGCCCTCAGCAGCGGACGAAGCGCATCTCAAGGCGTTCTCGGAGGCGCACGACGTGCATTTATATCTGCAACCCAAAGGGCCTGAAACCGCGCATCCGTTCTGGCCCGAAGCGCCTGCGGATTTGTATTACACGCTGCCGGAATTCGGCGTGAAAATGCCGTTTTTTCCGACGGAATTCACGCAGGTCAATCATGAGGTGAACCGGGTGCTGGTGCATCGCGCGCTGATGCTGCTCGCGCCGCAGTCAGGTGAGCGCATCGCTGATATGTTCTGTGGCATCGGCAATTTCTCGTTGCCGATCGCGCGCGGCGGCGCTTATGTTACCGGTGTTGAAGGCAGTGCATCGTTGGTAAAGCGCGCTGCGGAAAATGCGGAGTACAACGGCCTCACGCAGAATGTGCAATATCGCGCGATGAATCTTTTCGAGATCGATGCCGATGTATTTGCCGCGCTCGGCCGTTTTGATCGCATGCTGATTGATCCGCCGCGCGACGGTGCGGCCGAACTTGTCAAATCGCTGGTGTCGGCGCCGCCGCGGCGGATTGTTTATGTGTCGTGCAATCCGGCGACCCTCGCGCGCGACGCGTCGATGCTGGTGCATGAGCAAGGCTACGTTTTGAGCGCCGCCGGTGTGGTGAATATGTTTCCGCACACGGCGCACGTGGAATCCATCGCGGTATTTGACCGCGCCTGATTTTCCCAACAAAAAGGGCGGCCCCTGTAATCGGGGCCGCCCTTTGACGTTGTGCTGACGCGAACTTAGTCGCGGTCACCACCGATGCCCAGCAGTTGCAGCAGGCTGGTGAAGATGTTGTAGATCGAGATATACAGCGTGAGCGTGGCGGAGATGTAGTTGGTTTCGCCGCCGCGCACGATGCTATTGATCTGCCACAGAATGATCGCCGATGACAGGATGATGAATGCACCGCACAGTGCCATGCTGACGGCCGGCATTTGCAGGAAGATGTTGGCGACTACCGCCAGCATCGCCACGATCACGCCGACCACAATAAATTTATTGAGGAAGCTGAAATCGCGTTTGACGTTGGCAGCAATACCCGCCAGGATGAAAAACACGCCTGCGGTGCCGCCTGCGGCTATCATCACCAGTTGTCCGCCGTTACGAAAGCCCAGCGTTTTCTGCAGCAGGGGGCCGAGCAGCAATCCCATGCAAAAGGTGAAACCGAGCAGCAGGTAGAGGCCGAGACTGGTATTCTTGTTGCGCTCGATCATGTAAATCCAGCCGTAAAAGACGGCCAGTATGGCGATCGACGCCATGATCGGGCTCGCACGCAGAAAGGTGAAGTCGAACAGGCTGGTGCCGATGGCTGCGCCGACGATGGTGGGAATCAGCGAAACCGCAAGCAACAGGTAAGTGCTGCGCAGCACTTTGTTGTGCTGGACGGCAATGTCTGCAATGTCTGCATTGGCGGTGTTTCCGGTAAAAACCGGTTGCTGGTTTTGCAGTTCAGGTGGCATGGTGTTCCTCCGTTATTGTGTTCACAAAATCATAGTGAATTTGTCAAGTTCAGACTACCCAATTCCATCTGAAGTTGCAATGCGTTTTAGATGAATTTTTAGTGTCAGCGTCAAACGCAAGCATTTGATAATACACGGTATTATAAAAACGCATCACAACGCGCGGTATAATCGGCGCCGCGCGCACGGAGAGTTGGCAGAGCGGTTGAATGCACCGGTCTTGAAAACCGGCAGGGTCGCAAGATCCTCGTGAGTTCGAATCTCACACTCTCCGCCATTAATAAATATCCTTTGAAAATCAATACTTAGCGTAACGACAAACGTACATTTTACCCCACGTCCTACTTCGGATTTGAAGATCATAGTTAATATGTGAGGGAGTGACGCTAACAAATCAATGAACAGTCCTATATCTATTTAGTCTGACCTCTCAGAGATGGCCTAAATGAGGAGGCAGGAATGGCGACAGGACAAGAAGCTTTTGTTGCGCAGCGGCGATCCGGTCCGGAACCAAAGGCAGTTACTCCAGAGGCCGAAGCGTTCTACAGAACACTGCCGCCATCCGACTACCCCGCTAAGTTGATTGCGGCCTTTCCGAGGATCGCAAATCAAATCTCGATTTACCGGGGCAACAAGGTAATGCTTGGCCGCTACCTTGAAACTCTTCTCGTTGATCAACGCGGTGGCCGACGCGGTTTCGACTTCGGCGTCTTAGTAGATATTCAAAATCTTTTCGACAGGTTGGTCGGCATTCCCGACGGGTTGGCAAACACCAACGCATTCTTGCAAAAGGGGCGGAAGCAATAAGGCGCCAGAAACCTCAAGCGTGACGATCCCCGGAGCTACTTTGCAGCTCGCTAAAGATTACTTACGTAATTCTCGGCAGCGCACACAAAGTCCCCAAGCAAGCAAACCAACAGTAAGCAGCGCCAGTGGTGGAGGTGAGGATATGGCAGTTGGGGAGGCGGTAATACTTACGCTACCCGTTCTAGTCTGAAAGAGATTTTCCTCACTAGAGGCTACGTGAAAACTAAAGAACGAAAATGCAGAATCAGCTTGTTGCCAAACCAAAGCGAAATCGTCCGGACCAGCGCTTCCAACACCGTTCGCACCGCTAGGCAGCCCGCCAACTAGATTAGCTCCACCTGACCCATCGAAGCCGATTTCTCCTACGGTATAGGTGTGCCCTGCGATTGTAAGATTGATTGAATCAACACCAGTGATTGGGCCTGTGAGAGATTGTGCTTGAAACACCAGCGAGCCAGAAATCGGATCACTTGGCGGCGAATTGTCGAAAACTGGTTCAAAACTAGAAGCGGTAAACGTCAGCATGAAGGGTAGCGCAGAGACGGTCCCTATCGGACCAAAAAGACTTGAAGCCACGGCAAAGACGGTAGCAATTCTGCTAAACATAAGGCTCTCCCTAATGTTGAGGCTTGCACGTTCCGACCTAAACCTAAAACCCTCTAACACCTATTTGGCCGCGGTTACGAACGCAAGTTCCATTTGCATCCATGAACTATGCAGAGACAGTTGTCTGGCAAAAATTATGGGAACATGTTTATAAACAATTGATTTTATTCATTATTGTGAGATCTGTTGGCAGGGCAAAGTAGGCCAGCCCGAAGGCCAGCCTGGTCAATCTACTGCGCTGTTTTCAGCGTATAGGACTCCATTCGCGTTATCGTGGCAAACACTGTGGTTATTTATTCATCTTGCGGTTGCCACCGCCACGGGGGTTCTTGCGGCCACTTGGAAGAAGCGCGGCTTTATTTCGTGGATGTTGATCGGGTTGTTGCTCTCGATGCCTGGCATGTTGATCTTATGTTTCATGCCCAGGCTAGATAATGCTGCACGCTCCGTGTTACCTATTGAACACGGTCGGTTTCCTTAAGCTTATGGGGATTGGGACGAGTGCGCTGGCGAGGGCACACTGAACTGTGCGTGCTGCCTCACCGCGGATGTCGCCGTAGTGCTATTGCTGCACTTTTGAATCCACGAGCCGACAACAACCCCGACGGTAATGACTATAACAACGAGGAATCGCCCGTTCATTTGCGATCTAGGTTTGTGGGCAAAGTTAGGGTTGGTTCTACACGGGCACCAAGGCCCGGAGGTTTATTCTCAAATGCCGCTTGAATGGCAGCGTTATCTGGTAATGACTTCACATTCCACCGAATAATCCGCACTCCAGCATCCTTGGTGGCTTTGTTCTTCTTTCGTCGCGTTTCCCGAGCTCACCAAGAAAACGTGGCGACCAGCAGCAAGAGCGGTTGCTATCGCACGGCGCCCTGCATACATAGCACCTCAACCAGTCGCCCGCGCCACCGGGCCTTCATCCCATCGGGTTGTATGAGCCGGCGGCATGTGATCGTGCTTCATGGCCCAGGCATTGTGAATGCCAGCCGACGCCTATTACAGAGCGCCTTTGCCCACGGCGCCGTGATCGCAAACATCGGCCACATTCATCTCGCCGCGTCAAAATAAGTTGACTTTTTGATCACAGAGAAGTCAGCCAACATGACCATCTCCGAACGCTAGAATTCCGTAAGTCGCCGCTGAGCAAACTGCGCGCCAATCGACGTCAACGCTGCGTGGCAATCGCCTTGCGCTTGCGGGTCGTCGTCTGGAACTGTCGTCGCCTCTGTTCTTTTTAACGCTGTAATGAGCGAGCGTATTTTGTCCCGCGCTACAACTGTATCTCGCTGAGAGTCGTCAACAATGGGAAGGACAGCCGAGGTGGAAGCCGGTTGTGACGCATTCATAAGCATCCTTTCGCAATTTTACGTAAACGAATGGATAACAAAAGCGGGGTCTCGTGGGACACCCCGCTATAGCATTTTTGTCTGATGGTCTTCTTCCTGCAGACCCCATAAACAGATTTCTAGAATACGGCCTGATTAAACTAGCTTCCCAGTGGTCTTACTATCCGCAATATTCCTACAAATTCCTACATCGTTTCCCGCTTGTTAACCGCATCGGATGATAATTGCAACATTTAATTGCAATTTGATTTCCCTTAAAAAATGAAAGGACTGTAGCAAGTCAAATTTGGAACCACGAAATGTGATGACGGTCAGAGCATCGTGAACGCGTAAGTGTGCTGAAGATATTACATCGAACTGAAATAGATCCATGCCATTGTCAATTATTGTCGAAATCTTTGGTTTTAGATATGAATCTCCGTGCTGAAGATCGTCACGTCCTAAACCACCTAGTCCTTGCCGTCATATTCGGCTGTCTTGTACTGCTGCTTTTTGGGTGTCACGATCGTACATCGACTACCAGCGCCAATCCGCAAAAAGTAGTCCGGCCGGTCTATAGTAATAATGTCGTCAGCAACAAAATTACCACCGGCACTAAGCAGTACGTAACTGATTCAGAGTGGCCGACAGGACTCACACCGGAACAGCAAGAAAATAATGGCTATGGCACGCGGATAGCTGACACAACGATCACACGTTCCGTCAACGCAACACTGCGCCAAGACGCTCAGTTAGCGCATTTTAACTTTGAAGTGGCAACAGTCAACGGGGAGGTGACGCTCAAAGGCGAAACCAGTAGCGTCGAATTAAGAATGCTTACGGAACGTCTCGCTGCGACGCAAAGGGGAGTGACTAAAGTCAATAACTTCGTTCGAGTCACGTGGAATAACTGAACGAAATCCCTGCTTGGCCTTCTCGGAAAGGCAGCTAATCATGGTAAACGCGGCAAGTTGATCGGACGCACCTTCGTGCCAAATATCATACAAACCAGCGACAAAAAACGGTTCGCTGCTTTTCATGCGCACCAGATACGGTTGCTTTCCGCTCGGCGTCGTTTTCCATTCGTAATGCCCATCACAGGGAGCCAGGCACGGCCACTTACGTAGCAACGGCGCGAACAATTGGTTAGTTGCCAGGGTTTCAGCGCGGGCATTTGGGGGGTGGGCCCTTGTCGGGTTCTTTGCCCACCGCGCCAACAATCCCCCACATGACCGGTTCGAGCCATGCGTTCTTGCCGTCATTGTGCGCGCCCATACCGCTTTCGATGGCGGTACGTTGTAGTCGGGCGAAATCTCGAACGAAGAGATTTCCCGATTGAGCGCTAACCCGCCCGCATTTGTTAATGCGTTTTCATAATTTATCTTCGAGTGGAACAGGATGTAGCGGCCACACATAGCACCCACTGTAGCGATTTGGTGATGATAAAGCCTCGCCTGTTTAGAATTTCTCTACTGAGATTGGATGTTCGCCAAGGAACGATCTTTGAAGCAGCACGGTCACTTATTTACATACTAGTGCATTGGTATGCGTTGTGATCCAGCAGGCCATTTCCAACATTGAGCGCCTATCATCGCTGAAATCGCAATAACGCAAATTCTTTAACACTATTTCCGACTGGAGGTTAAGCATGAGCAATAAAAAAGGCAAACCGAAGCAAGAACGTCAGCAGCAACAAAGCACCGATCTCGGTGAGCAGGAGCAGCAAAATCAAAGTCCACGCGAGAACCTGACTCGGCCATCCTCTAAAGTTCAACTCGGCAGGAATAGATCGAACCAACAATTTGACCCGGAAAACCCGTCAATAGTGCGGTCAGAGAATTAATTCACGACTTTAGCTAGGGAGCTTTGCCAGAGCGGGTTTATTAGCTAAGGGGTCGTTTCAGCGGGTTGTGGAATGATGATTTGAAATGCTCACTTCCATCTTTGTAACATCTGCGCTTGCGTGCGACTCCCGCGCTTGATTATCACGCAGTGCGCGCACACCCGTGGCGCGCACCGACGTCCTAAAAACCAATCCCTGCCCTACCACTGGGAAGCCGCGTGGCGCGTGCTATGCATAAGTGAGATTCCATCAAACCGCCTTGTTCAGGTGGTGCCGACGATGAAATAGAACGACCATTCAGTAACCATTTCCACATCATACGTATGAAGTCTCCTCGTAAATTCGAGCCAGTCTGAAGTAGAGTTTTACCCTGCAAAGGAGCTCTGCGTGAAGAAATCGAAATTCAGTGAAAGTCAGATTGTTGGCATCCTCAAGGAGGTTGAGGCTGGCGCGAAAGTCGGAGATACCTGCCGCAAATATAGCGTTTCCGACGTCTTGACCTGCTCTCCCAGCCTGCCAATGTGAAGTAGAGAAGTCCGTCAAATCATGGAGAATGACGGACATGAAGAAGAGCAGATACAGCGAAGAAAAGATCATCGGTTTTCTCAACCGGGCCGATGCGGGGATGCCGATCAAGGAACTGTGCCGCAAGGGCGGCGGCGGTAACTTTAGTGAAAATTCCGTTTTTAGCGCCGTAATATGAGTCTCACGCTCCCCGAAAAATAGTTGTTTAAAAACAAATACTTACGTAACGAAGGCCGTTGTGGGGTATTTACTTCGGTTCATCCGCCAGCGCGGGTAGCGAACGCAGATAGACAATCAACGCGGCGAGATCGCCTGGTGTGAGTTGCCCGGTGGTGTTGCGGATCACTTCGCCCATTGCTTCGGCGGGCACATCGCCGTCGGGTGTGATGCCGCTGGACAGAAAGTCGGCGAGATCTTTGTCGCCCCAATTTTTCTTGAGGCGCGTCGGTGTCAGGTTCGGTATGTCCTTGCCTTCTGGGCCTTTGCCGCCGGCGAGAAAACGCTCGCGCCGCGGGCCGCCCATGAAATTGCGCGGGGTGTGGCATTCACCGCAATGGCCCAACGCGTTAGTGAGATAGGCGCCGCGATTGAGTTCCGCCGAAAGTTTGGGGTCGGGCGTGAACGCGCCAGCATTGAAATACAGCATCTTCCAGAACGTCACGGCCAAACGCACGTTGAATGGAAAGCCCACGTCATGCGGCCGGCTGGGCTGGGTGTTCGCCGGCAGGGTGCGCAGATAGGCCCACAAGTCACGCAGATCGGCATCGGTGATGGCGGTAAATGACGGATATGGAAACGCCGGAAAATAGTTGGCGCCGTCGGGACGTTTGCCTTCGCGCACGGCGCGCACGAAATCGGCTTCGCTCCACTTGCCGATGCCGGCTTCAGGATGCGGTGTGATATTCGGTCCGTAAAAAGTGCCGAAAGGCGTTTTCAGCGCGCGGCCGCCGGCGTACGCAATTGAGCCTTTTTTCTCGTCGGTGTGGCAACCGAGGCATCCCGCGGCCTTCGACAGATATTCGCCGCGCTTCGCGTCGCCCGCCGTGGTCTGTGCGCCGATTGACGCTGCAACGCCGAGAAACGCCAAACCCAGTGCCACACTCAGCAGCCTGCGATAAATCAAAATCGTCCGCTTCATCAGCGCGCCTCAAAGACGAAAACCCCGCCGCGGCGGGGTTTTCTAACGGTTAGCGGTTTATTGCTTGGCGCGGAAGTTATCGTGACAGCCGCCGCAAGACTTGTTCACGTCGTTGATTGCCGCTTTCACCGTGGCTTCATCGCCGCCCTTGGAAACTTTTACCAGCTGAGCAACTGCGATTTGAGTCTGGTTCGTTGCTTCCTTGAATTTAGCCGTGTCGGTAAAGACTTCCGGCAGCGCGCGGCTCTTGATTTCCTTGGTATTTTCGTGGAAGCCATCCCACGGCATTTTGTTCAGCGTATCGAGGTAGGCTGCATTGCGCGCAACCACCTCGGCGTTGTAAGGCACTTTGCCTGACGCCATACCGGCCAGCGGCCCAAAGTACTTGCCTTGCAGCGTCATGGCTGCCTGGCGTTGCTTGACCAGCACGTCGGGTTTGGCCTGTGCCAACGCTGCTCCACCATAGCCCGCGCCCAACACCAGGGCCACACTGCTTAGAACCAGTTTCTTATTCATGCATTTCTCCTAATTATTTGAATTTAAAGAAAAATTTGCATTCGAACCAGGGTGGCCTCTCCATTGCCGCCTTGCTGTGCCAAACTACTTACGCAAACGGAGATTGTTGGTATTTATTCCCCGCATTTGAAGGTATTTAACCAGTCTAGTTCAGCCGGGCCTGTCCCGTCAATGCGTGGTGGGTGTCGCAGGCGGGTTACTGGAATTCGGCCTTGGCGCTGCGTGCGCGTTTGACGTTGCCGCGCTGTTTTTTAGTTTCGAGGCGGCGCTCACGGGACGCCCGCGTCGGGCGCGTCGCCTTGCGCGGCTTGGGTTTGTGGCTGGCTTCGCGTACCAAATCCACCAGGCGTTCCAATGCGTCGGCGCGATTGCGGCTTTGCACGCGAAAGCGCTGGGCGGTGATGGTGATGACGCCGCCGTCCGAAGCGCGGCTGCCGGCCAGCGCGATGAGCCGCGCGCGCACGTCCTCGGGCAGCGATGGCGAAAGTGCTGCGTCGAATTTCAGTTGCACGGCGGTCGATACTTTATTAACGTTCTGGCCGCCGGGCCCGGATGCGCGAACAAAGCTTTCTTCGAGTTCGGATTCCTGTAATGCAATATTGCGCGTAACGCGAATCATGGTGTGCTTAGTTTACGGTAAACTTGCTGCCATGACACCACTCACACCTAGACAAGGTTTTGCCGCCGGCTTCGCCATTTGCGCGGGGCTTTTGGGTTTTGCGTACTACCTGCAATATGTTGAGGGGCAGGACCCGTGCCCGCTGTGCATGGTGCAGCGCGTGGCGTTTTTTGTGCTGGGCGCGGTGTTTTTGCTGGCGGCGCTGCATGGGCCAGCGCGCCGTGGGCGTTTGATCTATGGGCTTACGGCTTTTGTCATAGCGGGTTTGGGCGCGGCGGTGGCGGCGCGACATGTGTGGCTGCAAAATCTGCCCAAGCATCTGGTGCCGTCCTGCGGCCCTG
>Ga0193752_1002852_pt1 | contig 12451 bp, 7 predicted proteins | sample H1c1metaG_FD_144924 | JGI IMG/M metagenome (GOLD analysis project Ga0193752, IMG submission 144924) | Soil microbial communities from a riparian zone of the East river system, Colorado, United States - H1c1 | ecosystem: Environmental > Terrestrial > Soil > Riparian zone | place: USA: East River... | reverse complement strand
CTTCGGTCACGCCCCACCAGAAGCATTCCCAGAACGGCTTGCCTTCGACGTCCGCGAGCTTGAGCCCGCCGCCTTCGAGCGCGGCGCGGTTCACCTCGAGGAGCGTGCCGTGCGCATCGAGAACGGCGACGAACTGATACATCTCGTCCAGAGCGACCCGGGCGAGCTTCTGGCGATACTCCTGCGGGGTATCTGTCGCGAGTATCCGGGTCCCGCGCACGTTGATCAGGTTTTCGCCGGTTGTCTCAGGGTCGTTGAGGGGCGCCACTTTGTCTCTTCCATTCATCAGGTCATGTCGACCGCGGGAGCCTCCTCGCGGGTCACCGATACGGTCTGGGGGGCGAGCCTGCCGCAAGAAGTCTGACCGATCTGTAGGAATAATCCGGGGAAACGTCATTTCCGGCGACCCTCCAAATGCCCTGCCGGTGGCCGCCCGTGCCACGGTTTGCCAAGCCGCACCCACGCGCCGCTCGCTGCAAAAACAGCGACTTAGCTGAGGCGCTGCCGGCGCCCTGAAAATTTGCCTGTCAATCGGTGTCATCTCCAATCTCAAGGGTTGCGATCCAGCTCTCAAAACCCTTCAGGTCGAATCAAGACTTAGCGGAATCAAGCCGATACGACTCATCGGGACGCTCACGGTCGGGCGTCAGGATCAGTACCGTCCATGAAAAGGCTCGATTTTTCGCACCTGCCGCTACGCACGAAGCTCATCGCGGCCAGCGCGCTGACTGCTTCCATTGCGTTGCTCATCGCCGCGCTCACGCAGGGCGTTTCCTCCTATTTCTTCAGCCATAACGAGGCCTACGAGCACTTGCATGCCGTGGCCCGCGTCATCGCGGGCCGCAGTACCGCGGCGATCCAGAGCCAGGACTTCGGCCAGGCCGAAGCGCTGGTCAGCGCCTTGCGGGTCGAACCCAACGTCGAGGAAGCGTTGCTCATCGACAGCCAGAAGCGCGTGCTCATGCACTACGCGGGCAGCAAGACGATGCTGATCCCGAGCGCCAACGGCGAGCTCACGCCGATCCAGAAATGGCAGCAGCAGGCGATCCAGAGCTCGGATCACCAGCATCGCTTCGACGGGTTGACGGCGCTCCATCTCGTCTACCCGATCATGGACAACGGCGAGCTGATCGGCCACCTGTACGTGCGCGCGAACCTGTCCGAGCTGCAAGAGGCGATCGTCGTGCAGCTCGTGATCCTGCTCGGCAGCTCGGGTATAGCCTTCGCGCTGGCCTATCTACTGGCGCGGCGCGTCCAGCGGCAGATCGCCGCCCCGCTGCTGAACCTGGTCGAAACCATGCAGGCCGCGGAGCGCGGCGACTATTCGAAGCGCGCGCAGGTCACCTCCGACGACGAAATCGGCCATCTGATGCGCGGCTTCAACATGATGCTCGGGCAGATCGAGACCCGCGAGCAGGAGCTCGGCAAGCAACACGAATATCTCGAGTCGCAGGTCATCGAACGCACCAAGAGCCTGGCGGAAGCTAACAAGACGTTGCGCCAGGCGATGAACGACAGCGTCGAAGCCTGCCGCACCGCCGAGGCGGCCAGCAAGGCCAAGAGCGAATTCCTCGCGCGCATGTCGCACGAAATCCGCACGCCGATGAACGGCGTGCTGGGCATGACCGAGCTGCTGCTCGATTCGAAACTCGACCCGCGCCAGCGCCGCTTCGCGGCGACGATCCAGAGCTCGGCCGACGCCCTGCTCGCGATCATCAACGACATCCTCGACTTCTCGAAGATCGAGGCCGGCAAGCTGCGGCTCGAGGCGCAGGACCTCGACATCCGCCAGGTCGTCGAAGAAGTCATCGACCTGTTCGCACAGCGCGCGCACCAGAAAGGCATCGAGCTGCTGCTCGACATCGACCCCTACCTGCATCGCTGGGCGAAGGGCGACGAGCTGCGCATCCGCCAGATCCTGATGAACCTCGTCTCGAACGCGCTGAAGTTCACGGCGAGTGGCCACGTGTTGATGCGGCTGCGCGGAATCAATCCTTCGGAGACGCACGTGTCGCTGGTCATCGACGTGGTCGACACGGGCACCGGCATTCTTCCCGAGAACCAGGCCGCGATCTTCGACGCGTTCGTGCAGGAAGACGGGTCGACGACGCGCCGCTTCGGCGGCACGGGGCTGGGGCTCGCGATCTCGCGTCAGCTCGCCACCCTCATGGGCGGCGACATCACGATGGTGAGTCAGCCGGGTGTGGGCTCGACGTTCTCGCTCGCGATCACGCTGCCAGCGGCGCCACCCACCGCCTCGGATCACTCGCAAGGCCTGATGCTCGCCCCGGGCACCCGTGTGCTCGTGGTCGACGACAGCGCCATCAACGTGGAGATCCTCGCCTCGCAGCTCGAAGCCTGGGGCTTCATCGTGTCGACCGCCTTCAGCGCGATGGAAGCGCAGTCGCACCTGAACACCATGCAGGCGTCGAACACGCTGCCCAAGATCATCGTGCTCGACTGGCACATGCCGGAACAGAACGGCGTCGACTGGTTGTTAGGCGTGCGCCGCAATTCGCAGTGGAAGTCCATCCCGGCGATCATGGTGAGCTCGGTGGCGGACGACATCGAGATGGCGCTCGTCACGCAGCTCGCGCCGATGCGCCGCCTCTCCAAGCCGGTCCGGCAAAGCATGCTGCGCCGGGCCCTGCACGAAGCGCTGCAGGCGGTGCCCTTCCACGAAGTCAGTTCCGCGCCCGCCATGCGCGCGCCGGAGAACGAGCCCATCCTCGATCATCTTTCGGTCCTCCTGGTCGAGGACAACATGGTCAATCGCACGCTGGCGCTCGAAATGCTGCAGCGACTGGGCTGCGACGCCATGCACGCCGGCAACGGCGTCGAGGCGCTCGATGCGCTGGAGAAGCAGGAATTCGACGTGGTGCTGATGGACTGCCAGATGCCCGTGATGGACGGTTTCATCGCGACGCGCAAGCTGCGTGAGCGCGAGGTCGCAAAGAAGCTCGAGCCGACGCGCGTCGTGGCACTCACCGCGAATGCGCTGGCGGGAGACCGCGAGGCCTGTCTCGCCTCCGGCATGAACGACTATCTCGCCAAACCCTTCACGCTGGCCCAGCTGCGCAACATCCTGCTGCCCAGCAAGGTCTCGCGTTCCGCGGCCAACAAGGTGACGCTCGATCATTCGGCCATCGAAGCCGTGCGCCAGCTCGATCCGGATGGCAACGACCGCCTGCTGTCGCGGCTGATCGCCCTGTACCGGGACGATTCATCGCAGCTGCTGGCCGATATCGACAATGGCATGAAGCTGGGCGACGCCGAAGCCGTGGCGCGCGCCGCGCACACGCTCAAGAGCTCGAGCGCCAACCTCGGCGCGACGAACGTGGCGGCCATCGCCCGCAAGATCGAATCCTCGGCGCGCAACGGCGACATCACCGAGCTGCCCGCCACGATGACTCAGCTGCGGGCCCAACGCACCGTGGCGCTGTCCGAACTCGAAGCGCTCGACAACGCCGCGAAGGTTGCCTGACGTGCCCCAGACCGGAGGCACACCGATCCACGTCCTGATCGTCGACGACGACGCGGGCTCGCGCCTGCTGATGCGGCGCGCGCTCGAGCGCAGCGGCTTCCAGGTTTCCGAAGCGGCCGACGGCACCGCGGCGGTCGCGGCGGTCGAAGCCGGCGACTGCGACGCCGTCCTCATGGACGTGGAGATGCCGTCGATGAACGGCTACGACGCCTGCAAGGCGATCCGCGCGCGCGACGGCGGCGCCCATCTACCCATCATGATGGTCACCGGCCGCGACGACGTGTCGTCCATCAACCAGTCTTACCAGGTGGGCGCGACGGACTTCCTGGCAAAACCGATCAACTGGAACCTGTTGGGCCACCGCGTGCAGTACCTGGTGCGCGGCGGACGGCTCGTGCAGGAGCTCGAAGAGAGCGAAGGCCGGCAACGCGCGATGCTGGACGCCCTGCCCGACTTGCTGCTCGTCGTCGACCTCCAGGGACGCATCGTCGACCGCCTTGGCGCGACCGACAACCATCCCTTCCTCGGCGCCGGCATGAAGGCCGATCAGAAGGTCACCGAGCTGGTGACCGGAGACGCGGCCCGCGCCATCGCCCACGCGCTCGACGACTGCCGCATCCGCAACGAGCGCACCGAGGTCGAGTTCGAATGCATGCGCGAAGGCGTCGAGCGGCGCTTCGAAACGCGCATCGTGCCGTACGATCGCGGCCGCCTGCTGCTCGTGCTGCGCGACGTGACCGAACGGCATCGCGCCGCCAACCGCATCCGTGAACTGGCGTTCTTCGACCCGCTCACGCAGTTGCCGAACCGGCAATACCTGCTGCAGTTGCTGGAGGAGGCGCGCCGCGAGGCGGCCACCACCGGCGAGAGATTCGCGGTCGTCCGCGTGAACCTGGATCAATTCAAGCGCATCAACGACAGCATCGGCCATGGCGCCGGCGATGCGTTGCTGCAGGCCGTTGCCTCGCGGCTCAGCACGTTCCTCAAGCTCGAGCAGGACGGCGCGGTGACCATGCCGCTCGCGCGCCTGGCGGGCGATGAGTTCGCGGTGGCGATCCGTCACCTGCAGTCCGATGCCGACGTCCAGCACGCGATCACGAACATCACGGCGGCGTTCGCGTCTCCGTTCCTGATCCGGCATCGCGATTTCTTCGTCACCTGCACGATCGGCATCGCCATCTTCCCCGACCACGGCAGCTTCGCCGACGAACTGTTGCGCACCGCCGGTCTCGCGCTGCACGAAGCGAAAACCTCCGGCGGCAATCGCGGTGTCATCTACAGCGAACACATGCGCGCGCGCTCGGTGGCGCGGCTCGAGCTCGAGACGGAATTGCGCCGCGCGCTCGAATCCAACGAATTGTTCCTCGTCTATCAACCGCAGATCGAAGTGGCCACGGGACGCATCGCGTCCGTGGAAGCCCTGGTCCGCTGGCGTCATCCGACGCGCGGCGTCGTGCCGCCGGACGAATTCATTCCGATCGCCGAGGAATCCGGCCTGATCGTGCCGTTGTCGGATCTGGTGATGCGCCAGGCGCTCAAACAGATTGCCGAGTGGTGGAAGGCCGGCTGCCGCGACCTGCGCGTGGCCGTGAACGTCTCGGGCGCGCAGTTCGAGGCGCCGGGGTTCCCGGACTGGGTGTTCGCGCACCTGGATGAAGCCGGCTTGCCTGGGGCCTGCCTCGAGCTGGAAATCACCGAGAGTCTGTTGATGGTGGACGAAGCCGCCGCGGCGCTGGCCGTGCGCGCGGTGCGTGAGCTCGGCGTCCACGTCGCCATCGATGACTTCGGCACGGGCTACTCGTCGCTCGCCTACCTGAAACATTTCCCGATCGAAGCGCTGAAGATCGATCGCTCGTTCGTGGCGGACCTGGGCCGCGACTCGAACGACGCGGCGATCTGCGCGGCCATCATCGCGATGGGCCGGCAGCTGGGGCTCAAGATCGTCGCCGAAGGCGTCGAGACGAAGGAACAGCTGGATTTCCTCGCCACGCATGGTTGCACGCTGGCACAGGGCTTCTACATCGCCCGGCCGGTCGAAGCGCCGGAGATGGCGAAGCTGCTGCGGATCGGCGAGACCGACACGCAGACCATGCCGATGCTCGTGCCGCCGAAGAAGGGACTCGACGTGCCGCTCGCGGATTACGAGGCCGATCACCTGCTCAAGGTCGCGAAGCACAAGAATCGCTAGCTGGGCGGCGCGGATGTCCAAGCCGCCCGGCCGGGCGCGTATTCCTTGTAAGGGGCATCGTCCCCGCTCAGGGAAGCGATCATGAAAAGTCTCGTAGCGCGTGTCCTGGTTGGATTCGTCGCATTCAGCACTCTGGCCTGGCCGCAGTCTCCGACGGTACGCGCCCGTACGACGACGACAGCGGTTCAGCCGGCGCGCACGACATCCGCGCTGCCACCCACGACCACCGCGACGCCGGCCAACAAGCAACTCCAGCCGCGCGACTCCGTGCGGGAAATAACGACGATTCCCCGCGTGACGCCCGCGCGGGATCGCATCCCCGTCGATCGCCCGCGCTTCCGGCTGCCAGTCGCGCCGGCGCTCGCGGCGGTTTACCAGCCCATCAACGAGCAGGTCGAAATCTTCGGCATCGATCCCCAGGGCACGCTCAAGGACGTATGGAAACAGCACAACGGCTACTGGGAAGCCGCGTTCGCCTTGTCCGCTCCCGGACTCGCGCCGCCCGGCGCCCCGCTCGCCGCGGTCTGGCAGCCGCTGAACGAACAGCTCGAAGTGTTCACCGTTGCGATGAACGGCGCATTGACGGTCACCTACAAGGCACACAACGGCCGCTGGGCGCCGCCTAGCTACATCACGCCGCCCAATTTCGCGCCGCCCGGCGCGCACGTGGCCGCCGTGTTCCAGCCGCTCAACAACCAGCTCGAGGTGTTCGCGATCGATGCCACCGGCACGGTCAGGCTCGCCTGGAAAGCGCAGAACGGCCGCTGGCAGGGGCCGGTCGCACTGTCTCCGCCCGGAATCGCACCGGCCGGAGCGCCACTGACCGCCGTCTGGCAACCGCTCAACGAGCAGCTCGAAGTGTTCTGGGTCGACACCAGCGGCGCGTTGCGCGGCGTGTGGAAACAGCATAACGCCCGCTGGGCGCCGCCATTCAACCTCTCCGCCGCGGGCTTTGCGTATCCGCACGCGAAGGTCGCGGCGATCTGGCAGCCGCTCAACGAGCAGCTGGAAGTCTTCGCGGTCAATCGCGGCGGCGCGATCAACGTCGCATGGAAAACGCACAACGGACACTGGAATGGTCCCGTGGTCATCGGCGGACCTGCGATCGCGAAGCAAGGTACGGATATCCTGGCGTTGTGGGATCCGCAGGCCGCGCGGCTCGAAGTCGTCACGGTCGGCACCCGCGACCGGCTCATCATGACCTGGAAGACCAACAACGGCGCATGGAAGCCGGGGCCGGGCGCGTTCTCCAACGAAATCACGCAACCCGGAATCTCGGGATCATGGCCGTTGGGCGCGGCGCTCGCGGGAGTAGTTCGGCCGGCGCCGGACAATGCCAGGCGCGAGATATTCACGCTCGACGACTCCCAGGTCATGCGCGCCGTCATCGACGATTTCAGTCACACCGGAGCGACGATCACGACCGCAAATTTCGGTCCTATCTACGGTGCACACGCCGCCGCCTGCTCCAACGCATTCCGCAGCTGGAGCAATGGCAACGAAGGCATCGAGAGCCGCGTCGACGAATGCGTCCATTTCATGGGCATCTGGCAGCACTGCGAGGACAAGAGGGCATACGTCTCGGTCGGTTATCCGAAGCAATCCGAATCGCATCGCTTCTTCCAGTGCACGGCCAAGACGGATCGCAACAACGTGGTCGATCAGTTCGTGCACATCTGGACGGGCATCGGGCAGGGGCTCGGAGACGCGGCCGTCGCCACTATTGTCTATGCGCCCGAAATCGCCCAGGGCTACGCCTGCCTCGATGGCGTGGCATTCGCCTGTGCATCGCTCGCCGTGGACCTCGCCGCCCGCGCGATCGAGCTGCCACCCGAAATCAGGGACGCGGTTGATCTGGCCACCGACGCGTCGGGTTGCGTGAATGGAGACGTAGTCTCCTGCGCGAAGCTCGGTGCCGCGGGCGCGCGCGCCGTCGGGGTGCAGATCCCCGGAGAAACGGCGGGCGAAGTGGCATTTCTGACGAAGCAATGCTTCGAGAAGGACTACGGCGCCTGCGTGCGCCTCGGTGAGAAGGCGGCGATGGCCGCGGGCGTGCCCGTCGAGGCGATCAACCAGGCCGCGAAAAACGCCCAGGATTGTTACGCGGGCGACATGGATGCGTGTATCGCGCTCGGCCATCAGGCCGCCGATGCCGGCATCCCCGTTGGCGGCATCGCGAACGGCGCTGACAACCTGGCGCAGTGCAGTTACGGAAAGCTCGACAATTGCGAGGCGCTCGGCAAGGCGATCGCGGCGATTCCGCGCTGAGTGGAGGAGCCTCAGTGCGTCGCGGGGACCGTCTGGGCGATGCGCTCGCTCAGGTAGTCGAAGAACGGATTGCAGCTCGCACGTATCAGATTCTCGGCGTTGACCAGGAGCGTGCCGCGTTCGCCCCGCACCTCGAGCGCGCCGAGAAACACGCCGAAGTCTTCGCGCGGCTGGTACCCATACAGGCCGTCATCCGGGGGAAACGGCAGCGCCACGTGTGACAGCGAGTACATCCCGCGCGGCCACCGGCCGGCGATGGGCTGGGCCGTTTCAGTAGTTTGCTCCGCGCCGACCGTTCTGGCTTCCATCGGGAGATCGATGCCCGCGTGATCGCCCGTCACATTCGTCACGACGGTGACCGCGTAATGGCGCGGCGCGGCGGGAACGAATAGTTTCAACGGCAGGCGGAACGGCGGTCGCAGAAACATGTCGTAGGTGCCCCCTCGCATGAGATCGAACAGCACGACTTCATGCCGCCCGTTCGGCAGATGGCGATACAGGGTGTCGAACACCGCTCGTGTGCTGACCGTTGCGTCCACGCCTGATTGAAACGTCAATACCGGCGGCAGCTGCGCGAGCTTGCCCGATGCAGCGGCGGCCGCGATCTGCTTCTCCACCGCCCGTGTCAGCTGTGAGGATTGGCGCGCGCCATTGACGGGGAATGAGTTGTACTTGAACGGATTGTATTCGGGCAACGTGTCCAGCCATGCCGCCTTCGCGAACGGCGGGAATACCGCGGGCCACCCGAGCACGCCCGCGAAGCGGGCCATGCCCGTGATCCCGATCATCGGGGAGATCAACACGACCTGATCCGGGCGCGCGAGCCTCGGGTCCTCGAGCGAATCGAGCGAATACTTGAGCGCAAGCGCGCCACCGTTGGAATAACCCACGACGTGCAGCGGCTTGCCGGCGCCGGCGAGGTCGCGCGCGTGGCGAACCGCGAGGCGCGTTGCGGCCAGCCAGCCTTCCCAGCGCACCGCGGCCAACGCACCCGGAACCGTACCGTGCGCCGGCATGCGGATGCCGACGGCGACGAATCCGAGTTCGCGGTAAAGAACCGCGACATGCCGCAGGCTGTAGGGAGAATCGGTGAGGCCGTGCAGCAGCACCACGGCGCCGCGCGGCGCGCCTTCCGGCATCAGCACGTAGCTGCGATTCCAGTCGGTCTTGAAATTCGACGCATTCATCGGGCTGCCGATGAAAAAACGATTCGCGGCGACACGGTCTTCGGCGGGTAGTTGGTCCGTGACGTTCGCGCGGACTTCGGCGAAGGCCTCGTCTTCAGCGGCAAGCCAGTTCCGCCAGTCGGCGGCGTCGATCTGCGCCGCATCGATCTCGTGCGGGACGACCGTGTGCCAGAGCTCAAGCGGCGGCGCGCGGAATGCGTCGTAGGCGCGAACGCCGAGGATGGTGACGAGCACCAGGCCGCATGTGATCGCTGCTCTACGAACCCACTTGCGAACGCGTGCGATCAGGTCCGGCCCCTTTTGCTGGGAAATGGGGCCTGACCCCATTACACGTTGAAGCGGAAGTGCATGACGTCGGCTTCCTTGACGAGATACTCCTTGCCCTCGAGCCGCAGCTTGCCCGCTTCCTTCGCGCCGGCTTCACCTTTGTACTTGATGAAATCGTCGTAGGCGATCACTTCGGCGCGGATGAAGCCGCGCTCGAAATCCGTGTGGATGACGCCCGCGGCCTGCGGCGCCGTCGAGCCGCCGCGCACCGTCCAGGCGCGCACTTCCTTCACGCCCGCGGTGAAATACGTCTGCAGGCCCAGCAGGTCGTAGCCGGCGCGAATCACACGGTTCAAACCCGGTTCCGCCAGCCCCAGGTCCTTCAGGAAATCCGCGCGATCGGCTTCTTCGAGCTGCGAGATCTCCGCCTCGATCGCCGCGCACACCGCAACGACGACGGCGCCTTCGGTCTTCGCCCGCATCGTCACCGCATCGAGATGCGCGTTGTTGGTGAATCCGTCTTCCTTCACGTTCGCCACGTACATGACCGGCTTCGCGGTCAGCAGGTGCAGCTCCTGGCTGTCGGCTTTCTCGTCCTTGGTCAGCCCCATCGAACGCACCGGCTTGCCGTCATCCAGGTGCTTTTGCATGCGCTCGAACAGATCCTTCTTGCGCGCGGCGTCTTTGTCTCCGCCCTTGGCGGCCTTGGTGTTTCTATCTACCGCCTTCTCCACCGACTGCAGGTCGGTGAGCGCGAGCTCGGTGTCGATGATGTCGATGTCGGACAGCGGGTTGACGCGCCCCGACACGTGCACGATGTCCGCGTCCTCGAAACAGCGCACCACGTGCGCGATCGCGTCCGTCTCGCGGATGTGCGAGAGGAACTTGTTGCCGAGGCCCTCGCCCTGCGACGCGCCGGCCACCAGGCCCGCGATGTCGACGAACTCCACCGTGGTCGGCACGACCTTCTCCGGTTCCACGATCTTCGACAGCGCGTCGAGCCGCGGATCGGGCACGGGCACGATGCCGACGTTCGGATCGATCGTGCAGAACGGATAGTTCTCCGCCGCGATCTGCGCGCGCGTCAGCGCGTTGAACAGCGTGGACTTGCCGACGTTGGGAAGCCCGACGATGCCGCACTTGATGCCCATTCAATTCTCCGTGTTCTTCAGTTCGCCGCGGGTTTCGAAACCCCACGCGCATGTAGTTTGTTCATTGCGACCTGCGCGCCCGCGCGCAGCATCTCCTCGATTGCGTCCGCGCCTGCCACGATCGTTTCGTCGATCGTGCGCTGCTCGTCCGCGCCCGCGCGCGTGAGGACGAAGTCCACGACTTCGCTCTTGCTGCCGGGATGGCTCACGCCGATGCGCAAGCGCCAGAATCCGTCTCCCTGCGCGGCGATGATGTCGCGCAGGCCGTTGTGGCCGCCGTGGCCGCCGTTTTCCTTCAACCGCACCGTGCCGCTCGGCAGGTCGATTTCATCGTGCGCCACCAGCATCTGCGCCGGCGCGATCTTGTAGAAGCCGAGCACACTCGAGACCGGTCCACCGCTGCGGTTCATGTAGCTCATGGGCTTCGCCAGCCAGACCTCCTCGCCGCCGATACGCACGCGCGCGAGCTCCGCCTGGTGTTTGCCTTCACTGCGAAAATTGCCGCCGTGACGGCGCGCCAGTTCGTCCACCAGCCAGAAGCCGGCGTTGTGACGCGTGCGCGCGTACTCGGCCCCGGGATTGCCCAGCCCGACGATGAGTTTGAGAACGTTGCCGGCCATCGTTTTGCAGTCGTGAAAGCGACAGCGGGGGAAATGTCGCCATTTCCCCCGCTGCGGCAATCGACAAAGTAGTTAGTAAGGACGGGGCGGACCTGCATCCGCCCCGATCCACACGGCCTACTTCTTTCCGCCTTCCTTCTTCGCGGGGGCCGCGGCGGCGCCAGCGGCAGGAGCCGCCTTGGCATCGCCCGGCTTGGCGCCCGCGGCAGCCGCGCCTTCGGCCACAGCAGCACCCTCGACAGGCGCCGCGGCGGCAACTTCGGCGGTCGGTTCCGGCTCTTCCGCGCGCGGCGGATGGATCGTGACGACCACGGCGTCTCCCTTGGAGATCGACGGGATGGACACGCCTTCCGGCAACGGCAGATCGGACAGATGTTTCGACTCGTTCATCGACATCTGGGAAAGATCGAGCTCGATGAACTCGGGCAGATCCTTCGGCAGGCAGGAGATCTCGACGTCGGCGACGCGGTGCGAGACCACGCCACCCTGCGACTTCACGCCCGGCGATGCGGCTTCACCCTTGAAGTGAATCGGGATGTGGATGCGGATCTTCTCCGTCTCCACCACGCGCTGCATGTCGAGGTGCTGAATGGCGTTGCGCGCCGGATGCATCTGCAGATCCTTGACGATCGCAGCCTGCGTCTTGTCGCCCACCTTCAGGTTGATGATCGAAGAGTAGAACTTCTCGTTGTCCACCAAAGTCATCAGCTTCTGGTGATTGAGAGTGATCGCACGGGGTTCCTGATGGCCCCCGTACAGGATTGCCGGGACGCGTCCCGCGTGACGCAGGCGGCGGCTCGCACCCTTGCCCTGCCCATCGCGGAACTCGGCGGCGAGTTCGAATGAAATACGCATTGATAAAACTCCAGTTACTTCCAACATTCGGCGGACACCGCGACCAGTGCCGCCACCCAGAAAGTGGTGTCAGGCAGGGAAAGTCGGGATTACGTCTGGGGCACACCCGCGCGCGCTGCCTCTGACGTAATCCCGACTTTCCCTGCCTGACACCGCTCAGTCCAAATACAAGCTACTGACGGAATCCTCGTCGCGGATGCGACGGATCGTCTCGGCCAGCAACCCCGCAACCGACATCTGCCGGATGCGTCCACATTGTTTCGCCGCCGCCGACAGCGGGATGGTGTCGGTCACCACCAGCTCGTCGATCGCCGACTTCGTGATCTTCTCGATGGCGTTGCCGGAGAGGATCGCGTGCGTGATGTACGCCACCACTTTCACCGCGCCCTCGTCCTTCAACGCCTGCGCGCCCGCTGCCAGCGTGCCTGCCG
>Ga0193752_1002851_pt1 | contig 12453 bp, 16 predicted proteins | sample H1c1metaG_FD_144924 | JGI IMG/M metagenome (GOLD analysis project Ga0193752, IMG submission 144924) | Soil microbial communities from a riparian zone of the East river system, Colorado, United States - H1c1 | ecosystem: Environmental > Terrestrial > Soil > Riparian zone | place: USA: East River... | reverse complement strand
TTTCAACTTTTCAAAAATATCAGTATAAGTCCAGTGAGACAAACTTCGGTTGATAGTTTTACCTTTTCTTAAATTTTTAATATTTTCAATTTTAACTTCTTTTACACCAGTAAAATTTAATTGGTTTACACTCCAATTAATATAGTTTTTTCTGTGTTCTTGTGCTCTTTGAAATCCTTTTGAACCTCTTTTTCTTCTACTCAAAATCTTACTTATCGACATTAAATCGTGTTTGTGAGAGTTAAGAGTTGAGACCTGTAAATCACTACAAGATAATATAGTTAATTGACCTATATCAATTCCAAGAACTGTTCCAGAGTTGGGTCTTTCAGGTGATTCAATATCAAAGATAAAAGTAATAAATTTTTCAGATAGTCGAATACTCGGTTTAACAGTTCCTAAAATTGATAATTTATTAAAGTGAGAAGTACGTTTAAAAGGAAAATTTAGTTTTAATTTAGAACCGAGGGAGGTTAATTTTATCCAACCGTCAAAAGAAGTGGAATTTTGTAAATCAATAGAAATAAATCTTGAATCTAATTCCATCGGAATTAATTTTATATCTGGTTTAGAAAATTTAACCAAATCATAAATCTTTTGTAATTTGTTAGCTTCCTTAAGTTTACCGTCTGAGGTAAACTTCTGAATTATAAAAAGTCGTTGTTTTTGTTTTTGTAAAGTTCCACGAACAATTCCAGAAGCTTGTTTTCCGGCACATTGAACTAGACGAGCAGATAAATTTGTAACTACTTTACTTGTAATAGTTTTAGGAAGTAGTGATGGAATTTCATCTAAATTCCAAAGTTCGTCAATAAAAAACTTAAGGACAGAGTTATAATCAGCTATCAAATCTCGTAATAAATTTAATTTGATAGAGTTAGAAAATTTTAGACTGGTTTTAGTAGACCTAATCATTTAATTCTTTTATTAACTTCTCCGTATTTCGTTTACTTCGTCTTTGTCCATAAAGTCTAGCTGTAAATGAGGTTATAATAGAAACAAAATCTTGAATCAAATCCTCTTGTTCTGTTTCAGTAGGATTAATTATTTCAATTTTCCTATTATCTAAAGCAAGTAATTTTTGTATATAATTTAAACCAAAACGAGCTAACCTATCAGAATGTTCACAAACAATGATAGTAATAGATTTATCAATTAAAATTGACTCCAGCTTAGGGCGTGTATCATTTAAACCAGATGCAATTTCCGTTACAATTCTATCAACTTTATAACCTTTTGCGTTGCAGTAGGAGATGAGCCTATCTTTTTGACGTTCAAGGTTAACTTTATTTTCTGAGCTTGAAACTCTAGCGTAAATTGCAACAGATTCAAGAACATTTTCATCTTCAACAATAAGAACTCGGTTAGTGTTAGTACGTTCAGTTTGAACTTTACCTAATCTAATCCAGTTCCAAACTGTTCGATAAGTGACTTTATGAATTTTAGCGTAATTTGATATTTTATATTTCATTGTGATAGAGTAGAATAGTTAAAAAGATAAGTCAAGGAAACTAGGAAATTATTCTTTAAATAAGCTATAAACTTCTTGAACTTAATTAAATGAATATAATACATTGTCTAAAATCAAGATATAAATTAGTATCTGGTGACCAATCATCTCCACGTAACTTTCTCCCTGCTTTTTTGGCCTCATATCCATATAAATCTCGTAAAGACTCATCTCCTGTAGACAGCCAATACCAGTAACCTTCTATGCTTTTAAATTCTCCGTGTTGCGGAACACTAAAAGGAGACAAAGCAAAATTAGACATTAAACGTCCTAATTCTGTTTTTCCTTTGGAATAAATATTTATATGGGTTATCCCATCTTCTTCAGATATGAAAGTCATAATTTTTCAACCAATATATCAGACCTGATTTTTGCGTTACCTGAATTTTCACCTTATCCACATTTAATAAACGTATATACAAATCATATCGTGTTTTGTGAGTAGATTTTGCATAACCATCAGAGTGCCAGTTAACACATTTTGTACCTGCTTTGACGTTACAATACGGACAAGAAACTTGTTTTACACAAATATGTGAAGGAGATAAATGCATACTAAATTTATTACAGTTTAATGTCTCAATAAGTTAATTCTCTAACCATTTTATTACACTTGAATCGAAATTTAACTCATCTAAGACATTAGCTTTATTGTAAAACGCATCTAATCTTAGTAAATGTATGCCGTTAAAGCCCGCGACCAACCCCAAATTTATACACTTATTACCAGCAACAGCGTCACAATATGGACAAGCAACTTCTTGTACACAGTCGTGTTCGAACGATATACTCATAATATTTTGTGGAGGGTATAAGATTCAAATCTTCCTTAATTATTAAGCCAAGCTGACACTGATTTACTTTTAGATTCTTTATATTCTTCTAATTCTTCTAATTTTGTTTCTAACTTAATCTTAGTTTGTTTTTCATACTCTTTTTTAGCGTCTTTAAAATCATCGTACATTTGATATATTATACCGTCACTTCCATTTTCCGCGAAATCAATGAGTGTAAAACATACGGAAATGGGAGCAAATAAACCTGATGTAAAACCAATGACTCCGAATAACCCAACAATAACTTCGTAAAATTCCATGTATCTGGCTGCCAAAACAAAACTACAGCACAAAAATAGTGGAATATAAAAGATTACTATACAAAAAAATATTGCTAGTATTACAACAAGTACGACTTTAGGAAAAGGACTCATATCTTAATACTAGCAAATTTAATGCTTTTTGTCAAGTTATTTTATTATGGTTAACTGAATTTTACGTCTCCCAAATTTAAACGCATTTAAGATTCTAGGTAGTTAATAGCATTCTGAAGAAATTTTATTGAGTCTTTGAAACAACCTAAACCGACATTGCATCTGTCACAAAGTAATCCTCTTACTTTATTTGTCATATGGCAATGGTCTATGGCTAATTTTTTAATTTCTCCTTGAGCATTTTTAATAGTCTCTTGTTGGTGACATATCGAGCATACTCCTTTACAATCTTCTAACAGTTGTTGATAATCTTCTTCTGATAAACCATATTTAGTTTTACGTCTGTACTGGCTTATACGTACTTTAGAGCGTTCTATATAGTCGCTGTTTCGTTTTTTGATTTTTTCTTTATTTTCTTCTCTATACTTTTTTCCGTATAGTTTAATATACTCTTTATTTTTGATGTACCATTCTTTTTTATACTCATCAAATTTTCCCGCATTCTTATCTGCATAAACTTTATTGCGAATCATGGCACACTCATAGCACGTTCCATTTTGAACAATTCTTTTTGATACGTGATTATTTTTACATGGCACACCAGTAAAGTAATACCTTAAACCCTCTTGAACTGCTTGTTTTCTTGTAATTATTTTCATAGGATTACAGTACCAAATATCAAAACTTATGTCAAGTTATTTGGTACTGTAATCAAACTCATTGTCTAGTTAGGATAAGAAATAACAGTTAACTGTACATTCCTTCTGCCAAAAGACATGGCTTGGGAAGTTTTTGGCATCCATATATCTACTCTGTTACCTTTTATAAACCCACCAGTGTCTTTTACTACAAACGTTCCCATTCCCTCTATATATACTTTTGTACCAATAGGAAGAACACGAGGGTCTGCAGCTATTATACCTTGTCTAACGTATTCTCCGCTTGCTGTCCTTCCTCGTAGACTGTACGCAGTAGCGACAAAGGCTCTTGTTCCTGTCATTCTCGAACTAATTGTTTTAACAACTTTAGCTTTACTTTTTACTTGTGTAGGCTTGTTATAAACCTGTGTATAAGCTGTTGCTGCGAATATCAAACTAATTAATGTCAATTTTAATATTTTCAAAACTTTTCAAATAATATTTTATCTTTCTAACCTCTTGTCAGCTCAAATTGCTTGCTGTGGTTTTGCTCCGCATCAAGATAAAAAATAATACGTAGCTTGTTAATATGGAGGAAGAGGAGGATTCGAACTCATGTAAGTTTTTATGCTCCTCTAATTCTCTGGCGATGAGCGAGGGGGTCGAACCCTCCAACGATTTCTCGTCCACAGTTTTCAGGACTGCTTGGCGTGCCAACTATGCCGAACTCACCATTTTTCTATTCTTTGATTTGTAAGTATCCAGTTGACTATCACAGTTACTACATACAAATCTTAGGTTATCTAATCTATTGTCATTGTTTATACCGTTTATATGGTCTAACTGATTGTTTATAGGTTTGCCGTTCCAATAGGCTTCTAGCCCACACTCTTCACACTCATTTTGTTTTATACAAAATTTTCAATGAAGAGCTTGTAACTATTTCAAACTCTATTAACTTTCTAGTAACTTCTGTCCGTTCGGACTCCTTCCTTAAATAAAAAGTGCAACTTTTTAGGGCTGCACTCAAAATTATATGTTTTAAATAAATATGTTATCCAATTAAACGGTCTCGTCAGTAGGCTCTACTGGTTCCTCCGGTTCTTCAGCAACTGGTGTCTCCACGATTGCTTTAACATCCTCTAAGTTATCTTTTGCGGCATCAATAAATTCTTGAATGTCAGGGTCAACTTCACCTAACTCAATAATACGAGCTTCCAATGCTGCAATGATTGCTGCTAATGCTTCCAGTTTTGCGGAAACTTCCGCTTTCTCGTCCGCAATAGCTTCATTTGTTTCTAATTGAATTGCTTTCAATTCTTCTAACTGTTCCGATAAATTTGCCATTTTTTTACTAAGCCTCCTATGCATACTGACTGTAGCGTCAATTAAATCTTCTAAAACTGTGGTTATTTCGTTGTTGTTACTGCCATGTGAACAACAACACACACTAAAAAGTGCCATATGCGTTCACCTCCAATCAATATTAAGTATACAGCAGTATGAATTTTAAGTAAAGAGGACTGCACTTAAATATGATTTTTGTATTTATTGTTGTTAAAGAACTTAAACAATCTGTAACAAGAATTTAATATAAAATACAGTACTTTCTAAGATAAATTCTACTGTCTAAAAAGGTATATAAATATTAAATCTAAAACCGCTTCGATTATCTCTAATACGTTCTCGATTAACTAAAATACGTCTAACAATACGACCATTTCTATATGTGGTTCTATATGTTTCTCGATAAACTGTACGTCCTAAACGAACATACCGGTACTCATTTCGTACATAAGTTCTACTTCTATTCCAGTCTCTTCCTCTGTGTCTGTCTTGTCTGTTCCATTCTCGATTATTTTGTGGGTAATCATAAATAGATTGTGCAGATACAGGAACTGTAATTAAAGTAATTAAACCCAAAATTATTACTGCTATTAATTTTTTCATAATATCTCCCAATAGTTTTTATAACTATTAATCTTATTATACAGCAAACAGCATACCATTACTAGAATCTATACAATTCTTTACAATTCACTTAAAACTACACTCATTATAAAATTTGGTACGGAAGGAGAGACTCGAACTCTCACGGATTACTCCACAACGTTTTAAGTGTTGCATGGCTACCTGTTTACATCACTTCCGCATAAATCATATCTCTATATAAATTCTTCTCTACAAACATACTATCAAATGACAGTCTCGTTGTCAGATAGTCTTACTGGTCTGACATTCTCTCATAGGAGTATATAAAATTTTTAGAGCAGCAGTAATAAGTAGATAATATTGCTACTCTAATATAAGCAAGAATCTGCTTATAGGAAGATTGGTACTCGTGGTAGGACTCGAACCTACAACGCAATAAACTGGAGCTCCAGAAGGGAGTCGAACCCTCATCAATTCCAATTACGGTTTCACAGCTTAGAAGGCTGTTCCGATACTGGAGCATATTTTTTACGTGTTTTCGAACTGCATTATCACTTACTCCCAATTGTTTGCCTACTTTACTAAAATTACTGCCTTTGTTATATTTTTGTAAAGAGGATTAAGCAGTTCGAATGTCCAATTCTCCGCACACGAGCATATAATTTATTTCAGTTTATATTTTGTTCTTTTCTTAATTTTAATCCAAGGCTTAAGACCTATCTTTAAAACCTTGTACGAACCGTCAGCAAAAACCGTTATTATTTCTGTACTTCTTAATATAGTTGCACCGCCTTCGGAATTCTTAGCTCGAAGATACGCCTCATATGTTGCTTCTTTAGCTAATTTAGCAAGAATTTTTGTATTCGGTTCTTTCATATAAATTGGAGGGCACGACAGGATTTGAACCTGTGAATGATTGATTTGCAGTCAATCTCCTTAGACCAAACTTGGATACGTACCCTTATTTTATTTAGTTAAAGTTTTTGGAGGTTTGCTCTAACTGAAAGTTTAGAAATATTAAGTGTTTACGTTTTGTAGAATCCCGGAATCCGGGAACAGTCATCAGTAAAATAATTAGACTTCATAAAAACTTAATCAAAGTAGTCAGGCCGCTTTAATTAAGCTATACCAAAAGGTAACAGGATTCACACCTGAATCTGCCTGATAATAAGCGATGCGTACTATCCACTATACTATACTCTCACTTTCGTAAGAGCAAAAGGATTCGAACCTCTGCTTCACCGTTCTTCCAAACTTACAAAATTCTAAAATGACTTTTTAAGTTAGATTCCTACTTCACAGAAGTAACTAATGTTATCTTCTCCACAGGCTTAAAATCGGGAGGACGGCTCCCTATTCTTACATTAAGCAGCCACAACTAAAGGTGAGACTTCCAGTTCTTTAAGTTTATCAGCAATTTCTTTGAAGAAATCAACATCTTTAAGAGCCTTTCTAGCTTTATCTCTACCTTGTGCAAAGTTTTTACCCTCATACACAAACCATGCACCTTTCTTTTCGAATATACCTTTTTCTACCGCAAGGTCTAACAAGTCACTTTGAATAGATATTCCTTCGCCGTATATTATTTCAAATTCTACCTGTTTATGCGGAGCTGATAATTTATTCTTAACAACTTTAACACGTGTTTGATTGCCTATTACATCCTCACCACTTTTAACCGCTCCTATACGTCTAATATCAAGCCGCACACTCGCATAAAATTTCAATGCTTTGCCGCCAGTAGTGACTTCGGGGGAGTTATGTATTACTACTCCGTTTAGATAGCCACCAATCATATAATTTTTTGTGTCTTTGACAGATATATCATACTTTCCTTTTTGTCTCATTTGTCTATTTGATGCAAATCTTTTGCTAATAATAGAGACTGGCTCAGTTTTTAAAATCTGAGTAAATAAGATAGGCTTAGTTTGTTGAGATATAATTTCACTGCTACCAACAGCTACTGCTTTTCCGACTATTAAAGACTCAGGAAGCTTATATTTCATGCAATCAGGAATATATTTTTGTATTATACTTCCTATTTTATAGGAAGATTCTACCGTAAAAATAAAACTTCCACATTTTGTTATGTTATATTGCAGCCCTAAAGCAGAAAATAATTCTCCAATCTCCTGCATAGTAGTAGCATCTTTTTTAAACCTTTTAACACTTAAAGAGTATCTTTTATGGCTTGTCTGATAATGACCGTCATCCATTATCCAAACTGCGAGACTTATTGCACTAATTTTTCCATCAGAAAAAACTTTTAGTGGGTTTCTGTTTCCTAAATTTGCTTTAATTTTAGCAAATTCATAAATATAGTTTGATTCCCACCTCTTGTTGTTAAGTTTAAAACTTAGGCCACTACCATTACTTATGGTATTAATCTTCCATTGAACATATTCTGGATTGTTAGAGTCCTGAAATCTAATATTCCCTGTGTTTTTGAGTCTTGTAGATACATGAGAATCTCCAACTAAACAGCCCTTAATAAAATCCCCGCCGTCGCCATCCATTATAGAGTTATATTTGGAGACCAGATTATCGCCTAAATTCAATGTGTCTGCTGCAACCCATTTATTTCCGCTTCTCACCTTGTGCTCAGGAGTTAAAGCAAACCCAAATCTGCCCTTACCGTCTATTGATTCTGTTAAAAAATGTATAAACTCAGTGTTTTCTTTAACATCACCGTTATAATGCCAGCCTGTTATTGGTTTAGCTTCAATTTTATGAGTAAGCTCATTATATGTCCAAACATTGCCTTTGATTTTATTTTCAACGACTGCTCGTATAGGTAAACTTGTTCCATCTACAAAATTAATTTGGTTATCCGAATGATTACACCCATAACTTACTCCAATTTTATCTCGAAGCTGATTAATAAAAATTACTAAACAATTATTTTTTGAGACTACGGGAGTTAACTTTCTCATAGCTTGAGACATAAGACGTGCCTGAAGTCCGGGAAGTGAATTACCCATTTCACCGTCAATTTCAGCACGTGGTACGAGTGCGGCTACTGAATCAATCACTATTAAAGACATCTGCCCAGAACGAACCATAGTTTCTACTATTTCAAGTGCTTCTTCTCCTGAATCAGGCTGAGATATAAGAATGTTGTCCATATCTACACCGATATTAGACGCATATTCTGGGTCAAGGGCGTGTTCTACATCAATAAAAGCTACATTGCCTCCCATCTTTTGGCACTCCGCCATAACATGCAAAGATAAAGTCGTTTTACCAGAATTATGTACTACAATTCCGTTTGCGATATAGTTGTTATACGGAAATGCACACTTTATATCATATGTTTCCATTTCTCCGACAAACTCTATATCTGCTACCTTATCCTCAACTGCAACATATCTTAAATTATTATGTCGTTCGGTTGCATGTAATTTACCATGTTCTGAAGGATTTATTAGCAATAAATTCTCAGGAGTATTGTTTGTAAAGTTCTCATCTATATGATGCACATGCGTCCCATCATCAATGAACTTCATTTTATTAATGTTCTCTTGTGAATCAGTATTAAGGGTATCTCTATAAGATTCAAAAGGTAGATTATTTAAATTTGCTTCATAATATGCTCTTGTTACGTCTAGTCTATAATACGGATATTTTCTATTAACTAATTTTAATTTAGCTTTAGGATGATACTTTACAAAAATTTCTGGTCTATTCTCTTTAACTTTTGGATTATCTTTTTTATATGTTGTATTATTATGAATATAAACAGTATCCCCAATTTTAATATCTGAAAGAGGTAGATAGCCATTAGCCGTTAAATACTTATGGTCTAATGTAGTGGAAAGAGTTTTGCCACTTATTAATGAAACTTTATAGCATTCTTTTACTCCACTCTTTACAACATCTAAAATTTCTTGCTGTATAATCCGATTCTCTTCATTAATTGAGTTTATATGAAACTTTAAGCTTTTTAAAGATTGAAGATGTCTACCTTGTTTTTTACCTCCATCATCAGTTCCATGAAACCTTTCATATAATCTTTGAATAGAGCCACCATTGTGATTCAACCGTTCTTGTAAATCTTCTGTCCAAACTTCATACTGGAGAAAAGAATTGTACGCAATACAGGCTTCTGGGCCATACACTTCAACTATCCTACCTTTAGGTAGGCCACCTATGCCTAACGCTGTATCTAAACTAGGACAACCTGTAGGTATAACTTCTACAGGAATAATTTTTTTATCTCCGTAGCGAATGATAACGCCTTTACCGAATTTTTTTTCTAGTTGGCTTATCGAATCATCAAGAATTGACATATATTTTATTCTGAACTTCGTAAAAATGCTGCTTACGGGTTTTCGGAGCAGTAACCGTATTAGTTTACTCTCAGCAACAAATTTTTGGGGCGGCTATACGGTTGCAGTAATCATTTTACGTAAACACGAAATTATCGAGTTTATCGAGTCTATCAACGATTTAATTTCTTAAGATATTAGCCACTTATTCTGTAAGTGTTACTATTGAAAACCACGTAGAGGTTTCTTAAGATTTTCAACGGGTGACTAGTCAGAATTGAACTGACTTATCCCGATTCACAGTCGGATGCCGCAACCATTTTGGCTTTAGCCACCATAATGAGGGATTTCCCTCTATTTAATTTTCTGATTTTGTAGCTATCTTACCGTTGGGCGGTTCGACAACTTCAGGAACAGGTATAAAGTTAAAATCTGAAATATTACTTGTTAACCCTAACATTCGAGAATCAAATGTATAAGATTTAGCATCAACATCAAAAACATACATAGAACCAGCATCTAATCCTGACAAGGTATAATAACCAAAAGTATTAGTATATGCAGACTTCATAAGTCCTGTTACAGCATCCACCGCACTAACTCGTGCGTTACGAATACCTTGTCCATAATCAGTAAGTACTCGACCACTAACAGTTACTTCAGCTGCACTTGAAAGTAAGTTACGAAATGTACATGTAACAGTCTCATTAACCTGTAATTTAATTGTAGCTTTACGAGTAACAATACTAGATGTAGTGTCTTGTGTGCCATTCTCTGTACACACAATAGAGCCTAGATACCATGAACCTGCTGTTGATTCAGTAACCGTATAAGTACCTAAATGTGTACTTACTGAATACAAGTTACTACGTGTATTGAAGTTGTTGCCGTCATCATCAAGAATGAAACTAGACGCAATACTATTACCTCCAGTAGTTGTAAACGTAAAATCCTGTGTATGATTAGGCTGTGCGTCCTTAATAATTCGAATTGTACCATTAGTTGCAAATGCACTAACAGCCAAAAATGTTCCTACAATAATTGAAAAGATAATTTTTTTCATGTTTTAATAACTCACTAATTCAACGTTCCAAACAATAGGTTGGAACATTGGAACAAAACTAAAATATGGTTGATACCGCTTTGCAACTACAGATAGTAGGTGCGGACTTCCTTCTGCACAAATATTAACAAAAGAGTAATACCCAAATGTATTTGTGGCACGTATTTTAAACGATTCAGGGCGTTCTGGAGTGCAATTACTGAACTCTAGACAACCTGCTAATATAAGCTGGGCATTTTTAATCCCTCTTCCGTACTCATCCGTTACTTTGCCAGTTACTTCTACTCGCCCGCACTGTGAAAAAATATTTATAACACTTGCGGACATTAAAATTATAACCAATACAAATTTCTTTAACATAAGAAGAGTATATCATCAATAACCGTAAATGTCAACAAAAATATTAATAAAACAATATTTTTATTCTAATAGAAAGTTGGTAGCGGTGAAAGGATTCGAACCTTCAACAAATTGCTTTTGAAACAATTGCATCTGCCAATTGTGCTACACCGCCGTTTAAACTGGTGAACTCGGAAGGATTCGAACCTTCGGTTGTCACTTTAAGAGAGTGCCGCCTTAAACCACTTAGCTACGAGTCCATAATCTACTAAATTTTATTTTTTGGTTTTGTATATCTAACTAATTCAGGACACCCTTTTGCCACCTGTTCTCTCTTTTGTTCTAAGGTTAAAGGACTCTCCATCATCTTTGCAATGGTTAAAAACGAACCAGACTCTTTAGCAGTACGAAGATATTTTTCAGTTGAAGGACTACAAGATTCACAAATCACTGCTGACATATCTGGCTCATGGTCAGATAAACCTATATAAGTAAGTAAACCTCCGCATTTATCACAAATAGTTCTCATAGTAATAGTATATCAAAGTTCCTTGTAATTTAAAATTGTTAGGCTAGGATTTGCACCTAGATTCGTCTATGTTACGAATCGAACGTAATCTTCTCTATCTATCCACTGGACAGGAGGACACTTCACAAGTCCACTAACAATAATTGGCTCACCGTCTAGGTAACGCTCCTAGTTTAATCCGTTTAACAGACGGACGCATGTACTTCCTTGCTCACGGTGAATAAATGGTTTGGTGCTGAATATCAGTTTTAAGGTAAATTATCTGTTATAGTATTGCCAAAGAACCGCATTACAATAAGCATGAACTGCTCCTTCTGTTAACCCTGATTGATGGTCATGCTGTAAGTGTATAGGGTTACTCAAAAACCTCGGAGGAAAAAGTTTTAAATTTATAGGTCTTTCTGTAACTATCTGCGGAGGCTCACTTCTTAAATCACTAAGACAAAACCAACACTTTCCATTTTGTATTTTAATATACTCTTCTCTAACTTCTTTTTTCTTTGTAGAGTTTAATAAATGATATTTTACTGGTAATTTCATAGTGAGTCACAATAATCATAGTACTGAGTAGCTTCATATCTTTCCCATCCGTTTTCAGGTTTTGGAGTATATATTCTTTCTTTTTCCCATTCATCTTCCCCTCTACCACAAACGGGGCAATAGTAGCATGTAAATTTATACCAGTATTTTTTAACTTCTTTAGTTCGAAGAGAACTTCTATGAATAATATGATACATAATTTTGGCTGCAGCAGAGAGATTCGAACTCCCATCGTCTATCTTAACAGAATAGGGACTTGCCAGTTAGCCCATACTGCAATAAATTTTAAGTAGATAACTGAGGACTTTTACCTCATCGTGTAACCTGCCGTTAACCAAAGCAGTGATGTTGGCTTTCCAGCAACGTATATATCCGTATACTGGTAATATGGCACGAGCTGAAGGTTATGCTCCCTCTACTTAGG
>Ga0193752_1002850_pt1 | contig 12456 bp, 14 predicted proteins | sample H1c1metaG_FD_144924 | JGI IMG/M metagenome (GOLD analysis project Ga0193752, IMG submission 144924) | Soil microbial communities from a riparian zone of the East river system, Colorado, United States - H1c1 | ecosystem: Environmental > Terrestrial > Soil > Riparian zone | place: USA: East River... | reverse complement strand
TGAAAGCTCTAAAAAAATAATGTTTATGACGCTTAATCTTGATCATATCCTGGTCTTCCGGACCAATATTCAGACAGATGCGGATAAGCTCATTATTACTCACGCACTCGACAATCACCCCGACATTGAGAAATGGAATGTAGACTGTCAGGATATTGACTGTGTGTTGCGCGTGGTATCGCCTACACTTACGCCGAGCGAGGTTTGCGACCTCATTGACGAGCTCGGGTACGATTGTGCCGAATTGTATTGATCGTGATCCTCCCCTGCTTTTTGTGAACCGGAAATAATACCTTCAAGTCGGTGACAATCCCACTTGGCAGATCATGATCGTATATTTCATCAGTGGCCTTGCAGCGGACCGAAGGGTGTTCAGAAACATATCGTTACCCGAGGGCTATGAAGCCCGCTATCTCGACTGGATCGATCCGGTGAGGAAAGAAACGCTGGAAGAATATTCTCTGCGCCTGGCCGGTGGTATCGATCGGTCGGCCCCTTTTGGTTTGATTGGTATGTCGATGGGTGGAATGATCGCCGCAGAAATTGCAAAAAAATACCCCGCCGAATTCATTGTACTCATAAGCAGTATCGCTTCCGCTTCACATTTCCCTGCGTTCTACCGGTTTCTTGGCAGAGCGGGCGTACACCGGCTGATACCCGCATCCTTTCTCAAATCCGCATCGGTGCTCAAGCGCTTGTTCGAGCCGGGCACCATGACGGATAAAAAATTGCTTACGCAAATCATCCTCGATAGTGACCCGGTCTTCATCCGTTGGGCGTTGGCCGCTGTGCTGAAATGGAGATCCACCGATCCTCCGGAAAATTATTTGCACATCCACGGAACACGCGATTCCATACTTCCATTGAGACTCGTAAGGCCAACACATGTGATCAAAAACGGGGGACACATGATGGTGCTGAGCCGCGCTTCAGAAATCAATGAAATACTCAGGCAACATCTGCTTCCACCAAATACTGGTTCATCATCATCATGAATTCCGTTCAACGTATTTACCATAATTTAGATCCTTATTTCATTTCGATGCTGCTGCCTGTTGTTCCATTATTTCATCAATCCCGATTTAATCATGCGCAAATTCTATGCTTTTTGCACAACTCTTTTTTTGACAACCACTGTTCTTTCCCAGTCTTCTATCACGGGTTTCAGCAGGCAGGCGGCAGCTGACCAGTTGCAGACGGAAGCAAGGTTCGACAAACAGCTGGATGCTGACCACATCGGGGCAACTATCAAACAATTATCAGCCTATCCCCACCACCTTGGTTCACCGGGAGGGAAGGCTGTAGCGGACACTATTTATAACCGGTTAAAATCCTATGGCTGGCAGGTGAAGATCGAAGAGTACCGGGTACTCTTTCCAACGCCAAAACACCGCGCACTCGAAATGGTGGCGCCAAAAAAATTCAAAGCCCAGCTCAAAGAAAAGGCCCTTGCCGAAGATGCCACCAGCAGTCAGCCGGGACAGTTACCAACCTACAATGCCTGGAGCGCGGATGGTGATCTGACCGCTCCGCTGATTTTTGTAAACTATGGCCTCCCCGCCGACTATGAAGTTCTCGAGCGGCTGGGCATCAACGTGAAAGGCAAAATAGTGATCGCTAAATACGGCAGAAGCTGGAGGGGTATCAAACCAAAGCTTGCCCAGGAGCATGGAGCCGTCGGGTGCATCATTTATTCCGACCCCGCAGATGATGGTTATGTTGCAGGTGAAGTATATCCAAAGGGACCCTTCAAAAATGAAACCGGTGTGCAAAGGGGAAGCGTGATGGATATGCCCGTGTATCCAGGTGATCCGCTTACTCCGGATTTTGCTTCCACAAAAGAAGCCAAAAGAATTGAACGCGGCGCTGCCGTCAACCTCCTTAAAATTCCGGTCCTGCCCATCGGATACAAGGACGCCCAGCCTTTGCTGGAATCGCTCGCCGGACAGGTAGCTCCTGCCACCTGGGCCGGAGCCCTGCCGTTCACATATCATATCGGCGATGGGCAAACGAAGATTCACCTGGCGATGTCCTTCAACTGGGACCAGGTTTCCTGTTACAATGTGATCGCCACCATCCCGGGGTCGACCTATCCAAATGAATGGGTGGTTCGTGGCAATCACCACGATGCCTGGGTGAATGGCGCCAGTGATCCGATCAGCGGCGAAGCGACCTTGCTCGAAGAAGCGAAGGCAATTGGTGAGCTGTTGAAAACAGGCTGGAAGCCAAAAAGAACCCTGGTTTATTGCTCATGGGATGGTGAAGAACAGGCGCTGCTGGGTTCCACCGAACATGTGGAGGACCACGTCAGTGAATTAAAGGACAAAGCCGTTGTATACATCAACAGCGATGGAAATGGCCGTGGATATTTGGGCGCCGGTGGGTCGCATGCCCTGCAAACCCTGGTAAATGAAGTGGCCCGCGATGTGATCGACCCCCAGACCGGTGTCAGTGTGAAAGACAGGGTGCTCGCCAGGAATGCCGTCAATGCCAAAGATGCGGGTACCATAAAAAAGGCGCTTTCTGAAACTACCATCCGTTTGTCACCACTTGGATCAGGGTCAGACTATTCCCCTTTCTTTCAGCATGTAGGCATCCCCTCCCTGAACATCAGTTATGGGGGCGAAGAAAGTGGCGGAGAGTATCATTCGATCTATGATTCCTATGACAATTTCATACGCTTCAAGGATCCCGGATTTAAATATGAGGTGGCACTTGCCCAAACGGCCGGGCGCATAGTTTTGAGAATGTCGGAGGCCGAGCTCCTCCCCTTTGATTATACCAATCTTGCGACTGTTATCAAAGCATATACTGATGAACTCATTGCATCCACCGACGAAATGCGTGAACTCACCACACTGGAAAAATCCATGAAGGCAAAGAACATGTACGATTTGGCCGCCGACAGTGCAAAACATCTTTCTCCCTATGTTCCCAAACCTGAAGTGCCCTTTCTTGATTTCTCTGCATTGCAAAATGCTGTGACGGCCCTCCAGCTTGCCGTTGACTCCCTTTCAAAAATCCTGGCTTCAGACACTGGTCTCACCGCAAGGAATACGCTCAATCGCCTGCTGCCCAAAGCCGAGCAACACCTGCTGATTGAAAAGGGGTTGCCCGGCAGGCCCTGGTACAAACATGCCATCTATGCACCTGGACTGTACACCGGTTACGGTGTGAAGACTATGCCTTATATCCGTGAGGCGATTGAAGAGCGGAACTGGGCACAGGCCAAAGAAGGTATAGGGGCAACAACAAGTGCCATCCTTCAACTGACGGCCTTTCTGAAATCCATCAAAAAATAATCCCGAATATGGGCGCCATAACCCGAATTCTGATTGCACTTATCGCTATTGAGCACCTCTACATCCTGTGGCTGGAAATGTTTGCCTGGACCACCAGGGGCAAAAAAACATTCAAGTCCCTGGCTCCGGATCTCTTCGAAAAGACAAAAGTGCTGGCGGCCAACCAGGGTTTGTACAATGGATTTCTTGCGGCGGGACTGATCTGGTCGCTTTTTATTACGAACCCCGACTGGTCGCGGAACACGGCCCTGTTTTTTCTATACTGTGTACTGGTAGCGGGTGTGTTCGGTGGATTTACTGCTTCCAGGAAAATTTTCCTGGTCCAGGCTTTGCCTGCACTGATCACCCTGCTGCTGATATTAGCAACCGGTCTTCATTGAAAATAACTACCGATGGATTCACTCTTCACCCAGGCTGGATACCTGTTCTTACTGGCAATACCCGTGGCTTCCGTTGCCTGGACGGTTACCCATGAAGAAGTATTCCGCGAGCCACGGGATTATTGTGTACGATACAGCAAAGAAGGCAAAAACCTGGCGGTCAGGAAATTCTTTTATCTTTTTACCTGTGAATATTGTTTCAGCCATTATGTTGCTGTCTTATTTCTATTGCTTACCGAGTTCAAATTGCTCATTGACGATTGGAGAGGTTATGTACTGGCCGGCTTCGCACTGGTCTGGATCGCCAATCTCTACATGAGCATATTCGCCCTGCTCAGAGTTGATATCCGAAAAGAAAGACTGGAGATAAAAACCAAGGAAAAAGTTATATGATAAATGCTGCGTCCTGTGAGCCGACAGAAGGTTGGGGGCTGGCGTGAAATTCTTAAGGCTGAAGGGTATCAGTCTTAGCATTCAGTTCTAAATTTATTTGCTCGTACAAAATCCTGGCCTCTTCTAAAGCGAGGTTTAGCGTATCCCGGAGCTGTGAAAAATTGGTATGATAACTCTGCTCACTCAGCCAGTCTGTTTCCAGTTCGTCAAGAAAGGGAGCCAGTTTTTCATTTAATCCCATGATCGAGATTGTTGTTCTCATATTGTGTGCGAACTGGCGCACCGATTCGCGGTCGCCCGCATTCCAGGCCTGGTCGATGGCGACGAGTTCGCCCGGAATTTCATCCATGAATTGTTCTGTTACCGTTTTTTCAAAATCAAGATTGCCCGAACTGACCTCCTTCAGATAATGCGTGTCGATAATCCTGTACCTGGATTCTCGCTTTCCCGAAAATTCAGCAATGAGCTTATACAACTCATCTTCGCGGATCGGCTTGGATAAGTATCCGTTCATGCCCATCACCAGGGATTTATCCCGCTCTCCCTGCAGGGCGTGTGCAGTCATGGCAATCACCGGTATGTCAAGGTTCAGTTCCTTGCGTATAGCCGAGGTAGCGGCATAACCGTCCATCTCAGGCATTTGAAGATCCATCAGAATCATGTCGTATTTTCTTAACCGGAGCTGACTAAGCACTCCCCTCCCATTGTTCACCAGATCAAATTCGATACTGCGTTTGCTCAGCAGGATGCCGATCAGCTGTTGATTGATGTTGTTGTCTTCCGCTACGAGTATCCTGAAACCGGATTCTGTAATTAGCTGTGTGGTCTTTTTTACGGGCCCGTCAATTCCTGAATTTATTTTTTCATCAACTTGATATGGAATACGCAATTGAAAAACGGTGCCTTCGCCTGGTTGGCTTTTTACCTCGACTTGTCCATGCTGGAGCAGAACCAGCTCCTGCACAATGGCCAATCCCAGACCGGTACCACCAAACCTGCGCGAAGCCTGGCTCTCTGCCTGATTAAATCTTTCAAAGATCCTGCTCAGCTTTTCCGGTTCTATGCCTACACCGGAATCAACCACCCTGATACCAGTCTGGATAATATTACCAGTGATGCCCTCATTGGTTACGCGGACACCGATATTTCCTTTGTCTGTGAATTTGATCGCATTGCCAATCAGGTTGACCATGATTTGGTTTAGCCTTACCGGATCACCAATAATTAATACCGGTATGCTTTCATCGATCTCAAAGGAAATATCCAGTCCCTTCTGTGCGGCCTCTGTGCCGAACATCGTTCTGAGGGCAGAGAAAAGTTGCCGCAGGTCAAATGATGTATTTTCTATCCGCATCATTCCGGCTTCGATTCTGGACAGATCGAGGATCTCGTTAACAATGTTGAGTAAATGATCTCCCGAATGGCTGATGGTTTGCACATAATGCCGGGCGGTTGGGTCGAGTGGCTCCTTTGATAACAAACTGGTGAATCCAAGGATCGCGTTGAGTGGTGTCCGGATCTCGTGGCTCATATTCGCCAGGAAGTTTTCCTTTATGCGCGCGGTTTCTTTTTCTTTCTTTTCCGAGGCATTCAGCCGGCCAATCAGTTGTTCCTGGCTTCTGACCTTGTAGACAATATAGATAAAAGTGAATATGCTTGCCACTGCGGCGATCAAAGCCAGGATACTCCCGGTGGTCCGGGCTCTGTTAACATTTGCGTCGGCTTGAAGAATAAGTTCGGTAACGGAGCGTTGGTGCAGACTGTCGATGTTTTCCGCGATCCGGTTGATCGAGTCGGTGAGTTTTTTCCCTATTCGGGTGTTGATCAGGTTTTCGGCTTCGGCCTTGCCCCTGGTTCGGAATGTATCCAGTACGCGCTGGTTGAAGCGGATATTTTCCTGCACAACTGTTCTGAGATTGGAAAGCGCGGAGAAGATCAGTGGTTCTGATTGCAGAGTGTCAAGCGCTGAGAGCGCGGTCTTTATCTGGTGGATCTCTGTGTCGAATTCTTCTGCCTTTGCCGGTTTTCCGCTGATGATCTGACCACGGGTTCTGCTGTCCAGGATTGCGAGCCCTGCCCTGAGGTCCTGGAGATTATTTTTTACAGAAAGTTCTTCCAGCAGGTTTTCATTCCCGCTCATCAGTTCATTGATGCTCCTGTTGGAGTTGAAGTAGAGGTAGACGATGATAAGCACAGCAGCGAAGAAAGTTCCGAGAAGCAGATATTTGAAGTAGCGGCTCATCCGTAATGTAAACAGCGTCAATTTACGTTATTTCCCGAGGGGGCATCGCTCAGGGACGCATGAAGCGTTGAAAGAGCCTGGTCAGAACGATCAGGTCTGCAATGACAGCGGCTGCCAGTATTATCACCAACAGTACATTTGAATGGCGCACAATCATGCCCAACAGTGTGTAGGACAGCGACATGAGCAGAATAGTGAGGGTAAGGAATAATATGATGGATTTTGTTTTCATTTTTAAAAAGCCTCCGGAAGAATCCGGAGGCCCATAACCAAGACTATATGCGTATGAAAATAGGTACGAAGGTTTCATTAATCTTAACCTTGACTCAAAAGTAAAACCCTGCCATATAGCGGCCGGTGCTCAATCGGTGAACAGGCATTTTGAGTCGTTGAATGCGGATTTATAAGATATTCATCCTTTTATTAAGCGCTGAACGGTAGGCATCGGCCACCGGAACAGACTTGCCGTTGATGATCACCGTGCCGTCCTGGATCGTGTCGATCTTTGCCAGGGCGACAATGAAGGATCGGTGTGTACGAAGAAACAATTGTTGCGGAAGGCGTTCTTCCACGGCACGCAATGTGGTATGAATCGCAAAAAATTTCTGGGGAGTGTGAAGTTTCACATAGTCGCCCATGGCTTCGGCGTAGAGAATCTCGTCAATTTTCAAACGCTTCACCACATTGGAATCGCGGATGAAAATAAATTCGTCCTGCTGACTCTTGAGTTCCAGTCCCCGGCTGTCAAGAATTTCCCTGGCCTTGTTGATCGCCTGCAGGAATCTTGCCGGAACAATGGGCTTGACGACGTAATCCGCAACGTTGAGTTCAAAAGCCTCAACGGCATATTCTTTTTTTGAGGTGGTAAAAATGATGACGGGCCTGTCTGCTCCCAGGTTCCTGGTCAGCTCCAGGCCCGTCATGCCGGGCATTTCAATATCAAGGAGCAAAAGATCCGGCATCGCTTCCTGTATACTGTTATAGGCTTCCATGGCACTTGCGCATTCCCCACTCACTTCCAGGTCATTGATCTGCGATGCCAGCTGCCGGAGTGTTGTTCTTGCGATCTTATTGTCATCAACGATGAGGCACTTCATAGCAACTGATAAATTGTTTTTCCGAAGATAAACAATTAGCCAGGCAGGTTGGTTCTCACATATTGATTACAGCGTAACCACGACCTTGCCATGGGTCTTTCCGGTCTGAACCTGGAGGTGTGCTTCACCGATCTGGTCGAAGGGAAAAGCTTTGGCGATCACGGTTTTCATTTTTCCCGAAGCCAGCAATTCGGCAATCTTCTTCATGTTTTCGCCACTGGATACCACGTTCAGGCGGTGAAACGAAACCTGTTTTTCCCTGGCTGCTGATTTAAAGGCATCAGTTCCAAAATCAAGCAGGCTGACTAGTCTGCCACCGGGTTTCAGTGTTTTAAGAGCGCTGCTGATGTGATCGTTCAACAGGGGATCGAGGACCAGGTCGGCATCCTGCACTAATTCTTCAGGAGACTGCGTCTGGTAGTCGATGAACTCGTCAGCGCCAAGATCAAGAATAAGGTTACGGTTGGAGCCCGATGCGGAAGCCACCACATAGGCGCCAATACTTTTTGCAATCTGGACAGCAAAATGCCCTACTCCACCAGCTGCTGCAAAGATCAACACCTTCTCGCCTGCTTTGAGTTTGCCAAAGGTCACCAGTGATTGCCAGGCAGTCAGCGCCGCCAGGGTAGCTCCTGAAGCCGCAGCATGTGAGATATTGCCGGGTTTCTGTGCCAGGTGCCCTACAGGCGCCGCCACAATTTCCGCATAAGCATTTCCCTGGCCAGGAAAATTCACGAGGCCGAATACGTCATCTCCCGGTTTGAATTCTTTGACGTCCTTTCCCACGGCCTTTACCTGGCCCGAAATGTCCCAGCCAATAACCACATCGGTTGCTTCTTTGTCTATTTTCTGGTATTGTTCAAGAGCTGCCTGGTTCATGCGGACAAAGGCATCAACAGGATTAATGCCGATGCTTTTTACTTCTACCAGCACCTCATCGGCTTTCACCGCGGGCTCAGGGATATTTTTCAGTTGTAGATTTTCAATTCCACCTGTTCTTTTAAGGACCTGTGCTTTCATAATTTTTGTTTTTGTTTATGAACAGCAAACTTAGACTTACAGTATCTTTACAACAAGTACGTACAATAAAGTACCCTACATACCAAAAGGATACTATTGTGTAAACAGTGAAGCAAAAATTTGTTAAATGAAAAAACCTGTCCCGAAAGCGATCCCCACTTGCCCTGTTGATTATGCGTTTCAGCGCATTGGTGGAAAGTACAAAGGAAGGATCCTGAGTGCCCTGGGCTTCGGTATTCTCCGGTATGGAGAGTTAAAGAAATCGATACCTGATATTACTCCGAAGATGCTCACGCAGGCATTAAGGGAATTGGAAGATGATGACCTCATCACCCGCAAAGTTTATCTGGAAGTGCCGCCAAGAGTGGAATATGAGCTTTCGGAATATGGCAGGGATTTTTTACCCGCAATCAGGGTGATCGCTGAATGGGGTATAAAACAAATGAACCTAAGGCAGCTTCCCATATTGGAAAGACGACAAACCAAATATGCCTGAGTTATTTTTTGCCCGACCTGTCGTGGTTGGCCTGCTGCGGAAGTTCATTGTCATTTTCTGAATCGCCGGGTACCCTCCCCCTGATATCTCCTTTGTCTTTTTGGCTGTTGCTTTTATCAATAAACTCCTCGGCCTGCTGCGTGGCAGTAAGGTCGGTCTGCGGCTGGGGCAGGTCGGCCGGATTTACTTTTTTATTGTTGTCCATACCTCAATGGCAGAAATATCTGTGCCATGTACCTCTACCATCGAATTTATTTAGGATAAGTGTAGTGTACCAGCCACTGAATGCCAAACTTATCCTGGAGCATCCCAAAATAATCTCCCCAGAATTCTTTTTTCATCGGTGATTCTATTTTTCCACCTGCTGAAAGACCGTTGAAGATCCTGTTCGCCTCTTCTTCGCTTTCCGTCTGAACGCTTAGCGAAAAATTGTTTCCTGGATTTACCTTCTGCCCCTGCGATTTGAGCATGTCGGTCGCCATCAGCAAGTTGTTTCCTACCGGTAGGGCAATGTGCATCAGTTTGGATCCATCTGCTTCGGGAAGATTGGGCCCCTGTCCGACGTCCTTGAATCGTTGAACGGCAGAGAATTCACCACCGAAAATAGATTTGTAAAAGTTGAAGGCCTCTTCAGTATTGTCCTGGAAATTTAAATAAGGATTGATTGTTGGCATATGACAATTTTTAAGTCGTATAAAGGTATAATAACAACCAGGCCGGGGCGGGTGTGAATTGGCCATCTGTACGTGGCGTTCAGGACAAATTTATGATCGTCTAGGTCTTTCGGCCAGGCTTGACTGCGCGAGCGGGTTTTACGGGCATGGCCTCGCGGTAAGCCGTTTCAAGTGCATCCCGCAATAATTTCCCGGATATTTTTTTTAGATTGATTTGTGTCCATCCCTGCAGGCCCCATTTGTTGGGAATCGGATAAATTATCTCCGCATTGATTCTGCAGAACACGTCCTGATCAATAACCGAGAATTTGAGATTGGCCAGAAACTTTTCGGCTTGCATGGTTGCAAAAATTCGCTTTGGAGTTCTAAAGGCCCTGCGATCGAAGTGAGGGGCTTCAGCTGTTTCAGGAAACGACAAGGCAACCTTCCGGAAATTGTCAGGTGTAATCATCCCCAAATTTAATGTATTACGGCTGGTTTCTTTTTAAGCCGCAGGCTGGGTTGTTCGACAATTTTCCAGGAAAGAAAGGCAAGGGCCATGGTCAGCAATACAACAAAGAGCACCGTAACATTTACGCCCTTGAATCCTGTTTCGAGAAACACATTTATAACGGGCATGTGGTAGAGATAAACGCCGTATGAAATGTCATTGCCGTGAAGCACCTTATGACTGATATCCCGGCCTGAGTATGCCAGGGCAATCACCACCTGTGAAAGAATGATTACCGAAACCAGCCCGAAGAAATTTGGATAATACCCTGGTTCAAAGTATTGAAGCCACAATGAGAACACCGAAAAATACAAGGCATAACCGGCGAGCCAGTAAAGTCCCCGGCCTTCATACCAGGATTTGATCCTTTCCCAGTGCTGGTAGATCAGTGTTCCAATCAGAAAATAAAACAGGAATGGAAAAAGATTCTTGCTCATCATCTTGAACACTGCAGTCGTTCCCTGTTCATCGCGATACAGTCCACAATAGATATTGTATCCGTAGGACAGTGCCATCAGGATCAGGATCAGCCAGGTTTTGTTCATTTTGAGTTTAAGAGCGAACCAGAAAAATACCGGGACGAAAGTATAGAACATCACCTCTGTTGGAATCGTCCACAGACTTCCATTCGGGCTCCCGGCTCCAAAGGAACGAAAGACATCGGGTGTGAAAACCTGAAAGAAGGTGAATTGTGATGGTATCCAAAGCCATACCTGTCTGTCCTGTAGCGCGGTACTGTTGAGATATCCAAATACACCGAGGCTGACGAGGGTCAGTGCCAGGCATGCCCACAGACCCGGAAAGATCCTCAGGAATCTATTCCGAAAATATATTTTCAGGTCCTTCTTTCTGTCATATGATGCGTAGATCAGGAATCCGCTCACCGTGAAAAAGATGGGAACTCCGGGGAAGAATTTAATGATGTTCATCAAGCCGTCCAGAAACGGTGATCTTATGTTGAGGTGCTCATAACTGTGCCAGAGCATAACCTGTAGCGCGGCGATCAGTCGGATGAAGTCAAAATTATTGTTCCTTGGCAGGCCGGGGAGCGCAGTTCCGCCGCCGGAGGACCAAGGGTCGGTTTTGACTGAAGGTCCCGGCTTCAGCAAAGAAAAGTCCTGTACAACGGGGTCAACTTTCGGCATGTATGCATTATGAATGAACCAAAACTCCTTTACAATTGAGGGTCAGATTGAAAATCAATTGATTGAAGCAGAATAAACCCTTCAAATGTAATATGATTTTGGGGGAAATCAAACTGCCAGGGCCGAATTGTCCGGGTTCACGGACTCAGTCCCTGGCCCAATAGTCCAGCACCAGCACCTTGTCCAGGTAGGGTTTGAGTACCGCGCCAAAGGCCTTGTGGTCGGGGTGAGGAAGATAGACTGCCCGGTCTGCCTCGCTGGCAAAGCTTACGAAAAAGCAATGCGTAAATCCCTGAGCCAGGTTTTCCGGACTGTTATTGGTTCCCCATTCCAGTGATTTGATCTCTTTGATTTTGGCAGGTAGTCCTCGGAAGGCGTCCTCCACTTTTTTTATTCCTTCAGGTGTTGCATCGTCCCTGAATTTGAACATTACTACATGTCTCAGCATTTTACCATTTGTTTTAACTTCCTGAGACCTTAAGCCGACGGGGGCAAATCCAAGGACCAGGAGCAGTGCAAAAAAAATCCGCATACAATTTTTTTAGAAAGATATAGGAATAAGTTATAGCATCTTCCTCTTGTGAAAAATATAAAATAAAAGTCATCTTATCTTCTTCCTTTTTTTGAAAAAAAAGGAAGCGAAAAAAACTGTGGCTCTCGCGGAAAAGGCGAAAAACCGTTTCTCGGGCTAAAGAAAAACAAGTCACAACTAAAGAATAAACCCGAGCACTAGTAGGACTTACGGGCTAAGAATAAAATTCGACAACAGTACCAACTGTTTTTCTTTTACGCCCTGTGATCCGGTTTTTGTTTCGCCTTTTCCGCGAAGGCCAAAATACAATGTAAAAGAAAGAGAAAGAGGAAGAGGGAAGAAACAGAGTAAGAATCAGTGTGGAGAAACAGAGCAAAGAGTCGTTTGAATGTAGAGCGATGATGACTGCGTCCCCTCTCATCTCTTTCTCTTTCTCGTATTTGCGCCTTCAGAATAAGGCCGGCCGGGAGGCAAAATTTTCAAGGGCCGCGGAAAGCGGCGAAGATGACGATTGAAAATATACCGACAATAGTTACGAGTGCACGAGGGAATTACGTCAGCCGATCGGAGCATTTCTTCGCCGGAGCGGCACGCAGAAAATTTTAGGCCTTATTCTGACAGCGCCAGATTTTTTTGCTTACTTTTTTTTGTAAAAAAAAGTAAATCAGGGTTCCTCTTTTCCAAA
>Ga0193752_1002849_pt1 | contig 12457 bp, 11 predicted proteins | sample H1c1metaG_FD_144924 | JGI IMG/M metagenome (GOLD analysis project Ga0193752, IMG submission 144924) | Soil microbial communities from a riparian zone of the East river system, Colorado, United States - H1c1 | ecosystem: Environmental > Terrestrial > Soil > Riparian zone | place: USA: East River... | reverse complement strand
TCATCTTCCCGGCGATCAGGGTGTGATCAGCCTGCTAAAAAAGGCAGGATATTCGGTTAAACCGTTAAAAAATTTGTAGGCATGTGCAATGGATCTCCCGATCCGTTGATTGCAAAACTGCCTGGTCCCAAATTTTATCTGGGTTTCACAATCATCGCTGGGGAGCCCGATCGTATACAGTGAACCGGAAAATTGCAATATCATGAGAGAGCGGATCCGGAGATCCGCTTCTCAAATTCTCCGGATCAGGAGATCGGGAGCACATGGCTACATTTCAAGGCGCGAAAAGAAGAAATTGCCTTCGATCTGGGCATTTTCATCGCTGTCGCTTCCATGAACGGCATTTTCACCCAATGAAGTTGCAAATTGTTTGCGGATCGTGCCTTCTTCGGCCTGCGCGGGATTTGTAGCTCCGATCAGTTTCCGGAAGTCGGAAACAGCATTATCCTTCTCAAGAATTGCGGCAATGATAATCCCACTACTCATAAAGCTCACCAGCTCACCGTAAAATGGACGTTCCTTGTGTACTTCATAGAACTGGCCTGCTTTCTCGCTACTCAGCCGGGTTTGCTTTAAGGCAACGATCCGGAACCCCCCTTTGATGATTTTGTCTAAAATTGCACCTGCATGACCATTTTTCATTGCATCAGGCTTAATCATCGTAAACGTGCGGTTACTCATAAATTATGATAAATTTTGGTCGCGAAGGTAGAAAAACTTAATAACTATAATTGGTCGATGGAGGAGAATTATGCACCTTTGCCCCCGTTTTAGATGAAACCAATCAGAGAAATATATACGTTAATCGGGCAACCACGCAAAGTTGTCATCACTATGCATCAGAAGCCTGATGCTGATGCTATGGGCTCTGCCCTGGGTCTTTATCATTTCTTACTTTCCTTCCATCAGGAAGTCACCGTCATTTCACCCACCAATTGGGCGAAGTGGCTCAACTGGATGCCGGGATGTAACAAAGTCGTAGACTTTGAATTAAATAAAGACAAAGCCGACCAGATCCTTCAGGAGGCAGACTGGGTTTTTTGCCTCGATTTCAATAATCTGGCAAGAACGAAAAACCTGGCCCCAAGGTTGGAGCAGTTTAAAGGCACCCGGATACTCATTGATCATCACCAGCAGCCGGAAGTTGATAAATTTTCATATGGAGCGAGCGATACGGCAAAAAGCTCAACCTGTGAAATGGTCTACGATCTGATTGCTGAATCAGGCAATGTACAACGGGTAACAAAGGAAATTGCCGAATGCCTGTATGCAGGAGTTATGGCAGATACCGGCTCATTCCGGTTCCCCGCCGCTGCTGCATCTGTCCACAGAATGGTTGCCGATTTGAAGGATAAGGGCCTCGAACACACGAAAGTGCACGAAAATATTTATGACAGCTTTTACGAAAACAGACTTCGCTTCATAGGCCATGTATTGTCGAACAGAATGGATGTTTTTTATGAATATAATACCGCGCTGATTGCCATTTCAAAAAAGGACCTTCTACGTTATGAAATTAAAACAGGGGATTCTGAAGGACTTGTTAACTACCCGTTAAGCATAATGGGTATAAAAATGGCAGCACTTGTAATTGACAGGGACGAAGAACGGAAATGGAGTTTTCGGAGCAAGGGAGATTTTGATGTTAATACTTTTGCCCGGAAATATTTCGAAGGGGGAGGACATTTTAACGCCTCCGGAGGCCGAAGCAGCGATTCTCTCGAAAAAACCGTTCAGCGTTTTATCGAAGCAATGAAAGAAAATGCATCACAACTACAATAAAATATAATGAAAAAAACAGCGTCCGTTATTTTAAGCAGCCTGGCAGTGCTTTTATTGGCATCTTGTTCAGGTGGAGGTTTCAAGAAAACCAAAAGTGGTGTTTTATACAAGATCATTTCAGACGGCAAAGGTATTACTGCTCAGAAAGGGCAGTTTCTTAAAATACATGTTGTTCAGAATGTCCGGAAAGGCACAACAGATTCATTGCTCTCAACTTCCTATGATGCGTTACCGTATTATTATCCTTTACCGGTTGACAGCGTACCATCTAGTTATAACCCTGCAGAGGTGTTTATGATGTTAAGAAAAGGCGACAGCGCCCAGATAATTCTGGAAGGTGATAGTTTGTTACGCCAGGGCGGACAACTTCCTCCTTTCATGAAGAAATCGGACAAAATAGTAATCGGTATCAAGGTAATCGATGTGATGAATGAAGAAACAAGGGCCAAAGATCAGGCAACCTCAGAACAAGCTTATCAGGAAGTTCTGAAGAAAAAAGAAAGCGTTCAGTTAACCAAGGATGTTGCTACTATAGAATCTTATCTCGCAAGTAAAAACATAAAGGCAGAGAAAACAGGGCAGGGCACTTTTGTTGAAGTATTAAGCCAGGGTGATGGACCCATGGCTGATTCCGGAAAAGTGGTCAGTGTCAGGTATACCGCACAGGTATTAGGTGGTGTATATGTTGATTCAAATATTGACAGCACCAAACAATCTCAGCCACATCCAATGGAACCTTTCGAATTCCTTTCGGGATCCCAGGGTGCAGTTGTAGGTATGCTTGAAGGAGTGCAGAAATTCAGAAAAGGTGGTAAAGGAAATCTTTATGTTCCTTCATCACTTGGCTATGGTCCAAATCCAAGAGGTCTTGTCAAAGCAAATGACAACCTGGTATTTTATATAGAAGTGCTGGATGTAAAAGATTTGCCAAAGCAGCCGGCTCAGCCTGATCCACGGGGTCCTCAGGGTAGGCAATAATCAGTGTTTCCTGATAACCGACAGGAATTATATCCAGAATCAGGGTCTGAAATAACAAAACCCGAATGTAACATATCAAAATCTGCATCTTATATTAAAGGTCAGGACGGCAAACCGTTCTGGCCTTTTATTTTTTCGACAAGTTTAATCGCTTCGCAAGCCTCTTTAACATCATGTACCCTCAATACAGAAGCACCTTTCATTAAACCAATTGTATTGAGCACAGTTGTTCCGTTTAAAGCTTCTTCGGCGGTAATTTCCAGCGTGCGATAAATCGTACCTTTTCTTGAAACGCCTAATAACACCGGCCTTTCAAGTATCCCGAATAAATGCAGTTTATCCAGAATTTCAAAATTGTGTTCGGCTGTTTTGCCAAACCCAAATCCAGGATCTATTATAATATCATGAATTCCTGCCTTTTTGCAACGTTCACACTGCAGAATAAAAAAATCGAGCAATTCTTTAATTATGTTCCCATACCCGGGATGGTGCTGCATGGTTTCCGGAATACCCTTCATATGTGTACAAACATAAGGGACCTTTAATGCACCAACTGTAGCAATCATCGACGGGTCGAGCATACCTCCGCTGATATCGTTGACTATCGAAGCCCCGGCCTTCACCGCTGCATCTGCCACCGCTGCGTAATAAGTATCTATAGAAATAACCAGTTCAGGGAAATTATAGTGGATAGATTCAATAGCAGTGATCACACGATTTAGTTCTTCAGTCACTTCCAGCGGTCTACTTCCCGGTCTTGTACTCTGGCCTCCTATATCAACGATTGCCGCACCTTCAGTGATCATTTTTTCAACCTCACCCAGAATACCCTCTTTCCCTGTAAAGCGGCTGCCTTCGTAGAATGAATCAGGAGTAGTATTAAGAATTCCCATAACAGCCGGGGTTCCGAAGTTTAAAAGCCTGCCTTTACAATTCAGTGTAAACATATTGCGCTTGAATCTTTACATTTGGCCGGTAAAATTGACTAATTTAATTCGAATACCCGGATATTAATAAATGAGTAATACAAATTCACAATACGAAGCAGTTATCGGCCAGTGCCGGGATATCTTTATAAGAAAAACACACGATTATGGAACCTCCTGGCGTGTACTCCGGAAGATCTCTATCACGGATCAGCTTTACATAAAGGCGCTGAGGATCCGTACGATCCAGGAAAAAGGTGTACAGCGCGTAAATGAAGATATTTCCGGCGAATTCATGGCAATCGTTAACTATGGCATAATAGGTCTGATACAACTTTCGTTAACTGACAGGATAGAGGATCTGCCTTTGGAAGAAGCCGTGAGATTGTACGATGAAAAAGCAGCGTTTGCCAGGACGATTATGGAAAATAAAAATCACGATTATGGCGAAGCATGGCGTGACATGAGTCAGCAAAGCTTTGTTGATCTGATATTGATGAAATTATTGCGGATAAGACAAATCCTGGCGAATGACGGAAAAACAATCGCCAGCGAAGGCATAGATTCAAACTTTGTTGATATAATTAATTATTCTGTTTTTGCACTGATACTTTCATCTGCTGCTTTACCTCTTAAATGATCCGGTAACATTATGAAAATCCTTTTAAATATTTCCAGAATAATTGTCGGCGTTCTTTTTATTTTCTCCGGCCTTGTAAAAGCAAACGATCCGCTTGGGCTGAGTTACAAAATGCAGGAATTCTTTCAGGTCTGGGGATGGCAGGGACTTAATTCCCTGACACTTGCATTTTCGGTTATTATGATTTCATTTGAAATCATTGCCGGTGTGGCTGTCTTACTCGGATGGAGAATGAAATTGTTCAGCTGGTTGTTGTTACTGCTAATTATATTTTTCACCTTTTTAACCGGGTATGCTGTCTTTTCAGGCAAAATTAAGGAGTGCGGGTGCTTTGGTGATTGTATTCCGCTCACAGCCATGCAATCTTTCTTAAAAGATCTTTTGCTGTCGCTGCTGATTGGCTTTATTTTTATTTTTAAAGATCGCATAGTACCGGTTATGAGTATGCGAAATAGTTTCCTGGTACTGTTTTTTACTACGATATTTTCAATTGCATTACAATGGTTTGTATTGGTGCATTTGCCGCTGGTTGACTGCCTGCCTTATAAAAAGGGTAGTAGTATTCCGGAAAATTTGAAAGTGCCGGCCGGTGCCATACCAGACAGTTCCGTAATTAGTTTTGTTTATGAAGTGGATGGGAAGCAAAAAGAATTTACGGCAGACAAGTTCCCGGAAGATTTCGATGAAGCCCGTTACAAGTTTATAAAGCGATATGACAAACTGATCAGAAAAGGTAATGCCGAAACAGCTATTAAAGATTTTACCCTGCAAACAGTCTATGGAAACGACACAACTCAGGCAATACTTGATAAACCAGGTTATAGCCTCTTGTTATTCGTTCAGAATGATTATAAGAAGGGTCCCTGGACAGAAACACTTGAGTCTGTGATGACGCTGGCATCCAGAAAAAAAGTCGAAGGATTCCTGGTTACCAATATTTCAATTGAAGCATTGAGAGCAGACCGACCCGAGGCGTTTACCGTTCTTACACCTCTGCTCTGCGATGCGACTGCGATCAAGACAGCCGCCCGTGCTAATCCCACTTTATATCTTTTGAAGCAGGGAATAATCATAAACAAATGGAGCTACGCGGATCTTGACCGGGCACTTCTTCAAATTCAGCAACTCCCGGCGCCTTGATCAGATATCTTACCAGGAAATTTTTCTATGGGCTACTCGTCATGTTTGGCGTGGTGTCACTGGTGTTTTTCCTGTTTCAGGGATTTGGAGACCCTGCAAGACTTACGATGGGACAGAGTGGGGACTCTCTAACGATACAGAATATCCGAAGGGAGTTATATCTTGATCAGCCCCTGCATAAACAATTTGGATATTATCTCAGAGATATCTCTCCCATAAGTGTTCATACACGGGAAGAAATAAAATCCAAACAGCTTAAAGGATTTTTTATCGGACAGGATGCGGCAGTGGGTATTAAAATTCCGTACCTGGGGCGTTCATATCAAACCAAACGTGCCGTTTGGGATGTGCTCATGGAAGCTTTGCCAGGAACCATGATCCTCGCGCTGGCAGCAATTCTGATTGCAATTGCTATTGGTATTCCCCTTGGAGTTTTGGCAGCAGTAAAAAAAGATTCCTGGCTCGACACTTCAGCCATTTTCACCAGCATACTCGGCATTTCAGCACCGTCGTTTTTCATGGGTATTGTGATAGCCTATCTTCTTGGATTTGTTTTAAGTGACTATACCGGTTTAAACATGACTGGTAGTTTATATGATACCGATCCTTTCGCAGGCAGAACGCCTGAACTTCGTAACCTGATTTTACCTGCATTCACTTTAGGTATCAGACCACTTGCCATCATAACACAGCTCACGCGAAGTTCTATGCTGGATGTGTTAAACCAGGATTATATCCGGACAGCGTATGCCAAGGGATTAAGCACTGCGGTGATAATATGGAAACATGCATTACGCAATGCGCTCAACCCTGTTATAACTGCTATTACCGGCTGGTTTGCCGAACTGCTTGCCGGAGCATTTTTCGTAGAATATATTTTTGGCTGGAAAGGTATTGGAAAAGTAACAGTTGATGCGCTTGAAAAACTGGACTTTCCGGTTGTTATGGGATCAGTGCTTGTTACTTCCTTTTTGTTTATTTTAATCGGGATCTTAGCTGATATTTTATATGGACTTGCAGATCCAAGGATTAGATTTTGAATGCCCTCCTGCGAAGGAGGGCGGCGAGCGAAGCGAGCGGGCTTTGGCCTCCGAAGCTTTAGCGTAGGAGGCTGGTTGTTTTTTGGTCTTCGCAACAAAAACAGTATGCGGTTACCAAAAAACAACCACCCCTGTCGTCTTCGACGCCTTCCCCTCCTTCGCAGGAGGGGAGTTTTTATTTCGGATTCTTTACAATTGCACTTCCGGCACCCGGAGGATTATATGCAAGTTCATTATCCGGAACATCCCAATAATCAAGATAATTGTATTCGATAGTTGCATTGGTATTTACAGCTCCGGAACCTGCAATAACGACGGCTCCTTTTCTTCCGCCACCCTGTGATAACGGGTTGATGATTCCCAAACGCCTCGCATCATAAAACGACAAGCCTATAAAAGGAAAAGCAACTCTTCTTTCACGACGCAATTCTTCTTTTGCCAACGCCGGGGATAAGCCGGTACCACTTACGGCCGATAAACCAGCGCCCTGGTATGTTCTGACTGCATCAACAAAAGCAAGACCCTCGTTAATTTTATTTGTATTAATCAATGCCTCAGCTTTCATCAGTTCATTTTCTTCATAATTGCCGGCCAGGAAAAGTTCTTCCTCGCCGGGAGTTACATTGGTATAAACTTTAACTCCGGCCAGGCCGGTACCACCGCTAACAAGCGTGTATCTTGTATTAAAGACATGACCTCTGTCTGCGCTTCCGATCCAGGTGGTCGTTTGTTTGATGTTGTTGGTAAACCTCTTATCTCCGGTTTTGAATTCCTGAACCAAACGCTCACTTAATTTGTAAGTATTACCTCCTGCGGCATTAGCCTGCACTTTAGATGCAACGGTTCCGCTTGCTGCAGAAAGAAAATCACTGGTAGCATTGGACCGACCGGTAAATACCTTATCAGTTGCCCTAATACCATCATTTGTCAGGGCCAGAATACCGGCCCACTGGGCGGGGCTCATAGTGGCAACCGGTGTGTTCACCAGTATGTTTCTGGCCTTAAGGGTATTGATGCTGCGCTTCCACATGTCTGGAGCAAGCACACCGCCTTTACCTACCTGGTTAAATGATGGAATTATTTTTCCAAGTATATCAGTGTATGCGGCTACATTGCTGATCGATGATAATAGTGTTGCAGCTTCATCAAGATTCTTATTGGATTCAGCAATGATAGCTTCTTTTGTGACATAGTTGCCATTTGTAACAGTAGAAGTGTCAGTTATCAGACCAGCATAATAAATTGAACCTATGCGGGAATAAGCGAAACCCTTCCAGTATTTTGCCCATGCTTTTAGCGTTGACTTTTTTGTTTCCGCATCACTGGTAAATACAGTTTGTTCAGTAATCTCCATGACAGAATTGGCAGCGTTGACAAGCGAATACATGTAAGCCCATTCATAATACAAGGTGTTTGCTCCCTGGTTTGCATTAACATTGATCAGCCTTAACAAGGCTATCTGAGTATTAGGAGAGTTTGGATTCAACACGGTAGAGCCATTATCAAGTATTGCTTTATCCGGGGCTCCAATCTGGTTAATAAAACCATTTGCAGCTTCGGCTTGTATGGCGTCACCCATCATTTCATGAAAACCGATCGCCCCGGACCAGAAAAAGCCATATATACCATCGGAATATTTGAGACTTATAAATCCATTCCGGTATATTCCGCCTTGTGCCAGAGAAATAATTCCTACTTCATTTCTTGCGCTTTCGGGCGTTGGTTGATTGGGGTTTTTTACATCCAATTGCTTTTTGCATGAGATAAGTGCGCTAAAAAGTATGGTGGTATATAGTAGTAATTTTATCTTTTTCATTTTTCAAAGTTTTGATTTTATAATCCAATGTTCAAACCGATCTGGTATGTTTTCAGGTTGGGAATGGTATTGTGATCAACACCCCGGTCAAATGCTGAATTGTTTGTGCCTGAACTGATTTCGGGATCAAATCCTGTATAATCGGTAACTGTTATCAGGTTGCGGCCCGACAAAACCAATTGCAGTCTTTGAAATCCGGGTATAGTAAAGAATTTTGCAAAATCAAAAGCAAGTGAAATATTTCGCAGTCTTAGGAAAGATGCATCTTCATAAAAATAATCTTTGGTTCCATTGGCTTCTCTCTGCGCATACACACCACGGTAAAAAGCTGTGTAAGCTCCGGTTGTACCGTCAATGTCTATTGGAATTGTATAGTCACTGTGTATGCCGTCTCTATACATCCATTGCTTTGTTTGATTGTATAAATGGCTTCCATAAATCCAATCCCATTGCATCGAAAAATTCAGATAACTTTTGAAAGAAAGATCATTTATAAATGACATATTGAACTTCGGATTCGGATCGCCGAAGCTATACTTACCCGAAGTAACATAAGGTTGTTTTGTTGCTTTTTCAACAACATAACCGTTGCTTGCCAGAGTGTAATTAGCTTGTTGATCTTTTGGTATATATGAATTGCCGCTATTATCAAGTTGATTAACATCGTGCAACAAAAGATAACCATATAGCTGACCAATTTTTTCTCCGGCCCGAAGAGTGTAATTGCTACTTCCTGCATTTGACAACACAACTATCGGCGTGCCACCCAATACAGAAGTGATTTTTGAACTTTGCTTACTATAATTGGTTGTAAAACTCCAGGTCAGGTTTTTACTGCTTAACAAAGTTGAATTGAGTGAAGCCTGAAATCCAGTCGATGCTAAACCAAACGCATTGTCACGAACAGTTCCTAAACCAGTGCTGGGGGCTGCATCAACATTATAAATTGCGTTAGCAGTTTTTCTGTCCCAGTAAGTCGCAGAAATATTAATTGAACTTAACCATTTTCCGTTTAACGCTTTTATGCTGAAATCGGTTCCTATTTCGAGTTCTTTAGATATTTCCACATTCAGATCAGGATTTGGGCTGTTTGTTGGATAAGTGAAAGCGATACTGTTTCCAAGATTAACTGTGTTCAAAACGACGTATCGGTCAAAGGATTTTGGCTGAATACCCGCTTCACCATATGCAGCTCGGAGCTTAAACTCCGGAATCACATTTCCTAATTTACTTTCCTTCCAGAAATTGATTGCGGAAAGACGAATGTAAGCATCACCCCGCGGGAACGTAAAAGGTTTTGATCCTCCACCAAAAGCGGATGAATAATCACTTCTGAATCCACCGGAAATGCCACCTATATCGCCGAATTCGAAACGATGGTTTAATAAATAACCATAAGTAACAAACGGCTCAGTGTAATCCGACTGGATCCGGTAATTAACCATCTGGCTGGCAGTATATGGTGTGTACTGTGGGGCATCTCCACCATATGTAATGTATTGTTTGAAAACGTTTTCCCGGTAATCAAACGCAACCTGGGTAGTTGTTTTAATAGGGATATTCAAATTGAAATCATTTTGAAAATCTGTCATAAAGGTTGCAGTTCCCAGAAAATTCTGGAAGGTAGTACGATACCTGAAATTGTCGATAGAGCCTGTTTTTCCAACGTCCGTAGTACTATAATAATTTCCCGACCAGAACCTCTTGTTGAAAGCCGCATTTGCGTTTATGTCCTGAGGTAATACATCATAGGTCGCATCCTGGGTTTGATAATTTAAACCATATTTCGCATCCAGTTCAACGAATTTTACCGGCTTGTAATTAAGATTAAAACTCTGTACTATATCAATCTTATTATCGAGATTGGTCGAATAAGAGTTTCTGTAATTCGGGTTATAACCATTTACGCCGGTAGCGTCTCCGAAATAATATCCATAAGTACCGTCTGGCATCTTGTAGTTGTAATCCGCAAATGGTCTGGAGTTATTGAGCGCAAAGAATACACCTCTGCCCGTGGCGTCATTCAATGTGTTTTTAGTATAGACGAGTTGTGTCGTGCTACGGAATTTCAGGCCTTTTACCAATTCTATACCCAGGTTGCTCATGAGGTTTGACCGGGAGAAATTACCGTTATTATCGAAATTGCTCGTTTGTCTGTTGTCTGAAACAGAAAAATTGAAATCAATTTTTTCCCTTGCGCCTGAAATAGCAATTGAATTATTGGTAGTATAAGCGTCTTTCAGAAACTGGTCATAATGATCATAGTACTGAAGATTCTTATCATATGGTTTATTTGAAAAGGTATTAGTATCAACCAGGTTTACCTGCACATTTTCTTTGTACATGCTCAGTGCCGGATCCAACTCTATTAATTTACCCGTGCTTCCAATTACTTCACCTGCTGCATTTGTAGTGAATGGATGCATATTCGCTTTACTGACATTGCCTGAATTTATGATTGAATTTGTTGAAACACTCGAAGACACGTCGATGCTGATCTTACCCATTTTTCCTTTCTTGGAAAATAGCTGGATAACACCATTGGCACCCTGTGCGCCGTAAATTGTTGCAGCCGCAGCGCCCTGAACTACTTCGATTCTCTCTACGGTATTAAGATCCAGACCATTGATATCTGTTGCTCTCACTTCCAGTCCATCCAGCATGATCATTGGTGATGTTCCGCGGTTAATTGTGTTAATGCCCCTGAGTAAGATATTAGTTCTGGCTCCCGGCGAACCGTTAGTGGAACTTATTTGTGCGCCGGGGATTTTTCCAATCAATGCCTGATCGACTGATGCTGTTGGGGCAGCAGGCAATTTGTCGGCAGTAACAGATTCAACGGAAATACCCAGCTTTTTCCTGCTGGTAGCAACTCCAACCCCTGTAACGACAACCTCACTCAGTGACTTGCTGTCGTAATCGAGATTGATTGTAGCCGGCTCTCCAACTGTTAATTTCTGTTTTTTGGAGGTATACCCGACAAATGAAAACTCGATCGTCACGTCGGATGTCTTGCTTTCAATGGAAAATTTCCCATCGGGTCCCGTCATAGTAGCCTTTCCGCCCGGAACTTTTACGGTTACGCCTGGTAGGGGGTTACCGGCCTTGGAATCATTAACGGTGCCTGTAACTTTTCCTGTTTGGGCTGCCACTATCTCTCCCAGGCATAGGAATAGTAATAAAGGAAGGAATGGTTTTCTCATGTGTGTTAGTTTAGTTGTAATTTAAAAATATGTGATAATTTTCAAATCATTAACATAATATTTTCAACACACAGATAAAAAATGTTAGTTATTTTCCAAATTCATCGCAAATATGCCTATTCTATACTGGCATAACAACACATAAAATTATTTATAATTTGAAAGTTCGGGGTGAAATTTGCTAGTCGTGTACTTCAGATTTTGCCGGGTATGTACACGACAGGGTAGTGCCGGGCCTAAAAGACCTGCAATACACAAACAACCATTTAAAATTTATTGGATTACCACGTCTTTGATCACCTGCTCTCCCAGAGCTTCGTTAACACGTGTGCAGATAATCTCTTTTTGATAGAGCAATTCCTGCTTGAGTGGAGCTATATGAGTAATGATATATAATGTCTGGCCGTGAATGCTGATTTTTTCCGTATACCTGGCGATGGTTTTGCCCATGATCTTTTCCCAGACATCTTCTATCTGAAGTGCCTGAATAGAACCCTTAAGTCTGCTATGTTTCAGAAAATGTTTTAATGCATCTCCCAAAGAATATTCGCCCATTGCCGCAAGTTAATGAAACCATTTGAATGCTGCGATCGTTGCAATCACCACTCCGCCCGAAAGTATGATCAGTGAAGGGAGCCAACCGTGCAGCGGACTGGGTTTTCGGGGTGCCAGGTCTTCAATGACCTGTTGCTGCTGAATAATTTCTTCTTCAGCGATAACCTGGTCTCGGGGTGCATCAGTTGGATCTACTCCCCAGATAAGATTATAACCGGCGTCGTCCACCAGCCAGTCGAATTCCTCAAAGAACAAAACCTGTCTGGAAGCAGGATCATTTTCCATCTCGAGAGACTTCTTTAACAGCTCCATTGCATAAAGACGAAGACCTTCTTTATTGGCTTTTATTACGCCATGTTCACCGGTGTTATCTGTAG
>Ga0193752_1002848_pt1 | contig 12457 bp, 12 predicted proteins | sample H1c1metaG_FD_144924 | JGI IMG/M metagenome (GOLD analysis project Ga0193752, IMG submission 144924) | Soil microbial communities from a riparian zone of the East river system, Colorado, United States - H1c1 | ecosystem: Environmental > Terrestrial > Soil > Riparian zone | place: USA: East River... | reverse complement strand
CCTGGTCGAACATGGCAAACGAGTGATGCGCCTGCGCCGGAACGGCGAAAACGGCCACCGCGATCATGGCGCAACCGGCAATCTTCAATTTCATGACAGTTCCCCTGGACAATGGCCTGACGGGTAAGGTTTCGCCTATAATCTACCATGAGTTCCAGGACGAGCAATAAGAGGGAGGACACCTTGCGCCCGATTGGCCTGATGCTTGCGGCAGCTTTGGTGGCATCCGTACCGGCGGCGGCGGCGTGGAAGGAGTATCCGACCAAAGCGCTCGGATTTGTGGTGGAATTTCCCGCCGATCCGATGATGACGCGCGCCAACTACAAGACGGTGCTCGTCCCCGATGGCGCGACGGCGCATGTTTATACGGTGAAGGAAGAGAACACGGTCTTCGTCGCGACCGTGGTGGATTTGCCGAACCGCAAAGAGGAAGGTGCGACGCTGCTCGGCGAGGCCGAGTACAATCTGACCTTGCTGGGCGATTTGAGCGGGCAGTCGGTGTCGCGCGTCGAGCCCGGCCGCGCGTCGATCTTCGGCCGCTTCCTCACCATCACCTGCCGCGCAGGACGTGTGGGCGGCCAGGCGGGCCAGGTGGAAGGCGCGGTCGCCTGGTTCAAGCAGATCACCGGACAGGAGTGTCCGACGGGCGCGCGCCTCACCTCGAACATCTTCCACAATCGCGGCCGGCTTTATCTGATCAGCGGCATCAACATGCCCAACGGCGACCACAATTTCGGTCCCGCAGCACTGCGCTTTACCAATTCGATCAGCTTCTATGCCCCCGACGGCACGCGCAATGCCGCGGACAACGTGCAGTAAAGGTCATCCCTGATGTCAGCACACAGTGAAGCGCGCCGGATTTCGGTTCCCGAGATCAAGGCGCGCAAAGGGCGTGAGCCGATCGTGTCGCTCACCTGCTATCACGCGCACACCGCCAAGCTGTTGGACCAGTATGTGGACATCCTGCTGGTCGGCGATTCGCTGGGCATGGTGATGCACGGGATGGAAACGACGCTTGGCGTGCCGCTGGAGTTGATGATCCTCCACGCACAGGCGGTGATGCGCGGGGCGAAGCACGCGCTCGTCGTCGTGGACATGCCCTTCGGGACGTATGAAGAGAGTCCCGAGACCGCCTTCCGCAACGCGGCGCGCGTGATGAAGGAAACCGGATGTTCGGCCGTCAAGCTGGAGGGCGGCACGCGGATGGCGGAGACGATCCGCTACCTCACGCGGCGCGGCGTGCCCGTGATGGCGCATATCGGTATGACGCCGCAGATGGTTCAGGTGATGGGCGGCTTCAAGACGCAGGGCCGGACGGCCGAAGAATGGCCCGCGATCGAGGCCGATGCGGTTGCCATCGCCGAGGCCGGCGCCTTCGCCGTGGTATTGGAAGCCATGGCGGAGCCGTTGGCCGCCAAGATCACGACAATGATCCCGATACCGACCATCGGGATCGGCGCCTCGCCGGCCTGCGACGGACAGATTCTGGTGATGGAAGACATGCTCGGGCTCAATCCCAGCCCACCCCGCTTTGTGCGCGAATATGCCCATCTGGGGCGTGACATCGAAGCCGCCGTTAAGGCCTATGCGGCCGATGTCCGCGGCCGGCGTTTCCCGAGCCAGGAAAATGTCTATACAATGAGCAAGGGTTCGACGGCGGGATAGGCCTTTGCCTGCCGCCATGGAAACGCGCTAATCGTAGTTCGATCAACGATTTGATGGCCAGGGGCGTGCTGAAGCTGCCCCTCGGACGAGGACGTTAATGAGCGACATTTTTCAGGAAGTCGAGGAAGACGTCCGCCGAGAGCGCTACGAGCAGCTCTGGAAAAAATACGGCAATTACGTCATCGCGGCCGCGGGCGTGCTCGTTCTGGCGGTCGGCGGCTATCAGGCCTGGACGACCTACGATACCAACGAGCGGCAGGCTGTTTCCGACGAGTATCAAGCAGCCCAGACCATCGCGCCCACCGACACGGCGAAAGCCGAAGCCCAGTTCACAGAGCTGTCGAAATCGGGATATGACGGCTACGCCACGCTCTCCAAGTTCAACCTCGCCGGCGCTTATTTCGCGCAAGGCAAGCGCGATGCCGCCATCGCTCTTCTGCGTGAGCTCACCGCATCGTCCGATGACGCGATTTCCAGCGTCGCGCGACTGCGCCTCGCATGGGCTGAGGCCGACGCCCAGCCTCGCGCCGAGATTCAGACCCACCTTCAGCCGCTGTTGGCGGAGGACAATCCGTGGCGGTTCGCGGCAACCGAGGTTCTCGCCTATGTGGACTTCCGAACGGGATCGCGCGCCCAGGCGGAAGCGGACTATTTGAGGCTTTCGCAAGAACAGCAGGCCGCGCCCAGCCTCCGCCAACGCGCCGCCGCAATTGTCCAGTATCTGAAGGCCAATCCGGCCGCTGGCCCGGCGGCTCCGGCCGCCCCTGCCCCGGCTAGCCCGCCGGCTTCCGCGCCCGCCACGGCGCCGACCCAAGGGACGACAAAATGAAGCGATCTCATGTTTGCTCTGTCGCGGCGCTGCTCGCGGCCACCGCGCTCGCGGGATGCGGCGGCCGCATCGCCAATTTGTTCGATTTCAACCGGACCACCGTCGCCATTCAGGGTGAGCGCATCCCGATCATCGTCTCCGATCAGGTGATCACGGCCGACCCGCTGCTCGCGAGCGCAAAGATGGAATTGCCGCCGCCCAAGCGGAACATGGAATGGCCGACCGCAGGCGGCTCCCCCGACAACATGACCGGCAATCTGATTGCTGATGGTCCGTTGCAGCAAGTGTGGAGCGTGTCCGCCGGCAAGGGCTCGGATGCCTCATCGCAACTGACCTCGCCGCCGATCGTCGCCGGGGGGCTCATCTACGTGCTGGACGCGGAATCGCACGTCTTTGCCTTCGACGCGCGCTCCGGCACCGCCGCGTGGGACAAGAGCCTGGTGCCCGAGGAAGTCGCAAACGGCGGCCGCCGCTGGTTCCAGCTCTTCCGCGGTTCGGGCGTCAACATCTCCAAAGGCTTCGGCGGCGGCCTCGCGTTCGCCAACGGAAAAATCTTCGCCACGACCGGATGGGGGACCGTGGTCGCGCTGGACGCGAAATCCGGAAACGCTCTGTGGACGGTGCGCACCATCGTACCGGTGCATTCGGCGCCGGTGGTTGCGGACGGACGTCTCTACATCATCACCGAGGAAAATCAGGCGCAGGCGCTCGACGTCAATGACGGCCGCGTGCTGTGGGAGCACCGCGGCACCGTGGAATCGGCGAGCATTCTCGGCAGCGCCAGTGTCGGGGTGACCGGCGATACGGTCATCGTGCCGTACAGTTCGGGCGAGTTGTTTGCGTTGAGGGCCCAGAACGGCACGCAAGCCTGGACCGATACGCTGTCGCGCAACACCAACGTCACCGCGCTCACCGTCATCAACGACATCGCGGGACGGCCGTTGATCGACCGCAACATGGTGTTCGCGGTCAGCCATTCGGGCACGATGGCGGCGATCAATCTGCGCTCGGGATCGCGCGCGTGGACGCGCAATATCGCGGGCATCCAGACGCCGCTTGTCGCGGGGGAATACGTCTTCATCGTGTCCACCGAAGGCCAGGTCGTCTGCATGAACCGCGGCGACGGCCGCGTCCGGTGGACCTCACAACTGGAAGCCTTCGGTGATCCCGAGGACCGCGAACAGCCGATCGTGTGGAGCGGCCCGGTGATGATCTCGAACCTGCTCGTCCTCGTCGCATCCGACGGCCGGGCGCAATTGCTCTCACCCTTCACCGGCCAGAAGCTCGGTGAAACGGTGATGCCCGACGGCACCTTCATCGCGCCCGTGATCGCGAACGGAATGATGTACGTGCTGACCAACGAGGCGGAGCTCGTTGCGCTCAGATGACGTTCGTCATTCCCGGCCGCGATGCGCCCGCATCGCGAGGGGAAGGGAATCCATGGATCCCCTTCTCTCGCCTCGCGTTCCGCTCGGCTCGCCGGGGATGACATTTGTGTTTGAACCCAAACGGTCGTCCTGACCATGCCCGTTACCCTCGCCATCGTCGGCCGGCCCAATGTCGGCAAATCGACCCTGTGGCGGGCAAGCGGCTCGCCATCGTCGACGACAAGCCGGGCGTCACGCGCGACCGCGCGCTCGCACCGAGCAATCTCGGCGGGCTCGACCTTCACCTGATCGACACCGCGGGCTTCGACAAAGGCGCGGCCGGAAGCCTGACCGCGCGCATGGCGGAGCAGACCAAGACGGCGATCAAGGACGCCGATGTATGCCTGTTCGTGATCGACGCGCGCGAGGGGTTGACCACGGGCGATGAGATCGTCGCCGATGCGCTCAGGCGAAGCGGCAAGCCGGTGATCCTCGCCGCCAACAAGAGCGAAGGAAAAACCCACCGCACGTTCGAAGCCGACAGTCTCTCGCTTGGGTTCGGGGAGCCGATAGCGATGTCTGCCGAGCACGGCATCGGGCTGGCCGAGCTGATAGGGGTGCTCACGCCGTTTGCCGAGGACGATCAGGATACGGATCAATCGGAACTTGCGGAGCACGCAGAGGAGACTGAGCTTGCCGAGCCCGTAGTCCGGCCGTTGCGGCTCGCGATTGTCGGGCGTCCGAATGTCGGCAAATCCAGCCTGCTAAACCGGTTGATCGGCGAAGAGCGGGCGCTCACCAGCCCCGAGGCTGGCACAACGCGCGACGCCGTGCTCGCGGAATGGCGCTGGGGCGAGCGGGAGATCGTGATGCATGACACCGCCGGACTGCGCAGGAAGTCGCGCATCTCCGAGAAGCTGGAACAGATGTCCACGCGCGCGACGCTGCATGCGGTGCGGTTTGCCGATTGCGTGATCCTGGTAATGGACGCGAAAGAGGCGCTGGAAAAGCAAGACCTCGCCATCGCCGATCTCATCGCCCGCGAGGGACGCGCCATCGTGCTGGTGGCGAACAAGTGGGACGCCGTCCAGAATCCGCAGCTCGCGCGCAAGGAATTGCGCGAACGCACCGACCGGTTGCTGCCGCAAATCGCGGGAGCACCGATCATCGGGCTCTCCGCCCTTACCGGCGAAGCCACCGACCGCCTGATGCCCGCAGTGGTCGAGGTCGACCGCTTGTGGAACACACGCGTTCCGACAGCCGCGCTCAACCGCTTTCTCGAAGACGCGCTGGCGCGTCACGCCCCGCCCGCGGTGCGCGGCCGGCGGATACGAATCCGTTACATGACCCAGGCGAAGGCTCGCCCGCCGACCTTCGTCGTGTTCGGCAATCAGCTGACGGCCCTGCCCGAGGATTATCTGCGCTACCTCGCGAACGGGATACGCACGACCTTCGGCCTCACCGGCACGCCGGTCCGCATCCTGCTGCGGTCATCGATAAATCCGTACAAGGAATAAGCGCCGTCAGCGCGTGAAGCGGACGACTTCGCCGTTCGCGCCGTAGTCGGGCGAGAGCATTTCTATGATCAGCGGACACAGTTCTTCGGGTGCGGGCAGCGACATCGGGTCTTCGCCGGGCATTGCTTGCGCGCGCATGCCGGTGCGCGTCGGGCCGGGATAGAGCAGATTGACCCTCACCGTCGTGCCGGTGAGTTCGGCGGCATAGGTTTTCACCAGCGCATCGAGCGCAGCTTTGCTGACCGCGTAGCCGCCCCAGAACGGACGGTTGTAAACCGCGGCGCCCGAGCTCACGAACAGCGCCCTCCCCGCATCCGAGAGCCGCAAAAGCTGATCGAGCGAACGGATCAGCCGCCAATTTGCGGTGAGGTTGACCGCCATCAGCTCGTCCCAGACCTTGGGCGCAAGATGCGTGAGCGGCGTCAGCACGCCCAGGATGCCCGCATTCGCGAACAAGATGTCCAGCTTTCCCCAGCGCTCGAAGATGGCCGCGCCCATGCGGTCGATGCCGGGCGAATCCTTGAGGTCGAGGGGCACGAGCGTTGTCGAGCCGCCCTTGGCCTGGATGGCGTCGTCGAGCTCTTCGAGCCCGCCCACCGTGCGCGCGACCGCGATCACATGCGCGCCTTCGTCCGCGAGCGCAAGCGCCGCCGCGCGGCCGATGCCGCGCGAAGCACCCGTGACCAGCGCAATGCGCCCCTGGAGCGATTGATTGGACATTGAGGCCGCGTCCCTAAACGGCTTCCGCGAGGAAGGAGAGCTGGCGGCGGAACTCGCGGGCGTCGGTGGGTTCGACCGGATAGTCGCCGGAGAAACAGGCATCGCAGAATTGCGGCGCGCCGCTGAGCCGTTTCGCTTCACCCATGGCGCGGTAGAGCCCGTCCATCGACACGAAGGCGAGGCTGTCGGCTTCGATGAAGTCGCGCATGCCTTCGAGCGAGAGCTTGTGCGCCAGCAGGTCTTCCTTGTTGGGCGTGTCCACGCCGTAGAAACAGGAATGCGTCGTCGGCGGGCTCGCGATGCGGAAATGCACTTCGGCCGCGCCCGCGTCGCGCACCATCTCGACGATCTTCTTGGACGTCGTTCCCCGCACGATGGAATCGTCCACGAGAATGATGCGCTTGCCCTTCAGCTTCTCGCGGTTGGCGTTGTGCTTGAGCTTGACACCGAGATGGCGGATGCGGTCGGAGGGCTCGATGAAGGTCCGCCCGATATAGTGATTGCGGATGATGCCGAGCTCGAAGGGGATACCCGAGGCCGTGGAAAATCCGAGCGCAGCCGGCACGCCGGAATCGGGTATCGGAATCACCATGTCGGCGGCTGCGGGCGACTCGCGCGCCAGCTCGGCGCCGATCTGTTTTCTCACTTCATAAACATTCTTGCCCTCGACCATCGAGTCCGGCCGGGCGAAATAGATATATTCGAAGATACAGAAGCGCTTGGGCTTCGCCTGGAACGGCCGCAGCGTTTCGATGCCCTCGTGCGTGATCACCACCATTTCGCCGGGCGCAATGTCGCGCACGAAATCGGCGCCGATGATGTCGAGCGCGCAGGTCTCGGACGAGAGGATATAGGCATCATCGAGCTTGCCGAGCACGAGCGGACGCACGCCATAGGGATCGCGCACGCCGATGAGCTTCTTCGAGGTCAGCGCGACCAGCGAGTACGCGCCCTCCACTCGCTTCAGGGCGTCGATCAGCTTTTCGACGATCAGCTCGTAGTGGCTGCGCGCGGCCAAGTGAATGATCGTCTCGGTATCCGAGGTCGACTGGAAAATAGCGCCTTCGGCGACGAGGTCGTGGCGCAGAAGCCGGGCGTTGGTGAGATTGCCGTTGTGGGCGATCGCGAGACCGCCGCCCGCGAGATCCGCGAACATCGGCTGCACGTTGCGCACGATCGAACCACCGGTCGTCGAATAGCGCACATGGCCGATGGAATTCCGGCCCTTGAGCTTGGCAGTGTGTCCGTCATTGCCGAAAATATCGCCGACGAGGCCGACATGGCGCTCGGACGTAAACTGCGCGCCGTCGAAGGCGACGATGCCTGCCGCCTCCTGGCCGCGGTGCTGGAGCGCATGCAGGCCAAGCGCGGTCAGCGCCGGGGCGTCATCGTGGCCGAAGACCCCGAAAACCCCGCATTCCTCATGCAATTTGTCGTCGAATGGCGCCGTCATCGCGAGGAGCTCTGGCTCCTCCCCGTGGCCTCGAACAATCTGTCTAGCGCGCCACGATCCTGGGCGCCATAGGTCTTGGTTTCCCTTGTGTCGCCTTGCGACACGGTGCCGCCTTCGCCGCTTTCGCCTTGGTTTTCCGTTCCCGGCAACAAGCTTAACAGGACCTCGCTCGAATTCTGGATCAGCGGAAAGAGCCGGGCGCCGGTCAGGATCGGCGGATGCTCTTCCTGAGGGACGAACGAGGCGAACGCGATATACGCAAGGCCCACGATGACGAGGCCGCGGCCCAGGCCGAAGACAAAACCAAGCGCGCGATCCACCGGGCCGATCTCCGACCGTTTGACGGCTTCCGCGAAGCGATGCGTGAGCATGGAGAGGGGCACCAGCACGACGATGAACGTGCCGACAAACGCCGCAATCCACGCGAGCCAGGGCGGCTCAACGATACCGACGAGCATGGGCTGGAAGACAGGGGCCAGGCGCAACGCCGCATAGGCGCTCGCGACCCATCCGAGGATCGAGAAGGTCTCGCGCACCAAGCCGCGCCACAGCGCGACGAACGCCGAGACCAACACGATGGCGATGATGACAAGATCGATGGTGTTGACCGGCAGATCGCTCATGATTCGCCCCGCGTCGTTCGCAAGTTTAGCATTTTTGCGACAAATTGCGTTTGCGCTCAGGTCGCATCGAGAAGGCGGATGAGTGCGCCCACATCGGCAATGCGTTCGAGCGCAATCCCTTCCGCCTTGGTGCCAGCGGGTACGAGGGCCCGCGAAAACCCCAGCTTGGCGGCTTCCTTGAGCCGCGCATCGGCCTGGGCTGCGGGCCGCACGTCGCCCGAGAGCGCAATCTCGCCAAACACCACACAATCCTTAGGCAAAGCCCGCCCGGTATGAGACGAAATGAGCGCCGCTGCTGCCGCCAAATCCGCCGCCGGCTCGGCGATTTTCAACCCGCCGGCCACGTTCAGATAGATATCACGGCCCGAAACGCCAAGGCCAGCGCGTGCATCGAGCACGGCCAAGATCATGGCGAGGCGTCCGGCATCCCAGCCGACGACGGCGCGGCGGGGACTGCCATAGGATGACGGCGCGACCAGCGCCTGAATTTCCGACAACAGCGGGCGCGTGCCCTCGATGCCGGCAAAGACTGCGGTTCCGGGCGAGAGGCCCGAACGATCCCCAAGAAAAAGCGCGGACGGATTGTGGACTTCCTCGAGTCCACTTCCGGTCATCTCGAACACACCAATCTCATCGGTCGCGCCGAATCGGTTCTTGACCGCGCGCAGGATGCGGAAGTGGTGGCCGCGCTCGCCCTCGAAATAGAGCACGGCATCGACCAGATGCTCGACGGCTTTGGGCCCGGCGATCTGGCCGTCCTTGGTGACGTGGCCGACAAAGATCACTGCGGTGCCCGACGCTTTGGCGTAGCGCACCAGATCATGCGTCGCGGTACGCACCTGCGCGATCGTGCCGGGCGCGGCATCGAGCGCCGACGTCCAGAGCGTCTGGATCGAATCAACGGCGAGGATGTCGGGCACAGGGCCCGACGCAACCGTGGCGAGGATGTCCTCGACACAGGTTGCAGAGCCCAACTGGACCGGAGCTTGTGAGAGCCCCATGCGCGCGGCGCGCAGGCGGACTTGATCCAGCGCTTCCTCGCCCGAGACATAAACGACGGACGGCTTCTTGCGCGCATAGGCGGCGAGCGCCTGCAGGATCAGCGTGGACTTTCCGACGCCCGGATCGCCTCCCAACAGCAGCGCGGAGCCCGCGACCAGTCCGCCGCCGGTCACGCGGTCGAACTCGTCGACGCCCGTCATGCGGCGTTCGGGCGCCGCAGAGACGCTTGCAAGCGTTTCGAGCGCGATGGCGCGGCCTCTTGCCGTTCGGCGTGCGGAGGCGCCGGCGGGCGGTGCCGCCTGCTCCTCGACCAGCGAATTCCACGCGCCGCAATCATCGCACCGGCCCGACCATTTCGGATGGGCGGAGCCACAGGACTGACAGACATAAGCGGTTTGCACGCGCGCCATCTAAGCGGCCTGGGAGACGTGACGGACGAGGTCGCTCAGCGGCGCACCTCCATCTTGATCGGCCCTTCGGCGGAGCCGCGGATGAACTGGTCGACATAGGGATTGCCGGAATGGTCGATGTCCTTGGTCGGGCCATCCCAGATGATCTTGCCTTTGTAGAGCATGGCGATGCGGTTCGAGATCTTCCGCGCGCTCGCAAGATCATGCGTGATCGAGACCGCGGTGACGCCGAGATCGCGCACGGTCGAATGGATGAGGTCGTTGATGACGTCGGCCATGATGGGATCGAGACCGGTTGTCGGCTCGTCGAAGAAAATGATCTCGGGGTCGGCTGCGATGGCGCGCGCAAGGCCCACGCGTTTCTGCATGCCGCCGGACAATTCGGCGGGCGAGAGGTTTGCGACTTCGGGTCCAAGCCCCACTTTGGCGAGCTTTTCCAATGCGATCCTGCGAGATTCGTGACGCGAGACGCCGCGCCCCTGGATCAAACCGAAGGCGACATTTTCCCAGACGGGCAAGCTGTCGAACAACGCGCCACCCTGAAACAGCATGCCGAATTTCCGCAGCTGCGCCTCGCGCGCCGCGCCTTTGATATGGGTCACGTCCTCGCCGTCCACAAGAATGGTGCCGGAATCGGCCTGAAGGATGCCGAGCACGCATTTGATGGTGACCGACTTTCCTGACCCCGAGCCGCCGATGATCACGATGGAATCGCCTTCGTTGACGACGAGATCGACACCGTCGAGCACGATCTTGGGCCCGAAGCGCTTCTTGACGCCGCGAAGTTCGATCTTGGGCTTTCCCGTCATGTCTCGCTCAGCGGCTGAAGAAGAAGGACGTGAGCACGTAGTTCGCGGCGAGGATCAGGATCGACGCGGAGACGACCGCGTTCGTCGTCGCCTGACCGACGCCCTGCGCGCCGCCCTTGGAATTGAAGCCGTGATAGCAACCCATCATGGCGATGATGAAGCCGAAGACGGAAGCTTTGACGAGACCCGAAACAATGTCGTCCCAGGTGACGAAATCGGCGGTGTTCCGCAAGTACACCGAGCCGTTGAAATTGAGCGTCGTCGTGCCCACCACATAGCCGCCGAGAACGCCGATGGCATCGGCGACGGCGACGAGTACGGGCATGGTGACGACCGCCGCGATGAGACGGGGCGCGACCAGATATTTGAGCGGATTGGTAGACAGCGTGGTCAAGGCGTCGATCTGCTCGGTCACGCGCATGGTGCCGATTTCGGCGGCGATGGCGGCGGCGACGCGGCCGGCCACCATCAGTCCGGCGATGACGGGGCCGAGCTCGCGGGTGATACCCAACACTACGATCTGCGGCACGAACGCTTCCGCGCCATAGCGGCTGCCGCCGATGAAGATCTGCAGACACAGCACAGCCCCGGTGAAGAACGCCGTCAGGCCCACGACCGGAAGCGAGAAGTAGCCGATGCGCACCATCTGCTGGAGCACCAGCAGCCAATAGATCGGCGGCCGGACGCAGTGCGAAATGGCACCGCCGGCGAACAGGACGAGGCGGCCCGTGCCGGCAAGGAAGGCGAGGAACACACGCCCCACTGCGGCAAAGATGTTGAGCCGCTCCAGAAGGTCACCCATGTCAGTCCCCTGAATAGACGCGCCTGGCGCGCGGAGAGATGGCGGTCAGCACTTCGTGGGTGATGGTACCCGCGGCGAACGCAGCATCGTCGACGCTGATCGTGTCGCCCAGGAATTCTACGGGTGCGCCGCGGTGAACGGCATTGTCGGGAACGTCGGTCACGTCGAGCGCCAGGAGGTCCATCGAGATTCGTCCCGCATAGGGTACCAGCACACCGCCGATGGCGGCGCGGCCTTTCGCGCCAGAAGCGCGGATGAGGCCCTCGGCATAACCGAGCGCGACGATGGCAAGCGTCGTGGGCCGCCGGGCGGTGAACGCCGCGCCGTATCCGACCGTGTCCCCGGCGTCGAGCCTTCGGAGCTGAAGCACCTGAGAGCTCAGGACCACGACCGGGCGATAGGGATTGGCGCGGGAGGGAATCGGGTTGCCGCCATAGAGCGCCATCCCCGGACGGACCACATCGAACAGATAATCGCGGCCGAGCTCGATACCGGCCGAGGCCGCAAGACTCGCCGATGCGGAAGGAAGTGCTGCCAGCGCGGCACGGAAGCGTTCGAGCTGGCGCCCATTCTGCTCGTGCTCGGGTTCGTCGGCACAGGAGAGATGACTCATGATCAGAATGAGGTTGATGCCCGAAAGCGCCTTGCGAGCGTTCGCCGCCAGGTCGCTGACCTCGCTCGCCGACAGGCCGGAACGGTTCATGCCGGTGTCGACCTGGATGGCGGCGTCAAGAATCGACTTGCGGGCAAGAGCAGTCTTCGACCATTCGGCGATTTCGTCCGGACCGTTCAGGACGGGCGTCAGGCGATGCGCGATCAGGGCGGACGCACTTCCCGGCGCCACGCCGTCGAAGACGAAGATGCGCGCCTGGGGCACGACCGCGCGCAGCACCATTCCCTCCTCCACGCGCGCCACAAAGAACAGATCGGCGCCTTCGGAGGCAAGCGCCTTGGCCACCGGCACCATGCCGATGCGATAGGCGTCTGCCTTCACCACCGGCGCGATAAGAGCATCGGCCGCCCGCCGCCGGACCTCTCTGTGGTTCGCCGCAAGCGCGCCGAGGCGCACGGTCAACTGCGCCGGGTGGCCTGTTTCGATCTCCGATTCGCGTTCGCCCTGCGACATGGCAGGAGAGAACGACAAGCGCCCTTGCCTAGTCAAATGAGGGGCCATCCCTTGTCTGGCCGGGCAAGGTCGGGCACACGTCGCGAATGTCCGTGATTCTCCCAGCGGTCCTTCCCGTCTTCATCACCGCGCTC
>Ga0193752_1002847_pt1 | contig 12463 bp, 6 predicted proteins | sample H1c1metaG_FD_144924 | JGI IMG/M metagenome (GOLD analysis project Ga0193752, IMG submission 144924) | Soil microbial communities from a riparian zone of the East river system, Colorado, United States - H1c1 | ecosystem: Environmental > Terrestrial > Soil > Riparian zone | place: USA: East River... | reverse complement strand
ATGAAGATGACCCCATCCTCACGAAGGAGCTGTCGGGCGAGCAAGAGCCGGGGCAGCATCATAGAAAGCCAGGCCGCATGCCGGTCGACGCCTTTGCTGTAATCATCGCGGTAGATAAAGCGGTCGGAACCGGTATTGTAGGGAGGGTCTATGAAGATGAGCTTTATTCGGCCTTCGTATTCCGGCATCAGGAGCTTGAGCGCTTCAAGATTGTCGCCGGAGATGAAGGTATGATCCGCTTCCGCATGCGGCTGCCCGCCTTCCTGCATCTCCAGCCGGGAGGCGGCTGGCGTAAAAGCAGTCTCCTTCGCCGCGGCTTTACCGGGCCAGGAAAGGCCGAAGGATTCGGGTGACTGCTGATGCATTCGTATAGGTGCGTGAACCATACGAATATAATGGGATTAGCGCAGCAACGTGCCTCCAGACGGTAGATCGGGCGTTGCCCGATCCTAAAATATGCCGCCCTTTCAGGGCTCGGACTTTTAATCTTATAAACTCTTCATGCTACCAAACTGTCGCCCCGCAGGGGGCTTTCACTCCTGCACCAGTATTGACTGTCCCATTTATTGAGGAATTAGCCCACAGAATCCTTCATTGCAAGGCTGCGCATTCAAAGGCTTTTAAATCGAGGCGCGACAATTTCATTTTCTACAATAAAAAAACGCGCACAGGGCGCGTTTTCTACTCGGCATAGCCGATAATACTCTTTATAAAATCCCCTTCTCTACCATATACTTAAACAGCTTCTCCAGCGGAGCAGCTGTATTGTACAATATCGTAGCAGTCCTGCCATCGGCAACTAAGGTCCAGTCGGCGTTGGGATTGTCTACCGGGTGCGTGGCTTTGCATACGAGGGCGTCGGAATTATTATAATAAATATGGCACCGTCATCACAACTTGGTCACCTTAACAACACGGCTTTCGATTCCATTGCGCACAGACACAATGTAGTTTCCTGCAGGAAATTTGTTCATGTTGATCGAGGTCTGCTTAGTGTTGAGATTTCCATCCTCCATTTTCTGGCCAATAGCATTGACAATGTTAAACGACGCTCCATTTACGAAGACAGGTAAATCGATAAAAAGTGCGTCCGATACCAGTGTGGGAAATACAGTTATGGATGCATCGGCCGCCAAAAGAATTGGCTTAGAAACGTAACGCGCACCTTTTGATTTACTGATAACAGCGACCTTGTACAGAACCGATTCGCCTGACCAGCTTTTCATGTAATCATGTTTAACAGGTGCGTTGTTTGACTGAACATTGACCACACTGACAGGCTGATAAGATATCCCATCTACACTGCTGAACACCTTAAATGAAATATCGCTCAGTGATGCCGCGGTTCCCTGCCACACAAGTTCTGAAGTTCCAGTTGCACCCGTTACACGCAAACTGCTAATGGAAAATTCGGGCGGCTCAATGAACGTAACTCGCTGGCTCCCGCCAATTCCATCATTGATCAGCATCCCCGGTCTAAAGTCACTGCTGACCTGTATAGTCACCTTTCCATCGCCATCGACAGAGTCAGCCCGAAGCCGGTAACCACCGTCTACCCTTGAATAAAAGGACGCTATAGTTCCAGGGACGCAATTACTCACCTCATAATAATCAATACTATCCACTGAGTAACGATTGACAGACGGAGACTGTTGAGCTGTTGCATAGCTAACAATGAAAAGGGCGACCAGTGAAAAAAAGGTTTTCATAAACAGGACTTTTAGGGTTAATTGCGGATTGTGAATGGCTTAGTAGCAGTCTTATTCATGCCGCTCATTTGTAGATAATACAAACCTGAGGGCAGGTAAGGCAAAGAAATACTTTGGTGAAACTGCTTGTCAAGTACGCCACAGCTCACGGATCTACCTATGGCGTTTGTGATTTGATAATTCAAAAACTTACTACCCTCCGTGAGTACGAAATTGAGTTTATCTGTTACGGGATTAGGGAAAAGAAGAATGTCATTATTCGAACGGGTTGTTGACCTTATTCCCAGGTATGAACCCATCTTTCCAACAAAACCATTGAATATACCTCCACTGGTGAGTCTACTGGTGCCCAGCGTCAAAGAGGAGCCGGCAAAGCCCCCTCCGACCAACATTTCTCCCGAAGGATCGAACGCTATACCGCGCGTTGTAGTTCCCCTATTACCCGCATTCGTTTGTAGCCAATTAACGTCTCCATTCTGGTCGTATTTGCAGACGAACATCGAGTAGCGATCAGTGTTTTGATTAGGGATAAAGGCCGTATCCGAATTGAACACGCATTGTTCCCCGCATTCCCCAGCTATGTACACATTACCGCTATGATCCGAGGAAATATCCCACAAATAATCAGGATCGATACTGCCGGCTACACGCGCCCATTGAAAAACGCCGGCTGATGAATACTTAGCAAACCACATGTCGTAGGTGCCAATACCATATTGGCTCTCCGCGGGAGGTAAATACAATCCTTCGAGCTTAATGTCACAACCAGAATAGTTGCCGCCAAAAATTGGATTGCCGTAAGAATCGAGTGTCAACAATATCCCCTCCATCGAGCCCCAACTTATCCCGAGGTCGGGTCTTCTTGCGCTTACAGGTTTCGCCCACTGTGCGTTAGCAGAACTGTCCAATTTCACAAGAAATGCCCCCCCGCCAACTAAGCCTTCATTGGTGGAGTTGATTTCTAAATGGTCGAAAAATGCTCTGGATCCAAAACTGCCGGCAATAAAAATATTATCCAGCTTGTCAATTGCCAGATCATATGCGATGATGTCAGGAGTATTTCCGGTTTGCTTTGCCCAAATAATCTTACCACTTGAATCATACTTTGATATGAAGATGTTCATGCCCAAAGCACTGGTCAGTGTAAAAGTATCCATGAGCATCGTTGTATTGCGTCCGCCACCGCCGAATTTACCGGTGGTTATAAGATTCTGTCGGCTATCCAATCCGATACCCCAAAAGACACCATCACGATATGGCGACCCATGTGTTCTCACCCATGAAAGTGTTCCGTCAGGTTTGAATTTCGCAACAAAAACGTCCTCACCTCCAAAGCTTACTACAGTAGTATTTTCAAACACGGCACTCCTAGTGAATGAACCCGCTATGTATATATTACCATTTGCGTCGGCAATAATCGCGCTGGAATTGACAATGCCGGAATCCTGAATATTGCGTGCCCACAGCAGTGTTCCCGAGGAACTATATTTTACCAGGTAAATGTTACTTGTTCCGAGGCTTGTAAATGTCGAAGTCCCAAAGGTCACCGTGCCGGTATAGCTGCCGATAGCAAGCGAATTCCCATCTTTATCATATGCTACGGAATTTGTGACAGCTTTCCCTGTATTTAAGCCTGCCCTCGCCCAAATCCATTGGTGTGCTTGCGCGCAGGCCAAATTCTTCAAAAAAACAACTAGTACTATAATTCCGATTGATCTCATAAAATGTAGAATTCAGATTAATGCGCACCGATAATGAACGGTGAAAAAGTTATAGCTTGAAAAAGCTGGAGTGTTGGGCCATTCCCCCCTGAGCTAGAGCATGGAGTATTAATAAACCTACACAAATCTTCTCTCCGTCGTTTAAGTTCATTAAACTGGTTCCGCTGTGTATATGGTCTAGGTGGAATCGCACTACTATTTCCAAATGAATTTACAGGATCGTTTACTACGTAGAACTGCATTAGGAGTGGGCTCGGATCTTGCTGATTGTCAAGAAAAGAAGGTTCATCATCCCCAAAATTTGCCGTACTCGCAGATGGACCGGAGTAGTTCCTTCCAGTGATAAATGCGGAAACCTTCAAAAAGACTCGATTAGCAAGCGCGCTCTCCTTCACCTCCATCGGGTGCCATGGATTGAAATGTAAAGAGCGCAATTAGAGTTGCCAAAAGCCCAAATGCAATGGAAAGCTTCTTGCTTTTCATAATGAAAAGAGTTTAAAATAAAAACTAATAATTGAGAATTCTAATTGAAAGCACAAAATACCCAGTACCATAGATTCAGTCCGTACAGCCTGGAGGTTGCTTGGTGACTATGCAGTATTGCTGGTCGCCCGAGCAGATGATCTTTCAGCCTAAGACAACATACTATTCCCTTTGAAGACACCCAGGGATACGCCGGAATAAAAGCCGGATTACTTATTAAATAGGCGTTGCAACTATCTGTTGCAGCAAATACAAATAGTGGTGTCATTTCACTAAAGTGAGCAGCATGGGGTCAACACCTCCCCCGGCCCCGCTCAATCCCTTATTTTTGCGCCCCCATGCGCCCCATCTTCATTCGCGAGGTCAATTCATTTTTCTCCTCCATCATCGGTTATGTGGCGGTAGGTGTCTTCCTGATTGCCTGCTGGCTGTTCCTGTGGGTCCTGCCCGATAACAACTTCCTGGATTACGGGTATGCCTCCCTGGATAAATTCTTCGACATGGCGCCCTGGCTGCTGATGCTTCTGATCCCTGCCGTCACGATGCGTTCATTCGCCGACGAAGTAAAATCAGGCACGATCGAGTGGCTTTCCACCAAGCCTTTACGCGATACGGATATCATTCTTGGCAAATACTTTGCGGCACTGGCATTGATCGTGTTCGCCCTGCTGCCTACGCTTATCTATGTATTCACGATCTCCAACCTGGCCGGTCCGAAGGTATCCCTGGACAGCGGAGCGCTGATTGGTTCCTATATAGGGCTCTTCTTCCTGGCGGCAGGCTTTGCTGCCGTAGGAGTGTTCTGCTCCTCGCTGACCAGCAACCAGGTTGTTGGCTTCCTGATCGCGCTCTTCGCCTGCTACCTGCTGTACAGCGGCTTCGAAGGGCTCAGCAAGATCCCCAGCTTCACGGGCAGCATCGAGTACTACCTGAGCATGATCGGCATGCAATTCCATTACGCATCCATCAGTCGCGGCGTGATCGACTCGCGCGATGTGGTCTACTTCCTGTCCGTGATCGTTCTGTTCATTGCACTGACCCGGATCTCCCTCGCCAGAAGGACCGCCTAAGACTCATTACTCATTACTCACCACTCATCACTCATTCATTCCTTGTCCAGTACTAAAAAAGCACAGAATCGCCAGGCCGGCGTCCGGGTAGCCATGCTGCTGGCCGCACTCGTGTGTATCAATATGCTGGCGGCCCGCTTTCATCGCGGTCTGGATCTTACGAGCGAAAAGCGCTTTACGCTCACGCAACCCACCAAACAGCTCCTGCAGAAGATGGAGGATTTTGCCGTAGTGGATGTATTGCTGGAGGGCGATAATTTCCCCGCCGGCTTCCAACGCCTGCAGGAGTCGGTCCGCGAACGGCTGCAGTCCTTTCGGGATGCCTCGGGCGGCAAGGTGGTCTTCACATTCCGCGATCCTTTTGAAGGCAAGGACCAGAAAGAAAAAGCAGAGATATTCGAAAAGTTCGCCAAAAAAGGCGCGTTCGGCGTCAATATCAAGCAGGGCGGCGATGAGAAGTACTCCGAGCAGATCGTATTCCCTTATGCACTGGTTTCCTATAAAGGAAGGGAAACACCGGTGCGCCTATTGGAAAAGCGCATGGGCTTTACGCCGCTAGAGCAGCTCAACTACTCCGAGTCGCAGCTGGAATACAAGTTTGCCTCCGCGATCAGCGGCCTCATCCGTCCGGACAAGCCGCGTATTGCCTACCTGATGGGCAACGGTGAAGCGCTGGGCTGGGGCACTTTTGATGGCCTCAGCACCCTGCAGAGTCTCTACCATCTAGACACCGTAGATATTAGTACCGGTACCCATATCCCGATTATCTATGACGCCGCGATCATTTGCAAGCCAACGGTAGCATTTGACGAAAAGACCAAGTTTAAGCTCGATCAGTATGTCATGAACGGCGGGCACTTGCTGATGCTGCTCGACGGCGCCAATGCATCGATGGACAGCCTGAAAAGTCAGCAGTATCTGGCTACCGGCGTGGACCTGAACCTGGAGGATATCCTTTTTAAATGGGGCGCCCGGGTAAATCCGGATCTTATCGAAGACCTCCAGAGCAACCGGATACCGGTGATGGTGGGCGAGCAATCGCAGCTGTACCGCTGGTTTTACCTGCCAGTATTCATACCGACCTCCAAGCATCCCATCGTGCGCAATATGGACGGCATCATGGGCATGTACGTTTCCACGATCGACACGATTGCCAATCCGGAAGTGCGCAAGACCATCCTGCTGGAATCATCCCAATATAGCCGGCCGACTATGACACCTGCGCGCATCTCTCTCAGCATGCTGCGTTATGAGCCGCGCCAGGAGCTTTACAATAAAGGCTATAAGGCCACGGCGGTTCTGCTTGAAGGGAAATTCCAGTCTGTCTTTCAGAGCCGGCTGGCGCCGGAATTCCTGCAGGTCCTGAAGGATTCGATCCGGCAGCCTTACAAGGACGTAGCCGACAGCCCAGGCTCGATCATCGTAATATCCGACGGAGACATCTTCCTGAACAGCATCAACCGCAAGACCGGCCCTTATGAGATGGGTTATTGGGATGTGGACAATGTGCAATATGCCAACAAGTCCTTTATCCTGAATTGCCTCGAATACCTCACGAATCACAGCGGCATACTGGAAGCGCGCAACAAGGATGTCCGCCTTCGCCTTATCGATGCCGGCCGTGCCAAAACGGAGCGCAATAAATGGCAAACCATCAATATCGTTGTTCCGCTCGGACTGGTCCTGATATTCGCATCAGCATATATCTTCTTCCGCAGGCGGAGGTATGCGGGGTAGGGGAAATGTGAGGGAATGTGATAAATGTGGGGATCAAAAACCGGCGACTTCCAGCGTACAAAGGCCTTGCTATTAATGACCGGTTAGCTCTGGGTTTCACATCTCACAATTTACGTTTCGCGAACAGCGACTAACGACTTTCTGATTAACGACTAACGACTTCGAAACGTGCAAAAGACACTGCTATATCTTGCTATCCTGGCCATCCTTGGGTTTGGCGTCTGGTTTTTCCTGTTCAGCGATAAGAGCGGGCAGATGTTCAGCTCCGCCGATGCAAACTTTGGCATCCGGGATACAGGCATGATCGGTAAAATATTCATCGCCGCCAACGACAACCCGAATTCCATCACCATTGAACGCAAAGGCGAGGGTTGGATCGTCAACAACACGTACCCGGTGCTGCAGAGCACACTAAAGCAGCTCCTCAACACAATCTATAATCAGAAGGCTACTTACCCGGTGCCAGACAAACAACGGGATGGCGTGATCCGCAGTCTCTTGGGCGGCGCCATCAAGACGGAGATCTATGACCGCGAGGGCCGCAAAATGCGCACTTTTTATGTTGGCGGCGAGGTGCGTGGTTTTGCCGGCACCGCTATGCTTATGGAGGGTTCGGAAAGGCCTTATGTAGTGCAGATCCCGGGTTTCGATGGATATCTGACGACCCGCTATTCTACGGAAATGGGCATGTGGCGCGACCGGATCGTATTCGCTGTGGAGCCCCAGGACATAGAGCAGATCAGTGTCCGGTATGCGCAGGAGCCACTGAATTCATTCACGATCACGCAACAGAACGGCAAGGTATCAGTCGCTCTCGATACGGCGCTGCATAACACCCAACCGCTCAATGAGGGCAGGGTAAGGAGTCACCTGACTTTTTTCAAGAAAATATATTGTGAAGCCTATGCCACGGGTATGATCGACCTCGACACGATCGTCAGGCAAATGCCGGAGAAAGCCACTATCGATATACGCGGAGCCGGCGGCTACCATCAGCAGGCGCGCATCATCTATTTCCCGATAGACAAGCGCAGCAAGAACACAGAAAAGCAGGTCACGTCCTTTGACGATAACTTCCATTCCGACCGCTATTTCGCCGTCATAAACGGAGGCAAGGACACCGCCACCGTACAGACACATACCTTCGAAAAGGTATTCCGCCGGGGTTACGAGTTTTTTATGCCGGATGACCCCAAGCAGGGCACACCAGCAGTACCCGGGGAAGTGCGGCAAGGTAATTCGCCAATTCGCCAATTAGCCAATTAGCCAATTAGCCAATGGGTTTGGGAAAGGGCGTGGTGGCACATTGAGACCTATAAACCTATCAACCTATCAACCTATCAACCTATCAACCTATTAACCTATTAACCTATTAACCTATCAACCTCAACCATCATTGGCACATTGGCTAATTGGCTAATTTTCCGAACATGCATCATCCCGATACTCTGCGTGCCTGGTGCAACGGTGAATGGCTTAGCTCACCGTCCGATGCAGGCATTACCGAGCTGGCTATCGATAGCCGCAAGATCAATGAGCCTGCGGAGACGCTGTTCATAGCCCTTCGTACGACCCGCCGCGACGGCCACGACTTCATACAACCGGCTTACGATACGGGCGTCCGGCTGTTTATCGTCAGTAAGCAGATCGAGGCGTCACGGTATCCGGGTGCTGGATTTATTTATGTAAAGGATACAGTTATTGCCTTACAGGCACTCGCCGCGCAGCACAGGAAAGCCTATTCCATCCCGGTCATCGGCATTACCGGCAGCAATGGCAAGACGGTGATAAAAGAATGGCTGTACCAGTCACTGGGCCAGGATTACCTGATCGTCCGCAGCCCGAAAAGCTATAATTCCCAGATTGGCGTGCCGCTCTCCGTCTGGCAGATGGAACCTGATCACCAGCTCGCAGTCTTCGAAGCCGGCATCTCCCAACCCGGCGAGATGGAGGCACTCGAAAAGATCATCCGCCCTACGATCGGCATTTTCACCAATATAGGGGTGGCACACAGTGAAGGATTCCTAAATGTCCGGCAGAAGATCAATGAGAAACTCATCCTCTTTCGCCATACGCCAACGATTATTTATTGCCGGGATTACCCGGACCTCCATGACTGCATTATGCATTTTGGCGTGCAGACCAAAAGCACGTCCGCCAAGGGCGATGCCGACCTGCTGATCACCGGTAAAGAAAGCGCTGACCGCCGCACAACCCTGAGAGCAACTTATGAGGGGCGGGATATCGCTATCACCATTCCATTTACCGATGCAGCTTCGGTAGAAAACGCTATCCAGGTATGGTGCACGATGCTTCTGCTGGGCGTAGATGATGAAACCATCGCGGAGCGCGTGGCGCAACTGCACCCAATAGAGATGCGCCTGGAGACCCGCCGGGGGATCGGAGGCAGCACCATTATCAATGATGCCTACAATTCTGACCTTACGTCCCTGGCTATCTCCCTCGACTACCTGGAAGGTCAGCGGCAGCATAAGCGCCGCAGTGTTATCCTCTCCGACATGCTGCAGATGGGTCGCCCGGATGCGGAGCTATATGAGGAAGTAGCCGCCATGATCGAGAGGCGGGGCGTGCACCGGTTTATCGGCATTGGCCCTGCTATGTACAGGCATAAGGATGTATTCCGGTCCCATCGCGGACTTCGCAGCATTTTCTTTAAAAACACGGCCGAGTTCCTGAAGCAATTCCACCTGCTGAGCTTCGAAAGCGAGACCATCCTGCTGAAAGGCGCGCGGAGCTTCGCCTTCGAGCAGATCGCGGGGCTGCTGGAAGAGGAAGTGCACCAGACGATCCTGTCCATCAACCTGTCAGCCCTCACCCACAACCTGAACGTATTCCGCGGTAAAGCCGGACCGGGCGTGAAGATCATGGCTATGGTCAAGGCCTTCTCCTATGGCAGCGGCAGCTACGAGATCGCGGCGGCGCTGCAGTATGCCGGCGTGGATTACCTCACGGTAGCTTATACCGACGAAGGCGTGGCGCTTCGCAAAGGCGGCATCACGGCCCCGATCATGGTCATGAGCCCGGAAGCCACCGCCTTCGACCGGATGATCGCCTGGAAACTGGAGCCGGAGATCTACAATATGCGCTCGCTGCAGGCTTTTACCCGGATGGCCGAAACCCTCTCTGTAACGGCCTACCCTATCCACATCAAGCTGGATACTGGAATGCACCGGCTTGGTTTTGCGCCCGATGATATAGATGCGCTTGCTGTGGCACTCCATGCCAACAAGCAGGTGCGCGTGGCATCCGTCTTCTCGCACCTGGCTGCCGCCGAAGACGAGGCCCTCGACGGCTTTACCGCCCGGCAGGCGGCTGTCTTCAGCGAGATGAGCGCCGACCTGATTGGGTCTTTGGGTTACACGCCCTTCCGTCACCTCTGCAATACAGCAGGCATCGCCCGCCACCCGGAGCTGCACTACGATATGGTAAGGCTCGGCCTGGGCCTTTACGGCATCGACAGCAGCGATACGCTCAGCGATGAGCTGCAGCAGATCAGCACGCTACGAACGACGATCGCGCAGATCAAAGACCTACCCGCCGAGGAAGGCATCGGCTATGGCCACAGCGATGCCGTAGAGCATCCCCGGCGCATCGCCACCATCTCCATCGGCTATGCTGACGGCTACCCCCGCGCCCTCGGCCACGGCCGCGCGCATGTTTTGATACACGGAAAGCCGGCGCCGTTAGTTGGTGTTGTTTGCATGGATATGTGCATGGCCGATATCACCGACATTCCTGAAGCCGTTGAAGGCGACGACGTCATAGTCTTCGGGCCTGAGTTGCCGCTGAGGATATTATCCAACTGGGCGGGGACGATACCTTATGAGATGATGACGGGCATCTCCCAAAGGGTGAAGCGGGTTTATGTGGCGGAATAACCTCCCTGCTCCGCCGCGGCGGATGACTGGGTTCGGCAGAGCAGGTCGACTTGGCAAGTCGACTTGCCAAGTCGGGAAGTTGCGGCTGAACGGCCGCTCCGGCCTTTTTAATCTATTTCGTTACGTAAGTGCGTAGAGCTCAACTCCATTAGCAGGATATTCTGACGCGTTACAAATTAATTCAGAGGCCTGACAGCATATCAGACAACGTCGACTTGGCAAGTCGGAGCAAGGTCGACTTGGCAAGTCGGTTTGTCATGACAACCATCCGAGCCCGGCAAACATGAGCCGTTAGTCGCGGTTCAACCAGCCCCCGGGCGCCTCCTACCCGTAATCCGGCCCACTTGCACAGTCCTCCCTTCCACAGTACCTTTCCGTACATTTTTCCTAATATGAAGCAGCGCTTACTCCTCCTCTTTGCCCTGCTTCCTTCCCTGGCATTCGCCCAAACCGTCAATTGGAGCTTCGCGGTAAAGGACGCATCCTTCGGACAGGCCGCCGCTGCCGACCTCGATGGCGACGGCAAGGCCGAGATCGTGTTCAGCTGCTACTGGAACGACAGCAATGTATATGTGCTGAATGCCCAGACGGGCGCCCTGAAATGGAAGCAGAACCTCGGCGGCTGCAATGACGCGGCACCCCTCATTGCTGATATTGACGGAGATGGCAAGTCGGAGGTCATCGTGGCTTCCTCCTGCAAGCCGATTACGACCTGCTTCAACGGCGCTAACGGCGCCATCAAATGGCAAACCGCTACCGGCGGCTCCGATTCGCCTCCTACTATCGCCGATATAGATGGGGACGGTCAGCTCGAAATTATTCACGGTCAATTCAATGGCCATGTCATTTGCCTGAATGCGAAAACCGGAACGGTAAAATGGGACCTTGTCGTGGATGAGGGTGCTTCCATACAGACCGAGATAGGTATCCTGGATGCTGATAAAGACGGTAAGCTCGATTTCATCCTCGCTACCTGGAGCTATGAAGACAGCAACAGGATCTACTGTTATCGCGGCAGCAATCGTACGCTAATGTGGGTCAGCAAGTTACCTAAGGACCTTATCTATCACGGCGCGGCCTTCGGTGATATCGACCGCGATGGCAAGATGGAGATCACTGTCGGCGACTATGCTGCTAACCTGTTCTGCCTCAATGCGGAGAATGGCAGCCCGCTCTGGATCGACTCGTTTCCAACGCCCTACAACTATATCGGGGCGCCCACCACCCTCGCCGACCTCAACCGCGATAAATACCTGGATGTCATTTACTGCGACAACTATCACGTGGGCGCAGTAAAGCATGACGGCTCTCCGCTCTGGACGTATAACCTCCCGAACTATGGCACCGCCTTCCGCGGCGTTGCAGTGGCCGATGTGAATAATGACAACATCCTGGACGTCACCTTCGGCTCCAGCAAGGGGACCGTCACTTCTCTGAATGGTATGACCGGCGCTGTCATCCGCACCATGGATCTGCGGACAGTATACGGCGACACCTTCGAGGTGGATCATGCGCCGCTGATCGCCGATTTCACCGGCGACGGCATTAAAGATGTGTTTATTGTCGGGGGGAAGGCACGATATCCAAACATCGGCGTCAACTATGGGAAGGCTTATTGCCTGAGCTGGGGCGCCGGCAAGGGGCCGGACTGGACCATGTTTCGTCATGATGTACGTCGCAGCGCCTGTCTCTGCGATGCGGCAGGACTCCCGATTGCACCCTTGAGCGTCGCCAACGGTAGCCTGGCCAACAGCAGCTTACGCCTATATCCGAGTCCTGCCAGCCAGGTGCTCAGGGTAGAGGCAGATCTGGAACCGGGTGAAGTCCTGGTAAGGATACTGGAT